>Ga0163151_10002153_pt1 | contig 31379 bp, 28 predicted proteins | sample OliLakLV19MP5IB2_FD_145596 | JGI IMG/M metagenome (GOLD analysis project Ga0163151, IMG submission 145596) | Freshwater microbial mat bacterial communities from Lake Vanda, McMurdo Dry Valleys, Antarctica - Oligotrophic Lake LV.19.MP5.IB-2 | ecosystem: Environmental > Aquatic > Freshwater >... | reverse complement strand
CGTTTGCTCCACGCTTCTTTCAGACCCCGCCTCGCGGCAACGCCCTTGCGCTTCGCTATCACTTCACCTCCATCAGGTTGTGAAAAGGACTTTCACCTTCAAGCTGTCGATCATGCTCGGCACACAACAAAAGGACCCGGCGAATAGTCCGGGTCCTGAGTGCCGTTGAAGTTCTGTAAAGAATAGAACTTCAGGGCGAACTGAATCTTGCGCGCGGAGACGGTGGACCGAGCTGTGGCGAAGGCGTCGCCGGCCCAGTAAGAATCTAATTATTAAGGCAGAACGAACTGGAGCGCCTCGCGGGCGGCGAAAGCGGTGTCAACGAAATCAGTGAAGACACCGTCGACGCCGTAGAGAAAAAACTGGTTGTATTCGCCGGCCGGTTTGCCCTGGTACTGGGCCGGGAGCGAATCGTTGCGAAAGGTGTAGGCGTGGACGAAGAGTCCGGCGGCATGGGCGTCGTCGATCAGAGTGGTGGTCAGGGGCGTGGCGCCGGACCCGGCGAAACTGGCGATGTAGGGCTTCCAAGGGCCGATGCCATTGGCGTAGGTGGCGATGTCGGCGAGGTTGGCCTTGGTGACGAGGTCGCCGAAACCTCGGCTATCGCCTAGAATTGCGTGGTTATAGGGTGTGTCGTAGGGCGCGGCGTAGGTGAGCTTTCCGTCGGGGCCGACGTCATCGGCATCGATCAATTGAACGATCTTGCACTTGGTCTTCGTGCGGAGATACTTCAGATTGCCGGTTTCAAAAGACTGGATGAACACAGGAGCGTATTGGTTGTTCCAGCCAAAGCGATCGAGAGCGGCGAGCAGGGCATCTTCGAGGGGCAGGCCGAGCGCGGAGTGGAAGGAAGGATGCTTGGTTTCGGGATAGATGCCGACGGTCCGGGCGCGGCGTGAGTTTTCGCCCTGTATCATTTCGATGATCTCCACCAGCGTCGGAATCTGGTAGAGGCCGTTGAACTGCTGGGGACGGCCTGCGCGCGGCTGGACGGCGCGGAGGCGCTTGATTTCGGCGAGCGTAAAATCGCTGGCGAAGAACGCGGTGGTTTTGATGCCGTCGAGATTCTTAGTGGATTTCTTGCTGGCGAATTCAGAGCGTGTCTTCACATCCGTCGTGTCGTCGAGGATGGGCTCGTGGCGGGCTATCAGGTGACCGTCCTTGGTGGAGACGAGATCGGGTTCGACAAAGTCGGCGCCAAGTTCGATGGCGCGACGGTACCCTTCCAATGTATGCTCCGGCAGGTAGCCGCTGGCGCCACGGTGGCCGAGGACTAGCGGCTGGCGGCCGTCAAGGGTGCGCCAACGTGGGGTGCGCTGGGCGGAGAGCGTGGCAGATGCCGCTAGCGCCGCGCCACCGGCAGTTAATAAGTCTCGTCTGGTCATAGCCTCAACAATTAACAAGTACAGATGACAGCGTAATTTCGATGAGTTGTCAGTGTTGTAAATATTGAACTGACGCGGAGTTAATGTATAGGAAGCCCACAATTCAACCGTAGCGGCCGGCGACGTACTCGGCGGTGCGCGGATCCGATGGCCGGTTGAAAACGTCCGGCGTGGACCCAAATTCCACCAACTGACCATCCAACATAAAAGCGGAAAGGCCGCTCACACGACTGGCTTGTCCCATGTTGTGAGTGACGATTAGCGTCGTGTAGACACCCTTCCACTCGCGGATCAACTGTTCGATGCTCTCGGTACCGGCAACGTCGAGCGCGGCGCACGGCTCATCCATCAATATGATCTCCGGTTGCAGCGGCAGCAATCTTGCGATGCAGAGCTTCTGTTGCTGCTCCAGTTGCAGGGACGGCGCCGGCTGATCCAGCTTGTCCTTTACGTCGTCCCAGAGCCCGGTTTCGTTCAGAGCCTTCTCGACCGCCGCGTCGAGATCCGCTCGACCGCGGCGCTCGGGCGGGGCATGCAGACGCAAGCCGAAAACGATGTTCTCATAAATGGATATCGGCAATGGATTGGGGCGCTGGAAAACCATTCCGACCGTTTTGCGCAACTCCAGCAGGGACACGTCCCCATCGTAAATATTCTTTCCGAGGATATGGACTTCCCCCTGCGTCCGCACGGCGGGAATTCGCTCATTGATGCGGTTACAACAACGCAGGAGCGTTGTCTTGCCACAGCCCGAGGGGCCAATGAGCGCGACTATGGCTCCGGTTTCAATGGTGAGGGTGACATCGCGCAGGGCCTGAAAATCCCCATACCAGAGATTCAAATTGCGAGTCTCGATCGCGTTCATCCGAATTTGCCTTGCACGTAATCAAAAGTTCGCCGGTCGGAAGGCGTGGCCGAGAACACGACGTCATTGCCGGCCAGTTCAACGATTTCGCCTTTCAGCAAGAACATCGTCCGGCCGGCCAGCCGTCGCGCCTGCTGTGTGATGTTGGTTGCGACAATGATGGAAAGTTCGTGGCGCAACTCCCGCAGTACCTCCTCGATTCGCATTGTTGTCACTGGATCGATCGCGATTGAAAACTCATCCAGGCACAAAACCTCAGGGCGGTGAGAAAGCGCGCGAGCCAGCGTCAGGCGTTGCTGCTGCCCGCCAGATAATTTCGTTCCCTCCAACGACAGACGATCTTTGACTTCGTCCCACAACATAGCCCGCCGCAAGCATTGTTCCACGAGGCCATCGAGTTCGGCACGGGCCGAAATTCCCGCACAACGCGGCGCGAAAGCCACGTTTTCGTAGAGGCTAAGGGGAAGGCCCACCGGCAGTGGCGTGACCATTCCGATCTTTCGCCGCAAGGCCTCCAAATCCGCCCCTGGACCGATCAACTCCCCCATTCAGGGAAACTGTGCCGGACATTTGTTGGCCAGTGACAAAGTCGACGGTGCGGTTCAGGCATCGCAGAATGGAGGTTTTTCCCGACTGTGCCGGACCGATGATGGCTAGAATTTCCTTAGGCGCCAGATCGAAATTGATTCCATTTAAGGCAACCTTCCCCTGGTACGACAAGCACAGATTCCGGACTTCGAGACGGTTCACCATTTTCTTCGCGACCGCAGAAAAGTTCGCAGCCCGATAGCGGCCGAATTTACCAGAAAGACCAGGGCCAGCAGAACGACCGCCGTGGCGTTGGGTACGGAGGGATCCACGCCCGGTGTCTGCGTGGAGAGCGTATAAAGATGCATGGAAAGGGCCATACACTGTTCATCCAGGGCATACGGAAATAGAGTGTCCGGCCGAATCGCTTTGTAAAAGACCGCGCCGGTGAACATGATGGGCGCAGTTTCTCCGGCGGCCCGGCTCACTTGCAGGATGATACCGGTAAGGATGCCGCTGATAGCATTTGGCAAAACTATGGCACGAATCGTTTGCCAGCGGCTGGCCCCGAGATTCCAGCATGCTTCACGAAAACTGTGCGGGACGCTGAGTAGAGCCTGTCTGGTGCTGGCGATGATCACTGGCATCGTCATGATCGCCAAAGTCAACGAAGCCGAAAGCACAGAAAACCCCAGCTGCGCGGCATAGACGAAAGCGCCCAGTCCGAAGAGCGCGTGGACAATACTCGGCACGCCGGCCAGATTCAAAACGGCCATGTTCACAGCGCGATTGAACCAGTTATCTTTCGCGTATTCGGTGAGGTAGACCGCGGCCAGAACTCCAATGGGCATCGCCACCGCCAGCGAGAGAATGACCAGGTAGAATGTGCCTATCAGCGCTGGCCAGATCCCGCCTTCCCGCATTCCGTGCGTGGGCGCCGTGGTCAGGAATTGCCAGTGTAAGGAGGGAGCCGCCTGCCACACCAGATTTCCAACAATTGCTGCCAATGGTAAAAGAATGCAGATCAGCATCCCCAGGAAGATGGATCGGGCCATCGCCTCCCGACGGAGTTTCCCCTTGACGGCTGCCGTGACCGCGAAACGGCTCAATTGCGCCGCTCCCGGCGAATGATGAGGCCGGCACTAAGGTTCACGGCGAAGGTGATCAGGAACAACAGAACGCCTGTCAGAAACAAAACCTGATAGTGGGTGGATTGGACCGGCGACTCGCCTAATTCAGCGGCGATGTTGGCGGTCAATGTACGCACCGGATCCAGGACGGAGGTTGGGATCGTCAACGCATGGCCCGTCGCCATGAGAACGGCCATCGTCTCGCCGATGGCCCTCCCAAAACCCAGGAGCATCGCGGCGGCAAGGCCATTCCTGGCCGCTGGAAGCAGCACGCGCCACGTCGTCTGCCAGCGTGTGGCGCCCATCGCCAGGGCCGCTTCGCGGTAGGAGTCGGGTACCGCTTTCAGGGCGTCTTCGGAAAGGGAAACGATAATCGGAACGCTCATCAGCGTCAGCAGTACGGCTCCATTCAACATGTTCACACCCACGTCGGCATTCGTGTAACGGACAATCAGGCGGCTGGTCATGGTTAGTCCGGCGAAGCCCCAGACCACGCTGGGTATCGCGGCCAGAAGTTCTACGACAACTTTCAGGATCTCGCGCCAGCGCGGTGTACAGAACTCGGAGATGTAGATCGCCGCGCCCACCCCCAATGGCGCCGCCAGGAGCATCGCCAGCAGCGTAACACTGAACGTACCGGCGATCATCGCCAGGACGCCGTAGCGCTTCGTAACCTCCGACGTCGGATACCACTGGTCACTGAAAAAAAATTCGGTGAGGTGAAAGGACTCCGTGTTCCAGAGCGGCAGCGCTTCCCGGCAAACGAACAAGAATATTCCGAGCACGAAAATGGTGGCGCTTATTCCGCAGAGCCGGATAAGGCCTTCAATGAGGACTTCTTTCCCTTTACGCAAGCGCTGTCTTGTCAATTGGGTACTCCGTTTCCGCCGGCTGCAATGGGAACATATCCAACATCGGCGACAATTCGCTGGCCGGCGGGGGACCGAACCCAATCGATATACTTTCGAACTTTAGGGCGTGGCTCACCGAGGGTGTAAATCAGGAGACTGCGGGAGATCGGGTAGTGCCGGGAAAGCACGTTGGAAACGGTGGGCGCGTAGGCCTCAGGCCCTGCGGATCCCTTTACGCGCAACACTTTAACGTCGCCGGTCGCAAAAGCCATTCCGCTGTATCCAACCGCGCCCGGCGTGGAGGCGATCAACTCCACTACCTCCTTCGACCCATTCATGTCGAGCGATCCCAGTTGAAAGTCCTCTTTGTTCAACACATGATCCCGAAAGAACTCATAGGTGCCGGAACTGGATTGCCGGTTCACCCGCACAATCCGGTCACGCCCGGACGGAATCCGGGCACCCAGTTGGGACCATTTGCTAAGATTGCCGCCCACCTTGTAGATTTCGGCCAGTTGGGAGATTGTGATTTCCTCCAGCGGATTTTCGCGATGGACAAAAACCGCTAAGGCGTCGTAGCCAACGACAAACTCCTGGGGATCCTTCCCGGTATTTTTCCGAGCTTCGGCGGCTTCTTCGGGTTGCAAGTTGCGGCTGCAATTTGCAACATCTATGTTCCCTTTCACGAGCGCCGCTATACCTTGGCCCGAGCCGCCTCCAGAGACCTCGACGGCCACGGTTGGATCTACCGAAACATACGACTCCGCCCATGCCTGGGCGAGCATTAACATTGTGTCTGAACCCCGCACGCGCAACGTGTCGCCACGGCGGCTCCGATTGGCGGCGCAGCTCTCCGTGAGTATCCAATACGTGAGCAGAATCCCCAAGGCTTGCCTTCTACGAAGTTCGCCCATACCCTACACTACTTCGCGGAAAGTGACAAAGTGATGACGAAGCACCGGCATCAAGTCTGCGAAATGGGCCTGTCAGGCCCGGCGGGTACTCCGCCCGCGAATCCGGCGGCAACATCCAGTTTGCGCAGCATCGACCGCTTCTTCTCCTGATGCGCTTGCATTCGCCGAAGAATATCGTCCAGTGTCTGCACGGCATTCGCGATATAGGGTCCTTTGTTCAACATTACGCACTCCGCACGCACGCCCATCGCGGCGTCAGTGATTTCCGAGCGTGAGGGAGTTCCCTTTTTGACCAGTGATTCCAACACCTGCGTGGCCCACACAACCGGAACATGGGCCGCCTCTGAGATCCAAAGAATCTCTTCCTGCACTTCGGCCAGCCGTTGATATCCGCACTCGATGGCCAAATCGCCGCGGGCGATCATCACTCCGACATTGTGACTGCCCATCGCCGCCAGCAGCAGGCTGGGTAAGTTCTCAAAACTCGCCCGCGTTTCAATCTTGAGCAAGATTCCCAAGTTATGGGCGCCCAATTCAGTAAGGTGGGATTGCAGAAGGCGGACGTCTTCATCCGTTCGAACGAAGGAATAGCCCAACATATCGGCATTCTTCACGATGAATGCCAATGCTTGCAGGTCGTCCTCGGTCAACGTGGGTGTAATCAGGTTGGTTTCCGGCAGATTGATGCCCTTCTCCGCCGCCAGCTTTTCCCCCGCGACTCGCGCGTGCTGAATCTCAACCGTTACCTCATCCGGCGTTACGCCGCGAACCACTCCGCCGATTTTTCCGTCGTCAAACCAGATGGGCTGGCCGGGCTGCACGCAATCGAAGAATGCAGGCAGCGTCACGCCAATGCGGGCCGGGCGGGCCGGATCCCGATCCGTGCCGTCTTGCCCTGGCTCACCAGGCTCAAGGCTGCGCGTCAAAACAAGAGTGTCGCCGACACGGAGAAATAGTGTCTGCTCCCTGGGAGGAATCTGTCCGGCCCGGGCGTGAAGGCGGGGCCGTGTCTCATCCTGATAGACGGCCTTCAGAGTGAGACCAGGGGCGATGTAGGTGGTATGCGTGCTCTCCGCCCAACGGCTCCTGCCGGCTGCTTCGGTAATCTTCATGGAACGCCGCGCCCCGCGGGTGTCGGTAAATCGAATGCGATCGCCTGGCGTAAGGCTCGCCAGCCATCGGCCTGGTACAGGAAGGCAGGCCCCGTCGCGCTCCGGAGATTCTTCCGGCTTCGCCTGCGGTGTCAGCCAGATGCGCGCAGGCTTGACGATGCGGCCGAGTTCATCCCTCATAGGGCGAACTTTTAACACCGCCGGGCCAGGCTTTATTGGTCCGGTACGCAGCTTGGGACCCGCCACATCCATTTCAATCTTGCAACTCTTGCCTGTTTCCTGCTCCGCCTGCCGCAGGTTGCGGATCATTCCAGACCAAGCCTCTTCACCGTCATGCGCACAATTGATCCGCATGCAGTTCATTCCCCGATGAAGCAGGTCCCGCACCAGTCCATAGTCGGTGGCGGCTTCGGACGGCATCGTGACCATGATGCGGACATTGCGGCCTTCCGGCTCGGGTCCCAGCAGAAATTCGGTATTACGTTCCAGTAGCCGGCGTCCTTCGTCCCCATCGCAAACCGGCTCGGCAGCGGGATGGTGACTTGGCTTCAGCTTGTGTAAACTAGCCAGGATTCTCATTACGGCACGCACGCCGCTCATTACATGCGTTTCTGTCCGGCCCAGTGACGACAGTCCCAAACCGGCCAACTGGTCTTGCAGTCCCCGAACGTCTCGGCGCCGCAATGCCAGATAGTGAAGGAGGTTTGTCGCACTCAGACGGCGATCCGGCTGGATCTGCTCCAACATCGGGAGATTCTCCTTAACCAGATCCAACATGTCACTGTGCAGGCCCTTCAACTCATCGATCAGCGGGCGTAATTCTAGCGGCATAGGGATAGCTCCATGGGATTCATAGCATGTAATGGACCACGGGGCGAACACTACAAATAGTTGGGAACCATTTCCCGCCAGTACCGGGAGCGATGGGCCTCTCCGGGCCAGATGACCGCCGTTACCCACGAAACCCGAATTCGCGGGTTCGCCTCTCCCCTACGGGATTCGCACCCCGTTATGGCGCAGCGGATCACATCCTCCCGCAATCCTCCAACTGGCGGCAGCCGTCCTCCGCTCGGCAAAAGACGTGCCGCCCCGGGGCACTAACCGGGCCATACCTGCTAATTTGGTCCAATTTTTGCTCCGCGTTTCCGTATGGCAGCTACCCGCCAAAAAACATGAATCGCCAGGAGGAATTATATGAAAAACGAATTAATACGCGCTTCCGCGCGTCTAGTCGCATTGGCCGCTGTCTTCGCGGCCGCGCAAAACGTTGTCAGAGCCGAGCTGATCGTCGGCCTGACAAGTCAGAACACTCTAATCAGCTTCGATTCGGCGACGCCGGGAACTGTCTCCGTGCCCATCGGCCTCTCCGGGATTTTGGCGGGCGATACTCTGATCGGGATTGACCGCCGGCCGTCAACAAACTTGCTGAATGGGACCCTCTACAGCCTGGGCGTCAACTTAAGTTCGGGCTTGGGAGGCGTCGATACCTGCCGGACGCCCGACGTCCTTGCCCTTCACGAAAATCCGAATGGCGGCACGCTCCAGACACAGATGGCCCTGCCGGAGGATTCCAATGGCGCACTGACCGGCTATGACATCTCGGGACTGACGGGCAAACCTTATTTCTCAGTTACGGTAGGAAATTCCAGTTCGTCTTTCTATATGGGAACTACCCTGGTGGGCACGATTGGCGGCGGTGTGTCGGTCATGGACATTGCCGCTCCCGTAGGCAATGCGGCGCCCGAACCGGCGGGATTGCTTTTGAGCGCCGCAGGACTGTTCGCGCTGGCTGTTTGGCGCCGGCGCCGGCAGTAGCGAAATCTCCGGGTGATTTCCCAAATCGGGCCGCAGTTTCTTATACTGTGGCCTAATGGCTGCCCGGCCCGAAACGCCTCTAACAGAAGTTGTCGACCTGCGTCATTTGGCGTCTGGCGCCCTCGATGAGGTATTGGAGGAGGAGACGCGGCGCTGGCGGGAGACCTTGGCGTGGGACTTTGGGGCGTCGGCGGCGCTGGTAAAGGGCTTTGTCGATACGCAGTCCTTAAATGGGCGGGCTTTGCTTCACGCCGGACGCGTTATCGGGTACACATACACCGTTACAGATGAGGACAAGGGACTAATTGGCGATCTCTACATACTGGGCGAGTACGCGACGCCGGCGATGGAGGACCAACTCTTAAATTCCACTGTCGAAACGCTTTATCGCACCGCCGGCGTGCGGCGCATTGAATCGCAGGTGATACTGTTGACCCATCCCCGCCCGGCGCCGCCGGTACATGCTACAGATCTGCGGCTTTTTGAACGCTATTTCATGGTGTGCGATCTGCGCCGGCTGCACAACTGGGCCGGCGAGGCTTCCCGTGCGCTGGACATCGACGGTTGGAGCGAACGGTATCAGGAAGACGCCGCGGCGCTGGTCGCCGATGCCTATGCCGGCCACGTTGACGGCAACATTAACGATCAGTACCGGTCGGTAGCCGGGGCGAGGCGATTCCTGCGGAACATCGTCCAGTATCCGGGCTGCGGATCGTTCTGCGCGGCGGCGTCCTGGCTGGCCTGGCGGCGCGACACCGGCCGGATGTGCGCCGCCGCGCTGGCCAGCGTGGTGGCGCATGACGCCGGCCACATTACTCAGATCTGTGTCGCGCCATCCAGCCGCGGCGAGGGAGTCGGGCGCGAGATTCTCACCCGGTCATTGGAGAGCCTTCGCGAAGCCGGGTGCCAGCAGGCAAGCCTGACAGTGACCGCGGCCAACCGGAACGCCATCGGACTGTACGAATCCATGGGTTTCACCGTGCAGCGCCGCTTCGCCGCCATGGTGTGGGATCACATCCGGCCGGTACGGCGATTCTTTATTTAGACCGATGGAGAGGTGCGCTACGATGGAAGTTTCGTCTATGTCGACAGCGTCCACTTACGATGATGCCAATCTGATCCTTCGCCTCTACGAGTTGCGCCGGGAAGAGCGCATGCGCTCCGCGCGCAAGTGGTACATGGAACATTTCGGCCCGGACACGCTGGAGGAGTTCCGCGAGATGTGCCCGGCGGGCAGCGACAGCAACGCGTCGTTCCGCCAGGTTTCGTCGTACTACGAGATGGTGGCGAGTTTCATCACCAGCGGCGTATTGAATGAAGAGCTCTATTTCCAGAGCGGCGGCGAACTGTTCCTGGTCTTTATTCGTTTGGAGCCATTCCTGGGCGAGTTACGGGAAGCGTTTAAGAATCCTGGAGCCTACAAGAACCTGGAAGCCGTTGCGCAGCGCTACGCCGCCTTTATCGATCGCAACGACCCCGGCGCCGCCGGCGCGTTCCGGTCGCGTATGCGCGCAATTCTGGGGAAATAGTGCGGCAGGACGGCGAGTTTTTCGAGGATCGCGAACTTGATCTGATATACATCGGCAAGCGCCTTTCCGACGCGAAAGCATTAGAGGAACTGCTGACCGAAGCGGGCTGGGAATACTACGTGGAAGCGGACGAGTACCGGGGCGGCTTCTTGTTCGCAACGCAGAGGACGGGCGCGTTTTTCTATGTATTGCTGGAGAAGGCGCCGGAGGCGCGGGAGTTTTTGCAGGGGCGCGGCTATAAGCCGCAGCCCGCGCTGCCGGGCAAGGATAGCTAGGAATGCTTTACGCTGAAAGAGGGTGACGCACCCACGGAGGATTTGGCCATGACGCTGATTGAGCTTCCCGCTAAATTCTCGATTGCGGCGCTAGACTGGTCACAATGCAAGGCTGTGGAGAGCGGCCCCCGAAAGTTAGGCGGCGCATGGTTGTTTCGAGATACGCGAATGCCGGTTTCGGCGGTCTTCGAGAATTTGGAGGACGGCGTTACCATTGACGAACTCATCGAGCTATACGACGGCCTGACTCGAGAGCAGGTGGATGCCGTTCTTGATTTTGCCGGCCGCAGTCTCGAACCCTCCTCGCGCTTTCTCGCTCAGTAATGCGCATCCTGTTTGACCAGGGAACGCCGCTCACAATCAGACGCTTTCTTATTGGACACAGCGTCCGAACGACGCGACAGGAATGCTGCGCCACCCTCAAAAATGGGCGCCTCCCGCAAGTTGCCGAGGAAGCGGGATTTGAGTAGTTGCTCACCACTGAGAACAGTGTTGCGCATCAGCAGAATCCAAAGGCCGGAGAATCGCCATAGTTGTTCTCAGTCGGAATCGATGGCGGACAGTGCAGCGAATGATTCCGAAAATTGTCGCTGTGGTGAATGCGGCAACGCTTGGAAGTTACGCCGTCATTGAGATACCGGCGAGGCAGACACACCCCGATTTGTGTCCGACGGCGGCGCGGTCAAGTCGCCCCGGCGGAGCCGTCGAGGATCGGCACGATGCGGGCCCGGGTCACACAGTCGTCCGCTTACCTCCTCTCATCCGCCCGTCGCGCGAATCAACAAAGGAATACGAATCGGCGGCTCATACATGAACGGCCCTCGTCGATAAAGTGGCGCGGCCCGGCGGGTTTGGTATTAAGAGATCCAAGCCGGTCTCCGGTGTCTTCCGGCCCCGGCAGCGCGCAGACATGCCCGCCGGTTCCGCATTACGGTTCGACGACGGGATCGTTCGGATTTTTCAGCGCGAAGGTCACGACGTTCGAAACGTAGATGTCCTGCGCGATAGTGACTTGCGTTTTCGAGTTCGTCGGCAGGTCCGAATTGAGTTCCAAGTGGACTTCGTAGATGCCAATGGCGCCTGGCTTCAGCGCCGCGTAGAGCACGTTCGCCGTCTTGCCACCCGCGAGCGAGCTAACGAACTCAAAGGGCTCGTTCAACGACGGACCGTCGAAAGCGATGCCGGTGCGAATCAGCGCCTGATCATCGGAGTTTTTCAATGCTCCCAGTCCGGTGGTCGTTAAAACAATCGTCTCGCCGGGCAGCGCCGGATTAGCCTCGGTCACTAAAGCGCCGGCCGTGTTGGCGCAGCAGAGCGCGGGCGTAGTGGCGGTCATGATCACCTGCCCGCCTTCTTTCGATTTGGCGGTGTAAGTGATACCGTTGCCCGCATCCCCCGCTTGTTTGGCCCGCAGCCGGATGCGCGTAAAAACGCCGGCCGCGAAGGCTTCCACTTTTTCATCCTCGTTTTCGTTGATCTTCTTAATGATGCCATCGCGAATCTTGGCCAGATCGTCGCCCGTCTGCACAGTGTAGGAGTATTCGCGATCTTCGATAACGACCGTAGCGACGTCATTCGCGTTCGCCGAGCCGTCGACGGAAACTGTGCCCGTCGCGCGGTCCGAAAAATGGCCGACTACACCGGGGCGGGGGTCGAGACCTTCGACCGCGAAGATCCCAGGGTTCTGCGCGATAATAGGCACCGCGACCGGCGACGTTGTCACCACCCGGCCACCGGCGCGTTCTATGCGCACGTATGCATTCGCGCTGTTGGAGTCGCGCACTTCCCACGGGATCTGCGCGTTGATCTGGTTCGGTGACACCATCAAAAGCGGCGCCTCAATACCGTCAAAATAGACGCGGACGCCGCCCAGAACGCGCGGCAGTTCGCGAGCATCGGCGGGCGCGGAAACCGTGCCCTCCGAGAGGTTTTCACCGAGCAGCGTCACCAGCGTACCCGGAGCCACTTGCGCCGCGTTTTGGCCGCCGACCAGCGTCGCGCCGCTGGTGGTCAAATTTATGGTGGAGGTATCGGGCGTTTTGGCCGTGGTGAAGTTAATTCCGTTGCCGCCCTCGCCGCCGGACCGGGCGGTTATGAGGATGGCGCGAAGGTCGGGAATGACGCTGGCCGTCACCGCGCCGTCAATGTCGGCGTTAATTTGTTGTGTTAATTGCAACAGGATGTTGGCGAATGTATCGTCGCGAATGAACTTGTACTTATAGACCCGGCCGGAAACAGTGATGGAAACTTCGTCTCCTTCCTTGATAGTGCCATCAAGGACAATCGACGCCGTTGCGAAAACGTCCCGGCTGGCAAGATTGCGCACGGCGGTGAAGGGCAGCGGCTGATCGTGCAGGGAAAAGACGACAATGCGGCGATTATAGGTATCGCTGACGAAGAGATTCGTTCCGTCCCAGGCGAGCGACATCGGCGTGCGCAACAGATCGGCCGAGGAGCGGAATAGCGGGTAAGCGCTATCGGAGGAGCGATTGGAGTCGCCGGACGCCTGGCCCAGAACAAGATCGGCCGGTTGGCCGTTGTCGAGCGGCAGCGAGTTATAAACCAAAACGCGGTCGTTCCCGCCATCGGCGATGAACAGGCGATTCCCATCGCTTAACGCGTATCGGGGGAAATCCATGGTCGCGAGACAGGTGCGAGGGAAACCTTCCTTCCCGTCGCTGCCGATGCCATTGGAAGCGCATACCTGCGTGCTGTTGTTGGCCGCGGCGGTCGTGAATACTTTCTGTCCCAGCACCAGATCGGCCGGCTGCGCATTGCGTGTTGGAATTATGTTCCAGATCAACACGCGGTTTTGGCCCAGGTCGGCGACGTACATGCGCTGCCCGTCGGATGTCACCGAAACGGGGTTCACCATGTTTTCGGCCTTCGGATCGATGGTCGTACGGGCGAGATCGAGTTCAATATTTGTGCTGAAATCGGGCTGGCCCAGAACGATATCGGCGGGTTGGAAACTGCGCGTCGGCATGCTGTTCCAGATCAGCACGCGGCTGTGGCCGCTATCGGCGACAAAAAGGCGCTGCCCCTGCATCCAAACGCCTTGCGGTCCTCGCATGCGCTGCCCGGGAATGCCCCTGGGCGCGTTCACGGTCGTGAAATTTGCCTGGCCAAGGACGATGTCGGCGGCTTGATTGTTGTTGTTCGGAATCGAGTTCCACAGCAGCACACGGTTATTGTCGGTGTCGGCGACCGCCATGCGAATGCCGTCGGAGGCGACCGCCGTGGGACTGCGCATCGCGGAAGCCGTCGCCACCGCACGCAGTTCGTTCTTCGTGAAGTCGGTTTGGCCAAGCACCGTATCGGCAATGCCGCGGCACGCCGGGCAGCGATTGATCTGCGGAATCAGCGCGTTAACGGGGAGCGTCACTTGGTCGATATTGCGGAAAATCAGCACGCGGTGGTTCAGCGGCAAGGAGCCGACCCGGTTGGAGTCAGCCACAAAAAGCGTGTTATTGACGAACGCCAAACCGCCCACTCCGCCCAGCGTGTCGGCCGTCGTGGCCGGCTGCTGCGCCGTAAATGTCTTCTGACCAATAAGCAGCCGGGCGGCCTGCCCGCTGTAGAATTCAGCCGAGGGAGCGATGGCCGCGCAGGCGAGCCACAACACCAAATGCTTCACGTGGAGGTTCGTCATTACGCAAACTTTCAGTATAACAGCGACGCGGGGAATCCCCGCGACGGGTACAAATTACCCCTAGTTTTTAACAATGTCACCGCTCACCGCGGCGTCACCGATCCCCAAATGATCTGGTAGACCTCGACGATTCCTTCGAAGTTCCGGCCGGCCCGGATCGCCACCCGCGTATTCGGGTGTAGCCGTTCCCACTCCGACACCACGCCGTCTTCCAGATACCGCGTGTCGCGGCGCAGCGCGATTGTCTTGTACCCGTCGGTTCGCGTGCGCAGGACCATTTTCTCCGCCGTCAACTCGCTCACCGTGCCCGCCCATTGATACTCGCCCCGGGGAATAATGTTCTCCGTCACCGCCCGGTAGGTGATGCGCATCCGGCCGGAATCCTTCTTTGCCATGTCGGCAAGCCGCACGGTCCGGACGTAGCAGGGAGTTCCATCAATTAAACGGCGGTCGGCGACGATCTCTACCAGATCGGTCGGTTGGAAGGATTTCACCGGCACGCGCAGGCGGCTTTGCTCGAACCACGTCCGGTGGTCATAGGTGCAGCGAAATTCCTTTTGCGCGACTGTTTTCAACAGAAAACTCGCGGGCTGTATATCGCTGATGTAACCCGACACTACGCCCACCGGCACTTCCTGTGCACAGACAAGCATCGGGACGAGCCAAAGCGCACGCTCCCACATGCCTCTTATTCTACTGCTGCTACAATGTCCATTTTGCGGCCCTTCGACGTTACAGAACAAACTTCTCGCGCTTTGGCGTGGTTTCAACACTCCGGCATTCAGGAATCGAACGGCGGCGTGGCGCGGTATCACCTGCTGGCCGAGGCGCGAAACATGCCGCTTTCCACCGAGATTACCGGTTACGCGGTTAGCGCCTTGATCTGGGGCGGAGCCGTCGATGACGCCTTCCGTGCCGCCGATTGGCTCGTTCGCGACGCCTGGCAACCGGCGCTGCGGGCGATGCCGTTTGAAGTTGCCGATCCGCTGCCGCCAACGTACTTCTTCGATTGCGGGATCATCGTCCGTGGCCTTCTCGCCGCTTGGCGGGCGTCAGGGCGGGTTGATTACTTGAACACGGCTCGCGACCTTGGTCTGGCGATGGGACGCGATTTCTGGTCGGCCAACGGCGAGTTGCATCCGACGTTGGATCTGCCGTCGAAATCCCCCTGGCCGTATGAAAAGCGCTGGTCCCGTGAGCCAGGGTGTCTGCAACTCAAATCCGCGTTGGCCTGGGCGGACTTGGCGGTTCTCTTTCCGGGCGAGGCTTTTGAGGCGTGGTTCGAACGGGCGCTGCGCTTTGCGCTGTCTTCGCATTTGGACTTTCTTCCTGGCGATGACGATGAGATGAAGGTGATGGACCGGCTTCACGCGTATTTGTATTTCCTGGAAGCGTTGTTGGCACGCTGGCATCGGGCCGAGGTGCGCGAGGCATTGCGGGCCGGCATTGGCAATGTTGGACGCTATCTGCGGACGATTGGTCCGCGCTTCGAACGCTCCGATGTTTGCGCGCAATTGCTGCGCGTCCGGTTGCTGGCGGATTCGCTGGGCGCGGTGCCGCTCGATGCCGTCGAGGCCGGCGAGGAAGCAGCCCGCTGCGCGTCGCATCAGCGGATTGGCGGCCCGCCCATCATTGATGGCGGCTTCGGCTTCGGCACATGCGATGGCGTCCCGCTTCCTTATATGAACCCGGTCTCAACAGCCTTCTGCATGCAAGCCATGCAGTGGTGGAGCGACTGGAACAAGGGCGCATTCCGCGGCCAATTGGTCGAGTTAATCTAGCCCGTGGCGGAACGCATCAAACTCGCCTTCGCCTCCGGGTCGGACGACCTCATCCCTACGCTGCTGGGAAAAATGGCCGATATTTATCCGGACCTGCCGCTGCATGTGGTTTCCGAGTTCCCTCCGCCGGTCGCGGGAGTGCCGTGGATTCGGTGGTTTCCGGCCAAGGATCTTGGCGACAACGCCGCTCGCGTTGAAGCCGCGGTCGCCGGCAAGGAAGTGGTCCTCGCCGGCATTATCCTGCAACCGCGCATGCCCTATTGGTCGATGCGCTGGGCCGCCGCGCGCCGCTTCCCGGTGCAGTTGATGGTGTTCAACGAAAACCTCGATCACTTCATGCTCCGCCCGCGCAGCCTGCCCGTGATGGCGAGACATTTCCTCTGGCGTACGAAGAACTTCGTACGTTGGGAGACGCGGCCTGGCGGGACGGCCTACACCATCGTTTGGCGGCTGCTTCACCCGCGTGCGTTTTTGCGTCCCGCCGCCTACGCCATGGCGAGGATCAGCGCCGCCATCGCGCCCCAATCACCGGCCCCGTTAACCGCGCCGGGCGCCGAACTCCCCGCCGGCATCACCGTCGTCATCCCCTCCCGCAATGGTCGCGAATTGCTCGAACGCCTTTTCGCTTCGCTCCTTCCGCAAGCGCCCGACGAGATTATCGTCGTCGACAACGGCTCTACCGACGGCACCGCCGAATGGCTGCGCCAAGACCATCCGCGCGTCCAAATCGAATACAGTGGCCAGCCGCTTTCCTTCGCCGCCGCCGTCAATCGCGGTATCGCGCGCGCCCGCCACTCCCATTCTTGTCTGCTGAACAACGACATGGTGCTGGAACCCGGCTTTTTCGCCGCGCTCGCCAAACCGTTCGAAAACCAACCCGATCTCTTCGCCGCCACCGCGCAGATTTTCTTCCCCGAAACCGCCCGCCGCGAAGAGACCGGCAAGGCCATGTATCATCACAATAAAACGGGCCAATTCCCGCTCTGGTGCGAAACGCCTCTCGCAGGCGAGGATGGCACATGGGTCCTCTACGGCAGCGGCGGCTGCACGCTTTATGACACGGCCAAACTCCGCGCGCTGGGCGGTATCGGCGAGCAGTACACGCCGGCGTACGTGGAGGATCTCGATATCGGCTGGCGCGCCTGGCGCCGCGGCTGGCCCACGGTGTTCGCGGCGGGCGCGCGGCTGGTTCATCTGCACCGTTCCACAACTTCGAAATACTTCTCACCGCAAGACCTGGAAAACACGCTGGAACGCAACTATATGCAATTTGCGGCGGGCAGTAATTCGCGGGCGATTTGGCGCGAAGCGATTGACCGGCTGAACCTTCTCGCCGCGAAGCAGGAGCCCGTAAAATCCGCCGAACGCGCACTATTCCGCGCCTGGCATGAGCCGTGGCGCCAGCCGCTCGCCGCCGCCGGCGATGACGCGCCACTGGCGCTTTGCGGCGGCGCGGTCGCCGTTTTCCCGGGGATCGCGCCCACCGGCCGCCAGCGCGTACTCATCGCCGCGCCGTATTTGCCATTCCCGCTCTCCCACGGCGGCGCGGTGCGCATGTTCAATCTCATGCGGGAGGCCGCCAGCGAATTCGATCAGATATTAATCGTCTTCGTCGACGAACTAGCCACGCCCGCCCCTGGGTTGCTGGCAATCTGCAACGAAATCATCCTCGTTCGCCGCGAAGGCTCGCACTTAATTCCATCGAGCCCGCGCCCCGATGTCGTCGGAGAACACGACAGTCCTGAGTTCCGCGCCGCCCTCGCCGCCACGCTCCGCAAATGGCGGCCGGACATCGTGCAGCTTGAGTTCACCCAAATGGGCGTTTATGCCGATACCTGCCGTCCGGCGAAGACCATGCTCGTCGAGCACGACATAACCCTCGATCTCTACGAACAGTTGCTGAACGACAAAGAGGACTACGACACGCGCCGGCAATTCGAAAAATGGGTGGCGTTTGAGCGGGACGTCTGGGCCAAAGTCGACGCCGTCGTCACCATGTCCGAAAAGGACAGGCGCACCGTGAATCGACCGAATGCGCACACGATTATGAACGGCGTCGATCTCGCCAGATTCACGCCATCGGACGAAGAGCCGGTCAACGACCGGATCCTCTTCATTGGCTCCTTCGCCCATTTACCGAACGTCATGGCGCTCGACTTTTTCCTGCGGAAAGCGTGGCCACCGCTTCGGGAAAAAGCCGTCCTCCACGTGATCGCCGGGCAGCGCCATGAATATTTTCTGGAGCGCTGCGCGGACCGCATCACGCTCGATCTCAATCAGCCGAACATCGAAGTCGATGGCTTCGTCAGCGACGTGCGCACGGCCTACAATCGTGCCGCCATTATCATCGCGCCGCTGGTCGCCAGCGCCGGGACGAATATCAAAATCCTGGAAGCCATGGCCATGGGCAAGGCCATCGTTTCCACTCCCGCGGGCATCAACGGCTTGGATCTGCAACACGGCCGTGACGTGCTGATCGCCAACACCGGCGAGGAAATGGCCGCGGCCATTGAACGGCTGATCGGCAACCCGCAGGAGCGAAAAACGTTGGAGCAAACCGCTCGCCGCACCGCGGAAGTACAGTATGGCTGGGACCGGATCGGCCGCGTCCAGGCCGATTTGTACCGCGCGCTAGCGGCCCAGGAAAAGTTACACTGTAAGAGCTAATTATGCTGAAACCCTTGTCTGATATCGGGCTGGTGGGGCTGGCCGTCATGGGCCAGAACCTCGCTCTCAACATCGCCGACCACGGCTTCCAGATTTCCGTTTATAACCGCACCACGGAAACGATGGAGAAGTTCGTCGCCGAGAATCCCAACACGCCGGGCGGCGTGACTGGCGCTAAGACGCTCGAAGAGTTCGCGAAGTCCCTTTCACGGCCGCGCAAGATCATTATGCTCGTCAAGGCCGGCGGCCCGACTGACGCGGTTATCAACAGCCTGCTCCCGCTGCTCGAAGCCGGCGACATTATCATCGACGGCGGCAACGCCCTGTGGACCGACACGATTCGCCGCGAAAAAGATCTTGCTGCGAAGGGCTTCCGCTTCGTCGGCTCCGGCGTCAGCGGCGGTGAGGAAGGCGCGCGTTTCGGCCCCTCGCTGATGCCCGGCGGCGACCCGTCGGCCTACAACGAGATTAAAGACATTTGGATGGCGATTGCGGCCAAAGTGGACGCTGCGACGGGCAAGCCGCTGATGGGCGCCACCCCGGGAAATCCGATTGTTGGCGGAGTGCCATGCACCACTCACATCGGCCTCAACGGCGCTGGCCACTACGTGAAAATGGTTCACAACGGCATTGAATACGGCGACATGCAAATGATCTGCGAGTCGTACGATATTCTGCGCAAGCTCGGCGGCTTTTCGCCCGCCGAACTCAGCAGGATTTTCGGGGAATGGAACACCGGCAAGCTCGATTCGTTCCTCATCGAAATCACCACCGATATTCTGCAGCAGACGGACCCGGAAACCGGCGCGCCGTTCGTTGACATTGTCCTCGACGCCGCCGGCCAGAAGGGCACGGGCAAGTGGACCAGCGTCAACGCGCTCGATATGGGCGTTCCCGCGCCGACTGTCGCCGAGGCCGTTTTCGCCCGCTGCCTCAGCGCCGTGAAGGAAGAACGCGTCGCCGCGTCCACGCAGCTTTCCGGCCCTCCAGGCGCCTGGGCAGGCCACCGGGACCAACTCGTCCAAGCTGTCCACGACGCCCTTTACTGCTCCAAAATCTGCTCGTACGCCCAGGGTTTCCAACTGATGAGCGCCGCGCAGATCGAATATAAATGGACCCTCGACTTCGGCGATATCGCTAAGATCTGGCGCGGTGGCTGCATCATCCGCGCGGCGTTCCTGCAGAAGATCACCGAGGCTTATCAATTGAATCCGAAGCTCGCCAACCTGCTGCTCGATCCGTTTTTCAAGAACGAGATTGAACACGCGCAGGCCAACTGGCGGCAGGTGATCGCCTTGGCCGCCACGTATGGCGTCCCCGCGCCAACTTTCTATTCGGCGCTGTCTTATTACGACGGCTACCGCTCCGCCACCGTGCCCGCTAATTTGCTGCAAGCCCAGCGCGACTACTTCGGCGCCCATACGTATGAGCGTACCGACAAGCCGCGGGGCGAGGCCTTCCATTTGGATTGGCCGGAGCCCGGCCGTCCGCAATTGAAGGTCTAGCGGAGTAGTGGAGGATCTCCTCGCCAAGTACCGCGAAGAACTTGATGGGCGCGTGCTGCCGTTCTGGCTGCGGCACGCGCTGGACCGCAAGCACGGCGGTTATTACAACTGCCTGGACGCGGCCGGTGAAGTTTACGACACGCGCAAACACGTCTGGATGCAGGGGCGCGGCGCGTGGATGTTCGCGCGGCTTTACAACACTTTCGACCCGCGCCCGGGATATAAGGAAGCGGCGGCAATCATCTTCCGTTTTCTCGAACGGCACGCCAGAGACGGCGAGTCCCGCTGCTGGCACACGCTTACCGCCGACGGCAAGCCCGTCGCCTTCCAGCGCAAGCCGTACACGGCTTTCTTCGTCGCGTTGGCTCTCGTCGAATACTCCAAAATATCCAAAGACGCGGCTCACCTCGCCGAAGCCATTGACCTGTTCTGGCGCATGGAAGAGTGGATTCGCAAGCCCGAATTATTAGGCCGTCCGGCGCTGCCCGGCGGCGAGGGCTACACGCAACTCGCCGATCTCTACGTCCTTGGCTGGCTGGCCTTTGAGCTTGATGCGGTACACGCCGATCCGCGCTACGCCCAGATCATCCAAAACTGTCTGCGGCGGCTGATGGCGTACTTCAACCCCGAACACAAGTTACTGATGGAAAACGCCGCCACCGGCGACGCGCGCCAGTTCCGTCAGCTTCCGGAAGGCCGGCTGATCTGCACGGGCAGTTCGCTCGAAGTCTGTTGGCTTTTTCTGCACATGCTGCGGAAGTGGCCGGACGCCACCATGGAGCAGATGCTGCTGGAATCGATCTTGGGCGCGCTCGAATACGGCTGGGATAAGGAGTATGGCGGGCTGTATTATTTCCAGGATCTGAACGGCCGCCCGCCCGTGGCGCTTGAATCGAACATGAAGCTCTGGTGGCCGCACACAGAAGCCATTTATGCTTGCGCGTTGGCGTATAAGCGCACCGGCGACGAACGATACCTGGAATGGTGGCGGCGGGTGGATGCCTACTCTTTCCGGGTATTCGCCGATGCCAAACACGGCGAATGGTTTGGCTACTGTGACCGGCGGGGAGAAATCGCCACGCCGCTGAAGGGCGGCCCTTATAAAGGAATATTTCACGTTCCGCGCGCGCTGCTTTTCACATTGCAAGCATATTCGTAGCCATGTAGTCCCGCAGGGCGGAAAGCGCTGGCAGCAGGGTCTCGGGCGAGTAATCCCGTTTCGACGCCCAGTCGAAGTACAGGCACCCGCGAACCCTTCGGCCGTCACAGACCGGAAGGAGGAAAAAAGCCGACGGTTGGAGTGTGGCGGCCAACGGCGTTTCACGGAACCGGTGGTCTTTGACGAAGTCAATCCACACATCCTGCCGCTGTCCGAAGGCCAATAAATAGGGCGGCTTTCGCGGATGAATCAGCCGCGGCAGTTCCGAAGCGCCGTCTGGGGGCCAGCCGGAGCCGGCCGAGGCGCCCATACTGATGATGGGATCGGCAAATCGCAGCCACGCCGCACGGTCAATCCCCTTGGCGATTGCGCTTTGCAGCAGCGCGGAAATTGTCGTCTGGGATGGCGGCGCCGCCGCCGCGGTCGAGACGCGCGGTTCCGCCCCCGCCACCGCCGGGAGCCATTCCCGCAAGCGCAGCTTGTCCTTTGACACATCCATTCCCGCCAGCAGTCCCTCAGTCGACTCCAGGCACGCGGCACACAGATTCTCTACCTGTGCCTCGCGCACAATATAGTGCTTCGCCAGGGCGGCCCAACAGGGACGCATCAGCTTCTCCCGCTCACTGGCTTCGCAACGAAAGTGGGCAACGGTGATGACGTGGGCGAGGCTGGCCGCTAGCGCAATCTCCGCCTCCGGGTTCCCATGCTGTGCGAACAATGCCTCCGGCGTCGATTGCGCCGCCAGCACCGGCGGGCCGTGGAGCGACCAGTGCTGCAGCAAACCGGCGGACAATTCATCGAAATCGAAATGCGTTTGCCGCTGGCACGAAGCGCGGAGCCCAATCATTTGCCCTTGACTCCCGGCCAGGATCTTCCGATAGTCTTCCGGCATTTCGAGCGCGAAACACAATTCCCCAATGTTTCGAAATAGCCCGCTAACAAAGGCCTCTTCCGCATAGCGCGGCTCCAGCCGCCCCATCAGGTTACGCGCCATAACCGCCGTCAAATGGCACAGCGCGACCAGTTCCCGCGCCGGATGCGCCAGCTTGTGCCGCGGCACCGTGTCGACGATCTGGGCCAAGGCATCGGTACCAAGCAGCGCCGCCGCGTGCGTCACGCTGGTCACTGCTTTTCCGCCCGGGTTAAGCAAGACCGAGTTCGCAATTCGCAACAAGCGCAGAGTCAGCCCCAGATCCCGCAAAATGATCTGCGAACACCCCTGCAGCGTGTTTTGATCCGTTAACAGCTTGGCCGCCAACGCCCCCGCATTCTCAATGCTCGCCGCCGGACCGGCACTCTGTTGTAGATGCTCCACGCAAACGGTTAGAGGACTTCGCACTGCTTCAAGCGCCTGCATATTCCTCTCATCGGACAGGGAGGGGAATATTAGAGAGTGAAATTCACGTCTACTTGCGTCGCGACTTCCACCGGTTGCCCATTTCGTTGCGTCACTTTGTAGCGGTACTGCCGCACGGCCTCCTGCGCGGCCGAAATCAACAGCGGATGACCGGAGACGAGTTCCATCGCGCTTATCGCGCCGGCGCGATCAATCGGCACGTTGAATCGAACCGTCCCCTGAAGCCGCGCCTGGCGTGCCAGCGCGGGATAGACCGGATCCGCTTAGCCGATCAGGTTTGCCGCCTGCACGGCGCCGCTCACGCGAATGCGGCCTGGCACGGTTGTTCCGCTCCGCTATCCTGAAAAGATGCCCGCCGGCGCTCCGCCCCTTTTCCTTTTCGATATCGACGGCACCCTTATGCGCAAATCCGGGCCGCATCATTGCCAGGTTCTTGTTGACGCCGTCAGGATCGTCACCGGCCTGGATTCGACCACCGAAAATATCCCGGTTCAAGGGATGCTCGACCGCGACATTCTCGCCTGGATGCTTCGCGACGCGGGCGCCAGTAAGTCCCTGATCAAACAGGCCATGCCCGCCGTCGTGGAGCACGCGCAAAACCTCTACACAGAATGCTGCCCCGACCTGCGCCGCAAAGTCTGCCCCGGCGTGCGCGCGCTGCTCCAACAGATTGCTCGCCGTAAAATTAAGACCGGCCTCGTCACCGGTAACCTTTCCCTTATCGGTTGGAAAAAGGTGGAACGCGCCGGCATCAAGCAGCACTTCAGTTTCGGCGCCTTCGCCGAACAGGGCAAGGATCGTGCCACCCTCGCCGCCCACGCAATCGCCCACGCCCGCCGCAACAAGTGGATCGCTAAACACTCCACCATCGTCCTGTTTGGCGACCATGAGAATGATATCCTGGCAGCGAAGGCCAACGGCATCCGTTCCGTCGCCGTCGCCACCGGACTTTCGCGGCCCGCCGCGCTCTCCCAACTGCAACCGGATTTTCTCCTCTCGGATTTGCGCGACTGCCCCCTGGAAGAAATCCTTTCTTAATGAATCAAGAAGCCCAATCCCTGGCCGTCAAACGCGCCCAGGTGGAGTTCCACAACTTTGCCTCCCTCGGCGAGCCGGAACGCGCCCTCCGCGTTTACGCCGAGGAGAATGTCCGCCGCGGCGCCGTCATCCGCAACCACCTGGAATTCCTCGGCAACATGACGCCCTATCTCGAAATCGGCGCCAACGCCGGCCACTCCAGCTACATGCTGTCAAACGAGTTCGGCGCCGACGGCTTCGCCAGTGATATTTCCGCCGATTCGCTTCGCCACGGCATCGTGCTGATGGACAAATGGGGTCTGCACAAAGCCCCCGTCCGCATTACCGCCGACGCACTGCATCTTCCGTTTGCCGATAACTCGCTGCGGTGCGTCATGGCGTTCCAAATGCTCAGTCAATTCATGAATATCGAGAGCATATTCATCGAAGTCAAGCGCGTGCTCGCCCCCGGCGGCGTATTCCTGTTCGCGGAAGAACCGTTGCGCCGCAAACTGTCGATGCACCTTTACCGCTGCCCCTATTGGGACACCATGAAGCCCTGGGAGCGCAAGCTCCATGAGTGGGGGCTGCTCGGATTCCTGGTTCGCGACGTCATTGGCGCCGCGCAGGAGGAGGGGTTCGGTATCCGCCAGAACCACTCAATGGAACTCCGTGACTGGGACCGGTTGATCACCCGCCACTTTGTCGAACATGAGTTTGATCTTTTCGTCCCCGAACGCGGCTGGGCTGAGAGCGTCGTCAAGAACATTGCCCGCAAGATCGACAAACACGGATCCGATTGGGTACCGGCACGGCTGCTCGGCGGTACGCTCGCGGCGGCCTGCAAGAAGGCTGGAGCGCCTGTCGATATTGATCCGAACGCTCCCTTCGAGTCTCGCCTGCGGTGTCCCGATTGCGGTGGAGTTGTCCACCTGGACTCCGAGCAAACGGTCTGCTGCGGGCAGTGCGAATATGCCGCTACCATCGAAGGCGGCGTTTATAACCTGCTGTGCAGTGCCGACAAAAAGGAACTTTACCCGGGCGATCGCGAAGACGTGATCGACTTCTCCACACTCGCTCACACCACTCATCTGGGCCCCGGCTGGTACGACCTGGAAGGCGTTTACGGCAACAAATACCGCTGGATCAGCGCACACGCGCAGGCCAGTCTCGCCAATGTTCGCCAAGCCCCCCAACGCCTCAGAATTCGCGGCCACGCCCACGCCAACCTCTTCGCCGGCGGCTCGCCGGCGCAAATCGCCATCAGCGTCAATAGCGCCCCGCTCAAAACCTGGACCCTTGAACGCACCGGTCTCTTCATCCTCGAAGCCGACATCCCCAGCGCGCCGAAATACAACATAGAGATCGCCGCGGCGCCAACCTGGAAGGCCCCGCCCGACGACCGGACGCTTACTGTCAACATTTCCATGATCCGGCTGGATCCGCGGGATTAGTGCTCTGACCGCAAAAAGCGCTCCCTGACGGTCGCTCCTCGGTAGAATCAGACGGCGAGAAGCCCACTACACCAAAATCGTAAACGCGTTCTCGGTCCGCGTCACCGGCCGGTAGAGCGTGTCGCGCTCCCGGGGCTCTCGCCCCGCTTCGCGAATCAATCGCAGCAGATCTTCGCGTCGCAGATTCTGGCCCGTCGTCGCGCCCGCATCGTGGTAAATCTTTTCCTCCACAATCGTACCGTCCAAATCGTCCGCGCCAAACTGCTGCGCAATCTGCGCCATCGCCTCCGACATCATTACCCAATACGCCTTGATGTGCGGGATGTTATCGAGCATCAGCCGGGCCACGGCGATGTTGCGCAGATCATCGAATCCGGTCGTTTTCGGGATATGCGCCAACGCTGTATTCGCCGGGTGGAACGCGAGCGGAATGAACGTCTGAAATCCACCTGTCTCGTCCTGCACCGCGCGCAGCCGCGCTAGATGATCCACCCGATCCTCCGGCCCTTCAATATGCCCATAGAGCATCGTGCAGTTTGTCTTGATTCCTAACTGGTGCGAGATACGAGCCACTTCCAGCCATTCGCTCCCGTCAATCTTGTGGTCGCAGATAATACGCCGCACGCGTTCACTGAAAATCTCGGCGCCCCCGCCCGGTTGTGAGTCCATGCCCGCATCGCGCAAACGAATCAGCACCTCCCGCAGCGGCAACTTCGCGCGCTTGGCGAGATAGGAAATCTCCACCATCGTGAATGCTTTCAAATGCACTTGCGGATATCGCTCCTTCAACCCGCGCAGCATCTCGCAGTACCAATCCAGCGTCAATTCCGGATGCAGCCCGCCGACAATGTGAAACTCGCTGACAGCCTCCGAATACCCATGCCCGGCCACTTCCCAGACCTGGTCGAGCGACATGGTGTAGCCTTTGGGATCCCGGGCCTTTTTGCCAAACGCGCACAAGCGGCAGGAGGCCGTACAAACGTCGGTGGGGTTGATGTGCCGGTTCACGTTGAAGTAGGTGATGTTCCCGTTCAGCCGCTCGCGAACTACATTCGCCAGCCAGCCCACGCCGAGGATATCGGAGGAGCGGTACAGCGTCACACCGTCGTCGAAGGAAAACCGTTCCCCAGCCAATACCTTATCGTGCATGGGAAGCAGGCGGACATCTTCAAAGTGCGGGTTCATAAAGGGCAGTTAAACTCCATGGCGGGCATACCAAACGTCAGCCGCCCAAAACACGAAGAATAGCACGCTGACGTAACCATTCACCGTGAAGAAGGCTGCATTTACACGGCTCAAATCGTCGGCCTTCACCAGGCTGTGTTCATACACGAGCAACAACGCTACGATCCCAATCCCAATAGCGCCCAGCAGTCCCAGTGAAAAACTTTGGAGCAGCATCACCAGGCAAACAAGCATGGCCAGATGCAACGCTCGCGACAGCGTCAACGCGCCGGCAATTCCCAACCGCTTGGGCACGCTGTGCAGACCGGCCCCCCGGTCGAACTCAAAATCCTGGCACGAATAAATCATGTCGAACCCCGCCGTCCAAAATGTCACCGCCGCCGTCAGCCACAAAATGCGCGGATCCAAAGACCCCGCCACCGCGATCCACGCCGCCGCCGGTGCAATTCCCAGCGCAAAACCCAGCACCACATGCGACCACGAAGTGAACCGTTTTGTGTAGCTATAGCCCATCACGATCGCCAGCGCGAGCGGCGAAAGGTACAGGCACCACGGCCCCAGCATGGCCGCCGCCGTCACCAGCATTCCCGCCATGAAAATCAAAAACCCCCAAGCAAAGCCCGCCGACAAGAGACCCGCCGGCAGATGCCGCATCTTCGTTCGCGGATTCCGCCCGTCAATGGCGGAGTCCAGAATCCGATTAAACGCCATCCCGGCCGACCGGGCGCCGACCATCGCCATCACGATCCAAATCAGCTTCCATGCCGCGCCATCCGCCGGAAACCCGGCGTTTCGCCATGCCAGCAGCGCGCCCGTTAGAGCGAACGGCAAAGCAAAAATAGAATGCTCGAATTTGATCATGTCGAGCGTCAATCGCAAGCGCTGAAAGAACATCTTACGCTACCATTTTAACGGATGCGGTCGCATACATACTGGGTGCTAGTTGTTCTTTCCGGTCTTGCCGGTTGTACGGACCAGAAGAAAACGGCAACGCTCGAAGATCTATACACGCGCGAGGTGAAGATGCCTGACGGCGTCCGCTATCGCGCGGAGGTTGTGACCAGCAAGTTCGACATGTCGCGCGGCATGATGTTCCGCGACTCGCTCGCAGCCGACCGCGGCATGCTCTTCATCCACGGAGAGCCCGGCAAGTATCAATATTGGATGTACCAGGTGCGCATCCCGCTCGACCTGATCTGGATGGACCAGAACCGGCTGGTGACCGAGATCGTTCCCAACGTGGAACCCTGCAAAAGCGAAAGCGCAGTCAAGTGTCCCCAAATCGGGGGCACCCGCCGCTCCCTCTTTGTACTTGAACTCAACGCCGGCGTTGCCGCGAAACACAACCTGAAATCAGGCGACCGGCTGGATTTTTGATCAACATGGACGCAGATAAGATTCGCGAATTATTAGAACAAGTGCGCACGGGCGGCGTCGATGTCGACGGCGCGATGGACCGTCTGAAACACATGCCCTTCGAGGACGTGGGCTTCGCCAAGGTCGATCACCACCGCGCCCTGCGCCAAGGCATGCCCGAAGTCATTTTCGGTCTCGGAAAAGCGCCGGAGCATGTCCGCGATATCGCTGTCAAACTCGCTGAACGGCCGACGCCAACGGGGTGCATGTCAAAAAAGTAGAATCGTTAGCCGGTGGCTTTATTTTCTACCTTATCTTACGGCATGATACGACGTAAGATTGATTTATGCCTGACTCCAACCCCAATGGCTCATCCTCTTTCAGCAACCCCGTCCCCGTGCGGCGCGGCTCGCTCACCCCGCGCTTCGTCAAATGCAGCAAAGCATCTTGCCCTTGCGCGCACGATCCCAATGCTCGCCACGGCCCGTATTTTAGCTACACCCACGCCGTGAAAGGCCGCACTCAATCACGCTTCCTCTCGGAAGAGGAAGCGGATATCGTCCGCCGCCAGATCGAGCAAGGAAAGCTGGTTCGCAACCAATTCGACGACTTCTGGAAACTCTGCGAGCAAGCGGCGGATAAAGAACTTGACGACCTTCAGGCGGCTTCAGCAGAGGCGGTCAAAGAAAAGGGTTCCAAACGCAGATCCAATCGGAGTTCCAAACCGCCGCCTTCCAGGAAGTTCAACCGCTCATAGACGGGATGCGCGTCGACCAACTCGATTTCGAAGCCGCTGAAATCCATCTCCGCAATACCGCTTTTCAGATCGCGGCACGGGCGCTCGAACAGCGCATCAATGCCGACACCTCCGACTACGCGGGTCCACAACGGCCCTGCCCCTGCGGACAAACCGCACGCTACGTCGACCGGCGAGAGAAAACATTTACCAGTGTGCTTGGGGATTTGACGCTGCAACGGGCCTATTACCACTGTGCGGCATGCACGAAGGGCTCTTGTCCGCGCGACCGTGCGCTCGGCATGGACGGCAACCCGGTCTCTCCCGGCGTGCTCCGCATGCTCGGCAGCGCCACCGCCGAGGTCAGTTTCCAGACCAGTAGTGGACTCCTCTGGGATCTGGCCGGTTTACGCATCGACCCCAAGCAAGTGCAACGCATCGCCGAACGGTTAGGGCAAGAGATGGCCGAGGACGAGCGTCAAGATACAACGCCCTTCGCCAATGGCGATCTTCCTCCCACCATGTATCTGGGCATTGATGGCTCTGGCATCCCAGTGCGGGCGGAAGAATTAATCGGCCGCGCTGGCAAGCAAGCGGACGGAAAAGCCAAGACGCGCGAGGGGAAACTGGTCATCGTCTGGAGTGCTGAGTCGCGTGACGACAAGGGGCTGCCCGTGCGCGATCCGGGATCGATTACGTACTCGGCCGCCATTGAGAGCGCGGCCGCGCTCGACACCGGCGAATGTCCCTCGGAGTTCGCCACTCGCGTTCAGCGAGAAGCCGCCCGCCGCCGATTTACCGAAGCCCCAGGGACGGTGGTAGTCGCCGATGGCGCAAAGTACAACTGGAACGTCGCTTCCGAGTTGTTTCCTTCCGCGACCCAGATCTTGGACCGCTGCCACGCCAAACAACACATCAACGAAGTTGCCAATGCCCTCCACGGCAAAGGCAGCCAAGAAGCGGAACAATGGGCCACGCTGCGCAAAGACGAACTTGACGACGGATTGGTGGAGGATTTGCTGGCCGCGCTGCGTGTACATGCAGACAGTTGCAAAGAGGCGAAAACGGGCGTCGGCTACGTAGAACGTAACCGTCATCGAATGCGGTATCCGGAGTTTGACGCGATGGGATTATGCACCACCAGCAACATCGTCGAGTCCGGCTGCAAAGTGATTTTCACCACTCGCTTCAAACACTCCGCCATGCACTGGAGTGTCTGCGGCGCGAATAAGACCCTCGCGATTCGCTGCTACAAGCGGAGTGGAAAATTCGAGGAGTTCTTTGAGCGGCGCGCGCAGCAAAAGGCGGCGTGAATTCATTTCATTTTCTTGATATGCACCCCAGATTACTTTTCAGGCTGGCGGACGACAATTTCCCGATTCGCAGCCACGCTCCGCACGCGCTGAATCCCACCGCCCGGCCAGACTACTTCCACGTCGGCTTCGACCGCCGTTCCCAGGCCGAAATGAAGCCGAGGGTCGTTAGAAGAGAGATAGCTTTCGCCGGCTCGCAGCCCCGCGGTTTGCGTCAAACCTCCGGTCTTCACCTTCACCCGCGCCCCGATTCCCATACGGTTCGCCCGCGTCCCTTGCAATACGATCCGGAGCCAGTTCCCCGACGCATGTCCGCCCCGATTCTCCAGCAGCATTGGCTTTCCATCCATTACGGACACGATGATATCCATGTCGCCGTCGTTATCGAAATCCGCCACCGATCCTCCGCGTGCCGACTGGGCAGGCAGTTTGGCTATTCCGGTCGCGGCGGAAACATCTCTGAACTTTCCGGCGCCCAGGTTACGAAAGAGTTGTTGCGGCTGCCTGAATGTCTCCGTCAATTTTCCGTCCACTTCGGGAAATACGTGCCCGTTCGCGCAAAACAGGTCGGGATGGCCGTCGTTGTCGAAATCCAGGAACATGGCCGCCCAGCCGAGGTAGGGAACTGTGGGTTCCCCGATCCCGGAAGGGTATGACACGTCGGAAAAGAAGCCGTCGCCGTCATTGTGAAACAGCACGTAGTTGTCGCCGGCGAAAGTGGTGACGAATAGGTCCATCCAGCCGTCGTGATCGTAGTCGGCGACGGCGATTCCCATGCTTGATAGCTCTTTCCCGTCCCCGCTGAGCGCCACCCCGGACGCGATGCCGTTCTCGGTGAAGGTTCCATCGCGATTGTTACGGTAAAGGTAGTTCGGATTCGAATCGTTGCCAACGAACAGATCCGGCCAGCCGTCGTTGTCGAAATCTTCAAAGACGGCTTGAAATCCGAAGTAGAGCTTGGCGTCCAAAACGCCACTCTGCCTTGTTACATCGGTGAAGGTCCCGTCGCCGTTGTTGCGATAGAGCGAATCGGGCGCCCCCCGATACCCCAGCGGGCCGCATGCCTGAACTTTAACGCCACGATATTCGCAGTTTTTCAGTATCGGGTTCTTGCTGTCAAAGTCCAGATAACCCGGCACGAACAGATCCAGATCCCCGTCCAGGTCATAGTCGGAAAAGGCCGCACCCGCGTGCCACACGGCTCCGCCACCTACGTTGGCTTTTCCGGTCACATCGGCGAACGTTCCGTTTCCGATGTTCCTGTAGAGCACGTTAGGTCCGAACTGCGTGATCAGAAGGTCCGTATTTCCGTCGTTATCATAGTCCGCCGCGATGCAGCCAAACCCCCAGCCCGTCCCCGGCATCCCGGCCTTTGCCGTGACGTCGATGAAGCCGCCCTTTCCGTTGTTGCGATAGAGATGGTTTGTGGTGTTGCGGACCGCTTTCCCCTGCAATTGGGCCAGCGTGGCGCCATTTACAAGGTACAAGTCCTGGTAGCCGTCGCGGTCGAAGTCGAGCCAGCAGGCGCCGCTTCCGTTCACTTCCAGCACATAACGTTTAGTGTATCTTCTCAATAATTCGGGGAACGCGGCAGGCCGACGGGAAGCGGGCGCTGGAAACCCAACCGGAACGCTGCAACATTTTTGATTAGTTTTGTTCGATTTCGCTGGACATTCCGCCGCGGCTGTTTTAATCTGAACTGGATGAGTGGCAGCCAACCTACGGAGAGTGCGGTCGACCAGATCCTGAAGCAAGTCGATTTGGCGAGCGTCGATTTGGTGAGTATTCACGAC
>Ga0163151_10002152_pt1 | contig 31400 bp, 17 predicted proteins | sample OliLakLV19MP5IB2_FD_145596 | JGI IMG/M metagenome (GOLD analysis project Ga0163151, IMG submission 145596) | Freshwater microbial mat bacterial communities from Lake Vanda, McMurdo Dry Valleys, Antarctica - Oligotrophic Lake LV.19.MP5.IB-2 | ecosystem: Environmental > Aquatic > Freshwater >... | reverse complement strand
GTGGACTTTTTTCAGCTTCAACTTCTGTGGCTCGCCCGAAGGTGAACCTGCCTTCGACCGAGGTCAGCGAAGGAATGCCCGCCGAGTCCTGGTGGAGCGCTTTCCACCAGTAGGTTTTTCCAAACTCGAGACGTTCAAACGGGACCGGAAAGGATGTTAGATTGGTTCGAGTGGAAATTTTGAAAGCCGGCTTCTGGTAATCGCCTTCATCCGATCGGATCATCCAGGTAGTCAACGCGTGCGACAGATTTTTGGGATGTTTGTAAGCGGTGGTCTTCAACTGTGCCGGAGCGAAGATCCGGGCGTTGTTGGTCGGGTTCAGAATCCCCGGGGTGTGTGGTCGGAAGAATGTTCCCAAAGCGAGAGCGCTGTTGACATAGGCCATTCTTTTGTTGGCGAATGGAATGATTTCCGTCAGCCCCAGATCGGCCAGGGATGTCGGATGGAGAAGGGTGTTGTTGAGGAAATGGAGTCGCTTCTTGAACTCGGCGCGGTAGGCGCGCATGAAACTGTCTTTGATATGGTTTGGTCCCCATGAAAATGACAGGCCAACCTCGCCGGAATTGATGGGAGTGGTCTCGTCCAGAAACAAAAGATCGAAATCCCAGGGTAGCAGCCCCCACTTTGAATTTTCCCGGCGCCAGAAAAAATAATTGTGGAAGCAGTCATCCCACGCTCCGCACCAGTTGATGAGCGCGATGTGAGTAAGAACTTCATCCACGTCCCAGTCTTCGGCGAGAACACTTCTCAATCTTGCGAGGTCTGTCGGAGGTCTGTATTCGGCGGATCCGCGCGCCTCCCACATCTTCTCCAGTAAGGTCAATAGCGTTTTGTGTCCCCGCCAGTGATTGTTTTGGAGAGAGTAATTCCATTCGTAGCGGTCCAGGACCGGCCAGTAGTCGGTTCCCGGCAGCAGCCTGCCATCGGTCAGTCCATAGGGCCCCTCTTCCAGCAAGGAACCCATCACCTTGTAAAGTTCGCCGGGTGTTTCCTTTGGCCGCGATGGATCGACCTCGCGTTGGCCGGCGTGGAATTGTTCCAGCATAAAAGCGTCCGATTCCTGCTCCTCCAATCGTTCAAGCACCACTTGCTGGTTGATATGGAGGTCAATCTTGCGCGTGCTTGAACTGGGCAGACCGGCGGCCCGGAAAAGAGCGTGTCCGGCGGTGGTCGCAACATCCTTGTCGGTCAGGAACAAACCACTCTGGCCGTTAAATTTTTTGTATCGGGGAAACTGCACCTTGTAACTCTTCCGTTTGACATCCCGATGATAGCGGCTGCCGTGATGCCTGATGCGGCAGTCATAGACCTCGCCATCGGCGACGAAGACGGCCGGTTCAGTGGCGTTCCATGCCTCACGTGGAAGCCCTGGAGGGTCCGGCAGCGTGATCCTGCGTGGATCATGTGAAATGTTCTTGCCGAGCTGTAGCTCCGCCACGACTGAAATGATCACATCGTAAACCGGCTTTCCCCGGTCACGCGGTAATCCAACAAAGAATGCCTTCCAGAAAAAAGGGTCACCAGTCCTTGGAAAAACCTGTTTGAACCGCCCGTTGACCTCGGCCAGCACGCGGTATCGAACCACAGTTCTTTCCGCAAAGGCTGGAAGGATTCCCTGCCATTTGTTTTGAATCTCGCCCGCCTTCTCCATCAAAACCCGCGTGGAGACTTCATTGGTCCTCTCCTTATGGTCGGCGAAGTATTCCACATAGACCTTTCCTAGACCCTCCTCGCGAGAGAAATAAGTTTCGATCCGCACCTCCTGCCCGGCGCGGAGACGCCGTTGGTTGTCGGCATTCTGGAGCACCGAAAAATTAATCACCACAGGGCTGCCATTTGTTTCGAGGACGGAATTAGCACGTCCGGGTGTCGGTTCAGAACCGACGGGCGAAGCCTGCCAGTTACCCGGATCACTTGAATCACCCGACCAGCTGGTTCTTTCCAACGACCGTCCGCGGTATTGGAAATCTCTGGATTGAAGCCCGGTCCATTCATCGCTGGCACCGAGCCCGTCAGCGCCAACGGGCCATGGGAACTGTGACGAGTAGGCGACGGAGTCCACCGTTCTGCCCTGGGAATCTTTAAGATTGATCCTGTCGCTGTCGTTCGAAAGTTCCCCAATGTAAGGTCCAAGGATCTGGTCACGACGGAGGTTGTACTGGCCGATGCGGCTCAATTGACCTGGGTTTCTGGCGATCGCCAGGTAATGGCCCGGTTGAATCGAAGCCGAGGCGGGAAACTGATAATCGATCCCCCCGGTCAGGCGCCAGCCATTCAGAGAAATCCTTTCATTTGAAGAATTATGGATTTCCAAAAACTCGTGGACATCCCCGCTCAAATAGAGGGCAGGAGAACCGTCGGCAAGAAATTCAGGTTCTTCAACCGGATGATAGTGAATCTCGGAAATCAGCACCCGGCCTTGGGCTTGGGCTTGGGACAGAAACGGAAGGGCGCAAAAAAGGAGCAAAACCAGACGCAAAAGAGCCTGTCGATTTTGGGGCGTATTGGGTAGAGTCACAAAATCTGCGGGCGCGCCAACACCCATTTGGAACTTATGCAAACGTTTGTATCAGATGTGTTGAGGAAAAAGCAAATGAACTTCTGCCTATTCAATTGGTCCGAATTCAGGGGTCTATTTCTCTGCAACGCTTTGCGCTTAATATTTTGTGCAAGAAGACCGAAATTCTTCGGGTTTGGTTCTATCTTCCAACAATCTTGAGAGTGAAATTCGGAGAAGTTGCCGTGCCCGGTAAAGGCGAGTCTCCACAGCTTTGGCAGAGCATTTCAGCACGACCCCTACTTCAGCGTGGGACAAATTCTCGTATTCCGACAGGATCAGAGCTGTGCGGAGTTCTTCCGGCAACAATCCAACCGCTCGCCTTACGCTCTCAGAACGTTCCACTAGCTCCAGGCTTTGATCCGGTAATGGAGTCTGGTCGGGAAGACTTTCACGGAAATCGCATCCGGTGGCGGGATTCTCTGCATCGAGCGAAATTTGCGGATGACGAGAGCGGTATCGGTAGCGGTCTTTGACCAGATTTGTTGCAATGGCATAGAGCCAAGTAGAAAACCGTTGTTGAGGATTAAATTTGGCCCGGTTCTGGTAAACCCGTGCAAAAGTTTCCTGTCCTGTATCTGCGGCATCATCCTGATTCTGCAAACAGCGAATAAGGTAGTTAAATAATTTCGGACCGTGACGTTCCATCAGTTTGTTCAAGGCAGTACCTCGCCCTGACGCTAAGATCGACATGTCGCGTCGGTCACGCGCATCGAGATCATCCGAGCTTTGGGACATCTGGTTCCTGTTGTCTGTTTCGCTCACTAGCGGGTGGCCCTAATCAGGTTGGATGACACCATCTGCGACATCTCCCAAATGGCAGGAGCAAAAAAGAAACAAGCGCCATCGAGGCGCAAAAGCGCATGAACTCCTGGCGCGTTTGCTTCGGGTGGATTCTCTCCGGAGATGTCACTTCGTCGAGTTCAGTTTCGAGAGGTATTTCGCGGGTTCTTTTTTGAAATCTTCCAAACAGCCTTTGCAACATAACTTCACCTCCTGACCTTGATGCACCAATGTGTAGGGTTGATCGTCGAGGTTCTCGTCAGTAACCAGGCAATTGTCGAGCGGATAAGGCTTTGCTGCAGCCGAGCCATGCGCGTGGTTTGAGTGGGTGTGGTTGCCGTTGGATTGGCAGCCGACGAATGCGAAAGTGCCCGCCCCGAGCAAAGCGGCGGCAACGAATGTGGATTTGATTTTGTTCATATGTTTTCTGGTTTGGTCTTTTCTTCTCCGCCGGTGGCGGACTCCTTTGTGAGACTCGACGGGAGTTCACGAGCACGCAGCCAGAGAAAAATCACGGGCGTAACAATAAGGATGTGGATCAGGCTGGAAATCATTCCGCCAATGACAGGTGTGGCCAAGGGCTTCATCACTTCGGCTCCTTGCCGGTGGCTCCACATAATCGGCAACAAGCTGGCGACGATAGTGGCGACGGTCATTACTTTGGGCCGTAATCGCAGACGGGCCCCGTCTTTCACCGCTTGCACGAGGTCGTCGTAGTTGAAGGCGCTGCCGCGTTCGGCCATGCGCTTCTTCACCATTTCCTCGAGATAGACCACCATCACAACGCCGGTTTGCACGGCGGTGCCAAACAGGGCGATGTAGCCCACCCAAACGGCCCCGTTGAAGTTGTAGCCAAGAATCTTTTGCAAGAAAACGCCGCCGCTGAGTGCGAAGGGAACTGCCAGCATCACGTGCGCCGCTTCGAGCGCGCTGTGATAGACGACAAAGAGCAAAACAAAAATGATTAGCAACACGATTGGGAAAACGATTTGCATCGTCTTCACGAACCGGCGTTGGTTCTCATACTCACCTGTCATGGAGTAGGTCATGTTCCCCCAGTCGATTTTCTTAAGCGCCTGTTCGACTTCGTTCACAAAACCCCCAAGGTCGCGGTCCTGCACATTCGACTGCACATAGGCGCGCAACCGCCCGTTCTCACTGGCGATTTCGTTGGCCCCAACTTCGCGTGTGATTTTGGCCACCATGGCCAGTGGGATATAGGTCAGCGGTTGGTTTTCAGCGCCGGCGCTGCTGGAAGGGGCCGCGGCTCCAGCGCCTCCCAAGGCTCCGCCCATGCCACCACCCCCAGCGGTTGAACCCATCGCACCGTCCCCCATCAGACCTCGTGAGGCGATTAGAACGCGCCCCACCTTTTCGATGTCATCCCGCTCTCCACGTTCCAAGCGGACTTGAATTGGAAAACGCTCACGCCCCTCGATGGTGGTGCTCACATTCTTGCCGCCGATGGCCACCTCGACGGCTTCGAGCACGTCGCGGGCGCTGAGGTTGTAGCGCGCCATGGCCTTTCTATCGACCTTCACGTTAAGGTACGGCTTGCCTTGGACACGCGAAGGAGAGACCCCGGCGGCGCCGGGAATTCTTTTGACCACAGATTCTACTTCGTAGGCTTTCTTCTGGATCGCGTCCAGGGTGTCACCGTAAATCTTCACGCCTACTTGAGCGCGAATGCCGGTATAAAGCATGAGTATGCGATTCTCGATCGGCTGCAAAAAGGCGGGGACGTAGCCAGGCACCAGCTTCATTTTTTCGGTCAATTCGGCCTTTAATTTTTCTACCGTCATCCCTTCGCGCCATGCGGGGTTGCGAACCACCCGTGGAATTTTAATAAACCCGAGAATGGTGCGATTTGTGGAAATCCACTCAGGCTTAAGTGTGATTGTTGTTTCCAACATCTCGGTTGGAGCCGGATCAGTCGGAGTTTCAAACCGTCCGAGTTTGCCGGCCACGGTTTCAATTTCCGGCAGACGGGCCATAACCGTGTCCTGCCACGACATGACGCGTTGAATTTCTTTCAATCCCGTCTTCGGCATTAAAACCGGCATATGAAGGAGTGCGCCCTCGTTCAACGGCGGCATAAACTCCTTGCCGAAACCTTGAACCAGATCAGCAGTGCGCTCCCACTTTTGATCGCGCAGCCCTTTGACCCACGCGGGCGGAAGTCCTAAAGCCGTGATTAAGGCCAGCGCCAGCAATAGCACCGCACTGGCGATGACCGTCTTTCGATGGTTCAAGGCCCAGTTTAATGTTGGGTCGTAAATTTTCAGCAGAAACCGCATCACGATGTTGTGCTCCTCGCTATGGAACGGCCCTCGAACCAGGAGGCTGCACAAGACCGGGACCAGTGTCACCGCCAGCAGAGTCGAGCCGACCATCGCGAAAGTTTTCGTCCAAGCCAGCGGGTGGAACAGTTTTCCTTCCTGCCCGGCCAAGGCAAAAACCGGCACAAAAGCAAGAATGATGATGGCCATGGCAAAGAAGATTGGCCGCCCAACCTGCTGGCACGCCTCTCTTGTGACCTCCATGGTTTCAGCCGCATTCAAGCGGCCTCCTTTCTTTTCCTCAGCTCGCTCCGCGTGTCGAATCACGTTCTCCGTGACCACGATGGCGGCGTCCACCAACACGCCGATGGCAATGGCGATGCCGGTGAGCGACATGATGTTGCTGGTGATCCCGAACTCCTTCATGAGGAAGAATGAAATGAGGATCGACACTGGCAAAGGCAGGGTGACGATCAAAATGCTGCGGAAATGCCAGAGGAACAGAATGTGGGCAATCGTGACGAGAATGATTTCCTCCAAGAGCGCGTGTTTGAGCGTGTCGATGGTGCGCTCGATGAGTGTGCTCCGGTCATAAAACGGACGGATCGAAATGCCCGGCGGCAAACTGGGCGAAATTTGCGCGATCTTATTTTTAATGCGTTCGATGACGAGCTTTGCGTTTTCGCCTGTGCGCATGACTACTGTGCCACCGACGGCTTCGTGGCCGTTGATATCGAGCGCGCCGCGGCGGAAGTCGCCACCGATCTGCACCGTCGCAATGTCCTTTAAATAAATGGGCGTGCCTGCGACAGCTTTAACTGGAATAAGCTCCAGGTCTTCGGTGCTTTCGATCAGACCTACGCCGCGCAACACAAACTCCGCCCCGTTCTCTTCAATCACTTTGCCGCCTACATTAAGGTTGGCGTTCTGCACCGCTGCCATGACTTCACCCATGGTGATATTCGCAGCGCGCATTTTGGTGTTGGAAAGTTCGATTTGGTACTGCTTTACAAAACCGCCAATGCTGGCGACCTCGGCAACGCCTTGCACGCTGGCGAGTTGGTAACGAATATGCCAATCCTGGACGGCGCGCAATTTCCCCAGGTCATAACCTCCATTGGCCGCTTTCGCTGGATCCACGTGCAGGTAGTACTGATAAACCCACCCGAGACCGGTGGCGTCCGGGCCAAGCTGCGGCTTTACGTCCGCTGGCATGGCGCCCTGGAGAAAGTTCAGCCGTTCCAGCACCCGCGTCCGCGCAAAGTAAGTGTCGATGTTGTCCTCGAAAATAATGGTGAGCAGGGAAAAGCCGAACATCGAGACAGCACGAACTTCTTTCACACCCGCGAGACCTTGCAGGCCGGTCGAAAGAGGATATGTCACCTGATCCTCCACTTCCTGTGGGCTGCGCCCCATCCAGTCGGCATAAACAAGGACCTGGTTTTCCGTGAGGTCAGGAATGGCATCGACCGGGGTCTTAAAAATAGCGCGCACCCCCAGGGCGATAATTAACAGGGTGCCGCAAAACACCAGAAACCGGTTCCGGAGGCTCCATTCAATAATGCGTTGAATCATAGCGTGTCTTTCAGCGTTTGACTTTCACTCCACAATCCAACATGTCGGATCCAAAGTAAGGATTCGCAAGGTCGCGGCCTGCCGCTTGCACCCAGCGGCCTTTCTTGGGCACACCAGGAATGGCGCGATCCACCATCGGACATTCAAAAAGCTCAAAGGCCTGCGGCGCAGCATCGGATCCTGCCATTTCAAGAAGACGGGCCGCCGCGTTGGAAAATGGATGGAACAGTTTGCGCGCGCCGGCCAAGTCTGTTGCGCCTTGGAGCTGGCGGGCCTCGTTCAAGTGTTTCAAAACGTCAGCGAGTTCCTGACGATCTTTCAATGAACTCACCAGAGCTTCAGTGGCAGGCATCGAACTCGCGCCAGCGCTGTTGAACTGTTTCAAATCATCCTTCGCCAGCGCTGCGGAAACCGCATCAGCGGCTTTCACGAACGCCGTGATATTCTGCTTCTGCGCTTCGGTGAAAGGGATGGTGTTGGTCATCATGCCAGCCGGAGATTGTTCCGGCACCGGGGCGAATGATCGGTTCATTTCTGCCTGTCCGTCGATCAGCAGGTTGCCATTGACCACGACTTTATCCCCGGCGCTCAAACCGGAAAGGACCTCGATGAGTTTGTCGCCACGACGGCCGAGCTTGAGGAGGCGGCGAGAATAGGCGCCGCCCCCCTGGTCCACATAGGCAACCGCTTCGGGTCCCGTCTCGATGACAGCGCTGCGTGGCAGGGTCAGCACTGCTGGTGCTTCGAGATGAACAAGACCGTCGGCGTAGAGTCGGTGCAACAGCGAACGTCTGCCATCAACCATCGGGTTCTCCAATTCCACCCGCGCTTTCGTCGAGCGCGATGTCTCGTCAAAGTTTGGATCGATGAAAGTGATATTGCCGGAAAATGTTTTGCCTGGATGCGATGAAGTGGTGATATCCACTTTTAAGCCGGGCTTGATCCACGGCAGGTCCTGTTCGTAAGCACGAAACTGAAACCACATGGTCGAGAAATCAGCGATCTCGAAAAGCCTTTCACCTTCCTGCACGTACTGGCCTTCGTAAACGTTCTGCCCCACCACCGTCCCGCCAATGGGCGACAAAATCTGAGAGGTCAGTATGTCAGGTTTTTTCTGCGCCAATTGTTCTATCTGTTTAGGAAGCAGTCCCATCTGCCGCAAACGCAGCGCTGTGGCTTCACGCAAATCACCGCTCAAACTGCGATGCTCGCGCTCCGCCTGAAGCAATGCGGGGCTGTAGAATTCCGCCAGCGGCTGGCCTTCCTTCACTTCTGCTCCCATAAAATTGACGTAAAGCTTTTCAACACGGCCCGGGATGTAGGCGGACAGCACCCGATGCCGGGTGGCGTTGTCGTCGATCATCCCGGCGACTGTGAGCGTTTTGTCGAGTGGACGAATCTGCACCTCCGCAGTCTGGACATTCATCACCTGAATCATGGTTTGAGTCAGCGGCACCACATCGCCACCGACCGCTGCGTCGAACCCAGAGTCGCCCTCGTAAACTGGAGTAAGTTCCATTCCGCAGATGGTGCAACGCCCCGGTTTGTCTGACTTCACCCACGGGTGCATGGCGCTTTGGTAATAAACAATATTGCGCCCCGCCAGCTCTTTCCTGGCGTTTGTGGAGCTGGCCTGTGAGTGAAATTTTCGGGTCACAATCCATGTGGCCGGAATTGCGATGGCCAGTGTCAGGAGAATGGTGGGAATCGTCTTCATGGGAATTTCGGTTCTATTGCGGGCGGAATGATTGATCGCAGCGTTTCAAGGAACGCCTGTTGCCGGGCTACAGAGCGGCGGTGTTCAAGCCGGGCGTTTTGCAGGGAACGGCGTGATTCCAACACTTCCAGTAATGTTGCTTTCGCGCTGATCCAGGCATTCTCGGTTGCCTGCGAGGCTTTCTCGGTACGCGGAATGACTTCTTTGAAAAATGTTTCAGCCTGTTGCGCCGCATTTTCGGCTTCTGTGTAAGCAACGACGAATTCACTTCGAAGTTTTCGTTCCAGGGCCTCGTAATCGCGCTCGGCAGCGAGGGCCTGCTGAAGCGCGCGCTCGGTGTTGGCGCGATAAACGGATTTGTTAAACCAGGGTAAAGTCATTTTCGCCCCAACCGTGGCTTCGCGAAAATCTCCTCCGGAATAGACGCGCGATTCAGCGCCGACAGTAAAAATAGGTTTGCGTTCCTGTCGGGCAACCTCGACATCAGCTTTTGCGGATGTCGCAGTTCTCATCAACGCTTGCAACATCGGATTGCTGGTCGCAAGCCGTGCGAACTCCGTTTCCAACCTGGCCATGACGGTCGGTGGGGCGGGCAGCGCCAGCGACGGCCATGGTTGTTCAAGCGGCCGTCCGAGAATGGTGTTGAGCTGGCGGGCAAAGGCGGTGCGTCCCCGCAGAGTTGCGTCGAGCCGCTGACGTTCCTGCGCAAGTTCCCCTTCCATTCGCAGGGCTTCGGCTACGCTCCCTGCCGGATCAATGAGTTTCTCACGCGCGTTCACTGCCATGGATTCCAGCCAGGCCACCTGATTCGACCGGACCAACAATGTCTCGTCGGCCAACGCCAATTCAACAGCTCCCTGGGCCACCATCATTTCCAGATTCAGCGCCGCGGAAAGTAACTCTGCTTGAAAAACGGCGCGATCCGCATTGGCCTTGGCCTTCCGCGCGTTGTAGAGGCCCCGTCGCGGCAACATTTGTTCGGCCAAGAACATGAGGTCGCCATCGTCGCGCCGCATCTGGCGCTCGGCTGCCATCACTGAAATCCCTGCCATTGGATCTTCCCAAAGTCTTACTGCGCGAACACCAGCTTCGGATGCGCGCACACGGGCCTGCGCAGCTCCCACACTCGGATGATTGGTGCGAACTTCCGTCCGCAGCTCGTCCAGGAACGTTTCATCAATTATGCGGGTGTTCTCCGCAAGCAACGTCGAGCCACCAAAAGCTGCAAACATCAATGGCACTGCTATCAAAAAGGATTTTTTCATCAGAACAAACGGCCAACGAATCTTTGGGGAACAATTCACCCGTTCAGAAGGAACGGAATCAACGAAGTGAATCAGTGGCGCACGAATACGCTGGATTCATGAAGCGAGCGAGGGCGGGGCGAGGCTGTGGAGAGCAGGACCAAGGAACACTTCAGGCGTGCAGACCCAGTTGCCATGGTTCGTTTGGCGGGCGAAAAGCAGGTCTCGCTTGGTTGCGGTCACGTCCAACGGCAGGGAATAAGAAGTTAGAAAATGAAGAACGCCAAACTCAGGAATGACAAGAGTTAGAGCATCATTGCTGGTCAATTGGTTTTTTAGCGTGATACAGATAGAAGAGGAAGGAATTGCTGAGCCAGATTTACTGGCTTCACCATGACTGCCCGGCGTTGGTTTGCTGTGGCAGCAAGACGAGATTGAATCCCGGACCATTCCTCCAAAATTACAATGAACGGTGCACGCTATTTGCCCCGCAACAAAGCCAGAAAGCACTAGCGCCGCAAAAAAGCGGAGCAGTGGGCTTAAGCTCGTTTGGCGCAAACGCATACTCATAGAGTTACCATATGGACTAGGGCCGGACAAGGAATGGTTTTACGAACTCAAATCACCCACCGCATGCTGTTGCGAATTTCGACGTGGACACCGAACCCTCAGCAGAAATCACAATGGCCATATTGCAACGTGGTTTTTAATTGCTGACCTCTATTTCGCTTTTTCATGTTTGCTCACCACACAACAAAATGCGTCATGAGAACCGCATTGCTTGCAGGTGTGTTGAATTTCGTTTTTAGCCGCTTTGCCAACCCCAGTAGTTACGATCTTTGTATCGCAACCTGGACAAGAATCTTTGGAGATCGTTTTCACATCCTTAACAACTCCTTTGCCTGTACGGTCAATGTAGGAATAGGTGATGGTCTTGCACTTGGGACAGGCCATCGCGACCATATCCCCATCCTTCACGGCATGAGCGTCTTCCGCCGTCTTGATCGGTTTCATTGTTTGCATCATGCGCTCGCCGCCTTTGACTATGTCCGCTGCATAAACCGCGGGGAGAGAACTGAACAATGTGAGTGCGACTGCCATTCCGAGTCCGGTAATACTTTTAATTGATTTCATCTGTGCCTTTATAAGAGTTTCCAGGAGAAGCCTGTGTTGTCCTCTGCCATACGCCACAAATCCAAGGTTCGCCGGGAATACTTTCTCAGGACCCGCGCCGGGCGCAAAGCTAGTTTTCCTTTTCGTGAGAGACGTTACTTCAATGGCGCATTTTGGAACTGTGAGCCGGCGTTCTCACGCCAAGCTGTTTCGAAGCGTGGGTCTTTTGGAGACATAGTCGGGCGTGATGAATGTACCAAGTCGACACTTGATCCAAGGTTCGGCAATTTGCGAAGCGACCGCGCCAACTCCCATGCTTTAGCGTTGCCAGATGGTCGATCCTTAAGCAGGTCGGGATCACCAACCGAGCTGCCCGGGACAACCTGTATCACATGGTTTTTAGGGTATCGTAAGAGAGGCTCATCTGCTCGAACTGAGTGACTTGTACTCAGAGTTACTACGGTAACAGCAGCTATCAACAGGTAATTTGATGGTGTCATAACATTTCTTTCACTTCGGTTTTGGACGGCAGTGAGCCGTCGCTTTGTATTTCTTTCATCCTTTGTTACGCCGCATCGCAACAAATCCCTCAAACTTTATTTAAGTGGCCGATCATCCTGATTTCCAGCGGTTTGGGTTGTTTTTCTGATGCGAACAAAGGAAGAAAATTGAGTGGGTTGCGAAGCTTTCTAGAAGCGATCAATCGGGCAAAATGTATCTTCTTTGGCAGATGAAACTATTTCCGAGCATTCATGCCGTAATCCGGCAAGAATGTTTTTTCTTTCACCCATGCAAGATAACGTCGGCTTTGCTCTGGCTGCATCGACTGACTTACCTGGAAAAAGTGTTGCAACATCATCATCTGGCACTCCGCTCGTAATTTTGAAGAGACCGCCACTGCCCGTTCAATCTCGGGAGACATGGTTTTGGCGCTTGAGACGAGTTTCTGCAATTCACTATTTTTCGCGTCAATTTTTCGGCACATTTCCTGACATTGAGGAAGATACGCGTGGTGCAGTTCAGAGATTCGTTTGAACTCGGCTTCGCTCAAATTGAATTCCTCTTTCAACCAGGCCAATTCAGGTTGTTTGTTTCGATGCAATTCGCGAGCGGGGGCCATGCAGGCAAAATAAACGCAACCGAAGGCTCCTGCTGCCAGGATCAGACCAAAAACCAGGATGAAAAAACCGCGCTTCACGAGATCACTGCCGGGGAGTTTGATAAGGGTCGAGGACGCGCAAGTAACGTTCGCTGAGTTCGTCCTTCACCCGCGCCGCATCCTGACGGGCTTGCGCCCACCCCACGGTCACGCCGCCAACGAGCAGCAGGGCGACATAGGATCCAGCCAAAGCTGGACGCGGTAACATCGTGCCAATCCAATGCGAAACGACGCTCCACAGAGAGGGCGGAGCAGAAGTCTGCGCACGTTCAATTCGTTGCCACACCGTTTCCTGAAAGCGCGGCGGCAATGGCGTTTCGGCTTTCCATTGACAGAGAAGTTCCTTCAATGGCTTGTCATTTTCACATGGATTATTCGGTTTCATTAATTCAAAATATTTTTTCACAGGTCTCTTTTTTTGCCAATGATCCCTCCTCTTCTTTCAATACGCCGTCCCGGGTAAAACCCTTCAACAATTTTGCAGCTTGGCTGAAAGAAGGCCAGACCACAAAAAAAGACGTGAAGGCAAGACGTCGAGGACATTATAGCGGTGAACGTCGCTCTTGCAAAAACAGCCGGCCAGCTTTGCCGTCAATTGTAACGGAAGAAAATCGGGAGAGCAGTCCATTGCCGTCCATTGCCAAGCAATCCGGCTTCGCCCGGATATAGGGCTTCCTTGTGAAGACCCGTCGGCACACTCTCGAATTCGTAACATTCACACTGGCACCTGTATCAACCAGGAAATTGAGGGGCTCTTCCGGTTGAGGAACCGCGACTTCAACCCACAAAAAGCCCTCGCGAAACTGAAAAGGAAATTCGGCCAGAGCCGTTGACGTGGCTTGGACCCGGACAAGTGTAGCCACAAAAACCATCACGGCCAAAAAATAGCAACGACGCACATCCGCTCAAATGCAACCATTGTGCCATTCATCGCTCGCCCCAGGATTCAATTGAGATCGGGCCTCTTTGCGCTAACGCTTCAGATGAAGTGGAAGTCAAAGAGTGTTACCTTTTGTTCAACAGGATCAAAACCAACCCTGCCCCCGTGCGCCGTGAATCCGTGAATCCAGCAATTCTCATTTTGCCTTGGAGCGCGGTTGTGTCTTCTCGACCAGCCGCAGTACGTCGTTTAAAATACAGGCATTGGGTGTGTTCGCACGCTGCGACTGGTGAATTGCACACAGCCGCGCTCCGCAAAATGAGAATTGCTGCCGTGAATCAGGAAAAGTTGGACACCTGCGATTAAGTTGATAATTTCACTTCCCCAAAACCTGTATGCGCAGCCTGATTATAGGAATCGATAGCGGCACCCAATCGACAAAAAGTCTGGTGATTGATGCCGGGACCGGGAAAGTGCTCGGGGCCGCCTCAAGCGCCTACGGTTTGATCCCCGGCCTTCCGCCGGGAGCCAAAGAGCAGGATCCCGCCTCCTGGATTCTCGCCACCGAAAAATCGATCCGTGCCGCCATCAAACAGGCCGGGGCGAAACCTGGGGAAATTCAGGCCATCGGCGTCAGCGGACAGCAACATGGTTTTGTTCCACTGGATGAAAAGGGCCAGGTGATCCGTCCCGCCAAACTCTGGTGCGACACCACGACCGTTGCTCAATGCGCCGAACTGACGGAGAAACTAGGTGGTGCAAAAAAGACCGTTAAATCGATTGGCAACTCCTTTCTGCCCGGTTTTACCGCGCCCAAGGTTTTGTGGCTGAAGCAGAATGAGCCCGAGAATTTCAAGCGCCTGGCTTCCATACTATTGCCGCACGATTATTTGAACTTCTGGCTCACCGGCGATCAGACGATGGAGTTTGGCGATGCCAGCGGCACGGCGATGCTTGACGTCCGCAAACGCCAATGGTCGAGCGCTGTCCTGGAAGCTATCGACCCAGGTCTGGCGGCAAAACTCCCAAAATTAATCTCCAGCGACCAGCCGGCTGGCAGACTTAAGGAATCGACAGCGAAGAGACTGGGTCTCAAGCCCGGCATCCTGGTCAGCGCCGGTGGTGGCGACAATATGATGGGCGCCATAGGGACCGGCAATACTCGGGAAGGCGTGGTCACCGCCAGCTTCGGGACCAGTGGAACTGTTTACGCCTGTTCCTCAAAACCTGTCATCGATCCCCAGGGTGAAATAGCCGCATTCTGCGATTCCACCAACCAGTGGCTTCCCCTGCTCTGCACTATGAACGTCACCGTGGCCACGGAAATGGTCCGTGAAAATCTGGGCTGGAACCACGAACGTTTCTCCCGTGAAGCGGCGAAAGTTCGCCCCGGTTCCGAAGGTCTCCTCCTGCTTCCCTATCTGGAAGGTGAACGCACTCCCAATGTTCCAAACGGGACCGGAGTCTGGCTGGGCGTCAATCAACGCACATCCAGGCCTGCGCATTTTGCCCGGGCCGCCATGGAGGGAGTAACTCTGGGCATGAATTACGGCCTCCGCCGACTGAAAGTCCTGGGTCTGCAGCCTGCGCAAATTCGGGCCACCGGAGGCGGAGCTAGGTCCGGTGTCTGGCGCCAGATCATGGCGGATGTTTTCGAGACGGAGGTCGTGACGCTCAAAGTCGCCGAAGGCGCCGCTTTTGGTGCGGCTTTGCAAGCCATCTGGTGCCTCCGGCTTTCGCGCGGCGAACGGATTTCCATCCACGATGTCACATCTGGACTGGTGAATGTGAATGCACGTGAGACTACCTCTCCCGATCCTAAGGCGTCCGCGATTTACCGCGATTTGCAGGGGTTGCAAGACCAAGCCTCGGCATCTCTGCGAAAATTCTTCGATCAACACCGCGCTTTTAGCTCCCGCTAGAACCTATTTTCATGAACGGACTCTCACTCAAATCTTTTATGCAAAGAAAAATTTCAATTGTAATCTTGTTTTTAACCATGGCATGGACACTGACATTGACACCTTCCGCCGGTCACGCGGCTTTTCCCGAGGATGTACGCTGGGACTCACGCTTTAACAGGCCTCCTGGAATCGATGGTCCGGTTTACTCCATCGCCACAAATGGAAATGAGATTTATGTGGGCGGGAATTTTGACTTCGCAGGTCATGTCGCAGCGACAAATCTCGCCAGGTGGGACGGAACCAACTGGCACCCTGTCGGCGGAGGTGTCAACGGCACTGTTTATACCCTGCATTATTTTGGAACGAACCTTTATGTCGGTGGAGCTTTTTCCAAGGGGGGAACGACCGCCCTGAACAACATCGGAGCCTGGAGCGGAACGCGCTGGATTGCGTTGGGAGCGGGAATCACCGCCCAAAACCAGAACCCTTTGGTGATCACCATTGCCAATGTCGGCTCACAGCTCTATGTCGGAGGTGCCTTTCGTCGCGCCGGCCAGGTCGATGTGAAAAACATCGCGCGTTGGGATGGGTTGAAATGGAACGATGTGGCTGGCGGGATTTTTATTCCCAGCAGCAACACCAACAATCTTTACGGGTCTGTTCAGGCAATTCTCCCGGAGGGTTCCACTTTTATTGTGGGCGGAGTATTCAGCCGGGCTGGAAATGTCGTCGCCACCAACATTGTCAGGTGGAATGGCACCGCCTGGACCGCTTATGGGAATGGGCTTTCCGCTTTCCCCACGAGTCCATATTACGCATACACACCCGATGGAGGTCCTCATTACGGCGCGGTGCTGGCACTGGCTAAACATGACGGAAAACTGTTTGTCGCCGGAGATTTTGATCAAAATGGAACTGTGTATTTGCGGAGCTTGGCCTATTGGGCCGAAAACCATTTCGAACCGGTCAATTTTCCCGGGACGGAACGAGCGCTTGTCAATTCCTTGGAATCGATGGCGGACGGTCTGTATGTTGGAGGTTCGTATCAAAAGAATGGGGATTTCCGGAATCTTTTGCGCTTTGCCAACAATGACTGGCAGATCCTGGACGCCGGGATCGACGGACCGATTTACACTCTCAAGCGTTCGGGGAATCAGCTGATTGTCGGGGGCCGTTTCGGGACCGCGTCGGATGTTTCGGCAGGAAATGTCAGCCTGTGGAATCCGCAGCTTTGGAAATGGTCTCCGCTGGGAAAACCGCCCGGAAACACCATCGTTGGCCTGCCTTACAGTATCGCGTCGAGGGGTAAGGATGTCTTTGTTGCAGGCGACTTTAACAGTGTGGCGGGAGAAAGGGCGCGGCATGCGGCGCATTTCGACGGCATCAGCTGGAAGGCGCTGGGGACCGACCTTCCAGGCCCCGTCAATCAGATTGAAGCGACCACAACCGACCTTTTTGTTTCCGGACTTAATCTGTCGGCGTCCGAGAGGGGAATCAGCAACATCGCCCGGTGGAGCGGAACAAACTGGGTGGGTGTTGGAAGTTTGACCGACCCGGATTACCCCACGAACTATATCCAATGCATGGATTCCGAAGGAGCCAATCTCTATGCCGTGGTGAATTTCACCGGACGTGGAAACATCCGGAAATGGGACGGCAACACTTGGAGCATCATACCCAGTTTCGTCCATCGAGGATCGAACGCCGGTTATGTGACGGCTCTATTAAGTGTGGGCACGGACATTTACATGGCGGGCTTTTTTGACCAGATAGGAAGTGTGAATGCCACGAACATTGCAAAATGGAACGGCACCAGCTGGTCGCCTCTGGGCTTTGGCATCGCCAACAAAGGGGAAGGATTCTTTTTCCACATCCGGTCGCTTGCCTGGGACGGAGCAAATCTTTTCGCGGGAGGTCTTTTCAGCGGTGCCGGTGGCACCCGTGCCACGAACTTTGCCAGATGGAATGGCACGAACTGGTCAGACATGAACAATCCTTTTCGAGAGGGTGATGTGGTCCAGTCCATGGCGGTGGAGAATGGGAAACTTTTTGTGAGCGGAAATTTTAACCGGGTGGGAAACATCCGGGCCACCAACATTGTCATGTTAGATCGAAACACCTGGATGCCGCTTGGGAGCGGGTTGACTCCGGGAACCCTTAACACCTTTGTGGACGACATAGCCAGCAGCGATGGGAAGGTTTTTGCCATTGGCGGTTTCACCAAGGCGGGGGAAAACGAGTCCTACAGTTTCGCCATCTGGAACGAGGTGATCAATCCTGACGGCCCGATTTCATTTACCAGCGCTTCCAAGACCCCCGGAGGTGATGTGCGATTCACGTTGCAAGGTTCACCGGGCCAGAGTTTTGACCTTCAACGTTCCGCTAACCTGCTTGATTGGGAAACCTTTCTTCGCACGAATTTTAGCGGACAGCTGGTTGAGTTTGATATGACTCCGGGAAACGATCGACGTGAGTTTTATCGAACCGTAAAACCTTGAACCAGGGAAACGGATGCGATCGATTGGGCGTGGGAGACGCGCATGCCCGGCCTGGGCCTGTAAGGAGTGAGCAAAAACGCCTGAGATCCAAAATCGGGTGAAGCGCCGGGGATTTCGCCCCGACGCCCTCCCACAACACCGGAGGTGCGGTTTTCCGCATCCGGGGGTTGAACGCAGCGGTCCTGTTACATTTGTTCCATCAGTTCTTCGTGCATCACTTTCTTTAGTAAGTTGCGCGGAAATTCGGTGGTTAGTCCACTCTTCCTGGGGTTGACACCTTTTCGTTGTGGCCCTGAAATCCGCAGGCAGAAGGCCTCATACACTTTTGGTCACGACCGAAAACACTCCATCCAGACTTTTAAGTTTTGAACCTGCCCGTTCCAAGGCGGCTGAGAGTTCCACCATTTTTACCGGTTTGGAAATGTAATCGTCCATCCCGGCTTCCAGGCACTTTTCCCGGTCTCCCTGCATGGCGTTCGCTGTCATGGCAATAATGTAGAGGTTATTTGAATCGTGCCCAAGCTGACGCAATTTCTGTGTGGCCTGATAGCCGTCCATTTCGGGCATATGACAGTCCATAAGGATCAAGTCGTAGTGAATCCGGTGTACGGCTTCGAGCACTTCACAACCATCGGCCGCAACATCAGCCGAAAAACCCAGCCGTTGAAGTTGTTTGACCGCGACTTTTTGATTCACAATGTTGTCCTCAGCCAAAAGGATCTTAAGTTTGTGGGTCGGCACGGCGTCGTTCTTGGCAACGACACTGGAGGCCTTTGGAGCGCGTCCGGCCTCCACTTTCTTCCCTCCCAACACTTTCAAAAGCGCCTGAAAAAGTTGATTCTGTTTTACAGGTTTGATCAACCATGCATCAACACCTGCCTCTTCCAATTCCTGGGGTTTTATTCGCTCACACATGGAAGTCAGGATAATGAGGCGGGTTCCTGAAATTTCCGGATCCTGCTTAATCAGTCTGGCAAGAGTTACCCCATCCATTTCCGGCATTTGCATATCAAGCAGGGCGATGCCATAAGAATCCCCAGCCCTGACGGCCTGTCGCAGCAAGGTCATGGCTTCCGGTCCGTTTCCTGCCGCTCCCCCATTGCGCATTTTCCAGTCAAGAACCTGGTAGTGCAAAATGGTACGATTGGTCATGTTGTCGTCCACGATTAAAACCCGGACTCCTTCGAGAACTTTTGGATCAAAAACGTCTGCGGAGATGTTGGCCTGTCGGGGCAATTGGATGGTAAACCAAAATTTGGAACCAACTCCCGGTTCGCTTTCAATTCCAATCTCTCCTTGCATCAATTCCACAAGTTTTCTGGAAATAGCCAGACCCAGTCCGGTTCCTCCATATTTCCTTGTGGTGGAGGAATCGGCTTGTTCGAAAGCACGGAACAGTCTTCCCACTGCTTCGCGGGACAAACCTATTCCAGTATCACGCACGGCGAGATGAATTTCGTGCAAACCTCCCCCGTCTCCTAGGCAAGTAACTTCCAAGACAACTTCGCCCCTTTCTGTAAATTTCACCGCATTGCTCAATAAATTAAGCAAGATCTGGCGCAGCCGCCCTGGATCACCTTGCAACATGGTGGGAACTTCGCGGGAAATTAAATAGGTCATTTCCAACCCTTTGGATTGCGCCTTTTCAGCCAGCAAATCCATGGTGGATTCAACCACTTCTCGCAAATCGAAATCGATGACTTCGATCGCCAGTTTTCCGGCTTCAATTTTGGAAAAATCCAAGATGTCATTTATAATCGTAAGTAACGATTCTCCACTGTTGCGGACGGTTACGGCGAAATCCTGCTGTTCGGCATTGAGATCAGTTTCAAGCAACAAATTGATCATCCCAATGACTCCATTCATGGGCGTCCGAATTTCATGGCTCATGTTGGCAAGGAACACACTTTTGGAACGATTCGCATCTTCAGCCACTTCCATGGCTTTTTGGAATTGACGTTCGATGGTTTTTTGCGCGGTAATATCCCGACTGACAGCAATCAAACCGGTAACCTGCCCCGTTGAATTGCGCATGGGAACTTTGTTTTCCGAAATCCAGCAAACAATGCCATCCTTGGGTGGCAGTTCCCAGATCCGGCCAAGAACCGCTTTGCCAGTGCGCATGATTTCCTGTTCCTCATCAAATGCTTTTTGAGCAAATTCTTTTTCAAAGAAATCAAAGTCGGTTTTTCCTAAAATATCGGCGGCGTTTAAAAAACCGAGGGATGAAGCATGTGCCGGATTCGTTCGGATGATGGCTGAGGCCCTGTTTTTGAAGAAAATGTGGTCGGGCATGTGGTTCAACAAAGCTTGGAGAAGGTCATGTTCCTTTCTCATCAAGTCTTCAACAAGCTTCAGTTCGGTGATGTCGCGGCTTATTCCTACAAGCCCGATCACCTTGCCATCGTGGTCACGCATCGGAGCCTTGGTTTCCGACATCCATTTTGCACCGCCCTCTTTTCCGGGAACTTCCCAGGTTTTGTTCACCATCGGAATCCCGTTCGACATTATTTTTTGTTCTTCCTCAAAACAGATAGAGGCGAATTCCTTGGGGAAAAAATCGAAATCAGTTTTTCCAACGACTGCTTGTTGGTTTTTCAGTCCCAGGGCCTGAAGATGTGCCGGATTATTTCGAACCATTTTCGAATCGCGGTCCTTAAAAAAAATGTGGTCCTGCACGGTTTCCAAAAGTCCGCCAAGAAGAGCGGATTCCAAAATGCGGAGCTTTTCGGCTTCTAGACGCGCGTTTTTCTCAACACCAAGTGATTTTCTAATAGCTTCCAGCTCGAGCTGCTGCCGAGCTTGCGATTCTTTCCATGCGGCCGCCGAACGGCGCATTTTAAAAATCACCATGCTTAAAGCGACCAGAGCAACCGGAAAACACAGATATAGAATGAAAGATGTCATGGGCAAAAACCAGGCAAACGATGGCGTCAACTTTTTCTATCGGTCATTGTGATGCCCTGACTTTAGCTTGATGCCGAAATTAATTTCCGGAATGGCACGCACCGTTGGGGCTGAAAACCGGGAGTTCACGCTGTTACCTCCTTGAGCGACAGGGCTGGCATGATCTTGACCTATCGCCCTATAGGCGATGGCAGGCCATTTGATCCGTATGCACGATGAGCGAGACAGTCAACGGAGGCTTTTTCGCTTGTTCCGAAGTGGGTCGCAAAGAAGGTCGGCATGGAAGCGGCACAGTGTCCGTTTGAGGAGATGAACGAGGTGCTTGGGGGGCTGGAGATGACGTTGAGGAGGCGATGGATGAGTATTCTGGCACCAAAATGGTCTAACGGCGCAATTAATCCTCAAAAGGCTAACGAAAACTGCGTTACTTTTTGGGGATGACAAACGAGGAAACAGACCAAGCCATGGGAGTTTCCGTGGCCACGGTAAAGATCACGGCGGATCAGGGCACACCCAGACGTCCGACATTGACGAGTTGCTGATCGCCTCCCCATGAAAATAGTCCCTGAGGGGAGTAGGCGATGGTCCTGGTCTCCTCCACTCTGGGGCCGTCGAAAACCTTCAGCATCGCACCGTCCTCGACCCTCCAGAGCCGGATGGTGTTGCCAGGTCCGTCACACGACGCCAACCGTGTGCTGGTGGGATTGAAAGCGAGTGCTTCGATCTTGTAATTGTGGCCATGGAGCGTTTGTTTGAGCGACCAATTGCTGGTGTTCCAGATTTTGATGGTGTTGTCGGCGCTTCCCGACGCCAGATATTGGCCGTTGCCGGAGAAAGCCACGGACACAACGTCGTCGCCATGGCCGGTAAGTCGTTTCATCAGTTTCCAGTCTCCCCGCCTCCAGATTGCAATATTCTCGTCTCCGACAGTGGCCAGATAGCGGTTATCGGGTGAGAAAGCCAGAGCATCCACCCGGTCGTGATGAGCTTGAAAGGACCGGACCAGCTGAAGGTTGAAGCCGTTGTAGATTTTCACGGTGCCGTCTTCGCCGCCAGAAACGATGATGTTTCCCTCGGGAGAAAAGGAAAGGCTGTAGATCCAGCCCTGGTCGGTATCAATACGGGTCTGACGGTTTTCGTTCAGAAAAAAAACTTTAAAAAAGTTAAAAGCCGAAGCACCAAGCCGCGAGGAATCTCCCGTCAAGGTCATCGATATGATGCCGCTATCCCCTTCTTCGGGGGCGATGCGGTTGATGGTATAGATCAGACGACCGTCGGAAACGTTCCACACATTGATCAATCGGTCATGTGCGGCAGTGTAGAGCCGCGTGCCGCTGGCATCAAAAAGTATCTTGTGCAGATGATTGTGATGGCCTTCTTTGCGCCAGCTAACGACGGGGCTGCCCTCGGCTGAACTCTTGGAAGGCATCGTCAGGCAGATCAGGAAAATAATCGGGACCAGAGAAGATCTTAAAATCGTATGCATCATCGGCCCTTAAACTACAAGAGTTTATGAGGTGGAAAATAAGCGGCTGTTCTCGATTTTGGATCGGTGAAAGCAGCTTTTCGCCATCGGTCAAAACACTTCAGGGTTGATAACTCCTCCCCCGGGGTGGTGATACTTCCAGGATGCGTGTCGGCAGACAGGCTGCCGGTTGAAGAATCAGTTGAACTGCAAAAGTTGAGTCGATGCCTTTTCCCAATTGTGGTTTAATACCGCCAGTTCATCCTCCAATGACAGAAGTTCGCGATTTATCTGGGTCGCCTTGCCGGTCTGGTATGTTTCCGGCGCTTCGAGAAGTTGGGTCAGTTCTTTCCTCCGCGTTTCGAGATTGGATATTTTTTTCTCCAAAGCATCGACCCGTTGCTGCTGGTCCCTGCGCTCGCGCGATTTTTGCTGGCGTTCCTCGGCTTCGAGGCGCTTCTGTTCTTTGGTCTTGGCCGGTTGTTTTTCGCGAGGAAGTTGGCTATCGGTCCGGCCTTGATGGATTCCCGGCGCAACCAGGGCTGAGCGGTCGCTCTGAGCTGCCGACTTGTCGATGTAATACTGGTAGGCTCCTGCAAAGTGCGTCAGTTTTCCAGCGGCGATGTGGACCACGTGGCTGGCGAGTTTGCGGATGAAATAGACGTCATGGCTGATAAAAACCACCGTGCCCTGGTACTGTTCCATCGCGGCTACCAAGGCGTCGATGCTTGCCATGTCCAGGTGGGTGGTTGGCTCGTCCATCAGCAGCAGGTTGGGCGGATCGAGGAGCAGTTTGACTAGGGCAAGTCGGCTTTTTTCGCCACCACTCAGCACGGAGATCCTTTTGAAAACATCATCTCCACGGAAAAGGAACGCACCGAGCACGGTTCGAATATACTGTTCCGTCACCCGCTGGGGAGTTTCCATCGCTTCCTCAAGCACGGTGCGGGTGACCTCCAGGACGTCAGCGCGATATTGAGAATAATAACCGGCCTTGACGTTGTGTCCCAGAGTGCGTGTGCCCGATTGAAACTCCAACACCCCGGCCAGGATTTTCAACAAAGTCGATTTGCCCGATCCGTTCGGTCCGACCAACACCATACGCTGGCCCCGTTCCGCTTCGAAATCGATGCCGCGATAAATGACATTGGTTCCGTAGGCGTGGTGGACATTGGCGAGCGTTACAACCTTCAATCCACTTCGCTGCGGTTGGGGAAAACTGAAATGGATGGTTTTGTCGTCACTTTCGGGCGCTTCAATTTTGTCCATGCGCTCGATCTGCTTCAGTTTGCTTTGAGCCTGGGCCGCCTTGGTGTTCTTGGCGCGAAACCGGTCGGCAAACAACTGAAGCCGAGCAATCTCGCGCTGCTGATTTTTGTAAGCTGCGGCCTGGTTGATTTCATTGGCGGCTTTTTGTTGAAGATAATCTTCGTAATTACCGCGGTAACGGTGGAAGGAAGACTGGCGGATCTCGACAATGGTTGTGACGAGCTGGTTGAGAAATTCACGGTCGTGGGAAATCATCATGATCGCCCCTGGATAATTGTTTAGATAATCCTGAAACCATTGAAGTGATTCCAGATCCAGGTGGTTGGTTGGTTCGTCCAGAATCAGGAGGTCCGGTTCGTCCGTGAGGAGTCGCGCCAGATGCGCCCGCATGACCCAGCCGCCGGATAATTCCCGCGCGGGCCGGTCGAAATCTTTTTCTCGAAAGGCCAGTCCAGCAAGTATCCGTTTTGCTTTCGGTTCAGTTTCAAAGGAATAGGAGTCGTGATAGGAATCGGAATGAACATCTTCAGATTTGTTGTGCCAGTCGGCCCCCGAGAGCGCGATTTGCAGCACTGTTTGTTCTCCGACCGGGCAGCTTTCCTGGGGCAGATGACCGAGCCTGACCCCGCGTTCGAGGGAAACTCCTCCTGTGTCCGGACTTTCCGTTCCGAGGATGATGCTGAGGAGCGTGGTTTTTCCCGCACCGTTCGGCCCGACAAGCCCAAGCCTGTCCCCTCGATTGATTTGAATCGAGGCGTCTTCGAACAGAACCTTCGAGCCGTAACTTTTACTGATTCCTGAAACTGTCAGCATAGCCGCCAACCATAACACAGATGCCCGTGCCGCTGACAAGATTTAACCTGCAAGAATGCCTTGGCTCTTCCAGAGGGTTTTGAACAGAATGCTTAAGCGCCTGGTAATTAGCTATTTGAATCCCGCAGTCTAAATCTGTCCCGCGTCCAGAATTTTTGTCGTCTCCTCACCGAACTGGCTGATGACGCGGACGGCGATCTTTTGGCCTTTCTTCACAGGGAACTGATGGCTTTTATGTCCATAGATTCGAGAGAAAGCTTCCTCATCGATTTGAAGTTTCAAGGTTTGTTCGGCTTTCTTTTTGGCCGCAGCCTTGGCGAGGTCGCTCAGGCCTTTTTTCCAGTCTTCAAATTCGTCTTTGTCGCCTCCACAGAAGAAGACCTGGCGGACCACAAAGTTTGAGCCGTCGTAATTGTCATCCACCATCCAGTATGCGATGTCGTGGACATCGCGGCTTTTTACCTCGTCTTTGATGGGGTCGTAGATGTCGAGGCCTGCGATTTCGACCCAGGCCCAGGTGCCAAAACTCTTCGGGTCAGCGGCGGAGCCATCAAGTTCCGCCGAATACAGCTTGATGTCGGGTTCGCCTATGGTGACGAAGCTGGCGGCTTTTTTATCTTTTTTGAGGAGGCCTTGCTGGAGGAGGTCGTCGTGCATCCGGACGATGCTGACCTGGAAATTGCCGAAGCTGCGGCTCAGTTCGGTGATCCCGCTCTCGAAAGCAAAGCCGAGGATCAGAAGCCAGTCGCCGTCGCGCTTGTCGCGGCAGGCTTTGATGGCTTCGGTCACGGCCTGTTTGCTCACCGTGCCGAACTTCGGGCCGATGTGCAGGTAGGCCTTCTTCTCGCCCGCCGCAGTTGGATACCAGCCTTCGGCGTGCAACGCGACATGGGCCAGCCGGTCGATGCGCACAAAGATGGCGTTCTCTTCTTTGACACCGGTTTTCACCCCGGCGCTTTTGAGGTGCGCGAAAATCAAATCCTCGAAATTACCCAGTTCCTTGTCTTCTCTCCTCTGCCGAGCCAGTTCCTCCGATGAAATGGGTTCATAACTCTGGAGCGTTTCGACTGTGAAAGGCCCTGCCACGCGAATGCGTTTCTTGTCTTCCTGCGGCTGGTCGTAAAGTGTTTCTTCGGCTGGGGGTTCGTTGTTGGCGATGCTTCCGAGCGTAATGTGCGGCACCTTTTTGTATTTGAATCCTTGGCGGAGGTCGCAGTTCTGTTGGTCGTAAAGCTGGTAATACGGGAACGTGGCGGTCATCAAACGGGTCTTGGCGATGTTCAGGGCGATGCGCGAGGTGTCAGTCGTAATCCAGCGTCGCCCCCATTGCTCGGCCACGTAAGCAGTCGTGCCTGAACCGCACGTCGGGTCGAGCACCAAATCGCCCGGGTCGGTGGTTAATAGGACGCAGCGTTGGATTGTCCGGCTGTCGGTCTGAACGATGTAGCGACGAGTGTCACCAACAAAGCCCCCCGTCCCCGTGTCCGTCCAGTTTGTGCCTAAAGGTGCCACAGGGTAGTCCTCAAAGTACCGGACGAATCGGAGAGTGTTCCCTTTGATGCAGAGTCTCCCCTTTTGAAGAAGTGCCTCCATGCCGGCCTTGGTTGTCTTCCAGTGGCAATTTGGCGGAGGGCGAAAGATTCTTCCATCGAACTCAAACTCAAAATTCAGCGATTGGATGAAGCCGTCTGAGATAAGGGGATTGCGCGAGAAGAGCTGGTAACCTTTCGGGAGTTTTTCCATCGAACGTTTGTTTTCTGAAGTGAGGACCTTCCTTTCTCCGTCAGGCAATTCTACGGAGTCGAAGAACATGAAGTCATCGGTGTTCGGAGATTTTTCCACGAATAACTTCCGGAATTTCAGGCATCCCGAGTCTTTCGCATACCAGAGCACAAAATCAAAATTTCGTTGAAGAAGGTCGGTAGGAAACCCCCCTGTCTTCTGATAGGAAATCATTCCGCTGAAATTTTCACTTCCGAACACCTCATCCATGAGATTTCGGACGAGATGGACGTTTTCATCAGAGATTTGTACGAAGCAGGAGCCGGATTCATGGAGGAGCTGGCGGGCGACGAGCAGTCGTTCGCGGAGGTAACTGAGGTAGGAGTGAATGCCCAATTCCCAGGTGTCGCGGAAGGCCTTGACCTGTTCGGGTTCGCCGGAGAGAGAATCGTCATCGCCATCCTTCACGGTGCGGTTGTTGAGGCGAATCTGCCAGTTGGAGCCATACTTGATCCCGTAGGGCGGGTCGAGGTAGATGCATTGCACCTGGCCGGCCATGCCTTCGCGTTCCAGCAGTGATGTCATCACCAGCAGGCTGTCTCCCTGGATCAGGCGGTTGGTCCAGCCGTCGGAGTGGGTGTAATAATCGGAGACTTTGTCCAGTTCCTCGTGCCCGATGGCGTTGCCAAAAAGTTCATTGATGGAAAAGAGTTCGTCCTGGTTTTCAGCCTTTTCCACCACGATGCGATACAACCCCTTGATCAGTTTTTCCGGAGCGATGTGTTCCTGCCGGTAAAGCGAACGGATGTCCACATGGAGTGATTCGTCCACCGGTTGCTCGTAGCGCCAGGCGATAAGGTCGCGGAGGTTTTCGAGCGCGGTGCGAGCGCCCGGCAGATCGTTTCCTTTCAACTTCTCCTGAAGGATGTTGAGCTGGGCAGTCAGCTTTTCGTCACTCCCATATTTGTGCATCCAGAAAAGTTCAGGATCCTGACCGCGCGTGATGACTGGATTGAGCGGCAGCTCAATGGCCCCCGATTCTCTTACCTTCGGGCTCTGGGCTTCGTAACCGGCCTCTTCCACGGAGGGGATATGGGCTCGTTTGACCTCTTTGTGCTTGAAGGCTTTTACAGGTTTAATCGGTTTCATGGGGTTTAAGTTTGCAACCAGTCTTCAACGGTGAGGTCGGGTATTTTCTCAAAGTCGCGGACGTTCAGAGTGGCGACGATGAGCTTGTGGGCAATGGCCGTGGCCGCGATCAGGAGATCCATATCTCCCACCGGATGACCTCTGCGGCGCAAATCAGCCCGGATAAGGGCATAAGCACCCGCCACGGCGGAATCGACATGAAGGATGGGAAGTCTGCCAGCAAGCGATGTTTCAAATTCGTGGCGCTGTTTGGTCGCTCCTGACCATTCGATACCGTAACGAACTTCAGCCTCCGTAATCACTGAAATGGCCAAACGTCCGTCACCAAGGGCGGCCCAACGGCTCAGCACGATTTGTTTCGGTTTGTTCTTGAGGGGTTGGCTGTACACCGTTGTGTCGAGAAGATGGGTGACGGATGGCATGGTCAATCCTCGAGCGGGTTTTTGGTCCAGCGGCGCAAATCCAACCGCCGCTCTGGAATTTCAAAATCTTCCATAATTAGACCATGTTCGAGTTCGCGGTCCCGTCGGGCGGCCCAGACGCCGGACAGCGGTTCGGCGAGGGCGAGTTCTCGCAACCGGGCGACCAGGATATTGCGGAAATCAGACACGGCACGCTCTTCGTCCAGTTCCAGAAAATCCCACAGGTCCCATTGGTGCTGTTTGCGGATGCGATTTACCGCAGGCAGCCAGCGGTTGATCATGGTCCAGCGTTTGGATTCCTTGTCGCGGTCAAAACCGGTGACTTCCACGACCACGTTGGCGCTGAGTCCACCGGCCAGGCGGCAGTTGACGATGAAGTCTGGAAGGTAGTCGCGTTGTTCACCGGCGCTGTCGGTGTAAGGGACACGGAAATCGAGGAAGGCGTTCTTGACCCAGCCATTCACATGGCCTTCCCCGGCGAGATCGTCGAGGACTTTGGCGGCACGGCCTTCCCACCCGCTGTCGATCACCACCAGATTCACGTGGCTGTGTCTGGTGGGATAGGTTTCACACGTGGTCTGGCCGTTCACGAAACGTGAACTCCCGGTGGGATTGTAATAATTCAGAATGGGGCGGATAACTTCTTCACCCGATTTTCCAGTCTTGATCGCACGGGCGACATGGGCCACGAGCGGTTGTGGATTCCAGAAATAAAGAAGCTTTTTCCATTCCGGGTCCCTGCCGAGGACACGAACCTTGGTTTCATACCATTGGGCGACAATGCCGCACAATTCATGGAAACGATGGAATTGATGGTTGCCTTTGTCGTCGGAGAAATGGTCCCGCAACAAATCCTTGGTGATGCGATAAATGATCTGTTGTTCGCGCGTGGCCAGAATGTCCTCCAGCGACAGATGTTCGGTGGTGCCTGACATGGCGGAAGCCATCTGAGTTCTTGTCGGAAGTTTCGAGGCGTCCATCTCGCAGTCTTCGACTCCGGAAAAATCCGCGATCAACGGGCCTTCGGCGTATTCGAGCCGGTAACCTGCAACGTTGGGAAAGGTGATTTCGAATTCTTTGGCTCGTTCCGGCATCGCGTAAACGCGGGTTGTGGGTTTGGGCGGCTTGGGGACAGTCTTTCCACCTTTGAACAACTTGAAAGGCACGCCGATGATGTGGGCGTATTCGGGAGGAAATTTCCAGGTGGCGATGCGGCGCTTATCAGTCGTCGGTTCACCATTTTTGTCATAACCCTGCAGGTAATAACTTTGGCGGCGGAGCGCGCGGCCAGCGACCTGCTCGCAAAGGAGTTGTGAGCCAAACTTACGGATTCCACAAATGTGGGTGACGGTGTTGGCATCCCAGCCTTCCGTGAGCATGGAAACTGAAACAACACAACGGATATGAGCGCCGAGACAATTGCGTTTGCCCACCGTGTTGACCACTTCACGGAGAATCTTGGAATCTTCCAGGTCCTCGGCCGAACCTTGACCGTGGATGCGCGCGTATTCCTCCTTAAACCGTTTGATTTCCGGGGCAAAGACCCGCTTGAAACCCTCATCGATCTGGTCCGAGTTTTCGAGTGCGTCGCTGTCTATCAGAAGAGTCGGCGGCTTGGTGCGAGGCTGGCTCGTTGTGGAATCATAGTTGGAGAACAGGTCATACATTCCAGACACGATTTGCGACGGACTCGATTCATCGTCGGATGGAATCTCGTAACCAGCCAGGTATTTATAGACTTCCTTGGAAACAGAGGTGTTGTTGCAAACCACAATGAAGACGGGGGGAGAATCTTCAAACAGAAGCTGGTTCGTTTTCGAAGCCGCGGCGGAGTGGGTGCGATTTTCGTATTCTTCCTTGTAGTGTTCGTAAAACTGTTTAAGCGCGGCTTGCAGGGTCGGGGGCAGTCGGGGCGGCTCCTCGACAAGCCTGTGGCCTTCGGCTTTGGCGCGGGCTTTGGCGGTTTTGCGGCCGGCTTTTGGCAACTCCATCTTGATGTGTTCGTAGAGGTTCCGCAATACGGGCGCGGCGATTTGTTGTGTATCGTCCGATGTTGGAAGAAACGGAATTTTCACCAATCCGGATTCGACGGCTTCGATCAGGCCAAAGTCGGAGACAACCCACTTAAATAGCGAGTAAGGTTCATATCCTGAACCAGTCAAAAAATAGGGGGTGGCGCTAAGGTCATAGATGTTTCGGACCTTGAACCTTTGCGCGATCCGCACCAGACCGCTGAACCAGACCGCCGCTCGGCGGTTTTCTTCCTCCGCATCCTCGCCTTCGGCTTTTTGGTCGTCCTCGCGTGGAAGGTAACAGTGATGGGCTTCATCGTTAATGACAAGCAGGCGCGAGCCCGGACGGAAATTGCCAAGTAAACGACCGATGACCTGGGAATAGTCCTCAGTTGCCTGTTGCCGTTTTCCATCTGCCTGAATCTTGCCATCGAAAGGCGACCGCTTGTTGCCTTGAAGTGTTTTCGGTTCGAATGCGTGGTAATTCGTAATCACCAGACGCTTGTTGAGTTCCGGCAATTCTCTGCGCCAGGCCGTGGGAACAAGATAGCGGACATAATAATAATCTTCCGCGTCTATGCCCGGCCGCATGTCCACCCGCAAAACTGCAAGACGGTCACGGATCGTGATGCCGGGTGCGATGATCAGAAAATTATCGGCGAAACGGACATCATTCCGGTATTCCGCGCGGTTGAAATAGTGGTAGGCGATAATCGCTGCCATAACCACGGTCTTGCCCGAACCAGTCGCCATCTTAAATGCAATGCGCGGCAGGTTGTTCTCCGCTGCGGCTGAAACTTTTTGGAATTCAGCCAGTTGCCTCAGAATGTGCTGGCCGGGGTTCGACTTCTCGGCGATCTCATTTAACCAGATGGCGGTTTCGATTGCTTCGCGCTGGGCAAAGAAAAGAGACTGCGTCATGTCCCGTTCAGCATTGAGAAACCAAAACTGCAGCAGTTCGCGGGTGATGCGCGTGCTCTGAGGGTATTTTGCCGTACGCCAGGCTGAGACTTCACGTCTGAGAAGATTAACGTTGTGGTTGCCGTGCTGGTTTTGCGCGACATCGTTCAACTCCGCCAAGTCGCCCTGAGGGCCTTGACGCACCGGAATGGATTGAATTTCTGGCGTGAAAAACCGTCGACCTTTTACAGGACGCGTGTAATCCAATTCTCCCTGAAGATTGGTGGCGTAATGCCATCCCGGTTCCTCGTATGGATTATTTAATATTGGGTTTTGTTCAGTGGCCATGGTTTCAGACCGCGTCATTGAAATAGAGACTTTTTGTTTTCGATTTGGTTTGCTGTTTTGGATCAGGATACCGAGGCGATTGATGGTTGCAAGGCGGGGGGCATGCAAAGACGCTTACAACGCTTCCAACCGATCGATTTTGCGAGGCAAAAGAAGATGAGAGCGATTCTCAGGAAGGTTTGGAATAAAAACTGAATGGGACGTTTCAACAATCCCCTATTCATCCTCCGAAAACTTCGGAGTGGAAAGCCCCGGTTTTTCTAACGTGATCCAAAAATGTTCCAGATCGATTTTTTCCGCAGTTTGGCGAGTTCATTCTGCAACTGCTTCAGGGTGTTATCCCTTGCTTCGAGTTCGTTCCTATACCAGGCATTCGTGTTCAGCGTCTTCCTGTAAAGCTCGTGAACATGCTGTGAAATTTCGCTGATTTCCCGGATTTCCGGGTTGCCGATGAAAGATTCCCCTTCATACGGGTAGCCGAGTTCATGCATGACCGGACCGTGCAGGCAGTTGAATATCGCCCGCTGTCCGGGATTCCAGCTCTCAAGAAAATCAAAGCTCTGACCTTTGCGGAAAAATGCCGGGTATTTCTTCTGCAAACTTTCGAATGAAGGGATTTGTTTCGACTGCGGTGAGACGCCGATGAAGCGTCCGATGGTTTCGAGCTGCTCCACAGGCCTGGCC
>Ga0163151_10002146_pt1 | contig 31446 bp, 20 predicted proteins | sample OliLakLV19MP5IB2_FD_145596 | JGI IMG/M metagenome (GOLD analysis project Ga0163151, IMG submission 145596) | Freshwater microbial mat bacterial communities from Lake Vanda, McMurdo Dry Valleys, Antarctica - Oligotrophic Lake LV.19.MP5.IB-2 | ecosystem: Environmental > Aquatic > Freshwater >... | reverse complement strand
GGTGCCATTGTAAATAACCTGAATGTGACTTTCTGGTATTTTCTTGCTCGCCAATGACTGTTTAACCCCTTCGCTTACAACAACAATTTTATCCGTACCCTTCACGTAAATAATATTCTGTATGAATCCTCCTACGCTCATGGCCACCTGCCTGCGGGTATGAATTAACACTACGGGAAGCCGGTAAAAGAATTTTGCAAAGACAGTGATGTACCGATCTTTACTTGATTGGGCATTGATTATCTGAATCTGATATTCTTTAACGAGATCGACCAGTTGCCTGATGGCATTCCGGTCAAACCTAGACCGGATGGTCATTGCCTTAAATATGATATCGGAATCTTTCAGTAATTCATTCAGAAAGGAACCACCGCGGGCGACAACAACCACGGTATGTCCGCGATGATTCAATCCCTTGGCCAGATAAGATACTGACAAAGTTGAGCCTGCTATTATGTCTTCCTGAGTTATTAAGAGTATGTTCAAAGCCTGGTTATTTTCTTCAGATCAGTTCTTATTAGAAATCTGATGAAGCATGCAAAACTGTGAATAATTTAGTTAATCACATGAGCATTCTCTTCTTCTTTCAGCGCTCTTCGCAATATCTTTCCCACATTGGTTTTGGGCAGCTCTTTACGGAAAATAAAATACCGTGGCACTTTATAATTCGTCATGTTTTCGAGGCAATAATGTTTTAGTTCTTCCAGTGTCAAAGAGTTGTCGCGCTTCACAATGAATGCCTTAATCACTTCACCTGATTTCGCATCCGGTATACCGATGCAAGCTACTTCCAGCACCTTAGGGTGATCTGCAATCACATTCTCAATTTCGCTGGGATACACGTTGAATCCGGATACTTTGATCATATCTTTTTTGCGGTCCACAATTTTGAAGTAGCCATCTTCATTCATGAATCCGATGTCGCCTGTACGGAACCATTCGTTCGGAAAGAAAACACCCGTGTTGTCTTTCTGCCAATAGCCGCGCATCACCTGCGGACCCCGGGCACATATTTCACCATTTTCACCGGTAGGTATTTGATTTCCATCGTCATCAAAAATAGCTACCTCCGTGCTGGGCATCGGAACACCAATGGTACCACTTCGATGATTGCCATCAAGCGGGTTGCAGCAAAGAACCGGTGAAGTCTCGCTGAGACCATACCCTTCTACCAATGGCTTGCCGGTTACTTCATTCCATTTTTTTGCTACCGCATCTTGCACAGCCATGCCACCACCCACAGCGCCCTTCAGGTGTGAGAAGTCAAGATTCTTAAATTTTTCATTATTCAATAAACCATTGAAGAGCGTATTCACCCCGGTGATTATGGTGAACTTATGCTTCCCTAACTCCTTAACAAAACCAGGAATATCACGTGGATTTGTGATTAATACATTTTTGACACCGGATGAATACATCAGCACCCCATTCACCGTCAAGGCAAAGATGTGATACATGGGTATTGCGGTAATGATTAACTCATGGTGATCCTCTGCCATATAAGGCTTGAACCACTGCGTGATCATCATGTTGTGCGCAATGATGTTGCGATGTGATAGTTGTGCACCCTTTGATATACCGGTTGTTCCACCGGTATATTGAAGCACCGCCACATCTTCCACATCCACTTGCGGACGAGTCCACGTAAGTTGCGCCCCCTTTTTTAATACTGACTTAAAACTGATTGCGTTGGGCAGCGAGTAATCAGGAATCATTTTCTTCACATGCTTCACAACGAAGTCTACAATGGCACCTTTTACCGTTCCCAACATATCCCCCATATTGGTAACGATAATATGCCTGGCGGGAATCTTATTGAGTATAGTCTGAAGGTTATGAGCAAAGTTGGCAACAATTACGATGGCTGATACTTCAGCATCTTTAAATTGATGCTCCATCTCTCTGGGTGTATAAAGTGGATTCGTGTTAACCACAATCAATCCCGCCTTGAGCGAGCCAATAAAAGCGATGGGGAACTGGAGCAAATTGGGCATCTGAATGGCGATGCGTTCTCCTTTTTTTAATCCCAGCTCATTCTGAAGATAGGCCGCAAAATGTGTGGACAATTGATCTACTTCCTTAAAAGTGAGAGAGATCCCCATGTTCTCGAATGCGATGTGATCTGCATACTTCTTTCCGGCAGTTTCGAATAACTCAATGAGGCTGGAATATTCAAGTGGACCAATCGTTTTTGGTGTTCCGGCAGGGTAATGTTTGAACCAGGGAAAATCTTGCATATCAGAATCAGTTTAAAACTCTAATGTAGGGTAAAATTGATTCGATTAGCAATCGTTTGCTTTTCTAATTCCTGCGATTTTGATAAGAATTTAGCATAAAAAAAGCCCCATCTGGTTTTATCCAAATGAGGCTTTAGCTGTAGAGGAAGGGCTCGAACCTTCACGGGGAAGTTAGCCACAGGACATAAGAAAACTCCCGATTGTTATCGGGATTAGTGGTCAACCCATTACCCTGTGTTTATCCTTTTCTCCCCACCCCCGAGACAGGAGGGCTTGTCTGCCAATTTCAACACCCTACATTATTAAAGAACGCTTTTACTATCGCTGTAGAGGAAGGTCTCGAACCTCCACGGAGCAGTTAGTTGCGGTGTTACCCGAAATTTGTCCTGTTGTCACCACCCCCGAGATCGGAGGGCTTGTCTGCCTATTTCAACACCCTACATTATAAATTCTTCAGCAAAGAAACCATTGGTATGATTAAATATCAACAAATGAATAAAATAATTATGTAATATTTAATGAAACTTACATTTAATTGATAATTTTGAAAAAACGATTACACAAAATGAGTCGAAATTTCGAAATTGACAATACGGATCTAAAAATCCTTGAAATACTGATGCAGGATGCCAAAAGACCCTATACTGAGGTGGCCAGAAAGGTGAATGTTTCACAGGGTACGGTACATGTCAGAATGAATAAAATGGAGGAAGCAGGCATCCTGGAAAAGACAACCCTGCGGATCAACTATGCCAAGCTGGGTTACGATATCACTGCCTTTATCGGTATCTACCTGGAAAAGAGTGCTTTGTATGATATGGTGTTGGCGAAGCTTAAAAACATTCCTGAGATTACCAGCATCCACTACACTACGGGCAATTATTCCATGTTTGTGAAAATCCACTGTCGCGATACCAATCATTTGAAAGAAGTGCTTCACGACAAGATGCAACAGGTTGAGGGGATTGAACGGACCGAAACCATGATCTCGCTGGAAGTGAGCCTTGACCGAAACCTTAAACTGTCCGAATAAAGAAAATTCAAGGTCTTCAGAACCTTAAACACTTACTTTTGTTGTACTTTTAAACATTATTTAAAATTAGTCTAAATAGACCGCAATGAGCAAAGGCAATCAGGTTCTTGAAGAAATCACCTCAAAAGAATATGAGCACGGGTGGACAGTGAATCTGGAAGTTGACGAAGCTCCTAAAGGTCTTGATGAAAACACCGTTCGTTTTATCTCTGCCAAGAAAGGTGAACCAGAATGGTTATTAGAATGGCGCCTGAAAGCGTTCCGCCAATGGCAAAAGATGGTAGAGCCTACATGGGCCAATGTCCACCACCCTGCCATCAACTACCAGGATATCATATATTACTCCGCACCCAAGAAAAAATCAACCATCAACAGCCTGGATGAAGTAGATCCTGAATTGGTGAAGACCTTTGAGAAGTTGGGCATATCCATTACCGAACAAAAGAGATTAACAGGAATTGCAGTAGATGCAGTAATTGACAGCGTTTCCGTTGCAACCACTTTCAAAGAGAAACTTGGCGAACTGGGCATCATCTTCTGTTCTTTCAGTGATGCGGTAAAAGAACATCCCGAATTGATCAAGAAATATCTTGGCTCGGTTGTTCCAATGAATGACAATTATTTTGCCGCTCTCAACTCGGCAGTCTTTTCTGATGGTTCATTCTGTTACATTCCAAAAGGCGTAAGATGCCCTATGGAATTATCTACCTACTTCCGTATCAACGCAGCCAATACCGGTCAGTTTGAAAGAACATTGATTGTGGCCGATGAAGGTTCGTACGTCAGTTATCTCGAAGGTTGCACCGCTCCCATGCGTGATGAAAATCAATTGCATGCCGCTGTTGTGGAACTTTATACCATGAAGGATGCGGAAATAAAATATTCTACTGTTCAAAACTGGTATCCGGGGGATAAAAACGGTAAGGGTGGAATCTATAATTTCGTTACCAAACGTGGATTGTGCTTTGGAGATCGCTCCAAAATTTCATGGACACAAGTAGAAACAGGATCTGCTATCACCTGGAAGTATCCTTCTTGCATATTGAAAGGTGATTATTCTGTTGGTGAATTTTATTCTGTTGCTATAACGAATAATTACCAGCAGGCCGACACCGGAACCAAGATGGTTCACATTGGTAAGAATACACGCTCACGTATTGTAAGTAAAGGTATATCCGCAGGTAAATCGCAAAATAGCTACCGCGGACAAGTGCTTGTGATGAAGCGCGCTTCGAATGCAAGAAACCATTCTCAGTGCGATTCATTATTGATGGGCGATCAGTGTGGTGCGCATACGTTTCCATATATCGATGTTGAAAACAATTCAGCACGCATCGAGCACGAAGCAACCACTTCAAAGATTGGTGAAGACCAGATTTTCTATTGTTTGCAGCGCGGTATTGATGAAGAAGCAGCCGTGGCATTGATTGTGAATGGTTATGCTAAAGAAGTATTGAATCAACTTCCAATGGAGTTTGCCGTGGAAGCACAGAAACTTTTAGCCCTCACATTGGAAGGAAGTGTCGGATAATAGAATTGAATTCAACGCCACAAAGTAACTAAGAGGCTTAGCAACTTTGAGTGAAATAATAAATTTAGAATTATATAGAAATGTTAACGATAAAGAATTTACAGGCCAAAGTAGCTGATAAACAAATACTGAACGGAATAGATCTGAAAGTAAATGCCGGTGAAGTACACGCCATCATGGGACCAAACGGTTCTGGAAAGAGTACGCTTGCATCGGTGTTGGCTGGACGGGAAGACTACGAAGTAACGGGTGGAGAAGTTGATTTTAAGGGAAAGAATCTGTTGGAACTTGAACCAGAAGATCGCGCCCGTGAAGGCATCTTCATGGCCTTTCAATATCCGGTAGAGATTCCCGGTGTAAGCACCATCAATTTCATGAAGACTGCTCTTAATCAAATTCGCGAATATCGGGGACTGCAGGCATTGGATGCTGTTTCATTTCTGCAACTCATGAAGGAGAAAATGAAGCTGGTTGAAATTGATCAATCATTACTTAGCCGTTCCCTCAATGAGGGCTTCTCGGGTGGTGAAAAGAAACGCAATGAGATTTTTCAAATGGCGATGCTGGAACCCAAACTTGCAATCCTGGATGAAACTGATTCAGGATTAGATATTGATGCACTTCGCATCGTTGCCAATGGCGTTAATACACTTCGTAATAAGAATAATGCTACCATTGTGGTAACACACTATCAACGCTTGTTGGAATATATCGTTCCTGATTATGTTCACGTACTCTATAAAGGAAAAATTGTAAAATCAGGAGGCAAAGAACTGGCCCTTGAACTTGAAGCCAAAGGTTACGACTGGATTAAAAACGAAGTAGCTATTGCCTGATATGAGTACGACCGTTACCCGAGATATCAAAAACGAAATCGCTGTAGCTTTTCATCAAAGTAAATTTGATGTTGCCAATGACTATCGTAAAAGTGCTTTTGCTTTCTTCGAGAAAACTGGATTACCCGGTGCAAAACAAGAGGAATATCGCTTCACTCCTCTCACAAAAAACTTGGAGAAAAATTTCGATTGGAATACCAACGTATCAACTTCATCTACCAACTCCATCGATGAATTTCTGATTCCGGATCTGGATGCCAATATTCTGGTATTTGTAAATGGAATTTATTCAACATCAAATTCCAAAATCATCAGCCCTGAAAGTGAAGTAAAATTCAAAACACTGAGCGATGCATTCAAATCGGATAGTGCAACAATTGCGTCTTACTTAGATAAAGTTCTGACTCCTGAAAGTGATCCTTTTGCTGCCATGAACTCTGCTTTCTGGCAAGAAGGATTATTTATTCATGTTCCTGAAAATACCAACGTAGCTAAACCTGTTTTCATTTTGCATCTCAATGATGCCACAGAAGGTCAGGTCATTAGCCAGACTAAGATATTAGGCATCGTTGAAAAAGGCAGTCAGCTCAGTGTGGTTGAAAAATTTGATTCCATGGGTTCCCATCCAGTGTTTCACAATTTCTCGGAAGAGTGGATCGTGAAAGAGAAATCACATCTCGAATACTGCAAGATTCAGAACGATGCGGGAAAAAGTTATCAGGTAGCGAATACAGTTATTCATCAATCGGATAAGAGCTTGTTGAATACGTTTACACTTACACTCAACGGACAGTTGGTTCGGAATAACCTGAGCATCATCATCGCTGGCGATAACTGTGAATCACATTTCTACGGGTTGTATCTGTTGAGTGGTGATACGTTGGCAGATAATCACACCGTAGTCGATCATAAGAAACCAAATTCTTTCAGTAATGAAATGTATAAGGGAATTATGGATGGCAACTCGAAAGGTGTATTCAATGGCAAAATATTCGTGCGTCCACACGCTCAAAAAACAAATGCTTTTCAATCGAATAGGAATATTCTCGTTTCTGATTCAGCAACCGTAAATACCAAACCACAATTAGAGATTTGGGCGGATGATGTAAAATGCTCACACGGCTGCACTTCCGGACAGTTGGATGAGGAAGCATTGTTCTATTTACGCTCACGCGGAATTTCAGCTACCATTGCGAAAGCGATGCTGCTCTATGCATTCGCAAGTGAAGTCCTTGCTCCCATTCAAAACGAAACATTGAAGTCCTATCTCGATAATTTGATTGCTGAACGACTTCACAAGAATTTTTAACCATGAACGCTGTAGCCACCAACCGATTGGACATAGAAAAGATCAGAACACAGTTCCCGGTCTTGAATCAACAGGTGAATGGAAAACCATTAGTGTATCTCGACAACGCAGCAACGAATCAAAAACCAAAAAGAGTTATTGACGCATTGACGAAGTATTACGAGAGAGATAATGCCAATATCCATCGCGGCATTCATACACTGGCCGAAAGAGCTACCAAGGCCTACGAACAAACTCGTCATGCAATGCAGCAGTTTATCCGCGCAAAGCATGTAGAAGAAATCATCTTTACGCGAGGGGTTACAGAAAGCATCAATTTAGTTGCTTCCTCCTACGGAAGAGCGTTTCTCAAAGAAGGCGATGAAGTGATCATCTCTGGTCTCGAGCACCACTCCAACATTGTGCCTTGGCAAATGATTTGCGAGGAAAAAAGAGCTATTCTTAAAATCATTCCGGTTACAGATATTGGTGAGATTGATTTAGGTGCTTATCATCAACTCCTATCAGAAAAGACTAAAATTGTAGCTGTCAATCACGCTTCAAATAGTCTCGGCACGATCAATCCTATAAAAGAAATTATTGAGGCCGCCCACAAACAAGGAGGTGTTGTTTTGATTGATGGTGCTCAGGCTTCTGCCCATCTGGAAATCGATGTTCAGGATCTGGATTGCGATTTCTATTGCATAAGCTCGCACAAAATGTACGGCCCTACCGGAACCGGTATTCTGTACGGAAAGAAAGAGCTGCTCGAAAAGATGCCTCCTTATATGGGTGGCGGAGAGATGATCAAAGAGGTGACTTTTACTAAAACCACCTACAACGATCTTCCTTATAAATTTGAAGCCGGCACGCCCAACATTGCTGATGTAATCGCTCTGCATGAAGCCATCCATTTCATTAATGAACTGGGTAAAGAGAATATTGCGGCACACGAAACTGAGCTGTTAAATTATACGGTTAAAAAGTTATCGGCTATCCCATCCTTAAAACTTGTGGGTACCGCTAAAGAAAAAGTAAGTGTCCAGTCGTTTGTCATTGAAGGTATTCATCACTTCGATATTGGTCAGATGCTGGATACTCGTGGCATTGCCGTACGCACAGGACATCATTGCACACAACCCTTGATGGAGCATTTTGGCATTGAAGGAACGGTGCGCGCTTCGTTTTCTATTTATAACACGAAAGATGAAGTGGATCAATTGGCGGAAGGACTTGAACGAATTATTAATTTTCTGAAGTGATGACAATCAATCAGGTTCAGGATGAAATTATCAGTGAATTTTCCTTATTAGATGGAGATATGGAGATGACTGTATTCTACATCATGGAGTTGGGTCAGAAACTTCCTGTAATGAAAGAAGAGCTAAAGAAAGAAGATAACATTGTGAAGGGGTGTCAATCAAAAGTGTGGATGACCGCCAGAATAGAAAATGATAAAATCCTTTTCGATGCTGACAGCAACACCGCCATTACAAAAGGATTGGTTAGTTTATTGGTAAGGATTTTTAATGGACAAAGTCCGGAAGATATTTTACAACCGGATCTTTACTTCATGCGTAAAATCGGCATGGATCGATTCATTGGCACGCAGCGTTCCAATGGTTTTGCCTCTATGATCAAACAGATGAAGCTATATGCGCTGGCATTTAAAACACAAAAAGAAATAACATCGTGAACGATACCTCTCAAAATATGGAATCCAATACAGCGGAGATGCCACAAGGCGAACTTCGGGACAAGGTGATTGCCGCACTGAAAACTGTTTACGATCCGGAAATTCCAGTGGATGTATATGAGTTAGGCCTGATTTACGAGATCAGCGTTTTTCCAGTAAATAATGTTTTCATTTTGATGACACTCACCTCTCCCTCTTGTCCATCAGCAGAAGTGATACCTGTGGAAGTAGAGCAAAAAGTAAAAGAAATAGAAGGAGTGAGTAGTGTTGAAGTAGAGTTGACATTTGATCCACCTTACACTCAGGATATGATGAGCGAAGTGGCGAAATTGGAACTTGGATTTATGTAAATGAACTCTGCTAGTGGCAGAGATGTTTTAATAATAATAGAATCTTAAACTTGAATAAATATGTATCCAGAACCGTTAGTAGCCCCTATGCGCCAGGACCTGACTGTAGCCGGCTTTAAAGAATTAAAAACTTCCGAAGAAGTAGATAAGGAATTGAAAGACCACAAAGGCACCACCTTGCTGGTGATCAATTCTGTTTGTGGTTGTGCTGCCGGTGCGGCTCGTCCGGGTATTAAGTGGGCACTTCAGCATAGCACTAAGAAGCCGGATCATCTTACCACAGTATTTGCCGGTGTCGATAAAGAGGCGGTTGCCAAAGCACGTGAGTATACGCTGCCTTATCCTCCATCCTCTCCTGCCATAGCACTTTTTAAAGATGGTGAATTAGTTCACTTCGTAGAACGTCATCACATCGAAGGGCGCAATGCTCAAATGATTGGGGAGCACCTGGCGGAAGTGTTTGATGAGTTTTGTTAATGGACTATAATGTCATGTAGATTATGAAAGGCCTTCGGGCCTTTTATTTTTGCCTCAAGCTATAAGAAGAGAGACCAGATGGTCCATACCTCTTGCAATATCTGTTATAATGGCCGTTTTGTCGTGCTATCTTAATCGTCTTCGTTTTTTAAATTTAATCCCAATATTCAATTTCTGAATACGTTAGATCGGAAAGTTTATGACAACGATAACTAAAAACCAATTTTAAAATTGTCATTTAATTGATCAAAAAGTACACGCAATTTTAATATTAAGATGTCTGAATTGACAACCCACCACATCAAAAATAAAATGTATTAACCATAAAAATGTCGCTCAGAAGAATCGTGGTCGAAAAAGTAGATTTTATATTATTTCTCTGAAGATCAAAAATGACATAAGTTAACTTAAGTAAATACACTCATCGATCCTGATGGTTAATTCAACCATTCATTTGGCTTCTTGCGACCCATTAACCACTAACTAAAGATATTTAATGATGGAGAGAGAGATTGAAAAGCCAATTATCAACATTCTAGGATATGTTAAGTGGAAAAGTCTTTTTAAAGTTATTGGTCTTACTGCCCTCCTTTTTCTTATTGGAATTTCAACCAGCTGGGCACAGTGCAATTGTAATTTTACTATACCAGCTGGTTCCGGCTACGTCACTTTTGATGGTCCTACCAAAGGTGTTAAAGCCGGTGACGTAATCTGTATTAACGCTGGAACTGTTAAGAACATTCTGTTTACCAATATCAGGGGAGCAGCCGGAAATCCCGTTATTATCAAAAACTGTGGTGGGCAAGTATCACTTGGAGGTGCTACTGCCAATAATGGAATGTTGTTTGTGTCATCAAAATATGTTCATATTACCGGAACGGGTGATTCACGGTATCCCTATGGAATTAAGATTGTGCAAACTGCTCCTGGCTCGCAAGGAGTGGCATATACAGGACTAAGTAGTGACATTGAAATCGACCATATGGAAATTGCCAATGCCGGCTTCGCAGGGATATTGGTGAAAACAGATCCTTCACGCAATTGTGGTGACAAGTCTGCAGATCGTCCAAATTTTACGCTTTACAATGTCAACATCCACGACAACTATATTCATCATTCTAGTGGTGAAGGTATTTATGTAGGCAACAGTTATTACATGGGTACAACGATTTACTGTGGAAGCATGCAGTATCCTCATGAGGTGCGAGGAGTTAAAATACATCACAATAAATTTGACAACAACGGATGGGAAACTATTCAGGTCGGTGCCAGTGTAAGCGGTGTAGAGATTTACAATAACTCTATTTACAACTACGGCACAAAGAACTTGTCCGGACAAAATGGTGGCGTTCAGTTGGGTATTGGAACAAGCGCCAGATTCTATAATAACTTTATCAAAAGTGGAACAGGCCCCGCACTCGCCATACAGGGAATCGGTAATGAATATATTTATAATAATGTATTCGTAAGCCCGGGAGTGGGAGGAGCCATTACCATGAATACCCGCCCAACTCCACTCACAACAGATATTGTCAGTAAAGGCTACCTGGGTGGCACTTACATTATCAACAATACATTTGTCAACGCCACCAACGGAGTAACTATTGATTACATCAATGAGGCACCTCGAAATGTGATGTATAATAATCTGGTCGTTTCCTCAGCATCAACATGGGATAAAACCAAGAGCTATTACGATTGGAAAAAGGGAAATAATATTGTGGTTCCTGTTTTGGCAAATGCAAAATTCGCAAATGCAGCCGCAGATGATTATCGTCTGCTATCCGGATCTCCTGCGATTAATGCAGGAATCGATGTTAGTGCATGGGGTGTAACCACGGATGCGTCAGGCATAGGCAGGCTATCCGGTGCAACAATAGATGCGGGAGCCTACGAATTCACAGGTTCAACACCAACTCCCCCTGTAGCTAATGCCGGAGCAGACAAAACGATCACGCTACCAACAAATACGTTAAGCCTCACGGGGACTGCCTCTGATCCTGATGGAACTATAAAATCCTATGGCTGGACTAAGCAAAGTGGACCTGCCGCCATTTTATCAGGAACTGCAACGAGTAACCTTAGCGCCTCTGGCCTTACTTCTGGTACTTACGTTTTTCGTCTTACTGCAACTGATAACAGTGCCTTAACTGCTTCTGATGACGTGGCCGTTACTGTCAACGCCACTGGTACCACCACTAGCTCATCGGTTGTTTACCGAATTAATGCCGGCAGCCCCAATACTATTATAGCTTCACCTAAGAATTGGATTGCTGACTCACAAAGCGCAAAGAGTATCTATCTGGATGCTGGTAGCTTAAACTATACGGGTGGTTCTACAAGTTGGAGCGGCACTAATACAACCGGTGCGCCAAACGCAATCTTTGGCCCATTTCGACACAGTCCAAATTACACCAGCGGAACCCCCATGCAATGGAATTTTCCAGCGGCAAGTGGTACCTACGAGGTGAGTTTATTCTTTGCCGAAACCCCACACACAGGAGGAGTGAAAACTGTGGGTGCACGTGTGTTCAGTGTCAAGATGGAAGGCGTAACCGTTCTTTCAAATTTTGACATCTATGCAACTGCTGGAATGAACGCAGTCAAAAAAGTATTTCAGGTAACCGTATCAGATGGAACACTCGATATGGATTTTATACGCGTAACCGGTAATCCACAGGTAAATGGTATTGAAGTGGTTCTCAAGTCAACAGGTACAACAGCAAGCAGAATGGCTGACACAACTGAAACTCCCCTTGAAGCTACCGCGCAGGAAAAGCTTCTTGAATCTTCTCTGGATGTTTATCCTAATCCTTTTCAAGATCAAATCAATATTACTTTCGGGTCAGAACAAAAAGAAGTTCATGTAACATTGGTGAACATGGCCGGCCAGTTGGTCTTCAAGCAAGTATTTGCAGATCTTTCACTTTTCACTTTAGACATGTCACAAAATAATTTGGCTCCAGGTCCTTACATTCTTTCTCTCACTACGGAACGTGGCAAAATTTACCGCAAAGTGTTAAAGGAATAGCATTGCACAACGGTTTCGCGGGTCTCATAATTCACCCGCGAATACCTTCTAAAATTCCTACGTTTAACAAACCCACCTCTGGCTTTTTTCTCTTTGCTATTTTGCTGTAATATTACTGCATGGCAAGATTTTTTATCGTTTTATTCTTTGCTGCAGAATGCATCAATCTCTCTGCCCAGCAAAAGAATTTACCCGCTTGGTGTGATCAACTGGATGTATACACCTATAAAGATTGGCTCGTAAAACCCGTCATTAACCGGGCGGAAGTGTATCTGTCGTAAGACAAAAAGAACCTGGTACTTTTCAATGGCCTGGTGAAACGCGTTTTTAGAATCACCCCCAATGCAGCCTGCATCGATTATACTAACATGACCAACGGACAGCAACTGTTGCGTGCCATTAAACCAGAGGCGCAAATAATCCTTGACGGAAAAAACTATGATATTGGAGGACTGAAAGGTCAACAAGAAAAAGCACACCTCCTTCCCCAATGAGTGGATGGTTTCGAAGTAGGGGAAAATGATTTTCAGTTTGTTGACTATAAAGTAACTGAGTTTATCCCTTTTGTGAACTGGAAGCCTAACACATGGCACCCTAAAAGTCGCAATGCTTCGGGCAAATTACTCACTTTAACATTCTCCTCTCCCCTTCCGGATTTCCTGGGATTGGAAGTGAATGTACATTACGAATTGTATGATGGTATTCCTTTGATGGTGAAGTGGGTCCCACTGGAAAACAAATCAAAGACCACGCATAAAATAGATCGGGTTGTAAATGAAATTCTTGGTCTTGTAGAAGAAGAGAGTGCCGTGGTTGGATCGCCTGAGCAAATGAAAAAGCAACATGGTATTTACGTGGAAACCAATTACGCCTTCAATAACGCCATGCGTTATGCTATCAGTGATCAGACCACTCATTGGAAAATTGATTCGCTCTACACCTCACAAGTAAATTACAATTATCAGACTCCTTGTGTACTTGAGGTCTATCCCGAAAAGGCAATAGGAACACTAATGAAGGCGAACAAACAGCATACTGCCTTATCAAAGTGTAATCAATTGGTCCGATAATCTTGTCCTCCATATACTTATTTAGTAGAGTAGACCGACATAAAAGCCTTACTTCAGACTTTGTGTTAAACTTGTGTCAAACCTTATAATTTAAAAAGGCAGTTACTTGATGTAACTGCCTGATTATCTGAGTGGGCCCAGCTGGGCACGATCCAGCGACCCCTTGATTATGAGTCAAGTGCTCTAACCAGCTGAGCTATGGGCCCTCTTTGGGGATGCAATTTTAGTGATTCATCCTATAATAACCAAGGATTTGCTCCTGCCTCAGGATGGCAGCCTGATCGTTAGTTAGAAAAGCTTTGTTTGGGTAATTTCTTTTGGATGGAAAGTACCGATGATTACAAAAGGGTTCGGTGCTCAAGAAGGTTAACTTGTCTAAGATGACTATTTCATAGGAAAATATTTGCGACAGTCAACTTTGAAAAAGTCGGCAACTGGTCACCTACCTTCGTTATCACTGCGGTAAGCAAGCCGGCACGTGCTTCAACCGGATATCACTGTGTTAGTTTAACGTTCAAAGTTCATTGTTCTTGAACTTTAAACCTTGAATCAGAAATTTACTTTCAACCACTACTTATCCTACCGGCAACCAAGCTACTTCTCCAACTGCACCTTAATCTCCGATCTCCGGTTGACCGAGTGGTTAGGTTCTTCACACGCCACACCATCGCTACATTGGTTCAGTAATAATTTTTCACCGAAGCCCTTGGCGGTAATCCGTTTGGCGGCTATGCCCTGCGAAGTAAAGTATTTACGCGTATTTCTCGCCCTGTCATCGGTAAGACGCTGATTGTAGGAAACACTTCCTCGGGAGTCTGCGTGAGCACTTATATTAAGCGTTGCCTTCGAAAATTTCTTTAGGGTAGCTACCAACGGCTTCATCAGGTTGTTGAATTCTTGCGTGATGACGCTCTTATTGTAGTCGAAGTGAATGACCACATCATCAATCGATTCCTGCATTAATACCACATCATTAAGTAAATTACCATGTACCATTCCATCCGTGTTAATGGTTATGTTAGCCGTTACATAATCCGGTTTATTGAATTCCAATCGGTATTTCTTGTTCGGTACTAGCGGCAGTGTATATTCACTCAGGTCATTTAAGGCTACTGTGTTGGATTGATTGGTGGTCAGATCAAATAACGTTACCGTTACACCGGCTAAAGGCTGCTGCGTTTCATTGCTGTAAATGCGCCCTTTGGCAAAAAGATCACGCTTCCACAATAAAGCGTTGAGGGAGTCAATGCCCATCGAGGAGCCCTGCGTAGAATAGCTTAGGTCATTCAACATATCATAGCCATCCTTCTTTACTACAATTTTATAATCCTTGTCAAACGGAAGACTAAGTCCATAACGACCATCGCTATCTGTAATATCAGAATCCAGAATATCTCCGGTCTTTTTGTCGATGGCATAAATCGCTGCACCTTCTATCGGATCACCTGTCTTATCGTAGGAAAGCAGTGTTCCCGTGAGGAAATAATTGGTAGCCTGATAATGATAAATATCGTCAAGCCCCAGCCCACCAGGCCGGTTGGATGCGAGATACCCTACTCTTCCTGTTGAATCTGCTACTAATGAGAAATCATCATAACGCGAATTGAGGGGGCCTCCGAAATTGATAGCTTTCTTAAATTTATCGTTCTTCTTATAGCTTACTAAAATATCCAGTCCACCTAAGGTTCCATGACCATTGGAGGAGAAATATAACGTAGAGTCATTCGCCAGAAAAGGAAATGATTCATCGCCTGGGGTATTGATATTAGGGCCTACATTTTCTGGAACCGACCACCTGCCATTTACATTTCTTGATGAGTAGATGTCTGATCCGCCAAGTCCTTCTGGCGCAGTGGAGCTGAAATACATGATCGCGCCATCGGGAGAAACGGTAGGGTGCGCCAACGAATAATCAATACTATTATGTTCAAACGGTGTGATATTCGTCATGGACGCCAAGGTCTGCACATCTGCTAAAAAGATTTGGAGGTGGGCTTTATGGTTTTTGTCGTATACCGGCTTTCCGTTTTTGATGTTTGTTCGGGTGTATGCCGCCCGCTTATCATGATTAAAAAATGCCACGGGCCCTTCATGCAAAACTGATTTGATATGTTCTCTATGAAGGCTCTCCACTTGTCCGTGCTCTCCTTTTGTTTTGCCCGGCACATAATACATATTCAATAAGGATTCATCCAGATCCACGGCATCAAAGGGAGTGTGTTTTAGATACCAATCCAGGTCGCGTGAAGAAGCGAAGACTAATCCATCATGAAAATAATGGACACCATACTCGGAATGGTTTGTGTTGAAGTTGACTCCTGTCACAATAAATCGCAACGAGTCGGTGAGGTAATTCTTAAGATTATCCAGAAATGAGATCTGGTCCTTCACCATGGCATTATCAGGATGCTCCTTCGCATATTGTTCAAACCAATATTTAGATTCCGTATACTTTCCGTTCATCGACAACGCCTCGGCATATTCATACTTGGCCAGTGGGTGAATGTTCGGCTTATCGATAATTTTTGAATACCATAACTCGGAAGAAACAGGATCATGAAGTTTAAAGTAGCACTCCGCAATCTGATCGATAATATAGACATTGTCAGGTTCCTGATCATGCGCATGAAGGTATAAGGTCAGTGCATTGCGGTAGGCATAGTGATTAAAATAAACATCTGCTTTCTTCACGTTGCCATGAAACAGGGTTGTCACATTGGTGCTTTGTGAAAAGGATAATAGAGGCAGAACTAATAATGCCGTAAAGATTACAAGGTACTTCTTCATTAGAAATAACGTGGTGATATAACACCTTTTTTATTAAACCAAAAACGATAATTCAACATCACTTCATGCGATCCTAATTCTACGGTTCGAATCGGGCCTGCGGTGATGGTGTACGAATATCCAAATTGTAATTGATCATTGATCTTAAACTGGGTAATCATCACCACCTGCTTAGACGATTTGTAGGATAATCCAAACCATAATACTTCATCAAAAAGCATATTGGCATTGATGTCAAATTCTACCGGTTGACCGTCCACCATCTTAAATAAAAAGTTGGGCTTTAACTTAAGCACGCGGTTGAGCGTAAACACATGCCCACCGGTAAGAATAATGGGTACACTTTGATATACAGTCGTAAAGTTCTGACCTCGATCAAAAACATTATTTAACATAGATGGCATCGATAATCCCACATAGCTGGTTTGGGTGTTGTAATAAACACCGGCCCCAAAGTTGGGTCTTGAGTCACGGATATCCTGGCTGAAGGCAGGATCCGTTGGGCCATTGGAAGAACTATTATATAAGTCCAACTTGGAATACTGAGCATTGTACATACTCATACCCCCTTGTAACCCAAAAGACAAGGTTGATTTATCTTTCTTGATCGGAAGACGATATGCATATGAAAAATGAACTCCGGTCTGACCTATGACACTTAACTCATCATGAATGACCAACAGTCCTACTCCCACCCGATTATTGATTAAGGGAGAGTGAACAGAAAAAGTCTGTGTATTGGGTGCCCCCGACAAACCCACGTTTTGAAATCTTCCGAGCGCAGTGATACTTAACGCTTCATGACTTCCCGCATAGGCTGGGTTGATGGCCAATGTATTGAACATGTACTGCGAATACGTGGCTGTCTGCTGCGCTGATACCACGTTGGCCAGCAGCAGAACAACCATACCGGTTAAAAATATCCTCATCATTACCTTAGTCCTTTTTTAATACTACATATCCGCTGTACAATCCTGATCCATCGCCCAAATCAACCACGTAGAAATACGTTCCTTCAGACACATTTCCTTTGACCAAACTATGGTTGGTTTGTCCCTGCCAGGTGTTATCACTATTGTTATATCCGGTGGTTTCAAAAATTAAGTTGTTATAGCGATCGAAGACGCGCACCTTGTTATTCGGGAACGCTTCAATGCCATCAATTCTCCAGTAATCATTCAAGAAATCACCATTTGGAGAGAGCCCATTATAGATTTTAAATGGTGCAGGCGTCACATCAATAAACACGACACCTTCATCGCAAAGTGAAGGGGTTGCCAGATCACACACTTTATAGCGAATAGAGTCAGCGCCTATAAAACCTAAATTGGATTGGTATTGAATGTTACCGTCCGCAGTCATCGTAACCGTTCCATGATAGGGACCTGCCAATGGCGTGATGGTCAATACCAGTTGGTCGTTCTCCACATCCAGATCATTATCCAGAATATTGATGGGATCGCTTTTCACAAAACTCTGTACCGTGATAAAGTCGTTGACTGCCACCGGAGCATCATTGACCGGGGTGACAATAATCTTCACATCCACCGATGTGCATAATGACGGATTTCCTGTATCACACACACTGAACTTCCAGAATGAATCGCCATTAAAATCTTTGATCGGCTTGAATACAAAGCAGAAGTTAAACTGAGTACTCAGGGTCATTGTGCCACCACCCGAAACATTGGTAGGCAGGTTGTAGGTGATTCCATCGCCATCAATGTCGGTTACGCCTACGCAAATCTCAATCATTCCATCTTCCGCAACGGTGAGTACCGGTATCGGAGAAATCACCGGAGCATCATTGACCGGGGTAACATCAATGGTGACGGTAGCGACATTCGAGTCATCCGTTCCATCATTCACTTTGAACGTAAAGCTATCCGGTCCATAATAATTTTGATCAGGTGTATAGGTCACGTTCGCACCAGTACCCGCTAGTGTACCCTTCGTAGGACCTGAGTTGATGGTGTACGTTAACACATCCGATGCATCCGGGTCTGTTGCACCGAGCACAATCACCTTAGGAGTGTCCTCGATAACCGTCACATTCTGATTGATGGCCACAGGAGGATCTTGTATTGGGATAACTTCAATTTCAATCGTCACCTCCCTACATAGCGATGGGTTGCCCGAATCACATACATGAACTTTCCAAAATGAACTACCGCTAAAATTGGATGTTGGTGTGAAGGAAAAGCAAAACGTATTGCCTGTTGATGAGTTATTCACTAATGTTCCTCCACCGGAAGTATTCGTGATGGTGCCTATACTAATGACGTCACCTTCCAGATCGGTAGCATCAAAACAAAAGTTTACCGGTGTATCTTCCGGGGTTGAAGCAAAGACCGAGTCAACAGGATTACCACCTACCAAAATGATTGGTGGATCATTCACTGGAGCAATGTTGATGGTAATTACACCGATACTGCAAAGCGTTGGATTGTTAGCATCACATACGGTTACCTCCACCACATCCTGGCCATTATAATTTGGATTGGGCGTGTACAGGAAGCAAAATAAGCCCGTTGCCGGATCAAGAACCAATGTACCATTTCCATTGAGTGAAACGGCACCCGTAAAAACAGAAGGATCATTTTCAACATCCGTTACGGCAAAGCATACCGAACTGGTTTCATCTTCATTGACTGTTACGGTAAGCGGAGTTACTACAGGCGCATCATTTACTGGCGTAACGATGACCTGTATGGAAGCAACATTGGTGAGCATACCTTCATTATCTTTAACCGAATAACTCACCGGAGTGGCAGTTCCGTTGTAGTTCAGTGCCGGAGTGAATATAACGATTCCTGAATTATCTACCACATAAGTTCCCTGGCCTGCTACCGTAAAGGTCTTGTCTTCGGCCGGAGTGGATGGATCCAAATCAACGGTTGCTGCATTGATCGTTCCATCGATATCAACATCGTTACCCGTAATAGCAAAAGCAACAGGCAGATCTTCCGAAGTAGTGATGGCATCATTATTGGCAACCGGAGCATCGTTTATAGGGCTCACATTGATCGAAACGGTAGCTACATTGGAATCCGTTGTTCCATCGTTCACGATGAAGGTGAAGCTATCGGGTCCATTATAGTTTGCATTGGGTGTATAGGTTATAGTAACCCCACTTCCGGAGAGAATTCCTTGTGTTGGTTGTGTCAGGATGGAGAACGTTAATGCATCTCCTTCCACATCGCTACCCGTCAGGACAATCGCTTTGGCGATATCTTCCACTACGGTCACACTTTGATTATCGGCTACCGGAGCATCGTTAACAGGGGTCACCGTTATCGTTACGGTAGCAATATTGGAATCAACCGTGCCGTCATTGGCTTTGAACGTGAAACTGTCGGGACCATAATAGTTTGCATCGGGCGTGTAGGTAGCATTCGGTAGCGTACCACTTAATGTTCCGTGCGCAGGTGGTGTAACGATGGAATACGTCAACGCATCCAGGTCAATGTCGGATCCTGTCAATGAAATAGCAACCGGAATATCTTCATTGGTTGTTATGGTCTGGTCGGCAACGGTGGGGGCATCATTGACTGGAACAACGGTGATGGAAATAGTTCCTGTGTTAGAATCGGTGGTGCCATCATTCACTTTGAAGGTGAAGCTGTCAGAGCCTGTATAATTCAGATCAGGCGTATAGGTTAGGTTCGGTGCTGTGCCGCTGAGCACACCATGTGTTGGTTGGCTAAGCACGGTAAATACGATAGCACTTTCCGCATCACTTCCTGTAAGTGTAAATGCTTTGGCTTGATCTTCTGTAACAATAACAGTCTGATTATCGGCAACAGGATTATCATTCACCGGATTGACCGTAATCGTTATCGTGCCAACATTAGAATCCACTACCCCGTCATTCGCCTTGAATGTAAAGCTATCTGGACCGGTGTAATTCAAAGCAGGTGTGTAGGTCGGATTAGCACAGTTAGTACAACTCAATGTTCCATGCGTTGGTAGTGAAACAACCGTGTAAACAGGTGTTGCTCCATCCGGATCCGTAACAGACAAGTTAATTAACAAGGGTGTATCCTCTAACGTGTTGATATTCTGATTATTGGCGATTGGAGCATCATTAACAGGAACCACTGTAATGGTGACTGTTTTACTTCCTGAATTGGTGCTTCCATCATTGGCCCTGAACGTAAAACTATCCGGCCCCGTATAATTGGCATTGGGTGTATAGACTAAATTAGGTGCTGCTCCACTCAAAGTTCCATGGGTTGGCTGCGTCACTACAGAAAATGTTAACGGATCTCCATCCACATCACTAGCCGTGAGCGTAATGGCTTTTGGTGTGTCTTCCTGCACCAGTACACTTTGATTATCCGATTGAGGAGCATCATTAAATGGATTCACGGTAATACTCACCGTAGCCACATTTGAATTGTTGGTGCCATCATTAGCCCTGAATGTAAAGCTATCTGGTCCGTTGTAATTTAAGGAGGGGGTATAGGTTGGATTAGCACAATTGTTGCAACTTAATGTTCCGTGAAGAGGGGCTGTTACTACCGCAAAGGTAAGTGCATCACCATCCGGATCGGTAGCGGTTAAGATCACGACAACCGGTGTGTCTTCTCCGGTGGTAACCGTCTGATTGGTGGCCACAGGAGCATCATCATTAACGGGTACTACCGTTATTGAAACCGTGGCAATATTAGAATCGACTGTGCCATCATTTACTTTAAAGGTAAAACTATCTGAACCGTTGTAGTTAGCAGAAGGCGTATAGGTCAGATTGGGTATTGTTCCTGTCAATGTGCCGTGTGACGGTGACGTAACGAGCGTAAATGTTATCGGATTGCCATCCACGTCACTACCGGTGAGTAAAATTGCCTTGGCAATATCTTCCTGAACACTAACGCTCTGATTATTGGCAATCGGTGCATCATTTACAGGGGTCACGGTAATACTTACGGTGGCTGTGTTGGAATTTATCAACCCATCATTTACCCGAAACGTAAAACTATCCGGACCTGTGTAATTGGCATTAGGTGAATACGTAATATTGGCACCCGTACCCGTCAAGATACCGTTCGTTGGGTTACTCACAATGGTGTACACTAATGCATTACCATCAGGATCACTTGCACCTAACGTTATGTTTTTGTTCGTATCCTCAATCACGGTGACTGACTGATTTTCTGCGACCGGAGCATCGTTTGACAAATCGTCAAAATTAAATGTAATGGTGGCAATGTTGGAGTCCACCGTTCCATCATTTACTTTGAATGTAAGTGCATCGGAACCTGTAAACCCAGTGTTGGGTGTATAGGTCAGGTTTGGCGCTGTCCCACCCATGACCCCATTCGTTGGTAATGTAAGAACCGTATAGGTTAACGGATCTCCATCCGCATCAAAAGCAGTGAGCACAAAATTAACGAGTGTATTGGCCTGATATAAAATTGTGTTGCTAATTGCTACCGGAGCATCATTCAAAGGGATTACGGTGATCGTTACGGTAGCGATGTTTGAATCCGTTGTTCCATCATTTACTTTAAAGGTAAATGCATCCGATCCACTAAAATTTGGGTTGGGGGTATAGGTAAGATTGGGAGCGGTTCCGGTTAAGGTGCCATTGGATGGATTACTGACGATGGTATAGGTAATCGGATCTCCGTCCGGGTCAGTTCCTGATATCGTAAACGACACCGCCTGATCCTCATTGGTACTGATTGATTGATTGGCAGCCACTGGTGCGTCATTGGCAGGTGATACGTTGATCGATACCGTGGCCGTATTCGAATTAAGGGTACCATCATTCGCTCTAAACGTGAAACTATCGGAACCAACATAATCTGCATTGGGCGTATATGTGATGTTCGCCCCGGTACCACTCAATACGCCATGCAAGGGCTGCGCTACGATGGTATACGTAAGGGGGTCATTTTCTACATCCGTGGCCGTAAGCGTTATTGCTTTAGGTGTATCCTCTACCACCGTTACGCTCTGATTGTTTGCGATAGGCGCATCATTTACTGGGTCTATCTGAATAGTTACGGTAGCAATGTTTGAATCAAATACGCCATCATTCACTTTGAATGTGAAGCTATCCGAACCATTGTAATTCGCATTCGGTGTATAGGTTAACAGCCCTGGCAATGGTCCACTCAGGGTGCCCTTGGTGGGGCCACTAACAATACTATACGTAATAGGATCTCCCTGAGGATCTGAGCCAACCAGCGTAAATGATACCGGTGTATCTTCGTTAATAATCAGTAATCTGTTAAATGCTTGAGGAGCATCGTTATCCGGACTGATATTTATGAAAACCGTTGCTATGTTAGAATTTGTCGTTCCGTCATTTACTCTAAAGGTGAAACTATCGGTGATCGCTGCACCGGTAAAGTCATTGGATGTATACGTAAGATTCGCGCCTGTGCCGGTCAATATTCCAAACTGTGGTAATGTAACTACCGTATAGGTGAGTGGGTCACCATCGATATCTGAGCCTGTCAAGGTAATACTCTTGGGCACCTCTTCAACGGCCGCTACAGTTTGATTATTTGCAATCGGTACATCGTTGACCGGATTAACCGTGATCGATACGGTGGCCGTATTGGAGTCGGTGGTTCCATCATTTACTTTATACGTAAATGAATCAGCGCCATTATAATTAGCATTGGGTGAGTATGTGCGATTGGCTCCTGTTCCAGTTAATACACCATTGGCAGGACTAGAAACAAGAATGTAGGTAATCGAATTACCTTCCTGATCCGTACCCACCAACGTGATGGAAACAGGGGTATCTTCATTGGTAGTCACATTGATATTACTTGCCAAAGGTGCATCATTCACCGATGTGACGGTAATGGACACTGTGGCTACATTTGAATTCACCGTTCCATCGTTTACCCGGAAAGTGAAGCTATCAGGTCCAGCATAATTTGCATTAGGGGTATACGTAAGATTGGGAGCGGTTCCACTCAACGTTCCGAATTGAGGTGATGTAATCACGGTATACGTTAATGCATTACCATCGATGTCGGAGCCCGTTAATGTGATCGCCACCGGAGTATCTTCTAAGGTGATAACACTTTGATTATTGGCAACTGGTGCATCGTTCACAGGGGTAACAGTGATGGTTACCGTAGCGGTATTAGAATCGCTGGTGCCATCATTTACTTTAAACGTAAATGAATTGGATCCATTAAAATTAGCGTTAGGAGTATAGGTAAGGTTAGGTGCTGTGCCTGTTAACGTGCCATTGGCCGGCTGACTAAGGATCGTATACGTTACAGCCGAACCATCCGGGTCGGTGCCAACGATCGTAAAACTAACCGGAGTATCTTCATTTGTAGTTACGGTTAAGTTAGAGGCTATCGGTGAATCGGAAACCGGTGTAACATTGATGATCACCGTAGCGATATTGGAATCATCCACGCCATCATTTGCTTTGAACGTAAAACGATCCTGCCCATTGAAATTAGCATTGGGTGTATACGTTAAGTTAGGCAATGCTCCCGTCAGCGTTCCAAACTGTGGAGGGGTCACGATGCTAAAGGTGACGATTGCTCCTGCATCCGGATGAGTAGCCGTCAGGGTAATACCAACGGGTGTATCTTCTGGTGTTGTAATCGTTTGACTAATTGCCGTGGGTGCATCATTCACCGGTGTTACCGTAATCGTTACGGTAGCAATATTAGAATCTGCCGTGCCATCGTTTACTTTGTAGCTAAAGGAGTCCGGGCCATTATAATTCGCGTTCGGTATGTACGTAGGATTTCCTCCTCCCCCGGATAGCGTACCAAAAGAAGGCGGTGTTACGATGGTGTAGACCAAGGTATTATTTTCAATGTCAGTTCCTGCAAGGGGAACGATCACAGAAACATCTTCAGGAGTGGTGACACTTACATTACTGGCAACCGGAGGGTCGTTGACTGGAGTAACGGTAATGGTGACTGTAGCGATATTAGAGTCCGAACCGTCATTCGCTTTAAATGTAAAGGTATCGGAACCAAAATAATTAGCCGCTGGTGTATAGGTGATCGTAGCTCCCGATCCGGATAATGTGCCATGAGTTGGTGAGCTGACAATGGAATAGGTCAGTGTGTTATTTTCAATGTCAGATGCTGTCAGCGTAATTAACTTAGGAGTATCTTCTGGCGTAGTAACACTTTGATTATTGGCAATGGGTACATCATTTACCGGAGTAACCGTAATGGTTACGGTTGCGGTATTCGAATTAAGTACACCATCACTGGCACGGAATGTAAAGCTGTCTGGCCCATTGTAATTGAGGTTAGGTGTGTAAATCAGGTTGGGGGCTGTGCCAGTCAGTGTACCATTCGTTGGCTGCGTAACAACGACATAAGTCAACGGATTGCCATCTGCATCGGTAGCTCCCACCGTTATTGTTTTGGGAGTATCCTCGATGACCGATACAGCCTGATTCTGGGCAACGGGTGCCACATTGGGTTCCACTACGGTTACTGAGGTGCTGGTTGTGTTTCCATTTGAAGAATCACACCCTGAACCATCAATAGTTAATTGCGATTTTGCCACGATTTTATCGTAAGCCAGCATGGGCGAACTTAACGTGACCGACCAGGCTGATACAGGAACCGAAACAACCTTTTCTTCACGTGGAGTGGTGCTCCAAATCGGGGCAGCATCTGTTCCACCAATGCGTTGGTAAACGGATAAGAGCAAAAAAGTCCCCGCCCCGGAAGTTCCTGTTATAATAGTCTGACCGGCTCTGATAGGCTCATTGATGGTGGGCTTAGCAGGAAGAGAAGAATTAAAGCCAAGACAGGTTGAACAAAGATCGTTGATCGCAGTAGGACACTGACTTTCTATGATGGCTGTAAAGGCACAGACATCACAGTTATTATAGAGTGGGTCATCATTATCAACGCCTGAAATATCAGCAATCTTACCGTCCATAGCGCAGGTAGCAGAGGTATTGGTGACGGCTACATAGCGTAGACCGGTTGATGCACTGATGTTAGAGCCGGAGGAAGCATTGAAAGCGGCCGCTACAGCGGGAAAGGGCACATAGAAATCATAGAAATAATCCGGATCACCACAGCTCACCTCATCGGCCAGGGAGATTTGAAAATTAGTCGCGATGGAATAATTAGCAATCGAAGAACCGCATTTATCTGTTCCATCAATATTATAAACAAGAATACCTGCATTGTTACGTTTAATGAGGGTGATGTCTAATTCAAAGCCAGGGTTATCAGCCGTGGCGTTCGGATCTTTTCCAGGACCAAAGAGACCATCCACATCTAGCAAGAGCGTCCAGGCTTCCACACTCGGGTTGTTATCTCCTACTCTAAACCGGCATATTAAGTTGTTGTTGGCATCTCTGAATGCATACACAGAAAAACCGTTTTTATCGGGAATCAAGTCGGTGATTCCGCAAGGGTTGCCCACGTTATCACCGTCCACTTCACCATTAGCCACTTTGGGGATACCAAACATGGGTAATTCAAACTCACCGATATAATCTCCGTCATTAGAGAAACCCGTGGTGGTTTTGGTCACAAACCTATCCCCATTGGGATCCATTGGATTAGTCGTTGGTGAGGCTGGTGTGATGATTCTACCGCGTAATGTCTGTGCAATGGAAAAATTGGCAGAAAACAGTAAAACAACGAGGAGCAAAAACCTAAAAGTTTTCAAAGGGGGTAGTTTTTGGTAAATAAAAACATTTTTAGTCGAAATATTCAATTTTGGTGTTACGATGGCATTGAACACATTAAATGAATGTTACCTACCAGAAGTAACCGATTAGGCATTTCAACTAAAAAAGGAACTTTCAAAACATTAAAGTAATCTGGTGGACTGAAAAAGTGATTGGTTAACCAAAATCTTACCCAGCAAGATTTGATTGCGATTTGTACTGATTAGTCCAAATACTTTTAAGTGAAGTTAAGAAATCTCTCATCTCATAGAGTGGAACCATGTTGGGACCATCGCTTAGCGCCTTCTCAGGCTGAGGGTGCGTCTCAATAAAGAAACCATCTACCCCAACGGCTGCTGCTGCTTTTGCCAAATATGGTGCATACTGGCGATCTCCCCCACTCTTACCACCAAGCCCACCAGGTCGTTGGATACTATGTGTTACATCAAAAATGACAGGAGAGTATTGCCTCATAATCGGCAACGACCGCATATCAACCACCAGATTGTTATAGCCAAACATGCTTCCACGCTCGGTTAGGAACACATTCTTATTTCCTTCTCCCCGCACTTTGTCGATGGCGTACTTCATATCTTCAGGGGCCATGAACTGGCCTTTCTTCACCTTTACAGGTTTGCCGGTTTTGGCTGCCGCCACAAGTAAATCTGTTTGGCGGCATAAGAATGCAGGTATCTGCAGCACATCTACCACTGCAGCCACTTCGGCACACTGATACGATTCGTGCACATCGGTGACCACCGGCACTTTCAAATCATTGCGCACCATAGATAGGATCTCAAGGCCCATATCCATGGATGGCCCGCGGTAGGATCCGGAAGACGTGCGGTTGGCTTTGTCGAAGGATGCTTTGAACACATATTCAATACCTAATTCCGCGCACAGCTTCTTTACATGCGTGCCGGTCTCCATGCAAATATCATAACTCTCTGCCGCACAGGGGCCTGCAAATAAGACCATACGATCGCCACCGAGGGTGATCTTATCGGTGATTGAAACTTTATCTTTGAATATGTCCATATCAGCTATTTATAAGGTGCGGCCATAGAGCGAATTATCAAAACCATGAAGTGACTCTTTGGCCAGTATCTCAAAATATTCCTTTGCGATTTTATTGGTATCAACATATTCTGAGAATTTTACTTTTTCCAGTTTCCTTAAGTCAAAATTCATCAACTGCTGACTAATATTTATTTCATTTATCCAGGCATCTTTCTCCTTGGCATGGCTGATCATGGTCTCCCAATTAAATGGATACTTCAAACTCAGAAATAAAATATCAGCAAAATCTTTTCCTTCATTACGGGTAAGCGCAGTAATCTTATTGGTCAATATATTATCCCAGGTATCTACCCAAATGCCTTTGGTATCTTTGACGAGAGAACCAACACGGTACTTAACGTCATTGACAAACTCCACTTTCAATTCAAGTTCCCCATCCAATACAAAATAACGCGCATATGAATCCTGAAGGCTACTAACGATAATATTCTTAAACGTTTTTCCCAGATGATCCACAACCGTTTTTGTCATCCCCTGAAAATCAGAATTGGCATTTAGAAAGAAATCAAGATCATCAGAATATCTATGATTCAGTAGAAATCTTCCTAATACGGTTCCTCCAGTTAAATAGAATGAGGTATTAGTCAAGGCAATCTCTTTTAATACGCTATCCTGAAGTGGATATAATTTATCCTTATAAAAGTGATTTGACATAACGGTATTTATCTCTTAAATCACGCGGAAAAAGTCCTTGTATGACATCATCTGCCAACACCTCACTTAGTCTATCTACGTCCACCATGTGTCTTATCTTATGCCATGGGTAATAATTTAGAATCTTCGTGTAAAGGTTTTTTTTTGTAAATCCATTTAGGTTGTCTGTGTCTCCTTTTAGTAGTCGCAGCAATTCTTCTGATGACAGCGAGGTATCCCAGTTTATACTTCTTAGGCATTTTAAAAGCGCATCATCTGAATAAATTGCCATCCTTATTTTAAGATTATCTTCAACTGTCCCTGAGCCGCCAGCACCAAATCACTGATCTCCCTCGCCACCCCCTGGCCGCCTTTGGCCGTGGTCACCACATCAACCTCTGTCTTCACATATTCCAGTGCATCGGCAGGGCAGGCAGAAAGTCCGCAATCCCGTAGCACGCCCAGGTCATTAATATCATCGCCAATGTAAGCGACCTGCTTCTTCTTTAGTTTGTGAAATTGCACCAGTTTCTCAAACACCAAATGCTTATCCATAATACCTTGATGACAAAAGTCGAGCTTCAATTCAGCAGCGCGGTTGCTCACCACTTTCGACTCGCGGCCGGTGATGATGCCCACCAGAATACCTGCATTTTTCAGGTGGCTGATGATATACCCGTCTTTCACGTTGAATTGCTTGGTCTCCCGTCCGGTGTCATCATAAATGATTTTACCATCGGTGAGCACGCCATCCACATCAAAAAAGATGGCTTTGATCTGGGCTGCTTTCCTGATTTGCTCCTTAGAGTACTTACCCAGAACTTCTTTTACGGGCATTTGCTGCGAAATTTCTTAAATAATGTCGAAAATTAAGGAAAATATCCGTCACCACATGAAGATCGTCAAGGTTAGTATCTCTGCTCTTATCACCCTCGGATTGGTTTATTTTCTCAACAACACCTGGAACTTTGGTCAAACTATTCCTGCCTTGGGAAAATTCATGGACCCCTTTCATGGCGTCTGGCAGAATGCAGAAACGAAAGAAGTCAAGAATCAGGAATTGAAATTAACAGGACTAAAAGACGAGGTAGTCGTGATGTATGATAGCCTGATGATACCACACATCTATGCAAAAAATAACGAAGATCTCTTTTTAGCGCAAGGCTATGTAACGGCTAAGCACCGGCTGTGGCAAATGGAATTTCAGACGCACGCTGCCGCGGGAAGACTCACCGAAATAGTCGGGGCAGCTGCCCTGGATTTTGATCGCAGACAACGAAGACTGGGTATGGTGTATGCAGCAGAGCAAGCACTGAAATCGGCAGAAAAAAGTCCTGAGGCCCTTGCCATGGTAGAAAGCTATAAAAATGGAATCAATCAGTATATCGAATCATTGGATGAAGATGACCTTCCGATTGAATACAAACTATTGAATTACAAACCCGAACCCTGGACGAATCTGAAGTTTGGGCTGCTGCTCAAATACATGGCAAAAACCCTCAATATTGGTGATAAGGATTTGGAAATGACCAATGCCCTGCATCTCTTTGGTCCAGACATGGTTGACCTGCTGTGGCCCGATAATGAGAACATAGGCGACCCGATCGTTGACAAGACGGGCAACTGGAAATTTAAACCGGTTACGTTAGACAGTGTGCCGTTAGCCCTGCCAGACGAATTGATAACCATAGCGCCTATCGAAAAGCCTTCTAAAGATGTGGGAAGCAACAACTGGGCAGTAGGTGGGTTGAAGACACAGACAGGCTCTCCTATTCTATGCAATGATCCACACCTGAACCTTAGCCTCCCCTCGATCTGGTACATCGTCCACTTGCAATCACCGGAGGTGAATGTGATGGGCGCTTCATTGCCAGGCGTACCTTCAGTAATCAGTGGGTTTAATGATTTCATTGCCTGGGGTGTAACCAACGCGCAGCGCGACCTGGTGGACTGGTATAAAATTGAATTCAAAGGCGATGACAAGAATGAATATATGAGTGATGGCACCTGGAAGCCATCCAAAAAAGTGATTGAAAAGTTCGTCATTAAAGGTGGTGATGATTTTTATGACACCGTAACGTACACACATCATGGCCCCATTATCTATGACAAAAGTTTTCATGGTGATGAGGGATTGAATCATTATGCTTTCCGATGGATTGCACATGATCCCTCGGAGGAAGTACTTACTTTCTACAAATTGAACCGTGCTAAAAATCACAGGGATTATCTGGAAGCATTGGATCATTACACTTCACCCGCTCAGAACTTTGTGTTCGCCTCGGTGGAGGGTGACATTGCCATGCGTATTCAGGGTAAGTTTCCGGTAAGAAGAAGAGAAGAAGGTAAGTATGTGTTGGATGGAACGAAAACATCGACCGAATGGCAAGCCTTCATCCCCAACGATCAGAATGTGATGTATAAAAACCCTTCACGCGGTTTTGTGAGTTCGGCCAACCAATACCCGGTAGACAACACCTACCCGTATTACGTTGCCTCAACGAGCTATGAAGCTTATCGCAACCGCAGGATTAACAAACTGCTTTCGGAGATGATGGAGATCACTCCACGCGACATGATGGAGATGCAATTTGATACCTACAATTTAAAAGCACAGGAAAGTCTTCCTGCATTTCTATCGCTGCTCGATACAACCGCCTTCACAGAAGTTCAACACAAAGCTTACCGGATCTTGAAGAGTTGGGATTATGAGAATTCCATAAACTCGTTGGGTGCCTCTTATTATGAAGCATGGTGGGATTCCCTCTTTCCTTTGATCTGGGATGAAATGAAAAAAAGCAATGTGGCCCTTGATGATCCAACTACGTATACTACCATCCGGTTAATTAAAGAAAGACCTGATCTCTCCTTCTTTGACATTATTGAAACCCCCGAAAAGGAAACCGCCCGGGAAGTGGTTCGAATTGCTTTCGCTAAAGGAGTTGAAAAGATTGAAAGTTGGAAAACCGACAAGGGAAAAGAACCCCGGTGGGCCGACTATAAAGATACCTTCGTGGGCCACCTTTTACAGGGAATTCCTGCCTTTAGTTATCACGTTGAACATGGCGGCAATCATGATATTATCAATGCGTCATCACGCACTCATGGCCCCAGCTGGCGCATGGTGGTGAGCCTGGAGAAAACGAAAGTAAAAGCCTGGGGCGTATATCCGGGTGGGCAATCCGGAAACCCGGGAAGTCCGTTTTACAATAACATGTTGCCATCCTGGGCTAAGGGTGAGTACTTTCAATTTCAATTCCCCTCAGATCCTACTAAAATGAAATCGGTATTTACATCCATCACCTTAAAACCTGCTACCAAATGAAATTTTTCATACACCTGATTGCAACGTTGGTGATCTGTTATGTCCTTCAATCCTTCCTGCCGTGGTGGACGATGGCCGTGGGAGCTTTTACCGTAGCCTACCTTTTTGGCAATAAAGGTTTTTCTTCTTTTGCTGCCGGATTTTTAGGAGTTGGACTGCTATGGATTGGTTTCGCTTTTTATGTGGATGTATTAACCGATTCCATTCTTACAGAAAAAATCAACTGGCTATTACCGGTTAATTCCTTTATTCTCACCCTCTTGATCGGTGGATTGGTGGGAGGATTTGCTTCCCTGACGGGGTCGTTGATGAGATCAAAGTAAAAGCAAAATCAATTTTAGATTTAAAAAAACAAACAAAATGAGGCGCAATACGCAGGTTGCACTTATATTTGCACTCCTTTTTTAAACAAAACCCATCCTAACAGAT
>Ga0163151_10002144_pt1 | contig 31464 bp, 22 predicted proteins | sample OliLakLV19MP5IB2_FD_145596 | JGI IMG/M metagenome (GOLD analysis project Ga0163151, IMG submission 145596) | Freshwater microbial mat bacterial communities from Lake Vanda, McMurdo Dry Valleys, Antarctica - Oligotrophic Lake LV.19.MP5.IB-2 | ecosystem: Environmental > Aquatic > Freshwater >... | reverse complement strand
GCGAACTCGCTGGAGCCCGAGCGGAGCCGCCCGAAAGATGGCCTTCCTTTTCTCTGGCGCCGGCCTGCGGACGGAGCCCGGGCTGCGGAACGCGGCAGCGTCACCCACAGGAAAGCCGGAAGACCCCAAAAACGAAACCCAAAAACGAAACCCAAAAACGAAACCCAAAAACGAAACCCAAAAACGAAACCCAAAAACGAAACCCAAAAACGAAACCGGGTGCGGTCTCCTTGCGTCCGCACCCGGTCCCCCCACATATTCAAGCGGCTTTCGCGACGCGGCCGAAGCCGCAGTCGGCGAAGCCAGCTCACCCCCGCCACAATTCACCCCCCACGATTCATTCCCAAGCTTCACTCGTCGCACGGCCAGACTTTCGTCTGAATTGCCTCCGAGGAGCCGGCGGTCGCGGCAGACGACTTCGGCAAATTGAATGTCGCTCGGCAGGTGACGCAGGTCAACTATGAAATCCTGAGAATGCAGGAAACTTTCAAGAGGCTGCCCCCCCCCCGTCGGCGTCCATCGATGCTCATCACAACTCCCAGCGGCCTGTTCTGTCCCGACGGAGGGTTTCACGTCGATCCGTGGGGGGCGGCCGACCTCGCGATCATCACGCACGCGCACGCCGACCATGCCCGTTTCGGCGCCAGGCGATACTTGACCGCTGGGCCCGGTCGCCTGATTCTCGCGCACCGGCTCGCCGGGCAGACGATCGAATCGCTCGCATACGGCGAATCGAGGCGGATCGGCGGCGTCACCGTGTCGCTGCATCCGGCCGGTCACGTGCTCGGCTCGGCGCAGGTCCGCATCGAACGGGCGGGTGAAGTCTGGGTCGTGAGCGGTGATTACAAAGTAGAGGCCGACGGCGTGTGCGAGCCCTTCGCACCAGTCCGCTGTCATCGCTTCATCAGCGAGTGCACGTTTGGCCTGCCCATCTACCGCTGGCAGCCGCAGGCGATCGTGGCGGGCGAAATCAACAGTTGGTGGCGATCGTGCCGCGAGCGGGCCCGCACGGCTGTGCTGGGCGTGTACTCGCTCGGCAAAGCCCAGCGCGTCTTGTCGATGCTGCAGGGCGACGACGCGCCGATCCTGGTGCACGGCGCCGTCGCGCCGATCGTCGAGCTGCATCGGGCCGCCGGAGTCCGACTCCCGCCGACGCTGCCCGCGACGAAGGAAAACGCGGCCGCCTTTCGCGGGCGGGCGTTCGTCCTCGCGCCGCCGTCCGCCTTGGCGAGCCCGTGGCTCCGGAGTTTCGGCGAGGTCGAGACCGGGCTCGCCAGCGGCTGGATGCGCGTCCGCGGCACCCGGCGGCGCAGCGGCATCGATCGCGGCTTCGTGCTGTCGGATCACGCCGACTGGCCCGGCCTGCTGGCGGCGATCGACGCGACCGGCTGCGCCGAGGTTGGGCTGACGCACGGGTTCGTCGATCCGCTTCGTCGCTGGTTCGATGAGCGCGGCATGCCGACGACGGTCTATCAGACGAAGTTCACCGGCGAGGACGCTGAGGGAGGCGCCGAAGCGGGCGCGGCGGCACCTGCCGAGGGTTCGACATGAAAGCGTTCGCGCGGCTCTGTATCGAACTGGGGACGACGAGGAGCACGGCCACGAAAGTCGCGCAGCTCGTCGACTACTTTCGCGCCGCGCCCGCTGAAGACGCTGCGTTGGCGCTGTCGTTTTTCCTGGGCCGCCGTTTGAAGCGCGCGGTCACCACCACGGAACTCCGGCGCTGGGTCGCCGAGGCCGGCGGGCTGCCGAGCTGGCTCATCGATATGAGTTATGAAAGCGTCGGCGATCTCGGCGAAACGTTGGCGCTGCTGCTGCCCGACACCGCACGCATCCCGAACGACTCGGACGAACCGATGGCGAGTCTCGCCGTCGTAGTGCGTGACGGCATTCTGCCGCTCGCCGCAGCGCCCCCCGCGCGGCGCAAGGCCATCGTCTTTGCGTGGTGGAACCGTTTCGATTCCGACGAGCGCTTTGTGTATCACAAGCTGATCGGCGGGAGTTTCCGCATCGGCGTGTCGAGCGGACTGGTATTGCGGGCGATCGCGGCGCTGACCGGCGTCGACCTCGCGATCGTGACGCATCGCCTCAGCGGTCCGTTTGATCCGACACCGGAATCATGGGAGCGGCTGCTGCGCGGCGAGTCGCCCGACGATGCGCCGGGATGCCTGTATCCGTTCTGTCTTGCCTCATCGCTGGAGGTGCCCCCGGCCGACTTTGACCGGATGCTGGGACCAGTTGCCGCGTGGCAGATCGAGCGGAAATACGACGGCATTCGCGGCCAGCTGCTGCATCGCGGCGCAACGACCGCCGTGTGGAGCCGCGGCGAAGAGCGGATCGACGGTAGCTTTCCGGAGCTGCGCGATCTGGCGCGACAGCTGCCCGACGGAACGGTACTCGATGGCGAAGTGCTGCTGGTCATCGGCGACACGATCGGATCATTTGCGAAACTGCAGACGCGCATCAACGCGAAGCGCTCGGCGGTGGACGCAGGACCGGGCCTTTTCGATATCGAGCGCGCCGTGTTCTTCGCATACGACGTTCTCGAGGACGACGGCGTCGACATTCGCGGGCTGCCGCTGCAGGAACGGCGCGGGCGGCTTGAACGCATCGTTTCATCGGTCGACGATCCGATGCTTCGCCTGTCCCCCGTCCTGCGTCCCGCACGCTGGGAAGATGCCGCGGCGGAACGGGCGCAAAGCCGGGCATTGGGCGTCGAAGGGCTGATGCTGAAACGGCTCGATGCGCCATACGGCATCGGTCGGCAGCGCGGGCGCACGGAGCTTGCCATTGCGAGCTGGCTGAAGTGGAAGATCGATCCGTTCTCGATTGACGCGGTGGTGATCGCCGCCGAAGCAGGCCACGGCCGGCGCGCGAATCTGCTCACCGACTACACGTTCGGCCTGTGGCGCGGCGAGGAACTCATCACGATTGCCAAGGCCTATTCCGGCTTGACCGACGAAGAAATCGCGATGGTCGATCGGCAGCTGCGCGGCACCACGCACACCAAGCGCGGGCCTGTCCGCTTCGTGGATCCGACGCTCGTCTTTGAACTGGGGTTCGAAGGACTGCAGCGCTCGAAGCGCCACAAGTCCGGCATCGCGCTGCGGTTTCCCCGCATTCTCCGATGGCGCACCGACAAGAAGCCCGCTGATGCCGACTCGCTCAGCACTCTCGAAGCGCTGCTCGCCCAGACGTATGGATAGCTGTACGGATAGCTGCACACACAATCATCGCGCGGTAGCGTCACCGCGTGCGATACACCTGGGAACCGTTCGATTGGTACGCGACGCCGCGCTATTACGACATCGTCTTTGACGACGAAACCGCCGTGGAAGCGGATTTTCTCGAGGCGATGATCGACCGTTACGCGACCGGTGCCGCCCGGCGATCGCGCCGGCTGCTGGAGCCGGCGTGCGGCAGCGGGCGGCTGTTCGCGGAGCTCGCGCGGCGTGGGTGGTCGATGAGCGGCTTCGATGCGAGTGAAGAAATGCTCGCGTTCGCGCGGCGGCGGCTGGAGCGGCGGCGACTGCGCGGCGATCTTCGACCGGGTCGCTTTGACGAATTCACTGCCCGCGGTCGTTTCGCGGGGGCATTCTGCCTCGTTTCGAGCTTCCAGTACGTGGCGAGTGAAGCGGAAGCTGAGGCGCACCTTGAGCGCATGGCGGATGTGCTCCTGCCAGGCGGCATTTACGCGATCGCGGTGCACCTCTGTGATTACCGCCGACAGCACACGATCAACGAACGCTGGAGTGCCGCACGCGGAGCGACGTCCGTCAATGCGACGATCCGGCACGGTGTGGCGGATCGTCGCGCCCGATCGATGCCGATGCGGAGCCGGCTGGCTGTCACGACGCAGGGACGTACGCGGCGTTTCGAGACCACATGGTCGTTTCGCACGTGGAATCAGCGTGAGTTTGCTCGCCTGCTCGCCAGCGAACCGCGTTTCGAGCACGTCGCGACGTACGACTACTGGCTTGAGATCGAGCGTAAAGTGCCGTTCGATCGCTCACTGCACGACTGTGTCGCACTGCTCCGTCGGCGGGCGGATTCCTGACATGCGAGCGTCGGGCAAAGCGTGTTCGCGGAGGGGCGATCGCCCGCTTCGCCGAAAGAAAAATGAGATCGACGAGGGAATCAGTCGATTCATGTTGCGTTCTTAGGAACATTGGAAGGATGCGACGCGTACTCAACAGCGTTACACGTTGCTGGACTGGCTCGCAGAATGTTGGATGCGGAATGGGCTGCTCGGGCCCCGACGAATTTCTTGAGACACCCTCCGAGTGGCGAGGTGCACAGGCTTCGGCCTGAGCTGACCACCCCTTGACCGCGTGATCTCACGACTCGTACTCCGAACAGATTTGACCGCCACAACCCCGGAACGGTTACACGCCCGTTGACGGTGCCGCGAGTGAGTTCAACGACCAAATGCTGGCTGACGGATTCTTCGGCAGAGATCCAACAGACAGACGCACACATCTCCTTTCTCCTTGCAGTCGAACCCCGGTCGCTCACTTGGAGCCCCGGGGTTCGGCGTTGTGGCTTTCTTGAGCGCTCCGTAGCGGAGTAGTTTGAGCGCTCCGTAGCGCCCTCCGGGCGCACACTCGCTCTGGCGCCGCGGGCGCGGCGGAGTGAATCCGCCGCTGCGGGTTGATGGCGTTTTGCAGAAAGCTCGAGCAGCAGCCTGCTGGAGCCGACGCGGGGTTACAGATCAAAACTGCCGTCGTCGCGCGGGGCTGCTTCGTCGATGCGCGTTTGCTCCAGAACGTCTGCCGCGGCGATGCGCCAGCCTGCGGGAGTGGCGATGACGGTGTAGCGCGCGAGATATTCGTTCGTGCGATCGTGCGAGTGTCCCCAGTGGGTCACGCGGCCGTCGACCTGATAACGGCAGAGGACTTCGAAGCTCGGCGATTCAAGCGCCGTCTCGGCAGCTCCCTGCGCGCTCACCGTCTCGAGCATTCCGATCGATTGGATGTCGACTGCTGTGCGTCGCACGGCACGGACGCGGCTGATCGCTCCGCCCTCGTCCTGCATCACGAGACTTCGATGGATTGTGAGGTAGAGCTGCTCGAGCAGCGGACCGTCGACACTCTCAGCCAGCGCGTCGTAGACGGCTGACTCTTCTGCGAAGTCAAACGCGCGATACAGATTCACGTGCAGCGGTTCAAAGATTGCGCGGGCATCGGCATCGCTTGGCAGCCCGTGGCGCGACGCGAACGGATCAGTCACGTTGATCCGCCCCAACGGCACCGCTGCGGCGCACACCACGGCTGCCGCCACCAGCACGCCCGTGGTGACGATGTGCGGCGCGGCACGCGCGCCGCGCCGCGCGGAGCGGAGCGCGAACCAGCTCGTCAGGAGCGCAGCGGCGGCGGCGGCCAGCGCGATCAGCGAAATCGAACGCGTGACCGGCTCGGCCGGGCGCGGCACGCCGAGCAGCCGCGCACTCATCCCGCCGGGTGTCGAATGCCATGTGACTTCGGGCTCGTCCGCCCGGAACTCGATCTGCGAGCGCACGCCCTCCGCCGTCAGCTCCGCCGCGAGCGTCAACAGCGGGCGCGGCTCGAATGTCGACAGCTCGTCCGGCGGGAATTCGCTCCACACGATTGAGATGGAGCCGGGCGGGCTCGAAATGGGATGCACGAGCTCAAAGCGAATCTTGCGCAGTCCGCGCATCCCGGAGAGCGGGAACAGCGGGAGCAGCGCCTCATCGGGATCGTTCATCGCAAGCGCTTCGAGTCGCGGCGGAACGATCGTGCCGTCGACAGTCACGCGGCACACCGCTGCCATCCGGTCGGTCAGCGCAGCCTGCATCGCCTTGAGTTCGGACAGCTCGATCCGATCCGGCTGCTCACGATGCGGATCGATCACGTAGTCCAGAAACACCAGATTCATCGAGATATCGGCGACAAATGCGTCTGACCGCAACTCAAAGCGGAGATCGGCATGCGGTCCATCCTGTGGATGGACGCTCGCCCCGCGCGCGCTGCTGGCGGCTGTGATCGCGGCCAGCAGAGCGGTCAATAGCGGCGCCAGCTGTGTACGCCACCGAAAGCACGCAGCCAAAAATGTCGAGCGATTTGTCCGCACCGTGATCTGCCTCGCAGCCGAACAGGCTACGCGAAGGTAGAACACTCAGTGTCCGGGGGCAGTCGACTGCCCTCCCGCGACCTCGGATTTCAACACCAGAGCACTCGATGATGCCCGCCCACAGCCCGCCGTTTCTTTGTCGTTCTCGAGCCCGCCGCTTTCGCGTCCTCCTTCTCGCGGGCGCGCCGCTCTCGATCGTCGTCGGGCTGGCCGCCGCGTGGACGGCGGCGCAGGACCAGAAGACTGCGGAACAGACAACGCCCATCGTCGAGATCAGCCCGCAGCCGCGCATTCACGAAGTGCTGCGCACCGTGCCGGACGACGTCCGCACATTCAACGAATACCTGACGATTCTCGCCAGCCCGTGGATGGACGGCCGGCTGCCCGGAACGAAGGGCATGGACCTGGCCATGGACTTCGTCGAATGGAGCTTCAAGAAAGCCGGGCTGGAGGCGCCGGCGCAGTCCGCCGACGGCACGCCGTCCTTCCGCCAGCAGTTCCCGCTCGGAGGCAAAACGACCTTCAGCGAACAGGCGTTCACGCTGACGGCACCCGGAATCTCGAAGGAGTTTGTGCTCGGAACGGACTACGACTTCTCGACGCTTGGCGACGGGGGCGATGTCAGCGGCGATGCGGTGTTCGTCGGCTACGCGATCCAGAACCCCGACCGCGGCTACATGACGTTCAATGACGAGGTCGATCTCACGGGCAAGATCGCGGTGATGCTCCGCTTCGAACCGATGACGGAGGAAGGCAAGAGCAGGTGGAGCGAGGAGGGATGGTCACGTTCCGCTGGATTTCAAGGGAAATTCGCCGCGCTCCTTGCGCGCCATCCGGCGGCGATCATCATCGTCAACACGCCGGGCGCCGACGATCCGCGCGTGCAGTCACTGAAGGTCTCGGGCGGCAGCATGGCGAAGATGCCTGTTGCCCTCATGACACCGGAAGCCGCTGACGCGCTTGTGCAGGCGGCCGACGAGTCCGGACGATCGCTCATGGAGTTGCGCACGCTGGCCGATGCTGAGGGAACCATCATCGCATTGCCGCGCGCGAAGCTCCGTCTCGCCTTGCGCGCCGAATCGAAACCGGTGATGGCGGAAAACGTCGTCGGCCTGCTGCCGGGTCGCGGCGCGCTCAAGGACGAAGTCATCGTGATGGGCGGTCATCTCGATCACCTAGGCTACGGCGACTTCGGTTCGCGCGGCGGCGCAGGTGCGCTGCACCCGGGCGCCGATGACAATGCGTCGGGCTCGGCCGGCATCATGATGCTCGCCGACATGCTGAAAAAGGAATATGAGAAACTGCCCGCCGACCAGCCGCTCCGATCGATTCTGTTCATCGCCTTCAGCGCCGAAGAAAGCGGTTTGAACGGCAGCCGCTTTTATGCGCAGAACCCGTTGTTCCCGATCGGCCAGCATGTCCTCATGTTCAACTACGACATGATCGGGCGACTCGTGAATGACCGGCTCGCGGTGTCCGGCACCGCCAGCGGCAAAGACATGCACGAGTGGGCGCTGCAGATATATGACAGCGCGAAGGCGACGTACGGTCTCGAGGTCGTCGGGACGAAGGCCGCGGGCGGCGGCAGCGATCACGCGAGCTTCTTGGCTGTCGGCGTTCCTGCGCTCTTCGGCATCCTCGCGGACTTCGGTGAGCAGCGGGATTATCACACGCCGCGCGACGTCGGCGATCTGATCAATCGCGAAGGCGCCGTCAAGGCGATCTGGCTCTTTCGCGACATGGCCCTGTCAGCGGCGCAGCGATCCGAGCGATTTGCATTTGACACGGAAGCGGGTCCGATGCGCGGACCGGGGATGCGTGTGCGCCTTGGCGTGCGCAGTCGCGCGTCCGACGACGGCAGCGGCGTCGACATCATCGAGGTCACAGAGGGCGGTGTCGCCGAGGCAGCCGGATTCAAAGTGGGCGACAAGATGCTCAAGTGGAACAAGGAGCCGGTCAAGACCCGCCAAGAATTTGTCGACCTGCTCCGGCAGCATGAACCGGGCGATGAAGTGCAGGCGGTGATCGACCGCGACGGTGAAGAGCAGACGCTGTTCGTGAAGTTCCCGAAGTCTGAGTGAGGGCGTCACTCGAGCATCCGTAGCTCATCGCGCAGAATCGCCGCGAGTTCGTAGTTTTCGGCGGCGATCGCGGCGCTCAGCCGCTCCTGGATTTCCATGCGCTGGCTTGAAGGAAGTTTCGGAACGAGTGCATCGCGCAGTCCGTGCAGGAGCTGCACTTCGTTCGCTGTCTCAAAGCGATCTTCTGTGCCTTGATTGCGAAACGCCTGCCGGATCTCGTCCAGCCCGTGATTGATCGCAAGAAGCGCGAGCCGCGTGTTCGATGTGCGCATGGCTTCAGCCGCCTGGGCTCGAGTCCGCATCATGATGACGTACGGCCGGAACTGCTCCAGCACTTCTCGGTCGTGCTCCTGCTCGCCGTATCGATTGCAGATGTCGAAGACGTCAAGATTGCGTGTCGTGTCGCGCACAACGCCGGCGTAGTCCTCGAGCACGAAGAACGCCACGTAGCGGTGGTAATACTGCACCGCCTCTTCGCGCAGCGACGCGCACTCGTCGCTGGAGATGACAAACTCCTGTTCGTTGTGTTCTCCTGCGCTTCGTTCGATCCGTTCTCGTTGCAGGTGGAGGAGCGACTCGAAGCCGTCTGGACGAAGGCCGTCGGGACGCCCTGCTGTCTCAAGCTGCAAAATGCCCAGATCCACACGCACCTGGATCTTCGCAGCGCCGTCGAGACCTTTGACGAGCCGGACGTTCACCCGTCCAGCCTCGTACGGCCACGCTGCAAAAATGCGGGTCAGATCTAGATCCGGCGGTTCCACGACTCGCTCCGATCGATGCATGACTGTTCCCTGCAAACGCCTGGATTCGTGCTTCAACTCAGCATTCCCGGTGCATCGTCGCACACCGACGCGCCCTTCATCCGCGCGCGAACAGCTCACTGCGTTCAACCCGAATCGTCGGAACAAACCCCCCCAGCGGTATCCGCGGATTAGGCGTCATTGTCGCGTCCGCAGGGTCAAGTTTCGCGTACAGATTGTCAAGCGGCATCCGGCAGGAGCCGACGACCGGAGACGTGGATCACGCAACGGCCGGCAGCCGTCCGTGAGTCCGGATGTTGCAATTCTTTCTGGGGATTGAGGGAGGCTTGTCGCAAACCCGCCGCGAGCGGTATGCTCCGGCACAGCCTCCGCAGTGTTGTTACTGCGGTCATGTATGGGGAGAAAGAAAGCGTTGCGTCTGTTGGCCGTGGATTCACGGCGACCCTGCGCGACAACTTCTCAAACCATGCATGCCCTCGCGTGAGGAACCCGACCTGTCCCGGTCGTGGCCGAGGTCGCATTATGGCTCGAAGCCCGCTGCAGTCTGATCTTCAGCTTTACCTGCGGCAGATCAACGAGGTCCCGCTGCTCTCCGCCGAGGAAGAGAAGCGCCTCGGATGGTCGATCATCAACGACAACGATCAATGCGCGAAGGAGGCGATGATCAAGGCGAACCTGCGCCTCGTCATCTCGATCTCCAAGAACTACGTCCACCGCGGCCTCCCGCTGTCAGACCTGATCGAAGAAGGCAACATCGGTCTCATCCGCGCAGTCGAAGGTTTTGACCCCGCCCAAGGCGCGAGGTTTTCCACCTACGCATCGTGGTGGATCAAGCAGGCGATCAAGCGGACCCTCATCAACGCTGTGCAGCCGATTCACATTCCGGCATACATGGTGGAGCTGATCGCGCGGTGGAAAGAATCCAACCGCAAGCTCGAAGAAGAACTCGGGCGTCAGCCCTCACTGCCTGAGCTTGCCAAGGCGATGAAGCTTCCGATCAAAAAGCTGCAGATCATCCGGCGGGCGGTCAAGGCATTTCACGCCCCCTCGCACGCGCCGACGGGCGACGACGGTGAAGCGATTGACTTCAACGACATGTTCGAGGACAGCCGGCATCGCAAGCCGGAAGAGAGCGTGGAGCGCCAGGAGGAGTTCAAGCTCATCCTGAAACTGCTCGACTCGATCGATGAGCGCGACGCACGCGTGTTGCGGCTTCGCTTTGGCCTCGAAGGTCAGGAACCGCTGACGCTGAAGCAGATCGGCCACGAAGTCGGCCTGACGCGCGAACGCGTCCGTCAGATCGAAGTCGAAGCGCTCAAACGCCTGCAGCAGCAGTTGCAGGACGACCGCCCATCCAGATTTCTCCGTCGCAAGGCGGCAAACGGGACAGCGCTGAACGGCGCGAACGCGAACGGCGTGAACGGACTGCAAGGCGCGCGCGCCAACGGCTGCGATGATTCCGTGCTCGATGACAATGGCGCTGAAGCGTCGATGCTCCGACGACTGTCGAACCGCGCGCGGCGCAACGGCCGCGCGGCTGACGGGCGCGAAGCCGTGTAGAGAGTCTTTTTGAGCGATCGGGTAGCGCCCGCCGGGCGCGCACTCGCTCTGGTCCGGCTGCCGCGCTTACTTGAGCGCGGAATAAAACGGCATCTTCACGACCTTGGCGCCGACGCCCGATGCGGGCTGCCCTGCTCCGACGTCCGACTTCAGATCGAGGATGAGTTCCGTTCCGATCTCGCTGAATTCCTTCGGGACGTACGCCATCGCGATCGGGTACTCCAGCGTGGGGCTCACGCAGCCGCTGGTGACCGCCCCGACTTCCGTCGGCCCGCGACGGATCTTCATGCCTTGACGCGGGCTGCGCCGTCCTTCGACCTGCAGGCCGACGAGCGCCTTCGTCGGCCCCGCCTTCGCAATCCGCTGCAGCGCCTCTTGGCCGATGAAACCGCCGATACGGTCGTCGTCCGCGCCTTTCTCGAGCTTCACGGCGAACGCCAGACCTGCTGAGAGCGGATCCGTGTCCTCGTCGATTTCATGGCCATACAGCGGCATCCCCGCCTCCATCCGCAGCGTGTCGCGCGCGCCGAGGCCGATGGGTTTTACGAGGCCGGCCTGATCGCCCTTGTCCTTCAGCAGCAGCGCGAGCACCATCTTCGCCATCATCTTGTTCAGAATGACTTCGACGCCGTCTTCGCCGGTGTAGCCCGTGCGGCTCACCACCATCTTGACGACCATCAGATTCTTTTCGGTAAAGCGGTAGCGCTTCAGCGTCGGGATCTCGCGCGACATTCCGGCGACGACGTCCATGACCTTCGGTCCCTGGAACGCAGCCATCGCCGTCGATTCGGTCTGATCTTCCATGGCGAAGATGAGATCGCCCTTCTGCTCCGCAAAGTGCTGCAGCAGCTTCGCCCGGTTCGAGGCGTTGCACACCATCAGGTACTCGTCGTCATCAAAGCAGTACACGAGCACGTCATCACGGCATCCGCCGCGATCGTTGCAGATCAGCGAGTACCGGCACATTCCTCGAGTCATGCCGAAGATCTGCCGCGTGCAGATCCTGTCGAGAAACCGCCTCGCATGCCGTCCGCTGAACCGCACCCGTCCCATGTGGCTCACGTCGAAGAACCCGCCGCTCGTGCGACACTGCTTGTGCTCGTCGAGGATTGACGTATAGCGGATCGGCATCGACCAGCCGGCGAACTCGACCATCTGAGCGCCGTGGTCGAGGTGGAACTGGTAGAACGGCGTGTGCTTCAACTGGGTCGCGGCGGCTGTGGACATGGCAGGCTCAGCGTAACGGCGCAGGCCATGCATCGCCATTGAGCTGCGGGCGACCTGCTGCGGCGCTTGTGACTCCTGCGCGTCGCGGCTATCTTTCGCCTCTCGCCCCACTGGCGAAGGGTTCACTGCTCAGTGACTGCACGACTCATGCAACAACCAGCGCGCCGCCCATTTGTCGTTGCGTCGGTCCTCGCTGGAATTGCATGCGGTCTCGCGCCGCAGGCTATGGCACGCACGGTACACCAGGCTGCGAACGGCCCTGCGCGGCCTGCAACGCCGCCCGTTGCGCCATCAGTCGCGCCACCGACCGATTCCCCAAGCATCAATGACGCCGCGCTCGCCGACCGGCCGATCGCCGCGGTCACGGTTCGCGGCCTCGTGCGGGTGTCGCGGCAGACGATCGACAACAACCTCCGCGTCGCAGGCGGTCAGCCGTTCGACGCCGCCGCGATTCGCGACGACGTTGCGACGCTGTACCGGCTCGGGCAGTTCTCTACGGTCACAGCCGATGCGACGCTTCGGCCGGACGGAACTGTCGAAGTCATCTACACGCTCCTCGAACAGCCCATCATCGCGGAGCTGGCCTTCGTCGGAAACAACGTCGTATCTGACCAGGAAATCCGCAAGGTCGTGCCGCTCTACGCGGGTGGACCGCGCGATGACTTTCTGCTCGAACAGACGCTCGTCCGTATCAAGGAGCTGTATCGCACCAAAGGCAACTATCTCGTTGAGGTGACGGTCGACGAGAGTCGGCTGCAGGAAACCGGCATCCTGGTCTTTCGGATCATGGAGGGTCCGCGCGTCCGCGTGCAGGACATCGTGTTCGTCGGCAACGCGAGCTTTGAAGCCGACAAGCTGTATTCGCAGATCAAGACGCGCACCGCGCTGCCCCTGCTCCGCAAAGGTGAACTCGACGAAGAGCGTCTGTATGACGACGTAGCCGCGCTCGACACTTTCTACAAGGACATGGGCTTTGTTGATGTGCGGATCGACCGCCGGGTGCAGCTGTCGCCGGACAGCAAAGAAGCAAAGGTCACCTTTCTCATCGAAGAAGGCCGGCGCTACACGCTGCGACGATCGATCGTGAAGCCAGTCGTCGCCGATGATGTCCCAGGCAGTGTGGCTGCAGCCCCGCGCGTGATGTCGGCGCAGCAGATTGATTCGCTGCTCGTCATCCGCCCTGGCGATTTCTTCACGAAGCTCATGCTGACGAAGAGCGTCGAGACGATCAGGGATGCGTACTTCCTGCTCGGCTACATCGACGCGGATGTGCAGACCCAGTCGGTGCGCGTCGGCGAGGAGCCGCAAGTCGATCTGGTGCTCTCGATCAAGGAGGGACCGCGCTCGATCGCCGGGCTCGTGCTCATCCAGGGCAATTTTCTCACGAAGGACAAGGTCATCCGTCGCCTGGTCCGCCTGCAGCCAGGCAGGCCGCTCGACGGGCGGGAGATCGAGGAGAGCACGGATCGGCTGAAGCGCAGCGGACTGTTCAACGATGTCCGCATCACGGCGCAGCGCCCTCGCCCGCATGATGAGGATGCAGTCGGCGCCACAGCGGGACTGACCGACGAAGAAGCGATCGCCGCGAAAGCGGCGTCGGCGGATCCGGACGCCGCGCGGCGCCTCTCCCGCCAGATACGCGACGTCCTTGTCGAAGTAAAGGAAAAGAACACGGGCGCGGTCAACTTCGGCGTCGGCATCGGAACTGACTCTGGTGCATTTGGCGAGGTGTCGATTTCGCAGCGGAACTTTGACATCGCCGATCCGCCGCTGTCATTCGACGAGTTCATCAGCGGCCGCGCGTTCCGAGGAGCGGGTCAGACGTTCAACCTCTCGATCGCGCCCGGCACCGAAGTCAGCACGTACTCCGTCACGTTCGGCGAGCCGCATCTCTTTGAGTCCGATGTGGGCCTGCAGTTCCGCAGCTTCTACCGCACGCGCTTTTACGACACGTATGACGAAAACCGTTTCGCCACCTCGCTCGGAATCAGCCGGCGGCTGGGCGACGTGTGGAGCGCGGGCGTGACGGCCGGGTTCAACAACGTCGAGCTCGGCGGATTCGAATCAGATACGCCGCTTGAAGTGGTCGCCGACGAAGGGCCGGCGAACATCCTGTGGGGCGCCTTTTCACTTTCACGCACTGATACGGACAAGGCACGCCGCCCCTCGCGCGGTACACAGGTCGATCTTTCCTATACGTATTTTTATGACCTCAGCGACCAGACGAGCTGGAACATGCTTCGACTCGGCGGCACCGCCGTGTTCACGGTCGACGAGGACTACCTCGGTCGCAAGAGCACGCTGAAGCTGGACGGCAGCGTCGGCTACATCTTCGGCGACGACGCACCGGTCTACGAACGGATGTATCTCGGCGGCCGCAGCTTTCGCGGATTCGAGTATCGCTCCGTCAGCCCCAAGAGCCAAGGCAGCGTCGGCCAGCCGAACACGCCGAACAAGGAACCCATCGGTGGTGAGTGGCTGGTGTTTGTGGGCGCGCAGTACGAATTCCCGATCGTCGGCGACTTCCTCAGCGGTGTGCTGTTCACGGATACCGGCACAGTGACGGAAGACGTGAGCTTCGACGAATACCGCGTTGCCGTGGGGCTGGGCGTGCGTCTGTACATTCCGCAGCTGGGTCCCGCGCCGCTGGCCTTTGACTTCGCGTTTCCGCTCGTGGAAGGCGAAGGCGACCGCACGCAGGTATTCAGTTTCTCCGCCGAGTTTCCATTCTGATCAGCGGGGGGCCGGAAACCCCGATCATCGCGCCGAACCCGAGGTGAGCGTGCATGGCGCTGTCTGCAGGCCCGTGACCGTCTCGAAGCGCCGCGTACCGTACAATCGCCGCCTCAAGATTCTTGGGAGCAACGCATCATGTCGACCTGGTCCAGCCGCCTCGTTTCGCAAACCGTTCTCGCCCTTCCGCTTGCCGCCGCATTCGTGTGGGCGGGCAGTCAGGCTCTCGCGCTCCGGACAGCCGTCGACGCCAATACGGCCGCCATGCAGGCACCCCCGACCGCCGTCGCAGTCGTCGACATCGACAAGGTAATGAAAGAGAACAACGCGAACGCGACGTGGCGAACAAAGTTCGACGCCCTCGTGGCCAAGGCAAAGACCGACGAGAAGGCGCGCGCGGACGAGATCAGCGCCCTGCAGGAATCGGCGAAGGGCGTCACCGACGTCGCGCAACTGGAAGCCCTGCGCGACACAGTGGGGATCAAGCAGCTGGAGCTGCAGGAGTGGCGCAAGATCAAGACGATGGAAGTTGACCGCGAATTGAGCCTCATGCGGCAGTCGATGTTCCGTGCAGTGAAGACCGAGGCTGAAAAGGTCGCCAAGAGCGAGGGCTACCAGCTCGTGCTCATCGACGACAGCAATGTCGAGATCGGATCGAGCGATCAGCAGAATGCATCGCGCGAAATGCAGGTTTCGGCGCAGATCAGCATGACGCGCATTCTGTACGTGGACAAGAAGGCCATCGATATCACCGAAAGGGTGATCGTCCGCCTCAACAACATGACTTGATCTGCTCGATCGATCAGTTCCCACGACCAATCGAGAAACTCGCCCTGATGACCAAACAGCGGACCAATCAGATGACCAACCACGCAGCCACCTCGCATTCGTACGCCCGCGGCCTGATCGTCGCGACGCTGACCACACTCGTCGCCGGACTGATCGCCCTTGCCAGCTTCGCCCCGAGCCGTCCCGCGAACATCGCGATGGTCGACTTCGAGAAGGTGTTCAACAACTGCAATCTGCACGCGAACCGCGAAGCGCAGCTGCGCAAGATGGCGGCGGGTTTCGACACGCAGGTCACGGCGCTGAAGAAGACACTGGCGGCCCTGCAGGAGGAGATCGATCTGTTTTCGCCTACGTCGTCCGGATTCCTCGCCAAGCAGGACGAGATCCACGCTGCGATCGGCAATTTCAAGGCGTTCGATCAATTTGCCCGCGTCAAGATGGAAGCCGAGCGGGCCAAGTCGATGCGCGAAACCTACGAGGCAATCAAGGCGGCGGCAAAGTCCTACGCCACCAAGCACGGCCACGACTTGGTGCTACTGGACGACTCGATTCCGGACATGATTCCGAGCGACGCGCAGAAGACGCTGCAGCAGATTTCCGCACGGCGCTTTCTGTATGCCGATCCGACGTTTGAAATCTCGGGCGATCTGATCGCCGAGATCAACGCCGCGTATCCGCTCGCTCCCGGTGTGACGCTGCCCTCGACCCCCACGGCGACCGCGCCGGTCAACGGTGGCGGCTCTGGTGTTGGAACCGCGCCAGCATCTGCGGGCGGGAACACGGCCGCAGCAGACAACGCGAAGCCCTAATTACTGGTTCACAGCGCTGGTTCACATTCGCTGGTTCACCGCGCTGTGGGAAAAGACCACGACCCCGTTCCGCCTCCTTCCGCACCGAGAGAGTTTGTGGCGCAGCACAATTCACAAGCTTCGCAACGTTCGTTTACGGTGGCCGAGCTCGCGCAGCGCGTCGGTGGCGAGGTGCTCGGTCCAGGCAACAGTCCCATCACAGGACTGCAGACGGTGCAGGACGCCTCGCCAGGCGAACTGACGTTTGTGGGCGACGAGCATCACGCGCGATTCTGGGCGACGAGCCGCGCGAGCGCGGCAGTTGTGTCGAAGTCACTGCTGAAGAGCGTCGCGTCGACCGACGATCGGTCCGTGATCGTCGTGCCCAGCGCCGACAGCGCAATGATCGCGATTCTCGAGCTCTTCGCGGCCGACGAAGAGCTTCCCTGCGTCGGTGTTCATCCACAAGCGTCGGTTGATCCCACCGCCGTGCTCGGCGCCAATGTGCGCATCGGTGCCGGCGCCGTCGTCGGTCCGCACAGTGTGATTGGTGACGGCACAGCCCTTTTCCCCTGCGTCGTCGTGTACTCGCGCGTGACGATCGGCAGCGGCTGCGTCCTGAACTCGGGCGTCGTGATCCGCGAACGCTGCGTCCTTGGCAACGGCGTGATCCTGCACGGCGGCGTGCAGATCGGCACGGACGGCTTCGGCTATCGCCCCACGCCGGACGGACGCGGACTGCAGAAAGTGCCCCATCTCGGCAACGTGGTCATCGAGGACAACGTCGAGATCGGCGCCAACTCCTGCGTGGATCGGGGCAAGTTCGGCGCCACGACGATCGGCGCCGGAACGAAAATCGACAATCTCGTGCAGATCGGCCACAACTGCCGCATCGGCCGCACGGTGGTGATCTGTGGACTCTCGGGCGTCGCCGGTTCGACATCGATCGGTGACGGCACGCGCATCGGCGGCGCCGCCGGAGTTGCCGATCATCTGCATGTCGGCCGCGGGGTTTCCATCGGCGGCCGGTCGGGCGTCATGCACGATATTCCGGACGGCCAGACGTGGGCAGGCTACCCTGCCAAAGACATGCGGCGCGCGTTGCAGGAAGTCATCGTCGCCCGCAAGCTTCCCGAGTACATCAAGCACCTCAAAGAAGTGCTCGGTCCGGAAGGTGCCCGCCACCTCGAACACGGCAGCGAAAAGCCGTCTGGCTGATCCCCGGTTGTATCGCGCAGAACCACGTGGCGGATTGAGACCCTTCTCATGCACTCGGACGAGACCGGCGAATCCACTGATCTGAAAGCCTGGCGTCAGGGAGGCGGCGACGATCGCGATGGGTCGCGCTCTGCGCTGTTCGCCAAGGGTGAGAAAACCGGCTCGAGGGACCTGGCCGCCGGACCGCGGCAGCACACGCTCGCGCGCTCCGTCAAAGTGAGCGGCAAAGGGCTGCTGCTGGGGGCCGATGCCACGCTGGAGATCTGTCCGGGCAATCCCGATGAAGGCATCGTCTTCGAACGCGTCGACGTGAATCCGCCAGTGCGCATTCCCGCACTCGTTGACTACGCGGTGAACCGTCCGCGGCGCACGACGCTCAAGATGGGTGAAGTGACGATCGAAACGGTCGAGCACTGCCTGTCGGCAATCGTTGGACTCGACATCGACAACGCCGTGATCCGCGTGAGCGGCCCGGAGATTCCGTGCGGCGACGGCAGCGCCAAGCCGTTCGTCGATCCAATGCTGGATGCGGGCATTGTGGCGCAGGATCGTCCGAAGAAGATCTTCCGGCTGCGCGAACCGCTGAGCATCGAAGACCCGGACGGCGCCGCGATCTACGCGAACCCGAGCAAGAACGAAGGAATGCTCGTGGTGTACAACCTCGACTACGGTCGCAACGGCCATCGCATCCGGTCGCAGTCCCATTCATTCACCGCCGCCACCGGCGACTACGCCACCGAGGTGGCGCCGGCCCGCACGTTCTCGCTGCATGAAGAAGCGAAGGAACTGTGGGAGGCAGGCCACTGCCGGCACCTGTCGCCCCGCGACGTGCTCGTCATCGGTGAGGACGGCCCGATCGACAACGAGTATCGCTTCGACAACGAACCCGTCCGCCACAAGGTGCTGGACGCGATCGGCGACCTCTCGCTCGCCGGGTGCGCGGTGCAGTGCATCGTGTCTGCCATCCGCTCTGGACACCATCTGAATCGGCGGCTCGCGGCCAAGATCCGCGAGCAGATGCAGTCGGTCGAGCTCGAAAAGACGATGCTCGACGGTCGCGTCATGGATATCCGGGCCATTCAGCGGCTGATGCCCCACCGCTATCCGATGCTGCTTGTCGATCGCGTCATCGAGATGGAGGATGACAAGCGGGCGCGGGGCCTGAAGAACGTGTCGATCAACGAGCCGTTCTTTCAAGGCCATTACCCGGGCACACCGATCATGCCGGGGGTGCTGATCGTCGAGGCGATGGCCCAGCTCGGCGGCCTGCTCATGAGCCGAACCCTTGAGCATCAGGGCAAGATCGCGGTTTTGCTGAGCCTCGACAAAGTCAAACTCCGAAAGCCCGTCACCCCGGGCGATCAGCTGATTCTCGAGGCCGAGAGCATCCGCTCGACCACCCGGACCGGTCACCTGCGCTGCCGGGCGCTGGTCGGCGACAAGGTGGCAGCTGAAGCTGAAATCCGGTTTATGATGGTCGACGCGGATCAGGCCTGATTCCCGGGCTTTCGCAGCTCGTTCCTGCATGTCGGATATCCACCCTAGCGCCATCGTCCATCCGACCGCCAGCCTCGCGGCCGGGGTGCGCATTGGCCCCTACTGCGTCATCGGGCCACACGTGACGATTCAGTCGGGCACGGAACTCCGCTCGCACGTCGTCATTGAAAGTCATACGCGGATCGGCCAGAACTGCACGCTGTTTCAGTTCGCCGTCGTCGGCGGCACGCCGCAGGATCGCAAATACGACGGCGAAGTCACGTGGTGCGAAATCGGCCATCGCAATCACATTCGCGAACACGTCACGATTCACCGCGGCACCGGCAACGGCGGCGGCCTGACGAAGATCGGCAATGAAAACTTGGTGATGGTGGACGCCCATCTCGCCCACGATGTCCAGGTCGGCGACCGCTGCACGATCGCCAACAACGTCATGGTCGCCGGCCACGTCGTGATCGAGGACGACGCGACGCTTGCAGGTGCTGTCGGCGTCCACCATTACGTCACGATCGGCCGCGGCGCGTTTATCGCCGGCATGGCGCGGGTCGAGAACGATGTGCCGCCGTACATGACGTTTGGCGAGAGTTCCAAAGGCGCCCGGTTCATCCCCAACATCACGGGCATGAAGCGTCATGGGTTCAGCGAAACCACGCTACGGGCGATCCGCGAGGTCCATCGGGTGCTGTGGGGCCGGCGGAGCGAGCGGCGCGATGCACAGCTTGCGGGGCATGGTGGGCTCGGTGGGCCCGGAGGTAGCAACGAGTCGCTGTTCGACCGCATCGCGGCACTTCGAACTGAGTTTGCAGCGATTCAACCGGCGGTGGAACTGCTCGATGCGTACGCCCGCAGTCTCAACGGGGTGAAGGGACGCGCCCATGAGCGCCATCGCCGCGACGACAAGCACGCCGCAGTCGCCCGAACGGCCGGTGCCGCGTCGGTTGAGTCCTCCGCCTGAACGCACTGATCAGCTTTGATCGCAACTGCCTCTCAACTCGATCTTCGAACAGCCCGATAAGAGATCGACGCGTCGACGAATTCGGTGTCTCGTGCACCGTCACGCCATTCAACCTGTGGAACGACTTCATGCGCATCGTGCTCGACGACCGACTCTGCGAATGTGAGGCGAGCAGCATCGGCGCCGCCGTGGCTGCCGCGGCTGATCTGGCCGAGCGCGAGGGTCGCCACATCGTCGATGTGTTCGTCGACGGGCAAGCGTGGGGCGATGCCGAGCTTGCCAGCGCCGAGCGGCTCCGCGGCGCGGCCGACGAAGTCCGGGTGACGTCCGTCCGCCCCGGTGAACTGGTGCGGGAGACGTTTCTGCACGCCGCGACCGCGCTCCTCGAAGCGGAACAGCTGCAACGCAATGCCGCCAAGCTCATGCAGGCCGATCAGTCGACCGAAGGGTTCGACGCGCTTCTCGCCGCGCTCGGCATCTGGGTCAACATTCACAAAGCGACCGCGCAGGGTGTGCAGTTCGCACAGCTCGACGTCCTCTCCGTCACGACGGCTGAAGGCACGTTTGACGAAGCGGTGACCGATCTGAACATGCGGCTGAAGAGCCTGCGCGACGCGATGCAGCAGAATGATTCGGTCGCAATCTGCGATTCCCTTCTGTATGAGTTTCCGCTCACGACACGCCGCTGGGCCAGTCTCCTCGCCGAGCTTGCCCGTCGTGCCGATGCCACGTTGAAGCGATAATCGTTCCAATTCTCGAGCCGCGAATCTCCCCCCCTTCCACTTTCCACCAACCAAGGCAGCGCCCCAATGACCGGAACGCGAGGAGCAACGACGAGCGTCCACCAGATGATGGAACGGGCGCAGGCCGCGCTGCAGCGGAACCATTGGTTCGAGGCGGAGCGCCTGTCGCATCGGGGACTCGAGATGGCTCGATCGTCGCGCGACTTCATGCTGATGTCCCGCATCACGCTGCCGCTCCAGGAAGCGCGGCGCCAGCGGCTTCAGCAGGCGTTTGACGTCGGATCGCTGCGCATCGTTGATGAGAGTTTCGGTGAAGAGATCCGCGTGGAAACCGGGTGCTATCTCGTGCAGCCGCCACTCGTCGGCGCCGACGCACGCAGGCTGCGCCTCGCCGCGCTCGAACAGGAAGTCCCCGCCGCCATTCTGTGCCGTGAACCGGTCACCAAGCTGAAGCTCTGCCCGATCGTCGCGATCGGCCAGGTGACGATTCGAACCAAGGTGGATCCGCCGACGCCGTGGGAGCGGCCGAGTCTCGAATGGCTCGCCGCCGCGCTCGAATCACTCGGCGACGCCGCCATCGAAACACTCGATATGCGCTGCGACCCGATCCGGCTCGTCGACGCGATCCTCGCTCGACTCGACGCGTTGCCCGATCATGAAAAGCTGCATCAGGCGCTGGCCGACGCCTGCAAAGCCGCAGCGACCGCCATCGCTGAAGGACGCGTGCCGCCGGAGCCGCCGCCCGTGGGTGACGGCGACGAAGAGGCTGCAGCCGCGACGGAAGACGAGTAGTTTGCGCGCTCGGAAGCAGTCCTGCGGGCGCACACTCGCTCTGGAGTCCACACTCGTTTTTGGCGAGTCCCGTCAGCGCCAGTCGAGCCCTTCGTCGAACGTGTTCAGATTCTCGCAGCCGTCGTCGGTCACGATGACCATGTCCTCGACACGGATGCCGCCGATCGCTTTGCAGTAGAGACCTGGCTCGATCGTGAGCGCGTCGCCGCGCACAAGTGTCGGCCCCTTGAAATCCAAAAGCGGTGGCTCATGCACGTCGAGTCCGACGCCGTGTCCTGTTCCGTGCGTCATGCCGCACCACGTGAAAGGCGCGTCCGCCGGCGGTTGACCGCTTTCATAGCCATGCGCGGTGAGCTCGCCGAGCGTCGCCTTGTGCACTGCTCCACCCGTCACGCCCGTGCGCACCGCGCGTTCCGCTGCGTGCTTCGCGGCAACGACCGCCGCGTGCATCCGCGCGACTTCGTCGGGGACTGCGCCGTGCACGACGGTGCGCGTGCAGTCGCCGTTGAAGAGCGTGCGCCGGTTGCGCGGAAAGATGTCGATGATCACCGGCTCGCCGGTGCGCAATGGCCCCCGGCCGTGTTCATGACAGTCCGCGCCGAGCGTTCCGCCGGCGACGATGGATTCAGGATTCTCGTAGCCCATGTCGAGCAGCAAGCGATCGATCGCGCGGCGCACCGCTTCACTTGTCAGCGCTTCGCCGCTACGCATCAGCGAGCCATCATCGGCAGCGTCAGCACGAGCGACCATTTCGCATGCCATCCGCATCGCCTCCTCGGTGGCCGCCTGCGCTTCGCGCAGCCACTCGACTTCCTGGGCATCCTTCGACCGGCGCTCGCGCACGCCAAAGTCAGCGTCGAAGCACACCGCAATGCCCGCGTGGCGCAGATGCTCGGCGAAAATCAGCGGAAACGTGCGATCGGCGATCGCCTCCTGCACACCGGCGCGCCGCAGACATTCCGCGAGCGCCTGCGCTGTCGCGGTCTCGCGGTCCCCGGAGAGTCCTTGCGCCGGTTCAAAGTCGCGCGGACATGCAACGCAGGACGCACGCGCGGTGCGCCGCGCGCGATCCATCTCGATGTCACGCAGAATGAGCACCCGCTCTTGGCCTATCTGCGCAAACGCGACCGGATCGCCGACCAGAAAACGCACCTGGCGATAGATCGAACGATTGACGGCTGGAATGCCAGCCATGACATGAGCGGTGATGCTGCGGTCGGTGAGCGGTGCCATGGACTGCGAAGACTACCAGCGCGGCAAATGACCCCGTGCCGTTCAGACCCCGCGCCGTTCAGACAGGAAGACATCGCACCAGCAGCGCCGTCATGTCATCCGGCTGCGCTGTTCCCGCAGTGTGCCGATACACCGCGGCCTTCAGGCGTTCGATGATCTCGGCAGACGGGTGCTGTGATGATTCGAGCAGTGACTCCGCGAGACGATCGGGACCGAACTGCTCGCCGCCGGCGCTGGCCCATTCAAAGAACCCGTCCGACACAATCATCAGAATGTCGCCCGGTTCAAGCGTGAGCTGCGTGCCAGGATCCGCGCCCAGATCATCGAGGACGCCGAGGGGCAGACCGTGCGTGGGCGTCTCGACAACGCGGTGCTCGCGTGCCCGATAGAGGAGTATGGGCCCGTGGCCCGCCGACAGAATCGTGATCTGCCGCGACGAAGGCACGAGCACACCTGCGAAGAGCGTGACGAACTGTCCGTTCTGTGTGTCGGTATGCACGAGCCGATTGAGCCGCGCGAGCAGCGGCTCGATCGGAGCGTCTTCGACGAGCGTCGCCCGCGCATACGCACGGCACACCGCCGCCATCAGTGACGGCCCAATTCCGTGGCCCGTGACGTCGGCGAGTACAAAGACGACTTCACCGCGCGGCGTCACCATCCAGTCATAGAAGTCGCCGCCCGTTTCGTCGGCCGCCTCGCTCCAGCCGGCGATGTCGAATCCCGGCGCTTCCGGCAGCGATGTCGGCAGCAGCCCCCGCTGGATGTCGCGGGCGATCGCGAGCTTGGCGCTCATCTGCTCTTTCTCCGCTGTCACGCGGGTGAGTTCCGCGAGATGCCGCACGAGACGGCGCCGCAGATCGAGAATGGCGACCGCCAAGGTGCGCGTCTCGTCACGCTGCTGCATGGCGACGCGCTCGAACCTTTGCAGTGACTCGTCGTCGTCGGCGAACTCGTCGGTTGCGAACGCGCGGACCAACTTGGCAAACAGCACGATCGGGCGTGCGATGCGCCGGCCAAGGAAGATGGCCGCGAGCGCCGCTGGCAGCGTCACGAGCAGCGTGATTGCGCTCTGCCACGCCAGGTTCCGCACGGCAATCGCGCGCAGTTCGTCAAGCCGCACGTCGGCGCCGACGACCACCGTTCCCGACCTTGTCGGCACAGGCCGAAAGATGGAGCGGAACGAGCCGTATTCATCGGAGTAGTCGGCGAACCGCGTCACGCCGTCGGCAAAGCTTGCACGCAGCTCGGACGGCGGCCGTTCGTAGCGCTTCCGAAGTTGCGGCGCCTCCCCTGCTGTCCGCTCCGCGACGCTGCGACTGGTCGTCTCCACGAAGATGTCATCGCCGTCCACGATGCACGTGTAGAGGTAGGTCACCTCCGCTTCATCCGCGACCGTGGTCAGGCGGGCAGCGAGGGCTTCGTACGCCGGTATATCAAGATCGCCGCGTGCGATGCGCCCATGCACGTCGTCCGGCACGAGCGCGTCGGCCGATGCCGCGAGCGCCCGCAGCTTGGCGTCGACACCGAGGAGCGCGGCCCCAGTTTCCGCGCGATACGCGAACCACGCAAGCAGCAGCGCCACGGCGAGCGCCGTGCCGACGGCTAGCGCCACGATCTTCCGCGCGATCGATCCGTGCGGGCCTGCATCAGGGTGACTGTTCGTCATACTGTGCGCGGCGCTACGCCCGGGTCATGCGCCGATACTTCAGTCGATGCGGCGTGATCTCTTCACCCGTGCGCTTGCGCCGATCGTCTTCGTACTCGGTGAAGTTGCCGTTGTAGAAGAAGACCTGCGAATCGCCTTCGAACGCAAGGATGTGCGTGCACAGCCGATCGAGGAACCATCGATCGTGGCTGATGCAGACGACGCAGCCGGCGAAGTTCTCGATCGCCTCCTCCAGCGCCCGCATCGTGTTCACGTCGATGTCGTTCGTAGGCTCATCGAGCAGAATGACGTTCGCGTGGCTGCGCAGCATGCGCGCCAGATGCACGCGGTTGCGTTCGCCGCCAGAGAGCGACTCCACGAGCTTCTGCTGATCGCTGCCGGTGAAGCCGAAGCGCGACACGTACGCGCGGCTGTTGACCTTCACGTCGCCGAGCTTGAACTCTTCGTCGCCGTCGGAGATGACTTCCCACACGTTCTTCTTGCCGGGCAGCGAATCGCGCCCCTGCTCGAGGAACGAAAGCTTCACGGTCTCGCCGACGCGGAACTCGCCGCTGTCGGGCTTCTCCTGGCCCGTGATCATCCGGAACAGCGTGGTCTTGCCCGCCCCGTTGGGACCGATGATGCCGACAATTGCGTTCGGCGGAATGCTGAAGTTCACGCTGTCGAGCAGCAGCTTGTCGCCATACGCCTTGCTCACGTTCTTTGCTTCGATGACGAGATTGCCGAGGCGCGGCCCTGGCGGAATGTAGATCTCAATTTCCTTCGCGCGCTTCTCGCCGTTCTCCGAAAGCATCCGTTCGTACGACGCGACGCGGGCCTTGCTCTTGGACTGGCGTCCCTTCGGATTCTGTCGGATCCAGTCGAGTTCGCGCGCCAGCGTCTTCTGCCGCACGCTCTCCTGCTTGTCCTCGGTGTCGAGCCGCTTCGTCTTCTGTTCGAGCCATCCCGTGTAGTTGCCTTTGTAGGGGAGGCCTTCGCCGCGATCGAGCTCGAGAATCCAGCCTGCAACGTTGTCGAGAAAGTACCGATCGTGCGTGACGGCGATGACCGTGCCTTCGTACTTCTGAAGATGCACTTCGAGCCACGCGACACTCTCGGCATCGAGGTGGTTCGTCGGCTCGTCGAGGAGGAGAATCTCGGGCTTGCGCAGCAGCAGCCGGCAGAGCGCGACGCGGCGGCGCTCGCCTCCGGAACACGTATCGAGCGTCTGCTCCGGCGGAGGACAGCGCAGCGCGTCCATCGCCATCTCGAGACGGCTGTCGAGATCCCACGCGCCGATCTGATCGAGTTTCTCCTGCAGCTCGCCGCTGCGATTCAAGAGCTTCTCCATCTCGTCAGGACTCACGTCCGTGGAGAGCTTGTCGTTCACGCGGTCGTATTCGGCGAGCAGTGCGTAGACGTCCTGTGCACCTTCGCGCACGACCTCAATCACGCTGCGTTTCTCGTTGAGCAGCGGCTCCTGTTCCAGATAGCCGATCTCGAATCCTGCCGCCGCCCACACCTTGCCTTCAAAGTTCGTGTCGATGCCGGCCATGATCTTCAGCAGCGTCGACTTTCCGCTGCCGTTCAAGCCAAGCACGCCAATCTTTGCACCGTGGTAGTACGACAGGTTGATGCCCTTGAGAATGACCTTGCGGTCAATCGTCTTGGTCACGCCGAGCATCGAGTAGATGATGCGGGTCTGGTTTCGAGAGTCGTTCGTCGGGGCTGCCACTGAGATCGCTCCGCAAAGTGAAAGATCGGTATGGTAATGCGCAATGCGCCTCGCGTTCGTTGGGATCCGACATTACCGCGGCATCCAGTCGCTCGATCTGCCACTGGGCTCGACGACCACGCTCATTGGTGAAAACGCCTACGGCAAGTCGAACCTGCTAGATGCGCTGCTCGTCTGTCTTGGCGCCGGCGCCGTGGACGGGGAGTTCGCATTTCTCCCCGGCGATTTTCACCCGCGGGCCTTTCCAGCCGGCAGCGCCATCGCTGCCCTGGATCATGAACCGATCGTGATCACGCTCGGATTTCGTGAGACGAAGGATGACGAATGGCAGTCGGACGACGATTGCGAACAGCTGCGTTCGCATGTCTACGCCGGTCAACGCGGAGACGCACGGCTGACATTTCGCGTGGTGGCCACGCTCGCTCCCGACGGCGAACGCATCGATGTGAAGACCGTGTTCATCGATGCCGACGACCGCGTCAAGGGAGGACCGACAGGTCAAGCGACGATCGAACTGCTGCGCAAACGATCACCGTTTCTCCTGCTCAAGGCAGATCGCTACTTCACGCGCCCCTCCCGTGTCGACCGCCTCGCGCACGAAGACGGCGCAACGCGTCCACTGCCGCTCGAAGACCGGCTCGCCGCGGAAGTCACCGAGGCATATCTCGCACTGTCGCGCCTCCATGAACCGCGCCGCAATGCGGACTTCGAACGCGGACTCGACGCAGCCCGCGCGTATGTCGAGCGCTTCGGCGGCGACCGGCTGCGTGAGCGCGTGCAGCGCTTTCTGCCGCAACAGCCGCCGGCCAACGGCGCGGGAGTCAGCCTTGCTGCGCGGAGCATGGCGCTGATGATGATTCTCGGCGGAATTCTCGATGCGAAAGGCGCGAACACATTCGGCCCCGGCGCGATGCCCACCGTCGCGATTGAGGATGCGGAGGCGTACCTGCATCCAGTCGTACTCGCATCCGTTGCCGCTGTGATGCAGGCCATTCCGGCGCAGAAGCTCATCACGACGAACTCAGGTGAACTGCTGTCCATGCTTCCGCTGCCGTCGCTGCGCCGGCTGGTGCGCGGCACCGACCGCACGCACGTCTATCGCACCGGCGTTGATTCGCTGAGCAACGACGATCTGCGCCGCATCGGGTATCACGTGAAAGCAAATCGCGGCACGTCGCTCTTCGCACGCTGCTGGCTGCTCGTCGAGGGCGAATCGGAGTTCTGGCTCCTGCCGCAGCTCGCGGAAGTGCTTGGTGTCGACTTCGCGCTCGAAGGCGTGCGCCTGATGGAGTTCGCGCAATGCGGCGTCGACCCGCTCATCCGGTTTGCGGATGATCTCGGCATCGAGTGGCACATTCTGTGTGACGGAGATTCCGCCGGCCGCGGCTACCGCGCGACTGCCGAGTCACTACTGCGCGGCCGCCCGCGCGACAAACACATTTCCATCATTGCGCAGCGGGATATCGAGCACTGCCTGTGGGAGGCCGGCTATGCGGAGGTGTATCGCAACGCGGTGAAGGTCTCGGCGCCGAAGCGATTCGATCGACGGCTGCGCGTCGAGAATCCGACGCCGACGATCGAGCGCGCCGTGCGTTTTCGTTCGAAGCCCGGCATGGCGATCACCGTCGCCGAAGCAGCAGCAGCGCGCGGCCCGGAGGGTGTTCCCGCGCCCCTCAAGCATGCGATTCTCGCGACGGCTGCGCTGGCGCGGGCGTCGGTGCCGGAGTGAGCCGCTGCCGGGCGCTCTCCTCATCGAGCCGCTTCTTCACGGCCACGAGCAGCGCGTCCCGCGCGATACGAAACTCCGACGTTGGTGCCCACATGCGGATTGCCCACAGCATGCGGGTGTTGCCCATGTCGGTCATGACGATTTCGAATGGCAGCTCCGGAAGACGTTGTGGGACAGACTCGACTGCGGCGTGCAGCAGCGCGCGGATGCGGTCCGGGTCGCTCGACATCGGCGCGCGCACACTGACTTCGACGCGGCGGCGCGGATGATGTGTCGCGTTCTCGATCGTGGCATTGAAGATCGCGCTGTTCGGCACGATCAGGCGCCGATTGTCCACCGTGTCGAGCTTGGTGTTGAAGAGGTCGATGTCGTGCACGCGTCCCGTCTGGCCTGCCACGGTGACGCCATCGCCCACGCGGAATGGACGCAGAATCATCAGCATGATGCCGGCCGCGAGATTCGACAGACTTCCCTGCATTGCGAGGCCGATGGCGAGTCCCGCAGCGCCGATCACCGCCGTCACCGCCGCAATGTTGATGCCGAAGATCGACAGGCATGCGACGAGGCCCAGGAGCAGCACAGTCCATCGCGCCAGATTGCTGAAGAAGCTGATGACGGTCGGATCGAACCGCGCACGCTGGAGCAGGAGGCATATGGTCCGGCTCCCCCATCGCGCGGCAATCCAGGCCGCCAGCATGACCAGCAGCACACCAAGCACGCGCCCGCCCCAGAGGAGTCCGAGCGCAATGAGCGACGTGGTGATCTGCGTTGCCGAGTCGACGGCAACCGGTTGCGGAGGAAGAACTGCGAGCGACTGCATCGATGGAGTCCTGAGCGCGAGCAGCATCGGATTATGGCGGGATTCACAATTCACACAAGGCGCGTGCGGCGCCGCTAGATCGTTTAGGATTTAACCCGAGTTGGCGCACGCTCAATGTCGACGCTCGATCATCACCAGATTCTCGTTCTGCTGCTCGCGCTGGCAACGCTGCTGGGCGGCGCGCGAATTCTCGGCGAGATCGCGCGACGGCTTGGCCAGCCCTCTGTCCTTGGCGAGATTCTCGCGGGCGTTCTCCTGGGCCCGACGGTCCTCGGGTGGATAGCGCCGGCCGCGAACGAGTTTCTCTTTCCGCAGATCGGTGCGAATGCGCTGGTCATGCACGGGCTGGGCACGTTCGCGGTGGTGCTCTTCCTGCTTGTTGCTGGGATGGAAGTCGATCTCTCGACGATCGTGAGGCTGCGGCGATCGGCCGCGATCATCGGCTGTCTGAGCTGGCTGATGCCATTCGTGATCGGCGCGGGTCTCGCATTTTCCGTGCCGGTCGCGATGGGCCGTGAGCCTGATGCGGACACGCTGACGTTCACGCTGTTCTTCGGCGTGGCGATGTCGATTTCGGCGCTGCCGGTGATCGCGAAGACGTTGATGGATCTCAACCTCTATCGCACTGATCTTGGCATGATGGTGATCGCGACGGCGATCTTCCTCGATCTCATCGGCTGGACGATCTTCGCAATCGTGCTCGGTCTGATGAACCCGTCGTCGGCCAATGCGACGTCTATCGCAGCGACGATCGGCATGGCCCTTGGATTCGCAGTGCTCATGCTGTCGTTGGGACGCTGGGCGTTCCACCGTTCGTTGCCGTGGGTGCAGGCCAACACGAGCTGGCCGGCCGGCGTGCTTGCGTATGCGCTCACGATCGCGTTGCTCGCAGCCGCCGCGACCGAAGCGATCGGAATTCACGCGATCTTCGGTGCGTTTCTGGCCGGTGTTGCGCTGGGCGATTCGCCCCACATGCGCGAGAAGGCGAGGCGCGTGCTCGAGCAGTTTGTCGCAAGCGTGTTCGCGCCGCTCTTCTTTGCATCGATCGGTCTGCGCGTCAACTTCGTCACGCACTTCGATCCCGCGCTCATCGCCGTCGTTCTCGGCGTGGCGTGTCTGGGACAGATCATCGGAGGTTCGTACGGCGCGCGGCTCGCCGGATTTCCGCCGCGACATGCACTGGCCATCGGCTTCGCGCTGAACGCGCGCGGCGCGATGGAGATCGTGCTCGCGACGCTTGCGATGCAGGCCGGACTGATCAGTGAACGGCTGTTCGTGGCGCTCGTCGTGATGGCACTCGTGACGTCGATGCTCGCCGGTCCCGCGATGCAACGAATTCTCCGCCGCCGCAAACCCTCGCGACTCATCGATGCGCTCAGCGGCAAGATGTTCGTGACGAACCTGCGCGGCGCGACGGCCGAAGCGGTGATCCGTGAACTGGTGACAACCGGCGCGAAGGCGTCAGAGAAACTGAGCGCCGACGATGCGAACCGCGCGGTGCTGCAGCGCGAGCACATCATGCCGACAGGTCTGGCGCATGGCATCGCGATTCCGCACGGTCGTCTGCGCGGGCTCGACCGGCCCATCGTGATCGTCGGCATGGCGCGGCGGGGCGTCGACTTCCGCGCGCACGACGGACAGGCGTCGCAACTGATTTTTCTCGTACTCACGCCGGAGAATGCAGCCGAGACGCAGCTCGAACTTCTCGCCGACATCGCCCGCACATTCGGCGAGCGCGGCGTCAGCAAGGCGGCGCTGGACTGCCAGTCATTCACCGAGTTCGTGGCGATCCTGAACACGGGATCGGCACCGCAGGCAGCGCGCGTCGCGACGCGTGTGGTCACGGCCCCGCCGTAATCGACAAGTGCGGCGAGCGAGTTGTCCTCACCGCTTGACGCAGCGGCGAGTTTCTCTATACTCACCCATTCGACTGCGGGGTAGAGCAGCCTGGTAGCTCGTCGGGCTCATAACCCGGAGGTCACTGGTTCAAATCCAGTCCCCGCTATTACCGGGCCGGTTGCGAAAGCAGCCGGCCCTTTGGTTTTCAGGGAACGCCGCCGAGAGACCTCGGCGGCGTTTTCGCGTTTTGGCCCACGTCCCGCGAGGTTTAGCGACGTGGCCCAACGCGGGCCAGGTCTCTGCCCCTCCGCCCGCCATAACCGGCGACCGCCCGTCCGGGAGCCCACGGGGCCGATTTGGGCCCAAAGTCTCTCCAGGTCTCTCGTAGCTCCGGTCGCGGGTTAAGAGGTGATCTCGACTGCGTAGAGAGCGCAAGCCCGGCTGTTGCGATTTCGATGCTCGTGTTGCCGTGCTCCGCTTGCGCGCTGCCGGTTGATGGCGCGCAGGCCGCGCGGCGTTTGCATAAAGGGACCCAAGACAACGTCGCGATGGTCGCGGCGAGAGCGCTCACTTCACCGGAGCACGGCGTGACCTCATCAAGAAGACCCGAGAGCATGACGCCCGCAGAGCGGGAGGCCGAAATCGCCAGCATTCTGGCACGAGGCGTGGTCCGCGCTGTTCGTGCGACGCGGGGCAGCCCGAAGGCGACACACAGCGACGACGGCGAGCATGCCAGAAGTCTCGGCGATCGACTTGAACTCTCGCCGGATGCCGCCCTCAGTGTCGCAACGCGGCCCGCGGGTTAAGGCTCGGAGCCGATGCGATTGAGGAGATTCCATGTCCGACACGATGCAACGACAACTCGACGACCTAGGCAAGATGACGACCGGAGACCTCGCGGTGCGGTACGAGGAACTGCACGGGCATAAGTGCCGCACTCGCCACCGCGCGTACCTGATCCGCAAGATCGCGTGGCGGATCCAGGCCAACGCGGAGGGCGGCCTCAGCGAGCGGGCTCGGCGACGGGCCGCAGAACTGGCCGACCTTGCGGAGGTCCGAGTGATGGCCCCGAAGGCAACTATCTGCCCGCCCCAGCCCGGATCCGGCTGCACGACGACCCGCTCGATCCGAGGGGTTGAAGACAGTGACGGCCGGATTCCGCCTTCCGGTTCCGCCATCGTCAAGGAATACAAAGGCCGCTCGATCCGGGTCGTGGTTCTGCCCGATGG
>Ga0163151_10002141_pt1 | contig 31486 bp, 29 predicted proteins | sample OliLakLV19MP5IB2_FD_145596 | JGI IMG/M metagenome (GOLD analysis project Ga0163151, IMG submission 145596) | Freshwater microbial mat bacterial communities from Lake Vanda, McMurdo Dry Valleys, Antarctica - Oligotrophic Lake LV.19.MP5.IB-2 | ecosystem: Environmental > Aquatic > Freshwater >... | reverse complement strand
CAGCTCGTGGGCTCGTCCGACGAGCTGCATGCGACCGTCGGAAAGGCGGACGGACATGCGCACCCGGTGACCTTCCGCGATGTAGGCGTCGATCAGCCCGGCGCCGTAGCGGATGGCGGTCTCGCGCTCCGCGTGGCGAAGGCCCGCGAGGAACGCGGCGTCCCACGCCAGAACGATTTCGCTGTCCTGGTCGCGCTCAGTCTCGCGCACGAGCCACGGGCGGAGGAAGGGGCCGGCGCCGGCGCTGCGCTTGGCGCTGGCCTTCCAGTGGATGCGGCGCGGATTGTCGGTCTCCCGGAATTCGCGCAGACCGTACATGTTGTCGCCCTCGCCTCGCCGCACATCGGAGGCCACGGGGTTGGCCCCCGACGACGCCGGCGGCCGCTCGCCCGCCGGGCCGGAAAGCGGCGACGGATAAATGAAAAGGCCCGCCGAGCGATCGGCGCGGCCGTCGAACTCGCCGCGCTCGTCGGCGGTCCACAGTTTCTTGAGAAGACCGAAGGGGTAGCGGGTCTGGAAGCGAAGCGTGCGGAGCTGGAGCCAGCCGCGCTCCTCCGGAGCGAACACCACGTGCGCCGTCGCCGATCCCCCCGCGGGGATGTACGGAATGTAGGCGCGACCAAGGACGGGAAGCCCGCGGAGCTCGGCCTGGATTTCGATGGTGATGCAGATCGAAGGCAGGAACCGCTTCCCGTTGCGAACGCGCACGGGGATCATCGCCTGCGATCCCGCCACGGCGGAGCGGGGCCAGAAGCATTCCGCGCCCAGGCCCCAGAGGCTCATGTCGGACAGCGCGCCCGAGGCCATGATGAGGCCGAGGAACACGCCGAAGATCAGGTAGAGGAGGTTATTGCCGGTGTTGATGGCGCCGGCGCCCACACCGATGGTGTAGAGGATGAAGACCCAGCCGGCGGCCGTGAGCTGGAACGGACGGCGGGTTCGACGACGGCGTTTGAAAAAGTTGGGAAGGCGCATGAGAGAGGCGCCCTCGAATCAGGTGGGAATCGCGACCTGCCCGACGAGTTCGCGAACGACGTCGTCGGCAGCCTGGGCGCTGTGGCCGTTGAAAGTGGAGGTCTTGAGGGTGAGGCGGTGCGCGAGCACCGCGACGCTGACGGCCTTGATGTCGTCGGGCACCACGAAGGCCCGGTCGTCTCCGGCGGCCACGGCCTGCGCGGCGCGGCGGAGCGCGAGGGTCCCGCGGGGGCTGAGCCCCAAATCAATGAGCGCCGATTCTCGCGTGGCGCGCGCGAGGTCGACCATGTAGCGGTCCAGGCTGGCATCGACCGCGATGGCGCGGATGCGCTCGACTTCCGCGGCCACCTCGTCGGCCCCGCCGACGGCGGTGAGCGCGCTCATCTTGGGAACGGTGGCGTCGCCGCGGAGAATGGACGCCTCGGTTTCCGCCGACGGATAGCCCAGGCTCAGGCGCATCATGAAACGGTCAAGCTGCGATTCGGGCAGCGGGAACGTGCCGTGGTGCTCATGCGGGTTCTGCGTGGCGATGACGAAAAACGGGAGCGGCAGGGGATGAGTGCGGTTGTCGATCGACACCTGGCGCTCCTGCATGGCTTCGAGCAGCGCGCTCTGGGTTTTCGGCGAAGCGCGGTTGATTTCATCAGCGAGTACGACGTTGTGGAAAACGGGGCCCGGCTTGAACTGGAACGACTGCGAACCGACGTCGTAAACCGAAACACCGAGGAGGTCGGACGGCATAAGGTCACTGGTGAACTGGATTCGCTGGAACGAGCCGCCGATCGACCGCGCCAGGGCCAGCGCGAGGGTGGTTTTTCCCACGCCGGGAATGTCTTCGATGAGCAGATGGCCTTCCGCGAGGAGACAGGCGACCGCCAGACGGACGGCTTCCGGTTTCCCGAGGAGGATGGACTGAACATTGCGGATGATGCGTTGGGAAAGGCTCATGCGACTAAAGAAGCTTAACAGCCGAACGACGCGAAAACAACGTGCAATTCGCGCCCGGTTCCCCGCCCGGCGGGAATGACATATCATGCCCGTCATGGACATCTTTCAGGCCATCGTTTACGGCATCGTGCAGGGTTTGACCGAATTTCTGCCCGTCTCGAGTTCGGCGCACCTCATCCTCCTTCCGGTGTTCACCGGCTGGCCCGATCCGGGCCTCGCGTTCGACGTGGCGCTCCACTGGGGAACGCTGGCCGCCGTCTTCATCTATTTTCGCAAAGACATCATCGCCCTGGCCTGGGGCGCGCTGGGGGCCTTGACCGGCGGGCGGGCCCCCGAGAACATCCTTCCCTGGAAGATCGCCGTGGCCACCCTGCCGGGCGCGTTCTTCGGCTTCATCCTTGAGCACCAGGCCGAGACCGTCTTGCGATCGCCCTGGATCATGGTGGTCACGCTTTCCGTGATGGGCGGAGCCTTGTGGTACGCCGACCGCACCGGCGCGAAAACTCTTCATCTTCAAGACATCACGTGGACCCGCGCGCTCATTGTCGGCACGCTGCAGGCCGTGGCGCTCGTTCCGGGGGTGTCGCGCTCGGGCATCACCATCACGGCGGGCCTTCTCCTCGGCCTCGAGCGCACCGCCGCCGTGCGCTTCTCGTTTTTCCTCGCCATGCCCATCACCGCGGGCGCGGGCATCCTCAAGGCTTCCTACCTGATTGAGAACGTGGGCGTTCCCGCGATCTGGGTGGGCGTGCTCGCTTCGGCCATCTCAGGGATCCTGGCCACGCACGTGCTCATCACCTACGTTCGTACGCGGTCGTTCACGCCGTTCGTCATCTACCGCCTCCTCCTGGCCGCGGTCCTCGCCACCACCCTCATCGTCCGGGCATAAAAAAACCGGCCCGCCAGATACGCGGACCGGGGATGCTTCAGGAGGCGAAGCGCAACTCCGGGCTGGTTTAAGCCAGTGCTTCGGCCAACTCTTTGCGGTCGTGAAAACCGACCAGCTGGCGAACCGGCTTACCGCCCTTGAAAACAATGAGGTTCGGAATGCTCTGGACGCCGAACTCCTGCGCCAGCTCCGGCTCCTCGTCGACGTTCACTTTCCCGACGATGGCGCCCGTGGAGGCGAGGGCCTCGAGCTCGGGCGCGATCGCGCGGCACGGCCCGCACCACGGCGCCCAGAAATCCACCAGCACGGGCTGCGTCGCCGATCGGACCTCCTGGAAGAAGTTTTCCTTTTTAAACTCTTTGACCTGCCCCATGACCGTCTCCTTCAAATCGTTGATTCATTTCCGTCGATCGATCCAACACGTCGCCTCCGTCGAAGTTCCTTGGGTGATGCCCACGCGCTTTTTGGTATCGTTTTTTTCCATGAAACGACTGCTTAGCGCCGCCTTCGCCGTCCTGTTTACCGTCAACGCCGCCTTCGCCGCGCCCAACCCGTTCAACGTCTCCGATGAGCTCGACGAGCGCATTCGCGCCGGTCTCAATGCGCTCTACAACCTCGAGTTCGACCAGGCCGAGAAAATTTTCATCGAAATCAAGCCGCACGCCGAAGAGCACCCCATGGTGGCGTTCGGGCTGACCTCCGTGCACTGGTGGCGCCTGTCGGTTTACGTCCTCGAGAACGACGCCGAGGAAAGCGCGCCGTTCCTGAAGTCCGTTGAGGAATGCATCCGCGTATCGAAGGCGATGGTGGCGAAAGGCGACAAGACCGGCGAAGGCTACCTTTGCCTCGGCGGCGCCGAGGGCCTGCTCGGCCGCTGGCAGGCCGCCAACCGAAAGTGGATGCCGGCCTATTTCAAGGGCAAGAGCGCCTACAAGCACCTGCGCAGCGCGCTTCGCGCGAACCCGGAGATGTACGACGCGAACATGGGCCTGGGGATTTTCGATTACTACGTCGCCACGCTGCCGTCTTTCGTGCGGGTGCTGGCCTTCGTCGGGCAATCAGGCAACAAGCAGAAGGGGCTCGACGAGCTCCACAGCGCCGGCGCCGACGGCACCTACGCGCGCACGCCCTCGCTGCTCTTCCTCGTGAACATTTACTCCTCGCTCGAGAATCAACCGGACAAAACGTTCGCCCTGCTGGCCGATCTGAAGAAGGAATACCCCCACAGCCCGTTCATCCAGATGCTCAAGATCGTGGCGCTCTACAACCATCAGCCGGTGGACGAAATCGCGGCGGAAGCGGCGGACTTCCAGAAGAACGTGGCGGACGGGACCTACAAGCCGTTCTTCGCCACGCAAGGGCAGTTCGCGGAAGGGCTGGCCCATTTCAAGGGCCACGAGTGGGATAAGGCGGAGAAGAATTTCGACAATGCCGTCAGGGTCGGCACCGTGAAGGACCCATTCTTTACCTGGGCCACGCTCTACAAAGGATACTGCCTCGACATCCTCGGCCAACGCGAGGAGGCCGTGAAGCAATACAAGGAAGTTCTCTCCCACATCCGCCGCTGGGGCGCGCACGACAACGCCGAACTGCGGCTGAAAAAACCCTTCACCGAAAACGACAAAGAACTGACGAAGCTGATTCTTTAGGTCGCCAGTTCGGGCATGGGCGTCAGGCCCATGTTCATCACCAGCCCCCGCTCACCGTCGACGGAAAAACGGTACCCGAAGTGCACGCCCACGCGCGCGTAGTCGAGGCCAGCCGCGTTCTTGAGGCGGTCCGCCTCCGCCCGCGTGAATCCCCGCTGAATGGCCAGTTTCGCTTCCGTGCGCACCCGCGGCTCGCGACACGCGCGCGCCAGCGTCGACAGGTAGAGCGCGGCCCGCGGGTCGCGCAGCCAGTCCACCACGATCAGCCCGCGTTTCGCCTGGCGGTTGGCCGTCTTGAGGAAAAGCTCCGCGCGGTCATCGGGCTCACGGTGAAGGGCCTGCGCGCTGACCACGTAATCGAACCGCTGCGCCTGCAGGAAATACTGGTCTTTGAGGTCGCGCGTCTCGAAGGTGAGGTCGGAGAGACCGCGATGGCGCTCTCGCGCCATCGGAATGACGCGGGCGTCCTTGTCAGAACCGTGGATCTTCACGTCGAGGCCCCTCCCCTTCGCCCAGTCCAGGATCGATCTCCCCAGCGCCCCCCGGCCGCAACCCAGGTCCAGGATGGATACCGGCCCCGTCCACGAACGCGACGCCCGCGCGAGGAAACGCAGCACAATGGCGTGGCCGCCCAGGAACCGGGCGATGGAATCGGAGAAGTCGTAAACGGCGTTGAGTTCGCCGTCGGTGACGTTGGGGGAGTCGGCGCGCTCAGGGACGCGCGCGCGCTCCGAGAAACCGGAGAAGGGCCAGGCCATGCCTTATATTACGAACGAATGTAGATTCGGAGCGACTCAGAAAGCCCGGAAAAGAGGGCCTGGAAGGCGTAGCTGGCGATGGCCACGAGGACCGTGGCGACGCAGGCGAGCATGAAGTTCACGGGGACGAAGATAATAAAGACGACCAACCCGGCGATGAACCCCGCCGTCCCCGCCAGACGGCTCAGGAACCGCAGGAAGCTCGCGAAACGGTCGAGCGTCTGGTAAGGCGAAAGCTGAAGGGCGTCGGGCATGGCGGCTTCCTGGAGAACGCTGCCGCAGGTGGTGCAGTACCAGAGGTCCAGGGCGTTGTGGCCCTTGCAGTGGTGGCAGGTCTTGTAGGTCCGGCCTGTTTCGATTCGCTTGCGCTGGAAGATCACGAAGCGCTCGACCGCGCCGATGGCAAACCACAGCGTCACGCCGATGATACCGCCGCTGAAACCCTCGGTGAAGCGCCGGAGGTACCACGTCTGCGGGTTGAAAGTGTCGATCAGGTAGGCATAGACCGCATAACGCAGCCCGCCGCCGACGCCGCCGCCCGCCAGACCCGCGATGGCGCCGAAAATCAGTTTCTTGGGGCGGCGCTCCCAGACGGCGCTGACCATGCCGATGCCCGCGCCGGTGACGGCCCAGAAGCAGAAGAGGCCCCACACCGTCTGCGAGGCGTTGAGGCCGTCGCTGAAATGGCCGAACACCGCGCCGGCCACCATGCCGAAAAGTCCGCCGATGAACGCGCCGAGCATGGTCTTCGGGGTCGATTCCTCGACCATGCCGTCCACGGTGCCGAGGAAAGCGCCGCCGAGCAGGCCTTCAACCGCGAAATAGTACATCGCCGAGGAATCGCTCGAGAGGACGCGGGAGATCGCCGGAATGAAGGACCAGGCCACGATGCCCGAGAGGAACCCGGCGTTGGAGCGGCGGAAGATCCAGAAGAGGTGGTCGCGGGCGGAGGCGAGAAACAGGTTGGCGGAAGAAAACCCGGTCCGGCATCGGCCGCAGAAGTGCGCGCCTTCAACATTGTCGTGGTAACACGAAGGACAGTTCATCGCTAAGACAGGTTTTAAGAGTTTTGACCGCTTTCGGCCAGTACTTCAGGATTATTTAAGCGGGGGTCAGTTGAGGGCGGGAATTTTTTTATGCCAGTTCGTGGCTTTCAGGTAGGCCGCGGCGGCGCGGATGAGCGTCTGGTCCTGGAAAAGGTTGGCGTAGAACTGGACGCCGATCGGCAGATCGCCCGAACTCAGGCCGCACGGCACCGAAATGCCCGGGATGCCCGCCAGGTTGCAGGGAATGGTGCAGATGTCGGAGAGATACATGGTGAGCGGGTCGTCCACTTTCTCGCCGAGCTTGAAGGCGGGCGTGGGCGACACGGGCGTGAGGATCAGATCGACCTGGGCGAAGGCGGCGTCGAAGTCGCGCTTGATGAGCGTGCGCACTTTCTGGGCCTTCGAATAGAAGGCGTCGTAATAGCCCGATGAGAGCGCGTAGGTGCCGATCATGATGCGGCGCTTCACTTCGGGGCCAAAACCGTCACGGCGGTTGAGCCCGTACTGCTCGATCAGGTTCACGGCGCCGGGCGTGCGAAAGCCGTAGCGCATGCCGTCGAAGCGCGCGAGGTTCGAGCTCGCCTCCGACGGAGCGAGGATGTAATACACCGCGAGCGCGGCGTCGGAGTTCGGCAGGGAAATCGGTTTCACTTCGGCGCCCAGCTCGTGGAGCGTGTCGGCGGCGAGCATCACGGCGGTCTTCACTTCCGGGTCCATGCCTTCCACGAAATATTCCTTGGGGATGCCGACGCGCAGGCCCTTCACGCCCTTGGTCAGCTCGGCGGAGTAATCCGGCACGGGTTCGTTGACCGACGTGGAATCGGCCGCGTCCTGCCCGCTGATCACTTCGAGCGCCAGCGCCATGTCTTCCACGTTGTGCGTGAACGGGCCGATCTGGTCGAGCGACGACGCGAACGCCACCACGCCGTAACGCGACACGCGGCCGTAGGTGGGCTTCATGCCGAGCACGCCGCAGAGCGAGGCCGGCTGACGAATGGAGCCGCCCGTGTCGGAGCCGAGCGCGATGGGAACGGTGCGCGTGGCGACCGCGACGGCGGAACCGCCCGACGAACCGCCCGGAATGCGGGCCAGGTCCCACGGGTTGCGCGTCGGGCCGAAAGCGGAGTTCTCCGTGGACGACCCCATGGCGAACTCGTCCAGGTTGGTCTTGCCCATGAACACCGCGCCTTCGTCTTTCATTTTCTTGACGACGAACGCATCGTAAGGCGCCATGTAATCACCCAGAATCTTCGACGCGCAGGTGGTGCGGGCGCCGGTGAGCATCAAATTGTCTTTCAGGGCCACCGGCACGCCGGCCAGTCGGCCCCCGTTGGCACCCGAGGCGATCTTTTTGTCCACGGCTTCCGCCTGAACCAGCGCTTCCTTCTCAAGGATGGTGAGGTAGGCGTTCGTCTGGCCGTTCAGCTTCTTGATGGCGGTGAGCGACGAGGTGGCGACTTCCTTCGCTGAGAATTTCTTCCCGTTCACGCCGTCGGCGATCTCGCGCGCGGATTTCTGGTGAAGGGCGTCCATCACTCGATCACCTTCTTCACCTTGTAGAACGTCTCTTCCATCTCCGGCGCGTTCTTGTAAAGGCCCGGGAGGTTCTCAAAACGTTTGGCCACATCGTCGCGCATCACGTTCCCGACCTCAAACGGATGCGACATCGCCGGCACGTTGTCCGTGTTTTTGTTCTTGAGCTCCGAGATGTGCCCCAGAATGCGTTCCAGCTGCCCCTGATACTTGGCAATTTCCTCCTCGGGAAGCGCCAACCGGGCCAGCTTCGCAACATGACGAACGTCTTTATCGTTGATGTGGGACATGAATGAACCTTTTTACGAATTCAGGAGAGTTTCTTGTCGACCTTGATCGAGCATGACTACTTACGGCGTGGGCGAGGCGGCGGGGGCGCGCAGGGCGGCCATCCACCTCACGATGCGCTGATAGTCGGTGGTGTCGAGGTTGTGGCCGGCGCCTTCGTGCACGCAGGTCTCAATCAAGGCGCCGTCGGTCGACAGCCGGCGGAGGGTCTTCTCGAAATATTTGAACGGCACCACTTTGTCGAGGGAGCCGTGGACGAAGAAGAAGCGCTGGCCCTTGGCGTTGGCCGAGTCTTCCTCGGCGCCCATGGCGAGGATGGCGCCGCAGGCCACACCGATGGCGCGGTAGTCGTTCGGGTGGCGGAGGGCCAGGGCGATGGCGGCCATGCCGCCGCGCGACGTTCCGCCCAGAAACGACGGGCCGTCTTCAATGGTGGGCTGTTCGGCCTGCACTTCCTTGATGAGGGCCTGGATGCGGTCGTGGAGCGTGTCCACGTCGCGCTCGTGGCGAATCTGTTCGTAATCCACTTCCAACGCCAAGAGCGCCATGCCGTGCCGGCTCGCCGCGAAAGCCCAGTTGCTGCGCTCCAGTTTCGCTTTGACGCCCTTGCCTGGCAGGACCACGAGAAGCCCGATTTTTTGGGACGCGGAACCCGTGACAACGGGCAGGGAAAGGATGTAGCCGCGATCGGACGACCGGTCGATGACCGGCGCGGCGGTCGCGAATGAAACAAGGGAGAGCAGCGCGAGAAAGGAGACGAAAGACCGGCGCAAGGCTAGCTGCTCATCGTGGCGGTCATGCGCTTCAGAAGGGCCGACGCGCGACCCTGCTCGGAGCGCGGAACCAAAATGCGGGCCGGGGTAACGCAGCCGCCCATGGCCATGGTGAGTTCGCCCTTGATGGTGAAAACCACGTTCTCGGCAACGAGCGCGGCGCGCAACGCGGCGATCTGCGCCGGTTGCGGTGATGAAAAGATTTCCACCCAGTCGACGTTCATCATCGGACCGTGATGTACTCAAGCGGCGCGTATTTCAGCAGAAGCTTTTTCTTGTGGCCGCCCGGAAAAACGATGGTGGCCTTCGCGTGGTCGCCCGAGCCTTCCACGTCGAGGATCGTTCCGATGCCAAAATCGGGGTGCGAGCAGCGCTGGCCGACCTTCGGGATGCGGACAATCCGCGGCGGCGCCACGGGTGCGACGGGCCCCCCGGTGTCGGGCGGCGTGTCCTGGTTGAAATCGTCGGCGTGCTCGGCGGATTGATTGAATTCCGCGTCGTTGGCGGCCTCTTGCTTTCTAGAGGCATCTCTCACCTGCGAGACCGTGTCGGCGAAGGCGGCGTCGCTCTGCGACATGCCGCTGAACGTGTCGTAAAGCCGCTGAGCGCGCGCCGGCTTGGCCACCCCGGCTTCCTGCACGAAACGCGAGGGCAGGTTCATGCGCGGCGTACCGAAGATGCGGCGGCTGGCGGCCGAGGTGAGATAAAGCTTGAGCTTCGCGCGCGTCATGGCGACGTACGCCAGGCGGCGCTCTTCTTCCAGCTCGTCGGGGTCGAACGCGGCGTCGCCGATCGGGAACAGGCCTTCCTCGAGGCCCGTGACGAACACGGCCGGGAACTCAAGGCCCTTCGCGAGATGAACGGTCATGAGCGTGAGCGCGCCGCCCTGCTCTTTCCATTCGTCGAGATCGGAGAGAAGAGAAATTTCCTGAAGGAAGCGCGCCATGGTGGGCGCGGTGTCCTCGTCGATGGGCGGCCTGGAGTTATCGTAAGGCTCGTCGGCGGCGGGCGCCTCAGGCAATGCGGCGGGCGCAGCGAAGAGATCGTCGGAAACCGCCACCGGCGGGGCCGCGGGCGCGGCGGGCACCGCTGGGAGGCCCGCGTCGTTTGCGGCTCCCTGTTGTGAAGGGAGCTGCGCGCGCGTGCGCTCTTCAAAATCTTTCGCGGCGTTGATGAGTTCCTGAAGGTTGTCCAGGCGCTCGCCGGCCTCGGGGTCATCGTCCACCTTCTGGGCCCACATGTCCCAGTAGCCCGAGTCTTCCAGCATGCGGCGGACCACCGTCGACGCGCCATTCTCCGTGGCCAGCTTCTGAAACTGCGCCATGAGGCCGGTGAAGGCGCGCACGCCGTTGCGCGCCGCGCTCGAGAGGCCCGACACCGCGTTTTCGTTCAACAGCGCTTCCCAGAGCGAGATCCCCTGCGACGCGGCGTACTGTTCAAGGAGGCCGAGCGAATTCTTGCCCAGGCCGCGCGCGGGCAGGTTCACCACGCGTTTAACGGAAAGCGAGTCTTTCGGATTGACGATCGCGCGCAGGTAGGCGATGGCGTCTTTCACTTCGGCGCGCTCGTAGAACCGCAGCGCTCCGATGATGACGTAGGGCATCGCGCGGCGGCGAAGCGCGTCTTCAAACACGCGCGACTGGGAATTGGTGCGGTAGAAAACGGCCATGTCTTTCAGCTCGAACTTTCCGGTGTTCTTGAGCTTGGCCACCTCGTCGATCACGAAGCGCGCTTCCTCATGCTCGTTCGTCATCTCGGTGAACGTCACTTCGTCGCCCTCGGCGTTCTGCGTCCACAGCTCCTTCGCCTTGCGGCGCGTGTTGAGCTTGATGAGCTTGCCCGCGGCGGCGAGGATCTTCTGTGTCGAGCGGTAATTCTGCTCGAGCTTCACGGTCTTCGTGCCGGGGTAGTCGCGCTCGAACTCGAGAATGTTGCGGATGGTGGCGCCGCGCCACGAGTAAATGGACTGGTCGTCGTCACCCACCACGCAGATGTTCTTCACCGGCCCGGCGATGAACTTGGTGAGCAGGTATTGTGCGTGGTTGGTGTCCTGGTACTCGTCGACCATGAGGTACGCGAAGCGGCGCTGGTATTTCTCGCGGATCATCGGCACGTCGCGGAAGGCGTGCACGGCCTTCATGATGAGGTCGCCGAAATCCAGGGCGTTGGCCGCCTTGAGCTTTTTCTCGTAGGCCTGATAGATAGCGCCCACGCGCTCGCGGAACGGATCGGCATGCGCCTGCGCGTGGATGGCGTAGGAATCGGCGTCGAGAAGTTCGTCCTTCGCCTTGGAGATCGCGTTGATCACCTGGTTCGGGTTGCACTGCTTGTCGGAGATCATCATCTCCTTCAAAATTTCCTTCACCACGGAACTCTGGTCGTTGCCGTCGTAAATCACGAAATTCGGATCCATCCCGGCGTTCTTCGATTCAATGCGCAGGAATTTCGCGCAAAAGGCGTGGAACGTGGACACCCAGACGCTCCGGCCATAGCCCGGCACGATGGAGTCGACGCGTTGGCGCATTTCTCCGGCGGCCTTATTGGTGAACGTGACGGCGAGGATGTTCCACGGCTGGACGCCGTGATCGATGAGGTTGGCGATGCGGTGGACGATCACACGCGTCTTGCCCGAGCCGGCGCCGGCCAGAATGAGGAGAGGCCCGTCGATGTGAAGGGTCGCTTCACGCTGGGCGGGGTTCATGGTGTCGAGTCCGGGGACGGTCATGGCCGATTCTACTGCAACTGTCGACAGAGTGCGACGATGCCGTTAAGAGGGATTCGCTGGAAGGACCCTCTCGACTGGCGTCGACGGATGCGTCGACAGCGGAAAGTCGAACGGCACCCACGACACGCATCCGGCGTGGGCCTTCGTCTCATTGATCAGGTGCGGGCGCGCGAGCCGGTGGGCGCGCAGCGTGACGAGGAGCAACGGCTTCTCCGGTTTGTACAGCAGCCGCTGCCGAAGGTAATCCATCGACCAGATCGAATTCGCGATGGCGGGCGCGCCCTCGGCTTCATTCGTCACCACCCGGGCCTCAATCACTTCGATATAGGTGTCAATGAGCACCCTCCCCCCGGTCGGGCGCACTTCGACGGTCTCGTCCAACTCCAGCGCCGCCGACGGTTTCAGGAGCGCCGCCTTCTGATGCTCATATGTGGGATAGAGAAAAAATTCCTGTTCCTTCAGCTGAAAGGCGCCGGTGTCGTCGGCGATGCCGCCTTTTCTCAACAGAACGATTTGCCGGCCCTCGCGGACCGCTCGAACAACCACGGCCCACTCTTTGAGCGCCATGCGCGACTTCGGCTTCATGCGGTCCTCCGGGACTGCTCCTGTTTCTGTAACAAAATGGCGCTCACGCCTTCCGGCGCAGCCGGACCGCCGTCTCGATGTGATCGGTGTGCGGGAAAAAGTCCATCGGCTGTACGTCGAGGATGTCGTATTTCGCGTTCAGGAGCCGGAGGTCGCGCGCGAGCGATTCGGGATTGCACGAGACGTAGTAAAGGCGCGGGACGTTCCAGTCGAGCACGGTCTGCACAAGGCGCGGGTGAAGGCCCGCGCGCGGCGGGTCGACCACCACGGTCGCGCCCTCGGCGCGTTCTTCCACCGGCAGGTCGGCCGCCACATCCTCGGCCCGGCCCTCGAAGAAACGCATGTTGGCCACGCCGTTGGCTTTGGCGGTCAGCCACGCGTCGCGCACGGCGTCGGCGTTGATTTCGACGCCGAGCACCTCGTCGAACGACGACGCGAGGTTCAGGCCGATGGCGCCCGAGCCGCAGTAGAGGTCGATGAGCACGCGGCGCGGCGACGACGCGCCGTCTTCCACGGACCACATGTAAAGAAGATCGATCATCCGCTCGGCTGCGCGCGTGTTCGTCTGCATGAACGAGCCCGGCGTGACCGTGAAGCTCACCTTGCCGAGGCGCTCCTGGATGGCGCCGTCGCCCCAGCGCACGCGCCGCTCTCCCATGCCGGCCACGTCGGACGCGCCGTCATAGGCGGAGAAAAGGAAAGTCGTGATGGGTACGCCACAGACCCGCAGGCGCTCGGCCAGATCGTCGATGTGCGGCGTGTGCGAGCGGGCCACGAGGTTCACGAGGCGCTGGCCGGTGTTCTTCCCCTCGCGAACCACGAGGTGCCGGAGGTCCCCCTCGTTGTTCTTGCGCAGGAAAATGGGAATGGCTCGTTCCGTGGCCCAGCGCGAAACGGTGGCGATGACCACTTTCGTTTCTTCCGACATGAGCTGACATTCCGGCGTGGGCGTGACCACAGCGAAGCGCCCCTTGGGATGAAGCCCAAGATGAATAACGTTTCCCCCCTCGGAGATGACGGGCGAGGGTCCGCGCTCGCCCTTCGGCCGGTTGATGATCTCGACATCGCGGCGGTCGCCGAAGGAATACTCCATCTTGTTGCGGTAATACTTCGTCTGCGGCGAGCTGAGGATCTTATGCCAGCGCTCGACGGTGAGGCCGTCGAGATGGCGGCGAACCAGTGCCTCTTTGTCGGCGAGCTGGGTCTCGTAGGGATCGTCCTGGCGCGAACAGCCTCCGCAGATGCCGAAATGCGGGCAGATCATTCCACCATTCTCCTGAGGTAAAGCAACGCCTCCGGATGTCCGGGCTGAATTTTAAGCACCGACTGAAACCAGGCGGACGCTTCCTTCAGATCTCCCCGCACGTAAAGCACCTTGCCGAGGTTGAGGCGCGGGTCAAGGAAGGCGGGCTCGAGCTCGGCGGCGCGCCGCCATCCGGCCTCGGCCTCGTCCGCGCGGCCGGCCGTGTAGAAAATGTTGCCGAGGTTGTTGTGGGCCGACACGCGCGCCGGGTCGGCCTCGAGGACGCGCTGGTAGGCTCCGATGGCCTTCGCCGTCATGTCAGCGTCCACCTTCCCGTCCACCGACTTCATTTCCTTCGCGTAGGCGTAGCCAAGCTTCTCCATGATCGCCGATTCGGTGGGATAACGCGTGGACAGGGTCTCGAGGTCGTTGATCGTTCTGGCGGGCTCAAGCAGACGCTCATCGAAAAAGTCCGCGGTCTCGGCCGCGGCGCGCTGCTGCAAAAACGGAGTGATGACGAACCGCTGCGCGATCACGCCGGCGAGCGCCACCCAGACCGCGGCCACGGCGACGCGCGCCCCCGCCGGCCAGCGCGTGAGCGCGGGCGCGACCCACATGGGGCGGCGTTCCGAGTCGGACATGGCCAGGCCCATCACCATGAACGTGGAGGCGAGGGAAACGGAGAACCGCATGTCGACGGAAAAGAAGTTCTGGACCGCGACCGCGACCACGCCCAACGCGAGGGGCACCACTGAGCGCGGCGTCTGGGGCGCGCGCGCCCGCGTGCGCACCACGAGCAGGAAGCTCACGAAGATGGTGAGGAACGTCGACGCCAGGACGGGTCCGCCCTCGGCCAGCGCCTGGAGATATTCGTTGTGCGCGTAGTTCACCACGAACGAGCCTTTCGGCCACTTGGCGATCAGGTCCGCCTGGGCCACCGCCGGGAAGTGAACGTGAAAGGCGCCGAGCCCCACGCCCGCAAACGGGTGGGCTGCGACGAGCCGGAGCGTATCGCGCCAGATGAGCAGGTGGGCCTGGTCGCGGTGCAGGAGCGGATAAAGAAGGAAACCCGCCAGCGCGACGGCGGCCAGCGCGGAGACGGCGATGCGCTTGCGGTCGCGCGAGCCGACCAGGAAAACGCTCAGCATCGCGGCCGAAGCCAGGCCCACGTAGGCCGAGCGCGTTCCCGTGGCGGCGATGGCGGCAACAATGAGCACCACGGCGCTCACGCCGAAGAATCGCGCGCCCTCAGACGTCGCCTTGCGAATCGCCGCCGTGGCCACGAGCGCCGAAAGCACGAGATAGGCCGAGAGGAAAATGGGGTTGCCGAACGTGGCGATGGCGCGGTCCATCTTCGGAACTTCAATGGGGCCGAGGGCGCCGCGCCGCTGGAGGCTGGCGTAGAGGGCGATAAGGAGGGCGGCGGAGGTCCAGGTGAAGAGAGCGCGCGTCCGCCATCGTTGGCTCAGCCCGCTCGCGAAAAAGGCGGCGAACGCGGCGGCGGCCAGCGACACGCGTCCGAGCTCGGCCATGGCGAGCGCCTGGTCGACGGAAGAAAGCGCGAGGAGCACGTTCACGAGCAGCCACACCGCCACCGCGACCGCAGGCGCGGCGAGGTCGGCCATGGGCCGCTCCGGATCGGAGCGCCATGAAAACGGCCACCGCCCCGTGGCGAAAGCGCGCGCGCCGATGGCGGCCAGCGTGGCGAGAACGCCGAGTTGAACGGACACGAGCTTGAGGCGGTTGAGCTTCTCGTCGGGAAGAAACGGAAAGACGGCGATGACGGCGCAGACGGTCAGACCGAGGACGCGGTCCCAGGCTCCGCCGGCGGGAACGGCCGGAACCGGGGTCCGGGGTGACGCGGACGGCTGACGGCTCAGACGGGGTTTACCTTGGCTCGAATGGAGGCGGGAACGCGCACCGGCTTCCACGTTTTGTTGACGAAGGGATGAAGGGTGGTGCCGCGCGCGATGGCGCGATTCGATTCCACGTCCACGATGTCGTACTCGAACTCGATGGAAGCGCCGCCCAGCTTCTTCACGCGGGTGATCACGCGGATCAAGTCATCGTAGTGGGCGGGCGAGAGGTACTTCACGTAGGCTTCGGCGGCGGGAAGGAACACCTGTTCCTTCTCCTCGAGGTCACGGTATCGCAGGCCGAGGTCGCGCATGAGCTCGGTGCGGCCGCGCTCGAAGAGCGTGAGGTAGTTGCCGTAATAGACCACGCCCATGCGGTCTGTGTCGGCATAAGCGATGCGAAAGTCGAAGGAGAACTCGGGAAGCGGTGACATCGGTTACTTGTAGAAGGTCTCCGCGAACTTGATCCACTTGTCGTCCACGAGCTTGAGCTTGCCGGTGGCTTCCTTGAGTGAAACGGCGGTGATTTCGGTGCCGCGGATGGCCATCATCTTGCCGAAGTTGCCGGCGGCCACGGCATCGGCCGCGGCGGCGCCCACGCGCAGGCCGAGAATGCGGTCGAAAAGCGTCGGCGGACCGCCGCGCTGCATGTGGCCGATCACGGCCGAGCGCGCTTCGATGCCCGTCTTTTCTTCAATGAGCTTGGCCAGGTCGTCTCCGACGCCCCGGTCCTTCAGGATCATGTGCCCGAACTGGTCGAGCTCCTGCTTCACGTCCTTGTACTGGGGAAGCTCGGTGCCTTCGCTGGCGACCACGAGGGCGACGCCTTTGCGGGCGTGCGCGACCTTGAGGTGCGCGCACATCTTCTCGATGTCGGGCTCCTGCTCGGGGAGAAGGATCCAGTCGGCGGCCGCGGCGATGCCCGTGTAGAGCGCCACCCAGCCGGCGTGGCGGCCCATGACCTCAAGCACCATGATGCGCAGGTGGCTCGACCCCGTGTCCTTCAGCCGCTCGGCGGCGTCGACGGCCAGCGACGCGGCCGTGTCGAAGCCGAACGTGAAATCGGTGCCGGAGAGGTCGTTGTCCATCGTCTTCGGGACGCCGACGGTGTTCACCTTGTGCTCTTCAAAAAGCCGGGTGGCCACGCCGAGCGTGTCTTCGCCGCCGATGGCGATGAGCGCGTCGATCTTGAACTTCTTCAGGTTGTCGAGGCACTTCTGCACCGCGCCTTCCTTCTTGAACGGGTTCGTGCGCGAGCTCTTGAGAATGGTGCCGCCCAGCTTGGCGATGTCCTGGACGTCGACCAAGCCGATCGGACGGGTTTTCCCTTCGACGAGGCCGCGCCAGCCCTCAACGAAAGCGGTGAACGTGAAACCGTGATCGAGGCCGCGCATGACGGCGCCGCGAATCGCCGGGTTGAGACCGGGGCAATCGCCGCCGCCGGTGAGAATGCCGATATTCTTGGACATGGAAGGTATGAGTCTCCTTTGAGATGGAATCGGTGGAAAGTGTGAGGCGGGTTAAGAGGCTTTTTTCTTCGTCGTTTTGCGGGGTGCGGCGGGAGCCTTCTCGTTCTTTTCCTGCCAGGAGCCCATGCTGCGAAATTTTTCAAATCGCTTGGCGAGAAGCTGGTCGACCGTGAGGCCCGACAGGGCAGCCAGGTGGCGGCGGATGGCTTCCTTCAGGGCGGCGGCGGTCAGGTCCGGGTCGCGCTGGGCCCCGCCGACGGGTTCGGGCACGATCTCATCGATGATGCCCATGCCTTTGAGGTCGGTGGCGGTGAGCTTGAGAGCGTTGGCGGCCGTCTCGGCCTTGGTCGCGTCGTGGAAAAGAATGGAAGCGCAGCCTTCGGGAGAGATCACCGAGTACCAGGCGTTCTCTAGCATCAAAATGGAATCGCCCACCGCGATGGCAAGCGCGCCGCCCGATCCGCCCTCGCCGATGATGGTGACGATGACGGGCACCTTAAGAGACGCCATCTCGCGAAGCGAGCGGGCGATGGCTTCGGCCTGGCCGCGTTCCTCGGCGCCGATGCCGGGATAGGCGCCGGCGGTGTCGACAAAAGTGAGGACGGGAAGTTTGAAGCGCTGCGCCAGGTCCATGAGACGCATGGCCTTGCGGTAGCCCTCTGGATGCGGCATTCCAAAGTTCTGCTCCAGGGCTTCCTGCAGGGTGCGGCCTTTCTTGTGGCCGATGACGACCACCGGGCGGCCCTCGAAGCTGGCGATGCCGCAGAGAAGCGCCGCGTCGTCTCCGAAAGCGCGGTCGCCGTGAAGCTCCATGAAATCGGTGAAGAGCCTCGGAACGTAGTCGCCGAAGTAGGGGCGCTTGGGATGGCGGGCAAGCTGCACGCGCTGCCACGGCGTGAGGTTGGAGTAAACCTTGGCCTTCAGGTCCTGGTAGCGGGCCTGGAGAGTCTTGATCTCGGAGGCGACGTCGTTCTCGCCCAGAGATCGCCGGGCCTCGAGGTCCTTGAGCTTGGACTCGATCTCGGCTACCGGTTTTTCAAATTCCAAAAGCATGTCGTCGCCCATGTTGGTTTCTCAAAACTGTCTCGTTCACTTGGCTCAGAAGGAGCCGGTATAGGCCAGCCGCACGATCCGTTCCGTGATGCGCGCCCGGCCGCCAGGGAACTTCGGGATGTTGCGGCCAATCGCGTCCACCGTGAAGACCGGCGTCACGTAATACCTCAGTCCAAAATTGATCCGTCGCTCCCGATAGTCCGTCGCATGGTCCCATTCCGCCATCACGCCCACGGTGCGCAGGTACGTGTAATCCATGCCGGCGAAGCCGCGCGTCGAATCTCCGTGATCGAAATCAAAATGGTTCACGCCGGCGTGGACGTTGAAGGCCGGGAAGATGATTTCCTTCGAGCCGACCAGGTAGAGGCCTTTCTCCCGCTGCTCGTACTCGTCGAGCGCCTTGTTCCAGACATAACCCTGGTCGTCGAAACCGATGGCCAGTGCCGGCAACGACGGCATGCCGTCGAAAATCCGGAATTTCACGTTCAGCGTCGGCTTGTTCATCCGGGCGTCGTCGGTGCCGAGCACGCCTTCCGCATCCAATCCAAAACCGAGGTTGAGCCGCGGAAATACGCCGAACGTGGTTTTGGTCTGCAGCGCTCCGTCCCGTCCAAAGCGAAAATTCACGTTGTAGCCGTAATGGTCAACCACATCGGCCGTCGGAATATCGATTACGTTGATTTCGCGCGCCTGAGACAACTGGTCCGCGCAGACGACCAAGGGAAGAGACAGGACCAGGAGAGCTGTGAATGCGAGTCGCTTCGTCATTGAAGAAGCCGGATCATATCGGTTTTGCCGGAGGGGGTCAAGGCAACCAATATGATTGATTACCATCTATTTTAACGGCCTCGCGGGCGGATCGGCCCGGCCGGCGATGAGATCGCGAACGACCCGCAGCAGTTCGGTGATCTCGAAGGGTTTGGAGAGGAAGGCCGTGGCGCCGCTGCCCTTGATGGCAGCCTGGTCCTGATCGAAGTCACGGGAGGTCAAAAGAAGGATCGGAGGAGCGTCCTTGCTCTGTGAAACTTCCGCCGCCACATGATAGCCGTCCATGAAGGGCATCATGACGTCCATCACGATGATGTCGTACTTGCTCTTGCGAGCCAGGGCGAGCGCATCGCGGCCGTTCTTGGCGGTCGTCACTTCATGTCCATCGGCCTCAAGGCTGAAGCGGATCAGCTCCAGCAAGCCCTCTTCGTCATCAGCCGCTAAAATCTTTGCCACGTGTCCTCCGTGCGATATGGAAACAAACGCGCGATTATCCGTCAACCGCGACGGGTTCGCGGACCGGCGTCGGGGCCGCGGCGAGTTTTCCGAATGACCAACTGGTCGAACCGAGCAGGGCTTCGAGCTCGGTGATGAACGCATCGGCCGGCTTGATGCCCGTTTTCGTCTCAATCAAAACTCGTTCGCCCGAGGCTTCCGGGATCTGAAGGATCACGCGGCACAGGCCCGGATTGCGTGAAAACAGCTCGCGAAGCTTTCCGAACAGGGCGTCGTCGCCGCCGGCGGGGAGCGTAATGGTGACTTGCCGGATGAAGCGGTCGCGCGCGGCCTTGAGCGAGATGATCTCCTCGGCCAGAAGCTGGCGGCCGCCCTGCTCACGGTTCTCCACCTGACCTTTCACGACGACCATGGAGTTGGGAACGAGCAGCTCGCTGACCTCGGGGGTGAGGCCCTTCGGAAAAACGGTGATCTCGGTCTCACCGTCCAGGTCCTCGAGAAGAAAGCGGGCCATGAGGTTTCCCTTCTTGGTCGTCATGCGGCGGACCGAGAGGACGTGCCCGGCGACGCGGACGGTCCCCCCTTCCGGGAGGCGGCCGAGCGTGTGCGTGGTGTACGACCCCATCTCGCTCTCGTAACGCTTGAGCGGGTGACCGGACAGGTAAAGACCAAGGACTTCCTTTTCCGACGATAAAAGCTGTTCGAGCGTCCACTCCGCCCTGGAGTGGATGGCTCCGAGCGCAGGTTTGCTCATGGCCTTGATCTCGGTGGCGCCGAAGAGCGAGTGGCTGGCGAAATCGACGTCGGCCTTCAACTTGGAGCCCGCCGTGATCGCGTCGTCGAGCGCCTCCATGTGGCGCGCGCGGCTCTGAATGGCGGGAACGTCGAGCATGCCGTCGAGCGCGCCGGCCTTCACCAGTGATTCCACCACGCGCTTGTTTGCCAGGCGCGTGTCGATGCGCGAGCACAGGTCGTGGAGCGAGGCGAACGGGCCATCCTTACGCGCGGCGATGATCGACTCAACCGCGCCCAGGCCCACGTTCTTGATGGCGAGCAGGCCGAAGCGGATCTGCGACGGGACCTTGCCCACCGGGTTCTCGACGGTAAACTTATCGACGGAAACGCGCACGTCCGGCGGGAGGACCTCGATGCCCATGTCCGAGCAGTCGCGCAGGTAGACAACGAGCTTCGATTCCTCTTCCTTAGACGATGTGGAGGAATGCCCGATCTCGCTCGTGCAAAGCGCTGCCATGTATTCCACCGGGAAGTTCGCCTTGAGGAAAGCGGTCTGGTACGACACGAGGCCGTAGGCCGAGGCGTGGCTCTTGTTGAAGCCGTAACCGCCGAACTTGGCCATCTGGTCGAAAATGGGATTGGCGATCTTTTTGTCGATGCTCTTTTTGGCGGCGCCCTCGATGAACTTTTCGCGCAGCTTCTCGATCTCCTCCATGATCTTCTTGCCCATGGCCTTGCGCAGACCGTCGGCTTCGCCCGGCGTGAAGTCGGCGAGCGCGCGGGAGATCTGCATCACCTGTTCCTGGTAAACCATGATGCCGTAGGTTTCCTGGAGGATGGGCTTGACCAGCGGGTGGTCGAACCGGACCTTCGAGGCGTCGTGCTTGCGCTCGACGAACTCCTCGAGCATGCCCGAGCCCATCGGGCCGGGGCGGTAGAGGGAAATGAGCGCGGTGAGGTCGGAGAGGCAGGCCGGCTTCATCTTGCGCAGGAGATCGCGCATGCCGCCCGATTCGAGCTGGAACACGCCCGACACGTCGGCGCGGCAAAGAAGCTTGTAGGTGACCGCATCGTCGACGGGAATGTTTTCGATGTCAAAGTCGGGGTGGTGGCGCTCCTTGATCAGGTTGACGGCGTCGCGGATCACCGAAAGCGTGCGAAGGCCCAGGAAGTCGACCTTGAGTAGGCCCATCTTGGCGAGGGTTTCGCCGTCGAACTGCGTGGTGACGATGTCTTTGTTGTTTTTGGACAGCGGCACGTAAGCGGTGATGTCGCTTGGCGCGATCACGGTGCCGGCGGCGTGCACGCCCGTGTGGCGCTTAAGCCCCTCGAGCTGGCGCGAGAGGTCGATGAGCTTCTTCACCGCCGGGTCGGTTTTGTAAATCGCCTTGAGCTCAGGCACGCTCTCCATGGCGTCGTCGATGGTGATGCCGAGCTGCTTGGGAATTAGGCCCGAAATTTTGTCGACCTCGGAGAGCGGCATGTCGAGCACGCGACCGACATCGCGCACCACGCCGCGCGCGAGCATGGACCCGTAGGTGATGATCTGCGCCACGCAGGTCTCGCCGTATTTCTGGCGGACGTACTGGATGACGCGCTCGCGGCCATCGTCGGAAAAATCAATGTCGAGGTCGGGCATCGAGCGGCGGTCCGGGTTCAGAAAGCGTTCGAAGAGCAGGCCGTTCTCGATGGGGTCAATGGCGGTAATGAACAGCGCGTAAGCGGTGAGCGCGCCGGCGCCCGATCCGCGGCCCGGGCCGACGGGGATGCCGTTCTTGCGGGCGAACGAGATGAAGTCCCAGACGATCAGAAAGTAGGGCGCGAAGCCCATCTTGTTGATGACGCCGAGTTCCATCTCGAGACGCTGAAGATAGACGTCCGACACGCTGCCCTTGCGGCGCTTCTGCAGACCTTCGAGGCAGAGCTTTTTCAGGTACGCCTCCGGCGTCTGACCCACCGGCACTTCGTAGCGCGGGAGCAGAAGCTGGTCGAAGGTCATCTTGAGTTCGCACGACTCGGAAATGTCGAGCGTGCTGCGCAGCGCCTGCGGGATCTCGGCGAACTTCTTGGCCATCTCCTCAGGCGACTTGTAATAGAACTCGGAGGAGCCGTACTTCATTCGCTTCTCGTCGGTGAGCTTCTTTCCCGTGCCGATGCAAAGGACCACGTCATGGGCGAAGTGGTCTTCCTTCTTGAAGTAGTGGCAGTCGTTGGTGCCGACGATGGGCACGTTCATCTTCTTCGCGAGCTCGAAGAGCTTCGGGTTGACGTCCGCCTGCAGGTCGAGCCCATGGTCCATGATCTCGATGTAGAAGTTCTTGGGTCCCAGGATGGTGCGGTATTCGTCGACGAGCTTCTCCGCGCCCTCGGTGTTGCCCTGGCGCAGCGCCGACGAGATTTCTCCCTTCAGGCAGCCGGAGAGCCCAACAATGCCTTCGGAGTGTCGCGCCAGGATTTCCTTGTCGATGCGCGGCTTGTAGTGGAATCCTTCGAGGTAGGCCATCGTCGAAAGCTTGAGCAGGTTTTCATAGCCCTTCTGGGTCTGGGCGATGAGGGTGACGTGGTAGGAAGCCTCACCGAGCCGCGCCTCTTTCTCAAAACGGTTCTTGGGCGCGATGTAGGCTTCCATGCCGATGATCGGCTTGATCCCGACTTCCTTGCAGACCTTGTAGAACTCGACCGCGCCGAAGAGATTGCCGTGGTCGGTGAGCGCGAGCGCGGGGTAGCCCATCTTGGCCATCGTCTTGATGAATTCGGAGGGCTTGCCCTTGTTGTCGGTGAGCCGAGCGGCCCCATCAAGCAGGCTGTATTCGGAGTGGTTGTGGAGATGTACGAAGGACGAAGTTTTAGCGGGCATCCGGTTTGGCGTCATTCCCGCGAAGGCGGGAATCCAGTCAGGGTTCTGGGCCCCCACTTTCGCGGGGGCGCTCGACGTAAACTACCGTCGAGCGATTATGCCATAAATCAGATGTGAAGCTTGTTCACGGCGTTCATGGCTTTGGCCATGCCGTCGGTAACGAGGGACTGGATGGCCGTGGCCATCGCCTTGTAGATCGCTTCCATTTTGGAGCGTTCATCCGCCGTGAACCGGGCGAGAACGAACTCGGCCGGATCGGTGGAGGCCGGAACGGGGCCCACTCCGGCGCGCAGACGGGGGAATTCCTGGGTGCCGAAGGTTTCGATGATGGACTTCACGCCGTTGTGGCCCCCCGCGGAGCCTTCCGCCCGAAGTCGCAGGGCGCCGAAGGGAATCATGAACTCGTCGACGACGATCAGCACGTCGCCGATCTTCACGCCTTCCTTGTCGGCCAGCCCCTGGATGGCGGGCCCGGAGAGGTTCATGAAGCTGTCGAGCTTCGCGAAGGTGAGGGGCTGGGGCAGGTCAAGCCCAAAAAACGCCGGCAGACGGATAATTTCCGTCTGCCGGCGGCTTGAAAACTCGACGTCGTGGGAGCGCGCGATGTGGTCGATGAAGTCCCGACCGATGTTGTGGCGGGTGCCTTTGTAAGACGGCCCGGGATTCCCGAGCCCCACCACCAGACGCAACGCGCGCTCCAAGGCTCGCCGTTATTTCTTCTTGTCGTCCTTCTTGGCAGGAGCGGCGGCAGCGCCCTTTCCACCGGCAGCGGCCGGAGCGGCCTTTCCACCAGCGGCGGGAGCGCCCTCTTCGTCTTTCTTGCCTTTGGCGATGACTTCGGGTTCGCCCGCGGCGGCCGCAGCGGCAAGCTCGGCCGGGGTGGCGGGTTTCACTTCCTCGACCTTCGGCGCGACGACGTTCACGACGATGGTTTCGGGGAGCGTGAGATATTCAACGCCGTTGATCTTGGGGAGGTCCTGAACCTTCACGCCGTCGCCCACTTCAAGGGCGGTCACGTCGATGTCGATGGACGCCGGGATGTCATCGGGGAGGCACTTCACGCGAACTTCGCGGGTGATGTGCTCCATGACGCCGCCGGAGTTCTTCACGCCGGTGGATTCGCCGATCGTGTGCGTCGGGACGGCCACTTCCAGTTTCTTCTTGAGGTCGATGCGCTGGAAGTCGATATGGATGGCGTTGTGCCGGAGGATGTCTCGCTGGATTTCCTTGATGACGGCGACGGTCGTTTCGCCGGGCGCCTTGATCGTGAACAATGCGTTGTGTCCCGCTTTGCTCGAGTGAACGGCTTTCTCGATCACGCGGGCGTTGACCGCCACGCTGATGGGATTGCCCTGGCCGTACATCGTCGCCGGGATCCAGCCTTCCAAGCGGAGTTGGGCCACGCTTCGGATCACATTCTTTTCCCCGAGATCGCGGGATTGCACTTCAAGTTCTACACGCTGCATAGTTCAGTCCTCCTACGGATTAAATTCGTTAAACGAAAAGTGAGCTGACCGATTTTTCTTCGTGGATGCGCCGGATGGCGTCCCCAAGAAGGCGCGCCACCGACAGGACCTTGATCTTGTCGAGCTTTTTACCGTTGAGCGCAATCGAATCGGTGATGATGAGCTCGGTGATCGGTGCGGCTTCGAGGCGCTCGAGCGCCGGGCCGGCGAGCACGCCGTGCGAGGCGGCGGCGTAAACGGCCTTGGCGCCCGCGTTCATCAAAGCTTTCGCGGCCTTGGCCAGCGTTCCGGCCGTGTCCACCATGTCGTCGACGATCAGGGCCACGCGGCCTTTGACTTCACCGACGACGTTCATGATGTCGGCGTCGGTCGGCGAGGTGCGGCGCTTGTCGATGATCGCGAGATCATAGTCAAGGCGCTTGGCGAAGGCGCGCGCGCGTTCCACGCCGCCGGCGTCGGGCGAAACCACCACCACATCGCCGAGCTTCTTCTTTCTGAAATAGTCGATGAACACCGGAGCGCCGTACATGTGGTCCACGGGGATATCGAAGAACCCCTGGATCTGGCCCGCGTGCAGGTCCATCGTCAGGATTCGGTCAGCGCCGGCCACCGTGATCAAATTGGAGACGAGCTTGCTCGAGATCGGCACGCGCGGCTGGGCCTTGCGGTCCTGGCGGCCGTAGCCGAAGTACGGAATCACCGGCGTGATGCGGTGCGCGCTGGCGCGACGCAGGGCGTCGATCATCAGCAGCAGTTCCATCAAATTGTCGTTGGCCGGCTCGCTGGTCGGCTGGATGATGAAACAATCCGCTCCACGCACGTTCTCCATAATCTGAATCTGGATCTCACCGTCAGGAAAACGTCCCACGTCGGCGGCGCCCACCGGAATTTTCAGGTGCCTGGCGACGGCCTGGGCGAGCTTCGGGTTTGCGTTACCCGCGAAAATCTTAAGGTCGTTCAACGTTTCTTCCCTTTCTTGCTGAATTTGGCTCTGGCCCAGTCTTTGATGACCTTGGTCGACGCGCGTTCAACCGCGAGCGACCAGTCGGGCACGTCCTTGCTGATACTTGACCCCGCTCCGATAACAGCATGGGATCCGACCCGAACCGGTGCGATCAGGTTCGTGTTGGAGCCGATAAATGCGTGGTCCTGGATTTGGGTGGGAGACTTCTGGATCCCGTCGTAATTGCAGGTGATGGTGCCGGCGCCGATATTAACAAATTTTCCCACCGTTGCATCCCCGAGGTAGGAGAGATGGTTGAGCTTGCTGCCGTCCGCCAGGCGGCTGTTCTTGGTCTCGGAGAAGTTGCCCATGTGCACGTTGGGGCCCAGGTCGCTCTTGGGCCGAATGTGCGAAAACGGGCCGATTTTTGAGCCTGAACGGATCCGGGAGGCGTCGGCAAAGCTGGCCTTGACCGTGACATCGTTTTCGATCAGGCAGTCGGAAATGTGTGACCACGGCCCAATTTTACATCCGGATCCGATTTCCGTGGTTCCGAGCAGGAACGTCTGCGGGAAGAGAATGGTATCGGGCCCGACTTTCACCGTGTCCTGAACATAGGTGTCGTCGGGGTCGATAATGGTGACGCCGGCCGCCATCAATTCGGCGCATTTGCGGTGGTTGGCGATCGACTCGGCCAGCGCCAGCTCGGCCCGCGAATTGATGCCCAGAATTTCATTGTGGTCGGCGCAGACCACGGCGCCGATGCGCCCGCCGCCTGTGCGAAGGATTTCGAGCGTGTCGGTCAGATAAAACTCTTTCTTGGCGTTGTTGTTCTTGAGCTTGGGCAGCGCGCGGCTGAGAGCGCGGGCATCGAAGCAATAGGTGCCGCTGTTGATTTCGGTGAGCTTGCGCTCGTCTTCGCTCGCGTCCAGGTGCTCAACGATGCGCTCGACCGCGCTGTCGTAGGAGCGCACGATGCGGCCGTAGCCGAACGGGTTGGGCATGTGGGTGGTAAGGACCGTGGCGGCGTTCTTCTGTTTTCGGTGCTGAGCGACGAGGGCCGCGAACGTTTCCCTGCGAATGAGAGGCGCGTCACCGCACGTCACGATCACGTCGCCTTTTTGTTTCTTCAGCCAGGCCAGCGCCTGGCGGACCGCGCCGCCGGAACCGTTGAGCACTTTCTGCTCGGCGAACGCGGCCTTCGGAGAAACCCCTTTCACATGGGCGCTCACCGCGGACCCGCCATGGCCGACGATGACGCACAAGCTCGAGGCCTTCATCGCGTCGCCGGCGCGCACCACGCGCTCCACCATGGGCACGCCGCCCACCCGGTGAAGGACTTTCGGCAGCGACGATTTCATGCGCGTGCCTTTTCCGGCCGCGAGGATGAGAATGGAGATGGATTTCATGGATTTTCCGTTAATGAGGTGAAATTTTCTGGGGCGGATGGATTCGAACCATCGAGTGCCGGCTCCAAAGGCCGGTGCCTTACCGCTTGGCTACGCCCCAAAGTTATCGGCGAAGCCCAAAATACCAAAGTTACCGCGTGTGGGCCACGAACACGTCCCATGGTTTTTTGCGCAGGCGCCGGGCGATCCGCTCGGCGTCTTTTTTGCCGGCGGCAAAACCGAACACCGATGAGCCTGAGCCGGACATAAGCACGCCCGAACAACCGGCGGCCTCGAGCGCGACCCGGGCGGCGCGTACCGCGGTGAAGCGCGGCAGGATCACCGGCTCGAAAGAGTTGACCGGGCGCAGGTGGGCCGCGTGCACGCGGTGGCCGTTGGTGGACGGCCGCCGAAGCCGCGCCGCGTCGAGGAGCTTGTAGGCGACCCTGGTCGACACCTGCACGCGCGGGTAGACGAGCACGAGCCAGCGGCGGGGACACTCGGGCACCGGCGTGAGCTTCTCACCCACGCCCTCGCCCCACGCGGTCCCGCCCAGAAGGAAGAAAGGAACGTCGGCGCCCAGCGTCTTCGCAATGCGCTTGAGGACGGGCGGAACGCGGCCGGCAACGGGGACCGCGCCGCTCCCCTTCCACAGCGCCCATCCGCCCATCAGGGCAGCCGCCGCGTCGGCGCTGCCGCCGCCGAGGCCCGCGCCCACGGGGATGTTCTTCTGAAGGCGCACGCGCATGCCCCTTTTAATCCGGAGCGACGCGCGTAGCTTCCCGAGCGCGCGCATGATGAGGTTGTCGGGACCGGCGGGAACGCCCTCAGGCGTGACGGCGAGGCTCAGCTCGCGATCGGCGAGAGAAAAGGTGAGCGTGTCGTGAAGGGAGATTTCCTGAAACAACGTCCGCAGGTCGTGGTAACCGTCGGGGCGGAGGGGCCCGACGTCGAGGTGAAGGTTGATTTTGGCGTGGGCCCTGAGTGTCAGGCCGCGCCGCGCGGGGGCCACCCTACTCTCCCTTTTTCTCGGTGTCGCTGGCGTCCGAGAACGCGGAAACCGCGGGCTTGAGGAATTCCATGGAGAGCGTCACGCCGTTGCGGCCGTCTTTCCAGAGAAGCTCCGACGGAAGCGGCGCCGCGGCGCCGGTGATCTCGATGCTGTCGGGCTGATCGCCGGCCAGCCACTCGATCTTGCGGACGTCGCCGGTGCGGTCGTCGAAGGTGACTCGCGCCCCGCCGCCCTCGGCGATGAGCGTTCTGCCCTTCGCCTTGGCGTTCTTCTCGAGTTCAGCCAGGTTCAACTGGCGGAAGACGTCGCCCGACAGGAGCGATTCGATGCGCGTGAAACCTCGCGTTGCGTAGACCTCGGCGGTCTGAAATTGCGGATGGATGGCGCCATACTTCGCGCGCTTTCCTTTTTCCTTCGTCAGCAACAGAACGGGGCCGGACAGCGGTCCAGGGATCTCCACGCGCAGAAGCTCGTGGGCGGTGAAGCCGAACTGGGCCTTGCTCCGGAAGCACGGAACGCTGTCGCACAGCGCGATCTCGACCAGGCTGTTTACCGAGCTCAGGTCGCCGAAGCGCGTGGTGGCGCGCTTGATGAAAGCGTCCACCCGCCGCGACGGCGGCAACTTCTTGAGCGCCTTGGAAAATTTGCCGGGAATGTTCTTGGCGCGCGGCTCAATCCGGAGTGCCTCGTCCCACGCGAGGACGGCGTCGACCATTTCTCCGCGCGCGGCCTGCACGTCGCCCAAGTGGTCAAAGATGAGCGTGTCGCGCGCGCGGCGGGTGGCTTCGATCAGGAAATCCTTGGACTTCTCCAGCTTGCCGAGACGGTAGTAGAGCCATCCAATCGAATCGAGGTAAGCGGGGTTCTCGGGTTCAAGGCCGACCGCGTCGTTGAGCAGTGCCTCGGCCTCGTCGAGCTTGATGCCGCGGTCCGCATAGGTGTAGCCGAGGTAATTGAGGGCAATGGCGAAGTCCGGCTTGAGCTGGATGGCCTTTTTGAGCTCTTTCTCGGTGAGCTCGAACTTGCCCATACGGTCGTAGAGCGTGGCCAGCTGGAAATGCGGCTCGTGGCTGGCCGTGTCGATGTCGAGAACCTTGTGCAGGGTTTTTTCCGCGTTCTTGAGCTGGTTATTCTGCTCGTAAGCGATCGCCAGGTAATTCAGGAAGTCCGTGTTGGAAGGTTGGAACACCACGAGTTTCTCGAGCACCTTCACCGCGTCGGAGAATCGGCCGGCCTGCGAATAGTAATAGGAAAGTCGGAGGTAGACGCCTGCATCCGGCTCCCCCTTCGCAACGCGCTCGAGAAGGCGGATGGCCTCGGCCCAGTCGCCCCGATTCTCGGAGAGAAGAGCCATCCAGAAGTTCGCGGCCGCGCTGTCGGGAGCGAGTGACTTGGCCTTCGAGAACGCTTCGGCGGCCTTCGACATCTCGTTGTTACGATAGCGAAGCTCGCCCACGCGCAGGAGCAGCGGGAGGTTGGAGGGATCGTTGCCCATCACGGCTTCGTAGTGAGCGATGGCGGTCGAGGTGTCGTGGTTCACTTCAGCGAGCTGAGCCAGCGCGAGATGGGCTCGAACCGACGACGGCTCCCACTCGAGCGTTTTCTTCCACGCCTTTTCGGCGGACGGGGCGTCGCCGGAACCCTGGTATAGCTGGGCGAGGCGCTCCCACATATCAACGTCGGTGGGATGCCGCTGGAGATACGACTTATAGAGATCGACGGCCTGCTTCGGGTTCTTCGGGGTGAGCGTACCGGCGAGGCTGACGATGCCTTCGGCCTCATCCGGCGCGAGCTGGACGGCGCGCTTGAGTTTGGCCTCGGCCTTCTCGCTGTTGCCGATGGCCCAGTTGATCTGACCGCCCAGGATCAGGGACTTCACGTCCGTCGGGTTGAGATCGGTGGCTTTCTCGATTTCCTCGGCGGCGCGGTTCACCTGCCCGAGGCGCAGCGAAAGCTCAGCGGCGGTGCGGTAAAGATAGGCGACTTCGGGCGCTTCCTGGATGGCGTGCTCGATATCGGAGCGGGCGCCGAGAAAATTTCCCTGGGCCTCGAGAAGAAGCGCGCGCAGGTAGTAGTGATACGCGACGGTGGACGAAGCGCCCGAGTTCTGCGCCGCCCGGGCGCTCGCGGCGCCGAAGCCCAGCGCCAGGATGACGGCCAGAAGAATGTTTCGGAAGGTGGTTTTCACAGGTCCTTTCTCATGACGAGCGCGTCTTCTCCCCGGGGATAAGCCCCGCGGCGGCGCTCGAGGGTTTCAAATCCCGCCTGGGCATACAGCGCCAGGGCCGGGCCGTTGGCGGCGTCGACGTCCAGGACGAGCCGACGGGCGCCTTGATCGCGGGCCACGATCATAACTTTTTGAAGCAGATTTGCGCCGTGGCCCCGGCGGCGGGCGGCCGGATCAACCATGAGGTTGAGAAGATAGGCCTCGTCATCGATGACCTGGAGGACGCCGAACCCCCGAGGCGCGCCATCTTCCTCCCACACGAGCACGGAGGAGCGCGGCCCCGTCAGAAACTGCCCGGCGGTCCAGGGATAGGGGCGGTTGGCTTCCCACCCGGCGAACAGGGCTTCCTCCCCCGCCTGGATCGGGCGGAGCGACGCGCTCACACGCGGGCGCGCGCCGGTTTCTTCGAGCGCTCGGCCCAGGAGGGCTGGAGATAGATGGGAATGGTTTTCTCGATCGTGAACTTTGACCACGACGGAACGGACCCGCACTTGAGGAACGCGAGGCGCGCGAGCGCCGACGGATCGGGCGCCGTGAATTTGTGCGGCGTGAGCCCCTGCGGGAACAACGGCGTGGCGTCCGCGCGCTCGATGTAGGCCAGGTGGGCGCCGGCCCGAGCCAGCTTCGCCAGTTCCACGTCCGCCTTCGCTTCGGTGGTCCAAACCGGCGCGCGCGTTGTTTTCCATGCGCCCTTCGCCGACCGCTCGAACACGGCGATGTAGGCGTCGCCCGCGAGCGCGGGCAACCGCGCCGCCACCGTGACGCGCGGCGCGATGATCCGGCCGGCGGCCTCCCAGGCAATGATCTCAAGCGCGCCGATGCCGATGACGGGAATATCCAGCCCCTGGGCGATTCCCCGAGCGGCGGCCACGCCCACGCGCACGCCGGTGAAGCTTCCGGGGCCGTGGTCCACGGCGATCAGGGCCAGGTCGGAGCGCCGAAGGCGGCTTTTCTTGAGAAGTCGATCGAGTGTCGGGAAGAAAACATCCGTCTGCTTGTTGTCCGGAATCTCAAAAATGCGTCCGAGACAGGGAAACGCATGCGCGGCGAGGTCGTGAAGCGCGAGGCCCAGCGTCGGGCTGGTGGTATCAATGGCGAGGCATATCCGTTTTTTTATCATGACGCCTTTTCGAGCGCGCCGACGACGCTTTCGAAACGGCGACCGCGCGGCGTGAACTCGATGCGGCGGCGTTCGCCTTTCGGTTCGATCGTGATCCGCACCTCAAGGCGTTCCTTCGGCCAGATCTTTGGGAAGCGTTCAGCCCATTCGATGAGGACGACGCCCGGGCCCACCTCTCCCGCGCCGTTGAGATAATCTTCGATCCCGATGCCCAGGATCTCGGCCTCGGTGAGACGGTAGAAATCAAGATGATGGATCGGAACCCGCCCTTCGATCGTCTCCGCGCCCACAAACGTGGGGCTGAGCGCGGCGGTTTTGGCGCCCAAAGCCGCGGCCACGCCCTGCACGAACGTTGTTTTCCCCGCGCCGAGGTCGGCCAGGAACAGGACGACATCGCCCACCTTGAGGCGGCGCGCGAGCCGCGCGGCCACGCGCTGGGTTTCTTTCGGAGAACCGGTGATGAACACGCGCTTCATGAGAAGTGCTGGAACGAGGACGGTAGCGTCACGCGCCGTCCGCCGCGGCGGTAGCCGATGCCTTCTTTTTTGGGCGTGACGTCGCCGATCACGGTGGCGCCCGCGGAACGCTCGAGGTGGCGGGCGGTGGCGGCGTCGGCGGCGAACAGGAGAACATAGTCTTCTCCGCCGGTGAGCGCGAACTCAGGCGGGAAGTGCCGCCGGAACGGGGCCGAGAGCGGAAGCGAATCGAGATCAATCTCCGCGCC
>Ga0163151_10002139_pt1 | contig 31500 bp, 23 predicted proteins | sample OliLakLV19MP5IB2_FD_145596 | JGI IMG/M metagenome (GOLD analysis project Ga0163151, IMG submission 145596) | Freshwater microbial mat bacterial communities from Lake Vanda, McMurdo Dry Valleys, Antarctica - Oligotrophic Lake LV.19.MP5.IB-2 | ecosystem: Environmental > Aquatic > Freshwater >... | reverse complement strand
GTATTTTTCTGATGGGATGGGTTGCCCGGCGTCGGACGGGACGGAGGGGCGAGTCATGGGGCGGGGTGTCCGCGTTGTCCGCGGTGGCCGGCGCCGGCGGCGCGCCCGCGGTGATGGGTGCGCTCATCCTGTTCTCGGCGGGCCCCGCGTCCGAGCCCTACATTTTCTGGTTGACCGTTCTATCGCTCGCGAGCGCACTCGCCGGTGGTTTCGTCATCTCCGCCGTCGGCGACCGCGCCCTCTGACGTCGCCCCCGCAAAAGCGGGGGCCCATCGTCTGGATTCCCGCTTTCGCGGGAACGACGCTTTACCGTCCCGGCTTCGCCGCGATCCAGTCCGTTCCGCCCGCCAGTTTCGCCGCGACGTCGGAAAACCACATCTCCGTTCGTCCGTCGGCCGTCTTCCGCCGGAGGGAGACCCGAATCGGCCCGACCCGCGCGAGTTCGCTCCAGACCAGCACCATCGATGGCGAGGGCGCCCCGTTGGGCCGAAGCACCGTTTGAAGAATAAATCGCTCCGGGCCGTAGAAAATCTCATACGCATCGGCTCGCGGCGGGTGCGCGGTCTCCACGGGGTCGACCAGCAGGCAGTCGGCGATGCCCGGTGGGACGGGCAGGGGCAGCTCTTCTTCCAGTGTGATGTCGGCGTTGCGGTCATTGATGAGTTGAAAGGGGAGGAGGAGCCACCGCCGGTCGCTTTCGAACCACCCGGCGACGCGGCGGTCCTGGGGGCTTGGCGGCGCGGCCGAAACGAGGTTCAGCGCGTGCGTGAAGGGCCGGACGCCGATTCGCGTGGCCAGCGAGACCTTGCCCGATCCCACGCCCCACGCCCATGCCCGGGAAATGGTCGTCGTGCCTTCGCGGACATTGAAGGTGAACTTGAGGGCTTCGATCCGATCGAATTCCTCGACCCCATAACGGTGGGCGATGGCCGCGGCCTCCTCATTGCCCCCCTCATCGGCCAGCGCGGGCAGGGCGGCGAGAGACGTCAGGACAACAGCGGCAAACAGGGCGTGAAGTTTCATGCGTGGATTCTATCCGAGCGGATATAATCTTGCCCATGATTATCCGGCACGCCCATCCCGACGACGCCCTCACCATTCATCGGCTCATTGATAAGGCCACCAAGAACGGAAAGATCCTCAAGCGCACATCCGCGGAGATAAAAAAGAATCTCGCCGCGTTCTTGGTCGCCGAGGAAGACGGTGCCGTGATCGGTTGTTGTTCGCTGGAGATTTACAACCGGAAGCTCGCCGAGGTCCGTTCGCTCGCGGTTGCCCAAGAGCGGCAGCGCAAAGGCGTGGCCACCGCACTCATCGACCGGTGCGTTCGGGAGGCGGCTCGGCGGGGCATCATGGAGGTGCTCGCCATCACCGATCGGCAGAATCTTTTCAAGCGGCATGGCTTCGCCGAACAGCTCCACGGCCAGAAGGCCCTTTTCCTGAGGACGGACAGCATTTAGGATTGAAAATGACTGTTCGTCAGCGAATTGCCAAGCGATCTCCAAACTCGCCGCCCCCCGGCCGGTTACAAGTAATTTACCTCGCCTTAAAGGGACCTTAAGCCCGAATCGTTAGCCTTGGATTCGTGAGCTTCCCTGTCCGACTCCCGTTCCGAAAAATCCTGGCCGCGTCCCTCGCGTTCCTGATCCTCCTTCAGCCCGCCGCGGACGGGTGGGCGGCCCTTCCGGCCGTTTCCGCTGCTCCCCGCGTGCATCTCATCCAGGACATCCATTCGCACGCCGAAGCGCAGCGCGACATCGCCGCGACGCTCGAGCGTCTCCGCCAGGAAAACGGCGGGCGATTGCGCGTCGGCATTGAGGGCGCGTCGGGAGAGTTCGATTTCAGGCCCTACCGGGCATTTCCATCCGACGCCATCCGTCGCGATGTCTCGCGTGAACTGCTCGACGACGACAAAATCGCGGGCCCCGTCCACGCGGCCCTCATCGAAAAGAAGTTTTCCCTTCACGGCTTGGAAACGACGGCGCGCTACGTTGCCAACGTCGACGCTTATCGCCGCGCGGCTCCGCTTCAGGCGGGCGCCGCGGACCGCCTCGCGCGGGCGCGCCGCGACCTCTCCGCGCGCAAGGCCGCCGTCTACCCGCGGGCCCTGCGGGCGCTCGATGACGCGGCCGCCGCTCACCGCGCCGGCCGCGCGACGCTGGGCGATTACCTGGACGCGCTGTCGACCGCCTCGGGCGACGCGGGCCTTGCCGTCGAAACCTTTCTCACCGCCCACCGCATGGAACGCACGCTTGATTTCGCGCGCGTCGAGTCGGAGAAACGCCGCCTCGTCGAGGCGCTCGTGCGCGCTTTCGACACGGCCGAAGTGCGCCGTGTCCGCGACTGGGTCCTTTCCGCGTCGTCGGAAGGGATGGGCGCCGGGCGCCGGTTCGACTATCTCTTCCACGCCGCGCGCTCCAAAGGACTCGATACCCGCGCGTTCCCCGCGCTGGCCGATTACATTCGCTACCTGCACCTGGCCGACGCCATCGACGCTGACCGGCTCTTCGCCGAAACCGCCGAACTCGAGCGCACCACCTTCGCCCAACTGAGCGAGGGCTTTCCCGGCGCCGCCGCGCTTGTTGCCGCCGACCGCCGCCTGACCCTGACGGAGAAGATCGTCCGCTTCGAACTCACGCGCGAGGAATGGAACGATTACCGCGACGCGCGGCCGGCCGGCCCCGCCGCGCTCGCCGCCGCCGCGCTGGCGCCCTTCGAAGATTTCTACCGCGTCGCCGAGGAACGGGACGCGGAGCTGGCCGGTAACGTCCGGCGCGCCCGCGTCGATGCGATCGTGGTGGGCGGCTTCCACACCGCCGGTCTCGTTCGCGCGCTCAAGGCCGCGGGCATCGCCGTCGACGTCCTCCGCCCGCGGATTTCATCGGCCGCGCCGGAAAAGGCCACGGGGTATCTCTCCGGCTTCGCCGCCCGCAAAACGCCGCTCGAGCGGCTGTTCACCCGGTGGAAACTCTTTCTCGCGCTGCCCGCCGTCATCGGCGTCGAACGCCCGCTCGTTCCCTCGGTGAACGACGACGCGCCCTGGCGTTTCGTGGAAAGCTTTCGCCGCCGCGCCGCGGCCACCCCATCGCTTGAGCCCGGCGTCAGCGAGGCCGCCCGCGAACTTCTGGACGCGCAGGACCGCGGCGCCATCGGCGCGGAGTTCGACGCCGCGATCCGTCGCTTCGCCGGCATCCCGGGCCGTCTCGGCCGCCGCTGGCTGAGCGAAACCGTTTTTTACCTCGCCCCGCTGTCGATCGGGCTCGCCACGGGAAATCTCGAGCTCATGGCAGTCGGCCTCGCGGTGAAACTCTTCGTGTTGCCGGCCGCGCATTCGTTCACCGACGGAGACCGGACGCGCGAGCGCTTCGCGGGCCGCGTCGCGTGGAGCGGCGCGTTCCTGACGGCCTACCTCGGATTTTTCGCGGCGCTCGCGGGCGTGGGCGTTCCCCCGCCGATGGCGGCGGTCCTCGCGCTGGCCGCGCCCGCTTACACGCACCGCGCCAACCATCGCGGGATCTTCGCGGCGCGCTCATGGACGGAGCGGTTCCTCTTCAGTTTCCTTCGCCTTCCGCGCGTGGCCATGTCGACCGGCGGCGCCCAGGATTTCTTGCCGGAGGAACAGGCGCTCGTCCGCCGCGTGATGGACGAGACCGAGGCGGCGCTCACCGCGTGGCGCGCCCGCTCGGACCGCACCAACGCCGAGTTTCAGGCCGACCCCGTCATCGATCTCCTCGAGCGCTACCACGCGGAGGCGCTGGCCGAGGCCGATCCGAAGGTCATGGCCGCTTTCGCCTGGGGAATCACGAACGCGCTGTTCCGGGCGAAGCTGAAGCCCCTCGAAATGCAGGTCCGAGCGCGCCGCGACGAGACCTGGTGCTTCATGCGTGGCATGCACCTGGCGGACATGGCCCAGCGGCTCAACAACCGTCTGGTTCCGGCGGTTTATCAGCAGACGGGAATGATGTACCTCGCGGTGGAGCCCGGACTTGTGGACGCGATTCGCCGTGGCACCGAGGAGGCGTTTTCCGAGGCGCCTCGCCGCCTGCTCTCGCGCGCCATTGAGGACTGGCGGGCAGGCCGGGCGGCCCGGCTGGAAATGCCCGACATGGGCGTTCGCCTCGTTTGGACGTACATCCGCAGCCTTGTCGGCACGACGCAGCCCGAGTACCGCGCCCTCATCGTGCGCGGGGCCATCACCGCCCTCACCACGGCGCAGTTGACGCCGGAAGAGGCGCGCGAGCGCGCGGCCATCGATATCGAAGAGGAGTTCTCGACCGCGTCGCAGATCGTGGCGCCGATCTACCGCGACGTCGCCGTCGAGCTTCGCGGCCGACGCCGCGTGGAGCAGGCCGACGCCATTCTCTCCGGGCTTCGCGTCGCGATCCGTCTGACCACCCGCATCACCGTCAGCGACGCCCTGAGCGTGTGGCGCGACTCGAGCACCGACGTCGAGCGCCGGAGCCACGACCAGATCACGGCGGCCACCGTAACCAGCTTCGTCAACGCCGACGTGAAATCCGAGGATTACCGGATGTCCGTCGATGGCTTCGCGGAGGCCTACGCCGCGCTGGCCGCGCATCCCGCCGATTTCATGGACCGCGTCGAGAACGACATCATTCTCGCTTCCGCCTTCTGGGACCAGTCTCTACAAACCGATGAGAAGCTTCTCCGAGCCGTGATGGCCGTTCACCGCGCCGTCGCGCAGCGCCTGGGCGGCGAGGTCGCGGCGGCGGTGCAAAGCGGGCAGGATCGGGGCTGGGCGCGTGCAATGCGACGCCAGGTGGCCGAAGGTGTCCGCCGCACGCGCGCCCCGGCTCGCGGCGCCGCCCTCATCGACATGCCCGCCGGCTTCGTCCGGTTCGCCGCTTCGCAGAACATCAGCATGGCCAATGCCGCGGGCGCCATCCGCCAGGGGCTCATGGACGCGTCGATCACCGACGACGAGGCCGTGACCTGGGTCCGCACCAACGTCGAGTCCGCCATGAGGGGCCCGCTGGATCCCGATGGCATCGAACGGCTCCGGCTCGTGCGGACCGTCGCTCACGAGCTGGCCATGCGCCTGACCGCGCTCTCACGCCCCCGCGCCGGCGAAACGCTCATCGATCTGACCAACGTCACCAATTTCGTCCAGCGCCGCGTCCGCGCGTGGAAGGGCGCCGAAATGGCCGATTCGGTTACCCACGACGCCGAGATCACCGCCGCCATGCTTCGCCTCGCCGCCGCTGACTCAATCGCCGATAACCCGGGCGAGATCTTCGACACGATGGCGCAGGTGATCCATGAAGCCGATCTCACGCCGGCACAGTTGCAGGTGCGCGTGACGCACGAGATGGAAGCGGCGGCCGCGCGCTTCCGCCGCCGCCCGCTCCTTCCCGAAATGCAGGTCTGGTCCAGCCAGATGATGGACCCCGATTTCCGTGCGCTCGCCATTGTCTACCTCGGGCTCTCGGAGCGTTACGTCCGCGAGGGCGACGCGGAGCGCAGCCACGCCATTCTCTCCGCGCTCACCGAGGCGGCGCTCCAGATGTCGCTCGACGACCTAGACGAGCTCCACGGCCGCAACTTCATCATCTTTCTGAACACGCTCGCCTACGCCTGCCTGCGCGATGACGCCTCCGATCTGGCCCGGCGCGCCGCCGCCGCCATCCTTCAACTCGTCGCTCCGTCGCCGGAGATGCCGCAGGTGGTGGGATGGGTGATGGACACGCTCGGCGAGGTGAACCGCCAGGAAGGCAAGCCCGGCGCTTCGCTTCGCCACGGCTTCGAGCACACGACGCTCATGAGCTGGAGGGACATCGCGGAGGACTTTCACAGCGACGCGCAGGAAGTGAAGCTGATGGAGCGGATGTACACCACCGCGAAAATGCTTTTTCAGACGGGCTCGCACGCGGCGGCGCGCGCCTATCTCACCAAGGCGCTCGCGTTGATCGAGCGCCGCCCCCGCGTTCGACAGATGGTGGACGGACGGCTCGTCGAGAGAATGCGCGGCGTGGAGGCGGCTTCCCGGCTGCTGCTCAGCCGCTCGACGGAGGAGTTGCCTCCGTTCATGGCCGTGGTGCAGGGCACCATCGGTGTCCAGGCGCTCGAGCCCACCGACGACCCGGAAGACGGCGGCTTCCTCTACGCGATCCTATATGAAACGAACATCGAGATGTGCCGCACCGGCGACGCCCGCTATTACGAACGCCAGCTGGCCCTGGGCGAAGGACTCTACCGCGGAGACGCGTATGTGCAGGTGCGCCGAATCAACTCGGCCAAGTCCGTGCGCTACCGCGCGGGCGCCCCGGGCGCCGACCGGCCCGCGCTCGAGGCCGAGCTTGTCCGCCTTTACGGAACGCCGCAGCGCCCGGCCGACATGGCCACGCAGGCCGACGTGGTCGACCTTTCGCAATACGCGCTGGCCCGCGCCGGCCTCGGACACGTGGACGAGGCCGCCGGCATTCTGCGCGAGCAGATCGCACGCGTGTCCGGCGCCGGATTCCGCGCGCTGGTGGACGCCGAAGCGGCGAACCGGCTCAACGGAACGCTCAATACCGAGCTGGCCGCGGTGCTGAGCGCGGCCAATGCCGCCCCGGCGGCGCTCGTGCCGCATCTCGTCGCGGGGCTCACCGTGGAAATTTCCGATGAGCGCGTCATCCTCTCCACCCACCGGCTTCTCGACCCGGCTTTCACGCGCGTCGACGTGGTGTTGGCGGCCTGCGACCTGATCGTCACGGCCGGCGACAAGTCGGGTTACTCGAACATCGCGCGGCTGAACGCCGCCATCCTGGCCCGCACCCTCGCGCCCGCGGCCTTCCCGGCCCGGCTCGACACGTGGAAGAAGAGCAAGAGCCTCAAGAGCATTCGCGAGCGCTTTGATCTCATCGACTCGATCGAGGCCGCGGCGTGGCCCGGGCGTCAGTTCGCGCTGCTCCGTCACGACGGAGAAATGGAATTCCATGAGCGCCTCTACCGCGAGTCCCTCGACGCGTTCGGCACGCGCAAGGGCGTTTCCGTTTTTGAGGAGTGGCGCGAGAACTGGAACAGCAACCAGCGCGAGCTCTGGCTTTACGCCGCGCAGCTCGCCCGCCTGGGCTTGATGGAGGAATCCCTGGCCGCGCTCCGCCTCGCGCGCAAATGGACGGCGGACGCGCTCAAGAAGTTCGCGCCGAACAAGCGCATGGCCGGCTTCCCGGAAGACCCGGGCATCATGGCGCTCCCGTTCGCGCTTAAGTCCGACAAGATCGTGATTCGCGAGGGAACGACGCTTCTTCAAACAAGCGACGCCGGCCGCATGCGGTCTTTCGGGCCGATGGTCGCCATTTCCGCCGAGCGACTCGGCGAGGGCACTGACTGGAAGACGGACAAGGAATTCATGGCCGCCATGGACCAGGCGAGCCGCCTCATCGAGCGCGTGAGCGATCCGGCCCTCCGCCCGCTGATCGAGTACGTTCAATCGCGGCTCAACCGCTTCTCGGGGCGGCTCACCCGCGGCCGGGAAGCGCTGCGCCGCGCCCTCGCCAACAGTTCCGACGACATCGACGCCGTTGAGAACCGCACGCGCGCCCGCGTGGAGCTGGCCAAGTACACGATGTGGGACACGTCGCTGATGCTCGGCCGGCGCCTCTCCGACGCTGAGCGGATGATTATTGAAGCCAAACCGATGCCGGGCTACGACGCCGTTCACGGCGGCTACCAGGAACTCGTGCTGGCCATGTTTCAGTTCGACCCCGCCGAACCCGTGGCCTGCGCGGCGGTGGCCGATCGCGCTCTGGCCCTTCTGACAACCGCGGTGCAGGGTGGAGAGCTGAATTTTCTCGCCGCGATGGGTATGCCCGCCCGCCTGGCGGAGCTGGCGCTGTTGCCCTCCGCCCCGGCTCGTGTGGGAGAGGCGCTGACCGGCCTCGTCGACTGGACCGGCGGTCGCGCGGGCGATGCCCTCGCTCTGGGCTTTTCCGTTAACGAACGTTTCGCCCGCGACCCGCAGGCCTTCCTCGATCAGGCGACATCCGAGAGATTTCCGAACATCCACGCCGCCGATGTGAACCTCTGGCGCGTGGCCGCCGCGCAGCGTTTGGGCGACCGTGAACAAATGCGCACGGAGCTCAACCGCCTCGTCACCGATCGGCGCGCGTTCTACCCCGAGGCTTTCCACCAGTCCTATCTCGTGGAGCAGCTCATGGAATCCCCGCTGCTCCGCCGCGCCTATCTCGATGCTGTGGCGGCCGTGCTCGGCGCGTTCCGCGCCGAGGAGTGGAAAGGAAGGGCCGATTCGCTCCGCCGTCTCGTCGACGCCGCCGCGTCGGTGGGCGAGCCTCAGCTCGTTTATCTCATGGACGCCCTTTCCGAGAACAAGGAATTTCCCGCCCGAAGCGCGCTGAACGGACCCGAGGGCCTTTACGCGCGGCTCGAACCTCATCTCACGATGGAAGAATGGGCCGAACGGATCAATCTCATGGACGCGCTCAACCACGACCGCTCGGTTGCTCTTCGCGCGCAGGCGCTCACGCTCCTGGGCGCCGACGCCGCCGGCCCGCTCGACCTGCTGGTGGCGCGCAAGCGCTTCGGCCCGGAAGCGATGGCGCGCATCGGCCGCGCCGTGGCCACCGCCCGCGAACAGGCCGGTCGCCGGGAATTTGTCGCGGCCCGGGAAACGCTCAACGGCCTTCCAGCGGTTTTGCGCAACGGCGATGTCGAGGCGCTGCACGCCGAGATCAACGACCGCGACGCTTCGTGGGAAACGGAGAAGGCGCGCTCCGCCGCGGCCCTGGCCTCCGCCGAGAAGGCCTACAACCGCATGGATTTCACCGGGACCGCCGCGCTCCTCGACTCCATTCACCGCGACCTTCGCACCGTCGACAGCCGCGACCTCGCCCGCCGCAACGCCGCGCTGCTCGGCGTGTGGGCTCAATACCAGTCCGGCGACTTCGACGGCGCGCTTCGCAGCCTGTCGGCCGTGTCCGCTTCCGAGGACCCGGTTCTCTCGACGCTTCGCCGCCGCATTGAGAACGTGCGGCTCGCCCGCCTCCGGCTCGATGGCCATCGTCCCCAGGAAGCGCAGATCACGCTGAACTCGATGAACGGAAACGTCAGCGATCCGCTCTACGAGAGCCTGCGGTCCGAAGTCATCGCCACCAACAACCGGGCTCATGCGGCGTTTGATGCGCTTCGTGGAATTTCCGCCCCGGTGGGAACGAGCGCCGGAGCGGTTGAGAAGATCCGCGCGGGTGTGGCCGCCGTCCTGGCCATCGACGAGGAGTACGAGACCGTCATGCAGTTCGTCATCGAGAAAGCGCAGCTCTTTTACGATGGCCGCAATTACGCTGGCGCGCAGGACGTGCTGTTCATCCTCGTCACCGAATCGCGGATCTTCGACGCGACGAGTGACAGCCATTCAAAGTTCGAGAAGGTCCGCCAGCGCCTCGAGCGCGTGAGGAGCCTCGCGCGCGCCCATGAGATGCAGGAATGGCTGACCACCATTGCACGGCTGCTCCGCACCAAGCTCGACGCGGAAACCCACGCCATGGAGCGTTCCGCCGGCTCCGCGATGAGCCAGCAGGGCAATCTCTCGGGCGAGACGTTCGTGTTCGGTCCCACCTGGCGGCTCGACCGTAGCGGAAACATCATCGTCGACCGGCTCGCGATTCTCCAGACGGAGGACGGCAAGCCGGCGCGTTACGGCGATGATGACGCACGTCAGGTGCCGCTGCCCGTGGCGGAGGCGCCGTTCAAGCCGAACCTCAGTTTCCAGATTGCCTTCGGCACCGGCGAGAACGCCGTGCGCCTGCCCGTCTCGTACGTCCGGATGGTGTCGGCGGGCAGCGATAACCGGCTGATGTTCCTTCCCGACGCCACCGGACTCGAAATCCTGAAAGCGATCGATCGCAAGAAAACGGAAGGGCGCCTGATGTACATGGCCGACATCTCCACGCTGACGCAGGTGAGCGCGCTCAACATCGTGCTCGGATACATCGAACGTCACATCCTGGCGCTGAATGAGAACCGGACCCAGGTGCATTCCATGCCCGTGATCAGCCGGTTGCTGGGGCTCGACGTCAGCCCCCAGGTGGGGGCCGAGGACGCGCCCGTTCCCCATCTGAGCGAAAAATTTGAAAGCGATCCGACGCAGACGGCGGCGATCCTGACGGCGCTTCGCCAGGGAACCGAAGCGAGCGCGTTCCAGGGACCGCCGGGCACCGGCAAGACGACCACCGCGGTGGAGATCATCCGCCACATGGTCCGCCCCGGGGGGCCGGCCAAGGGCCGCATCGTGGTCGTGACCGCTCAGGCCCATGCCGGCGTCGACAACATCGCGCTCAAAATCCAGGAAGCCAACGTCGCCATCGTGCGATCGGCGTCCGGTTCGGCTTCGTCCGCCCCCGTTGCGGGCCCCGAGGGCCCGCGACGGACAACGCGCGCCGAATCCGCCCAGCAGCGCGTGACAAAGAAACTGCAGACCACCGAACGCGAGCGGTTGGAGCGGCTGATGGCCGTCATTGAAAATCACCATGCCACCGGCCTCGGGTTCGCCTACTGCGTGACGAACAACGGGCTGCGGGGCGACCGTCGGTGCTTCGATCTCCTCACCCTCTATTTCTCGGGCGAGTCCATGAATGAGATCCGCATCCGGTTTTCGAAGGGCATGAAATCCCTCGGCGGAGCCGCCGTGAACCCCAGCCGCATCACCCGCCCCGGTGACGACGTCCGCCGCCCGTCCATACAACCGGTGTGGGCCCAGGAAGAAGCCGGACAGGCCAACCCCGCCGAGACGCTAGCCGTTCCCGTCGCGATCAACGCGGACGTGGTCATCGCCTTCGGCGATCAGGACCAGCTTTCTCCCGGCAAGTTCGAGGAGCGCGGCAAGCGGCTGATTCGCCAGGAAGTGGCGGCGGGCATGACGCTGATGTGGGGCAACCTGAACCGTATTCTTTCGCGCGCCGTGCTGGCTTCCATCGAGATCTCGCTCTTCGAGCAGATGTACAGCTATGCGTCGCGCTGGGCGGCGCTGGCCGCCGGGGCGGGCGCGGGCGTGATCACCGGGTTCCTCGAAGTGTCGCGCCGCTCGCACTGGGTGATCGTCGATTCCATCGTCAACGTGTACTACGGCGACCGCCTGCGCCATCGCGACGAGGACAAGGCGCGCGCCCGGTGGGAGCGCATCCGCAAGGACACGGTGGTTTTCGTGAACTCCGACGGACGCGAAGAGATGGACGCCCGCGACCGCGAGATCGATTTCAACGACGGACGGGACGTTGACCAGTCCGATGACCGGCGCGGGGAGCCGCAGGGCGGGCGCAACGGACGACAGGATTCCGACGCGAACCGTTCCAAACGAAATTTCCGGGAGGTGGGGGAAGTGATCCGTTCGGCCACCTATCACCTCAACGGCCGATCGGCGCGCGATCATTCGCGCCGCAAGGCCGGCGACATTCTGATTCTCACGCCCTACAAGGCGCAGAACCGCCTCATCAATGAAACGCTCCGCTGGGTGGCCATCGCGAATGATTTCGCTCGCCGGGACAACGTGTCGCCCGCCGAGCTCGCGGAGCTCGCGCAGATCGTCAACGAGCACGTCCAGATGTTCCAATCAGCCCGGCTCAATCCTGGAGAAATCCGCCGCGTCCTTTCTCAGTTCCGGTCCGCACCGTCCCAGCGTCGCCCCGCGCTGGTCGAACAGCTTTTCGACGTCGTCCGCCCGATGTACGACCTTCGGTTCGACGGCGCGCGCACCATCGGTCGCGACGACCTTCCCGAGGTCGATACGCCTCCCGAGGCCTCGGAGGAAATAGCGGAAGAGGCGGCGCCTGAAGAGGAAAGCCTCGACGAACAGGATGCCGACGTCATCGAGGCCAAGACCGTTCACCGCGTCCAGGGTCAGGAGAGGAAGGTCGTCATCATTTCACTCGTGCGCTCGGATGAACTGGGGTTCCTCGCCGGAAAGGTCGGACGGCGGATCATCAACGTCGCCACTTCGCGCGTGGAAGAAAACCTGGTTCTCGTGTACAGCCGCGGCATGCGGCCCGATGAGGTCAACGAGATGGAGCGGCGCCTCACCGCCAACTTCGCCCAGGGCCGCCTGAGCTTCGCCGTCCTGCCGCGCTTTCCATCCGACGCCAGTCCGCTGGCCAGCCTTCGCCTCGCGTGGGGACTGTCCACCGGAAGCGCGCCGCTCGATCGGTTCATCGACCAATGGACCGGTCCGCCGGTGGAAACCGTCACGTTCCTCGCGGTGCTGGGCCTCGGGCTCGTCGCCGGAAACGCCCTTGTTGTTGCCGCCGGTGTCTTCGTGAAGCTCGTCGCGTTCCCGGTGCTTCACGCGCTGCCGGCCTGGCTCGGTCTTCGCCCGACGATGGTCGACGTGAGCGCGGTGGCCGCGCTGGCCGCGGTGTCGGTTCTGCTCTACGTCGCGGCGTTCTTCGCGCTCACGGCGGGCGCGGGCCTGCCGTCCTCGTCGGCCTTCTGGATCTCCATGATCGCGCCCACGATTCTGCACCTCGCCAACAACAACCGGGGCGCCGTCCTGGTTCCCGCCGACCTGGGCGAGACGAAATCGCTGGAGCTCGACACCATTGCCGGCATCGAGGCGCAGAAATCCGCGCGCCTCGTCGACGCCCTGGCCCCGCCGGTCCGCCGCGCGCCGGTCTTCCGTTACGGCTCCAACCGCCCGGTCCGCTCCGGCGCTTAAATCGTCGACGGTGGCACTGGCCGCCGGCGTTGATCTCCCTCATAATTAATAGCATCCGCCCATGCGAAACCCGTCTGCCCGCTCATTTCGCGCTTTCCTGATTCCGCTGGTCTTTTCAGCGTCATTCGCGCACGCCGTGGACCCCTACAACCCGAACGGCGACCGCCAGCGAGCTCTTGAAGATCCCGAGAAGTATTCCCGGCCCGTTACCAACGAGCTCAAGGGCGCCGAGATCAAGGAATACCGCGACCGCATCAACGCGGTGAAGGCCCAGGTGTTTCGCGAAGGCGCGCCCCCGGTCGGCTCGACGCTGCGCGCCTTGACCAGGGACGCGGCCGGCCCCGGTCCGAGCGCCTACATCGCACAGGCCCGCTTCTCCGATTTCTCCACAGGCGTTCGCCAGCAGATCGAAGCCAAACTGGGCGGCACGCCCGCGCCCGACGCACGTGTCGTGGCCCAGGTCGACGTGAGCAAGGACGCCGTGGCCGTCGCCAACGCGCGGGTGGTGCCGATGGCGGGCCGCGTGACGGGCGCCATCCCCGGCACCGACGTGACGCCCAGCATCCGCCGCCCTGGCGTCGACGTTCCGCGACAGCAACCGCCGGGCGTCACCGTGCGGCCCCTTCGCGACGCCGCGCCCGCAAAAACGAACCGCGACGCCGCTCCGCCCCGGGAGACGAGCGCTCCGAGAGACGTCCTGGCGCCCCGGGCCGAGGCGCCCGTTTCCGATCAGCCGGTGCCGTCGGACATGGCCAATGCGAAACCGATTCCCTTTCCCGGGCTCGGCGCCGCCGCGAAGGCGCTGGTCGGCGCGCCACTGGTGACCTCGCCCGCGGCCGTCGCCGAAGTTGAACCGGTCGCCCTCCTCCCCCTCCCCGAGGGTCCGCCCCTGGTGGTGGCGCATCGCGGCAGCAACGGCTCGTCGCAAATGCTTTCCATCGTTGGGCCCGCGGCGCGTCTTCCCGAGGCGCTCAAAGCGCAGGTCCGCGCCGACAAAGGGGCCACGGCGCTCCCTGCCAACAATTCGCCCGTGGAGATCATGGTGGAGATCAGGGCCGATCGCACCCTTCGGGTGACCGAGGTGAAGGCCGCTCCGGCCACCCGCGCCGACGCCGCGCTGGCCCCGGCCACACCGCCGACCGTCGCGGGAGCGCCCGTCCCGGCCGCGCAGAACAATTCCGCTCCCTCGGCGCCCGGGTCCGATACGGGCCCGGCAGCGGTGCCGGCTGGCCAGCCCGCGCCCGCCGTATCTGCGAACGACCCTTTCCCCGCGGTGGCGGGCGCGAAGGCGGTGGCCATGGCCATCGGTATCGATCCGTCGACGGTGCGGCTTCAGCGCCCGCCCGAGAAATCGGAGCCGACCACGCTCACGGTGGTCAGCCAGAACGATCGTTCCGTCCGGTTGGACGCGGTCAGGCCGGATGGACCACACCGGCCGACGGTGGTGCGGGCGGAAGGCCGCTTCGGAGATTTCGCCCCGGCCACGCAACGCCAGGTCCGCGAGATTCTGGGTCGCTTCAACGCAGCGCCGCTGGTGACGGACAATTCCCAGGTGATCTTCGAAGCGCGGCCCGCCGCGCAGGACCAGTTTCTCATGGTGTCGATTTCGGTGCGCGATCCGCAGGCGCCCGGCAAGGAATCGGTGCTTATCTGGCAGGAAGGACAGGTGGCGCCCGGTGAAGCGCCTCCGCCGGCCTCCGACGCGCCGGCGGCCCAGCCCGGAACGCCCGCCGGCACCACGCCGTCGCAGACGGCCCAGTCTTCCGATCGTCCCGCAACGCCGCGCGCGGGCGGCCTCGCGCCTTCGGTGGCCGCCATTGCCTCCGGCGCGTACGGCCTGCCGGACGCGTCTTACTCGATCCGCCCCGGCGATCCGAAGGGCGGCATAAAAATCGACCCGGTGATGCCGGGCAAGCCCGATGTCATCGTCGCTCCGCAGACCCGCGCCCGGGAGGGCATGAACGATTTTGCCGTGCTCGGAAAAAACGTGGACTTCACCGACACGATCCGAGCCCAGGTGGACGCGATGCTCCGCTCCGCCGTCGAGAACGGAGAAACCTGGGCAACGGACGCTCTCAAGGGGAACCGCCAGCTCCTCGTGACGTTTGAAGTTGATGACGCCGCCGAGGAGTCGGTCGTGCGCGTGAAGGACGTGGCGCCCACGCCGCAGGACGCGGCGCGCGACGCCGCGGCCGCGATGGGCCTTCAGCCGGGCGAGTTTTTCGTGGTGAACGTGGGCGACCAGGCGCTGATCGTCCTCGAAAAAGGCGCCAGCGGCGAGATCCGGCTCGGCGACGGAAAGAAGCTCATGCTGTCGTCCCCGGATGGGGACGCGAAGGTTTTCGTCAATCCGAACAAGACCCGCAAGGACGCGACCGCTGTTCTCATGCTCTCGCGCGATTCGCTCAAAGCCAACCGCGCGGCGCTGGCGCGCATCCTGGGGCTGGGCGGAGAGGCGGCGGTGAAGGCCGCGCTTGACGGAAACCCGAAAGCGGGCGAGTTCATCGTGCGCGTCGACACCGGCGCCGATGAGAAAGTCGTGATCAGGGCGATGCAGGGCGGCGCGCCCGATCCATCGCTCATCGGCGTCGAAAAGAAGCCGGAGGAAGGACGATGAAGATTCTGAACGCGGCATTCGCCGCCATGCTGCTGCTCGCGCCCGCGATGAGCGGGGCGCAAGAGGGAAAGAAAGTGGAAAAAATTCATAAAACCGAGGCCGAGTGGAAAAAGATCCTGCCGCCCGAGCAATACCGGATCATGAGGACCCAGGGCACCGAGATCGCCTGTTCCGGCGAGTACTGGCGGAACAACGCCGACGGCATTTACCGCTGCGCCGCCTGCGCTCTCGACATCTTCGACTCGAAGGACAAGTTTGAGTCCAGCTCGGGTTGGCCGAGCTTTATGCGTTCGGTGCCGGATCACGTTACCGAGAAGAAAGACTCGAGTTTCGGAATGGTCCGCACGGAAATCAACTGCGCGCGCTGCGACGGCCATCTGGGACACGTGTTTGAGGACGGTCCCCGTCCGACGGGCCTTCGCTACTGCCTGAATTCGGTGGCGCTCAAGTTCATCCCTCGCGCGGAGACCAACAAGCCATGAAGCACGCGCCGAAATTTCTCGCGCTCGTTACCGACATCCGTAGGAACATCAGGGAAACCGACGTGAAAACCGTGCGGGCCCGCCAGGAGAGAGGGGAACCCTTTCTCCTCGTGGACGTGCGCGAAGAGAGCGAGTGGGCAAATGGCCATCTGCCCGGCGCCACGCACCTGGGCAAGGGCGTCATCGAACGCGACATCGAGGCGCGGGTGCCCGAGACTGGAAGCGAAATTGTTTTGTATTGCGGCGGGGGCTTCCGGTCGGCCCTGGCGGCGGACAATCTCCAGAAGATGGGATACACGAACGTGATCTCCATGGACGGCGGTTACCGAGAATGGACCGAAGCGGGTTTTCCCACCGAGAAGTAAAAGACGTGAATCCTCTCTGCGCCGTCGTCATGGGTCCGGCGGGAACCGGAAAAACGACGATCGGCTCCGCCGTCGCTTCCCGCCTCGGCTGGACCTTCATCGAGGGCGATTCTTTCCACCCCCGGTCCAACATCGATAAGATGGCCGCGGGCACGCCTCTGACCGACGAGGATCGCGAACCCTGGTTGGCGGTTCTGGCCGAACGGCTGAGGGTAGCGGCGCGCGCGAATGAGTCCGTGGTGCTCGCGTGCTCCGCGCTCAAAGAAAGTTATCGCTCCCGCCTGAAGATTCACGACGGCATTCGTTTCGTGTTCCTGAGCGTTCCACCCCAGGTGCTTCACGAGAGGATGTTGAATCGGAAAGGGCATTTCGTGCCGGCGTCGCTGCTGACCAGCCAGCTCGAGACGTTGGAGGTTCCCCGAGACGCGGTGGCGGTCGATGCCACACGGCCCGTCAGCGACACGGTCGACGAGATCGTCTCTAAAGTCGCCCGCTGAACTCGATGGTCCAGGAGATCGAGAAGCGCTCGCGCGGCGCGAGGATCTGAACGCCGCTGTCCCATGCCTTCTGCTCCCGCCGCTCGAACCCGTTCACGCTCATGCTCATGGGCTCCGCGCACACGAACGGCGCCGACTTGCCCTCGAAGTAGGGCGGCGCCCACACGTAGAGATGGCGCACGTCGGCCCCCGGCATCATCCACATCTCGAACTTTTCGTCCGGGTAATACAGCGACACCGGGCGGCCCTTGAAGCCGGTGTAGCCCGTGTCGAACGTCCGGTCGGACAGCGAGACGCCCTGACGCGCGTCGAAACGGCCCGACACCGGCCGCGCGGGCCCCGTGGGAATCGCTTTCTCCGACGGGAAATAATTCGGCGCGGGGATGGTGATCACGGCGGGGCGGCTGTGGGGATTGAGGCGCCGCAGGAAGAACGGATGAAAGCCGAGCCCGACCGGCGCGGGCTCGTCGCTGAGGTTCATCGCGCCGAACGACGCCTCGATGCGCGGGCCCACGATCTTGATGCGGTGCCCGAACCGGAAATCGAACGGGAAATTAAAATCGGCCTCCTGCTTGGTGTCGAGCGTCAGTGACACCGACGTCGGACTGGCACTGGCCACCTGCCAGGGGCGGGAATAGACGTCGCCATGGATGGCGCTGCCATCAGCGAAATTTGACCTGAGCTGAAGGCCCTCGCGCTTGAACGTGAATTTTCCGCCGGGAATGCGGTTGCACCACGGCCCCATCAGGAAGGCGCCGCCGAAGAGGGGGTTCTTTTCGATGTGGCGCAGCGCCGGCGGCGGCCACAGAATTTCCTTCCACAGGTCGTCAACGCGCGTGCGCAGACGTATCCAGCGCGCGCCGAAGCGCGGGAGAATGTCGAGCTTGATCGTCGGGGAGGCGAGGCGGATCATGGGCGCGCTTTAAGCGCGGGCGAGGTCTTTCGGTTCGATGCGCGCGGCGCCGAAGAAAGGCTGGAGCGCCTTGGGGATCCGGACGCCGCCGTCGGCGTCCTGGTAGTTTTCGAGAATCGCCGCGAACGTGCGGCCCACGGCGAGGCCGGAGCCATTGAGCGTGCAGCCGAACACGCGCTTCTTGTCCTTCGTGGTGACCTTGAAATTCATTCGACGCGCCTGAAAGTCGGTGCAGGTGGAGCAGGAGGAAATTTCACGCCAGACGTTCTCGCCGGGCATCCACACTTCGAGGTCGTAGGTCTTCGCCGACGAGAAACCCATGTCGCCCGTGCAGAGCGCGAGCACCCGGTAGGGAAGCTCGAGGCGCTTGAGAACCTCCTCGGCGTGCGCCGTGATCTTCTCCAGCTCGGTAAGCGAGTCCTCGAGGCGGCAGAACCGCACGAGCTCCACTTTGTCGAACTGGTGATTGCGGATGAGGCCGCGCGTGTCTTTCCCGTAGGAGCCCGCCTCGCGGCGGAAGCACGGCGTGTGGGCGGTCACGGCCACCGGCAGCGACGCCTCGTCGACGGCCTTGTCGCGCATCAGATTGGCGAGCGCGACCTCAGAGGTGGGAATGAGAAAGAGATCGTCGTCCTGGCAGCGGTAGAGCTCATCGACGAATTTCGGCAACTGGCCGGTGTTCGTCATGGTTTGCGCGGTGACCAGCAGGGGCACGGCGTGCTCGGCGTAGCCGTGCTCCTTCGTGTGCAGGTCGAGCATGAAATTGGCGATGGCCCGCTCGAGGCGGGCGCCCGCGCCGGCATAGAGGGCGAAACGGCCACCGGAAAGCGCGGTGGCGGCCTCGAAGTCGAGGATGCCGAGGTCAGTTCCCACGGCGTGGTGGTCGCGCGGCTTGAAGTCGAAAGCGGGTTTGGTGCCGTGCTCGCGAACGACCTTGTTATCGGCGGCCGATGCGCCCACGGGCACGGAGGCGTCGGGAATGTTCGGCAGGGTCAGGAGAAGGGCCTCGAGCGCGTCTTTCACCGCCCGTTCCTTGTCCTCGAGCGTCTTCATCTCGCCCTTCACGCCTTCCATCTGCTTCATGATGTCGGCGGTGTCTTTCTTCTCGCGCTTGAGCTTGCCGATTTCGTCGGCGGCCGCGTTGCGGCGGGCGCGGAGCGCGTCCACCAAGGCGAGCACGGTGCGCCATTCCCCGTCAAGCTGGAGCGCCTTCTCGAAGTCCGGCAGGGCCTTGCCGCCGCGGTTCTTCAGCGCCGCGCGAACAGCGTCGGGCGTGTCACGAAACAGTTTGATGTCGAGCATCTATTCCTCGTCGCCCTGAAGGGCGCGGAGCTTGGCCAGAACGGAGAAGTCTTCCAGCGTGGTGGTGTCGCCCGTGGTTTCGCGGCCGGTGGCGATGTCACGAAGCAGGCGGCGCATGATCTTTCCCGAACGCGTTTTCGGAAGCATGTCGGTGAAGCGGATGTCCGCCGGCTTGGCGATCGACCCGATGGCGCGCGTGACGTGCTCCTTGAGTTCGCTGATGAGCGATTCCCCGGGTTTGTCGCCGCCGTTCATTTTGACGGTGACGAACGCCACGACTGCCTCTCCCGTCAGATCGTCCGGCCGTCCAACGACGGCCGCTTCGGCCACGCGCGGATGGCTCACCAGCGCCGATTCGATTTCGGCGGTGCCGAGACGATGGCCCGCCACCTTGATGACGTCGTCGACGCGGCCGATGACGAAGAAATAGCCATTCTTGTCGCGGTGCGCGCCGTCGCCGGTGAAGTACGTGGACGAGACGCCTTTCTTATCGGGCTTCACCTGGGAAAAGTAGGTCTTCTTGAACCGGTCCGGGTCGCCGTAGATGGTGCGCATCATGTGCGGCCATGGCTTGCGGATCACGAGGAAGCCACCGCCGGTACCCGAAGGGTTGCCATCTTTGTCGACGATGTCGACGACGATGCCGGGGAGTGGCCGCGTGGCCGAACCGGGGATGGTGGGCGTGGCGCCCGGGAGCGGCGAGATGAGAATGCCGCCGGTTTCCGTCTGCCACCACGTGTCGACGATCGGGCATTTTCCGCCGCCGATGTTCCTGTGGTACCACATCCATGCTTCCGGATTGATGGGTTCTCCAACGGAGCCGAGAAGCCGCAGCGACGAGAGGTCGTGCTTCTTCGGCCACTGCTCGCCCCATTTCATGAACGCGCGGATGGCCGTGGGCGCGGTGTAGAGGATGTTCACGCGGTGCCGCTCGACGATGTCCCAGAAGCGGTCGGGGCCCGGGTGGTTGGGCGCGCCTTCGTACATCAGCACCGTCGCGCCGCAGGAAAGCGGACCATAGACAACATACGTGTGGCCGGTCACCCAGCCAACATCGGCCGTGCACCAGTAAACGTCGTCGTCCTTGAGATCGAAAACGTACTTGCTCGTGTAGGTGGCGCCGAGCAGGTACCCGCCCGTGGAATGCTGGATGCCCTTCGGTTTTCCCGTCGAGCCTGAGGTGTAGAGGATGAAAAGCGGATGCTCGGCGTCGACGGATTCCGGTTTGCAGACGGCCGGCTGTTTCTCGACGATCTCGTGCCACCACACATCGCGGCCGGCTTTCATCGGAATGTCCTGCTTCGTGCGCTGGTAGACGATGACCGAATGCACGGTCGGGCACTTGGGCAGCGCCTCGTCGACGGCGGCCTTCAGGTTGATGATCGATCCCCGGCGGTAGCCGCCGTCAGCGGTGATGACGAGCGAGGCTTTCTGGTCATTGATTCGGTCGACGAGCGATTGCGCGCTGAAGCCACCGAACACCACGGAGTGGGTTGCGCCGATGCGGGCGCAGGCGAGGAGGGCAACGGCGAGTTCGGGCACGAGCGGCATGTAGACGCACACGCGGTCGCCTTTTTTGGCGCCCCGGCTTTTCAGCGCGTTGGCCAGGCGGCAGACGTCGCGGTGGAGCTGGGCGTAAGTGATGGTGCGCGTCTCGCCTGGCTCGCCTTCCCAGATGATGGCGGCCTTGTTTCGCCGCCCACCGAGGACGTGACGGTCGACGCAATTCACGGACGCGTTGAGCTTGCCGCCGATGAACCACTGAGCGAAGGGGGGATTCCACTTGAGAACCTTTTTCCAGGGCTTGTCCCACTGGAGGAGCGCTTTGGCCTGGGTGGCCCAGAACTTCTCGGGGTTTTTCACCGAATCGCGGTAGATCTTCTCATAGGCGGCGAAGCTGGGGATGTGCGCGGTCTTCGCGAATTCCGGGCGGGGTTTAAAAAGGCGACGCTCTTTTAAAATCGATTCGATTTCGGACATCCTGCAAATCTACAAAATCATATTCGCCTGAAAAGGGGCCGGGCCCGTGCTGGTTAGGGGTCAGCACGAGCCCGGTTGGGGTTAAACAAGCTTCTTTAAAAGTCGGTCTGTGTGAGGAGAGGGATCACACAGACCGTCAATCTTTAGGCGATCCACCCCAGCATCAACTGCAGGGCCGTGGCCAGGCCAAACACGCCGCACGCCGTCACCATCGCGAGCAGGGCCGCCAGGCCCACGGTCTGAAGCGTCTTGTGCGGTTCGCCAAACTTCATCGCGGGCGCCGCCGGGAAGTCCGGCAGGTCGCGGGGGATCAGGCACTCGAGTTCCGCGACGGACATGTTCTCGCTCATCAGGAATCCGCCCGACGGATCGTAGTGAGTGCCGGTCTGAATCTGCTCGTCCATCTGATGGAACCGGTCGCGGAGCTTGGCCTCGAGAACCATCATCGTCATTGCCAGACCGCTGTTCTCCTGCATCACCTGGTGCTCGACGAGCTCCAGTTCGCGGAGAAGATCTTCGTACACCACTTGGCGTCTGCGTCTGACGAGGTTCATGACCTGCCTCCCGTGCCCCACTTTCTACTCTCACAGTCTAAAGGGCAGGCGTGATGATCCGGTGACATCCGGGGGATAATCAGAAGAAAAGAAACGCACGGGAAAGCTTAATTCGAGATTTGATGCGTCATGGCAGCGTGAATTGCTGGAAATGAAACATTTTCGCGCTCGTGTCCGCAACGGAGGCCTCGTCTGAGGTGTCCCAGGCCGGCCGAATCAATCAATAGGAGGTCTTTATGAAGCCGATATCAGCCTTTCTTGCGTTTTTGATCACATTTTTGATGCCTTTAACCCATGCCTCAGCCCTGGAGAAAGGAGTCCCGGTCGATTCTGAGGGGTTCCGCGCCACTTATGGGTTTCAGCTTCAGGTGTTGGGAGCCGATGACCGGGTCAAGCCGGAGTGCGACTTGGAGGGAGACCGGAAGGTCACTGCCAAGGCCGGAGAGCGCTACACCATTCGCGTTTATAACCCCCTGCCGGTTCGCGCCGCCGTGAACCTGACCGTCGACGGCGTGAACACGATTGACGGTAAGCCGTGCGGCGTGGAGGACGGCAGCCGCTGGATGGTGGAGCCGATGTCCTGGATCACGATCCGGGGCTGGCAGGTGAACGGCGGCGAAGCCCGCCGCTTTTACTTCACGAATGCCAAGCGGTCCTATGCCGCCTGGCGCGGAGCGGCCCTGAAAAAGGACCTGACGGCGAACTGCGGCGTGATCGGAGCGGCTTTCTTCTGGAACCGGGCTGAGCTGGCGAGCTGGCAGCAGGAGCAGGCGCGCATGCGTTGCGACCGGATGGCGCGCCGAAACGCCAGTGGAGCGTCCTGTGCGATGAAGGCGGACATGGCCCAACTGGCCGCGCCGGCAGCGGCCAAGGAGAAGGCGGGTACCGGGATGGGCGAACGCGAAACCCACCTCGTCCGGGCCGTGGAGTTCAGGGGCGACGCGGGGATGTTTGACCCGAAAAATGCCCTCGTCCTTTATTATGGGTTCGAGGAGCCGACGCGGCCCAACCCGTTCCCGGCTCTCAGCTACGCGCCGGAAGTGCCTTAGGACGTCTTGGCGGGCGCGGTCGAAACGACAACGCCCAACCGTTTCAACGCGATGTGCGCGGCTTCCCTGACGTCAGGGTCGGCGTCGTTCAAGGTCATGGTCAGGGCCGGAACGGCGCCGACGCCGTCCGGGCCCAGCCGGGAAAGCGCGTGCGCGGCTTCCTCCCGGACGAGAGGGTGGGCATCGTTGAGTCCGCCCACCAGCGCGGGCCCGATCTTTGCCACCGGCGCGCCGATGTCGCCCAGGATCGTCACGGCGAGCGTGCGCAGGTATGGGTCCTCAGACTCGAGCTCGTTGATGACGGGGTCCACGGCCGCCGTCCCGCAGGCCACCAGCGCCTCGGCCGCCCGGTTGCTCACGCGCAAGTCATCCGAACTGATCGCCTGAAGCATTGCGGCGACGATGTCTCCCCGCTCGCTCCCCGGCAGGGACTTGATCTTCTTGAGCGCCGAGGTCCGGATGTGGTCACGGGAGGACAGGGCGCGTTTCTCGAGTGGCCACAGTCCGCAGCCGCCCAGAATGGCGGCCGCCAGAGCGATAGTGGCGAGATTGCGGAGATTTACGCGCGGGAGGTTCATAGAAGGTCTATAACAGTAGGGCCGAGGTTAATAAAATTTTCGCCCTGCCCGCTCAAAACCTCGAAAACACCCGGCTTGACACTTTTTTTCGCTTTTTTGTTACATGGCCCACGCGTTTTCCAGGAGCTGGCTGTCGAACCCCCCGGTAAGAACCCCGAAGAAGGAAATCGAAGTGCTCCCACAGCGTGGGCGTATGCGTCCGAAGGGACGCAGATCGCAGTCACGCTTCTTATCGGCATTTTTGTCGGGTACAAGCTCGACGCGCGATTCGATAGTTCGCCCTGGGGCATTGTGGGTGGCGCGACGCTCGGCATCGTCGTCGGGCTTTACGGATTTCTCAAGCGGGCGCTGAAGTGGTGAAGGCCGCCGTCGTCGGCTGGGTTTTTCCAGCCGCCGTCGCCGCGCTGACCACGGCCGTCGCGTTCAATGTTGGAGCGCCGCCGGCGGTCGCGAAAGGTGTGGCCGCGGGAGCGGGGCTGGCCGCGCTTCAGGCGACGCTCTCGACAGCGGCCCTTCGATGGGCCTGGGATCGATCGTACTTCTGGTGGGTCTGGGCCGCCGGCGTTTTTTTGCGGCTGGCGGCCTTCGCGCTTGTCGCGTTCGCCGCCCTCCAGTTCACGCAGTTGAGTTTTGTCGCGACAATGACGTCGATGGTGGGTTTCACAACGGTGTTTCTCGTCGTGGAATCCGCCACATGCTTAAAAGGCTGACATGGACTTTCTTCATCTTCTCGAACATCACATTCTCGACCATCCCGTTTCCGCGGGGTTCACCATTTTCGGGCTCCGCCTCGCGATCACCAAGCACGTCATCATGATGTGGATTTCCGGCGGACTCCTCGTCGTCGGCCTTCCGCTCCTGGCGCGCCGCTGGCCGGTCGTTCCTTCGGGCTTCCGCGGAATGATTGAAGCCTTCGTCGTCTACGTGCGCGACGAGGTCGTCCTGCCCAACACCGGCGAAGTCGGCCGGCCTTACGTCCCCTACTTCCTCACGCTCTTCTTCTTCATCCTCGTCACCAATCTCATCGGCCTCATACCGGGGTCGGCGACCGCCACCGGCAACATCGCGGTCACCGCTGCGTTGTCCCTGTGTACCCTGGCCCTCATCAACATCGCGGGCATCCGCAAATACGGCGTCGTTCACCACGTCCACAATTTCATTCCCCATGGCCTCCCGGGCTGGCTCGTTCCGCTCATGCTTCCTTTGGAAATCGGCGGCCTCTTCACTCGCGCGTTCGCGCTCACCATCCGACTTTTCGCAAACATGATCGCGGGCCACGTGGTCATCCTGGCGTTCCTTTCGCTCATTTTCCTTCTCGGCTCTGTTTTCATCGCGGTGCCTTCCGTTCTTCTCGCGGTGGGCCTCATGATGCTCGAGATCTTCGTCTGCTTCCTGCAGGCGTACATTTTCACGCTTTTATCGTCGATATTCGTCGGCGGAAGCCTTAATCCGCATTAAATCGTATCGGAGGACTGACCAATGAGTAATGAGATGTTGTACCTCGGCCTGGGTTACCTGGGCGCCGGACTCGGAGCCGGACTTTGCATGCTCGGAGCTGCTTCTGCAATCGCCCGCCTCGCGGGCGCAGCGTTGGAAGGAACGGCCCGGCAGCCTGAAGCCGCCAGCGCGCTCCGCACGTCGATGATCATTCCGGCCGCTCTCATCGAGGGTCTCGGATTCTTCGCGCTCGTCGTCTGCCTTCTCGTGGCGCTGAACCTCGGCCTGAAGCCGACGCCGCAGGCCGCCAACGCGCCCGCCGTCGCTGCAGCTCACTAGAAAGCGCCTCATCGTCCCCGCGCCTTAGGCGGGAACGTTCCGGCAGGAGACAGTCATGGACAAGCTTCTTCAACCCGACACGGGACTCATGATATGGACGGTCGTCACGTTCATCCTCGTCCTTCTCGTGCTCAGCAAAGCCGCCTGGAAACCCATTCTCGAGGGCATCAACGCCCGGGAGAAGGGAATCCGCGATGACATCGAGCGCGCCGAAAAGGCCAACGTCGACGCCACCGCGTTGCGCGAGCGATATGAGTCTCAGCTCAACGAGGCTCAGCGCACGATCCAGCAGATGGTGACGCAGGCCCGCGCCGACGGCGAACGCGCCCGGGCGGAGCTCGTCGCGGCCGCCAAGGCCGAGGCTGAGCGCATCGTCGAGAAGGGACGCCGCGACCTGGGCGGAGAAACCGAGCGCCTTCGCTCGGAGCTCCGCGCCGAAGTGGCGAACCTGTCGTTGTCGGTGGCCGAGAAAATCCTCAAGCGGACGGTCGACAAGAAAGTCGCCGACGACATCGTCGGGGACGCCATCCGCTCGGTGAGCGAGGCGAAGGCATGAAGAACCTGACCGTGGCCCGCCGATACGCGCGCGCTCTTTTCGAGCTCGCGACGGAATCAAAAAGCCTCTCCGACGTGCTGCAGGGCATGTCGAACATCCGGATCGCGCTGGGCACCGCCGCCGAGCTCCGGCCGCTCCTGATGAACCCGATGGTCCGGTCCGAGGACAAGCAGAAGCTGATCTCGGCCGTTACCTCGAACAAACTGATCCTGAAATTCGTCGATCTCCTCGCCCGGCGCAAGCGGCTCGATCTGATCGAAACGGTCCACGATCTGCTCAACGACATGGGCGACGCCGCCCAGGGCGTGAGCCGCGCGCTGATCAAGAGCGCGACGCCGCTGACCGACGCGCAGAAGCGCGACGTGGAAGCGGGCCTCGCGAAAACGACCGGCGGATCGGTGATCGGCAGTTTTGCAATCGACACCAACCTCCTCGGCGGGGTCTGGGTCAAGATGGGCGACAAAGTGCTGGACGCGTCACTTCGCGGCCGGCTCGAGTCGATGCGGCACGCGCTCGTTAACAGCGCCAATTAAAGAGAGAGGAATTTATGGCCATTCGTTCAGATGAAATTACGAGCGCGATCAAGAAGCAGATCCAGGAGCTCAAGGTCGACACCGAATTCCAGGAAGTCGGTCATGTCCTGAAAATCGGCGACGGCATCGCGAGCGTTTACGGCCTGAAGTCGGCCCTGAACGGCGAGCTCCTCGAGTTCCCCGGAGGGACCTCGGGCATGGTGCTCAACCTCGAATCCGACGCCGTCGGCGTCGCGCTCATGGGCCCCGATTCCCACATCAAGGAAGGCGACCAGGTCAAACGCACCCGGCGCATCGTCGAAGTTCCGGTGGGCGAGGCGCTCATCGGCCGTGTCGTGAACCCCCTCGGCATTCCCATCGACGGCAAAGGCCCGATTAAGACGACCAAGACGCGCCCCATCGAAGTCATGGCTCCGGGCGTCATGGCCCGCCAGTCGGTGCGTGAACCGCTTCAGACCGGCCTCAAGGCCATCGATGCCATGATCCCGATCGGCCGCGGCCAGCGCGAGCTCATCATCGGCGACCGCCAGACGGGCAAGACCGCCATCGGCATCGATGCGATCATTAACCAGAAGAACACGAAGGACCGACCGATCTGCATTTACGTTGCCATCGGCCAGAAGCAGTCCACCGTGGCCGCCGTTGTTCAGACGCTTACCGACGCCGGCGCGATGGATTACACCATCGTCGTCGCCGCCAACGCGTCCGACCGCGCTCCCCTTCAGTATCTCGCGCCTTACGCGGGCTGCGCGATGGGCGAAGAATTTCTCTGGCAGGGCAAACACGTGCTTTGCATTTACGACGACCTGTCGAAGCACGCGCAGGCCTATCGCCAGATGTCGCTGCTGCTCCGCCGCCCCCCGGGCCGCGAGGCCTACCCTGGCGACGTTTTCTATCTTCACTCGCGCCTTCTCGAGCGCGCCTGCAAACTCTCGAAGGAAAACGGCGGGGGATCCCTCACCGCGCTTCCGATCATCGAGACGCAGGCCGGCGACGTGTCGGCCTTCATTCCGACGAACGTGATTTCGATTACCGACGGACAGATCTACCTCGAAAGCAGCCTCTTCTACTCGGGCGTTCGGCCCGCCGTGAACGCCGGTCTCTCGGTGTCGCGCGTCGGCGGCTCCGCCCAGATCAAGGCGATGCGCCAGGTGGCAGGTCCGCTCCGCCTCGAGCTCGCGCAGTACAACGAGCTCGCGGCCTTCGCGCAGTTCGCCTCGGAGCTCGACAAGACCTCGCAGCAGAAGCTTGCGCGCGGCCAGCGCACGGTCGAGCTCCTCAAGCAGGACCAGTATCAGCCTCTCGACGTGGCCAAGCAGGTCCTCGCGATTTTCTCCGGCGTGAAGGGCCACCTGGACGACATTCCGGTCAACCGCGTCCGCGACTTTGAGAAGGGCCTCATCGCCCACGTCGAAGCACGCGCGCCGAAGGTGTGGGACGAAATCCGCGCCGACAAGATGAGCGACGAGCTCCAGGGCCGTCTCACGGCCCTCATCAAGGAATTCAAGCAGGGTTTCAAGTAAGGCGACCTTAGACTCATGGCTTCCATCCGCGAACTTCGCAACAAGATCAAGTCGGTCAAGTCGACCCAGCAAATCACGAAAGCGATGAAACTGGTGGCGGCCGCGCGCTTGAACAAGGCGCAGGAGCGCATCATGCAGGCCCGGCCGTTCGCCGATCGCATGGAGCGCCTTCTCAATGAGCTCGCCCATCTTTCGCGCGAAGCCGGCGAACTGCCGGGTTTTAACCACGCGTTCTTCAAGCCCCGCGAGGGCGCCCGCGTCGACCTCGTGCTCGTCACCGCGGACCGGGGCCTGTGCGGCGGCTTCAACGCCAACCTGATCCGCCGCGGCGTGCAGTACCTTCGGGAGAACCCGGGCAAGGACATCCGCGTGTGGTGCGTGGGCAAGAAAGGCCGCGACTTCTTCCGCCGCTTCTACAAGAAGATCGAGCGCGAGAACGTGAACATTTTCCAGCGCCTCTCTTTCGTGCAGGCCGAAGTGCTGAGCGAAGAGCTCATGGAGAGCTATCTCAAGACCGACACGACCGAAGTCGTGGTGCTCTATAACGAGTTCAAGTCGCGCCTTCAGCAGAAGATCACGCTCCGCCGCCTGTTGCCTTTTTCCGCCGTCACCGATGCGGCCCCCGAGCAGGACTTCATCTACGAACCCAGTCGCTCCGAACTGTTGAAGGAACTTCTGCCGCGTTACGTGAAGGCCCAGATGTACCGAATCCTTCTCGAGTCCCAGTCGGCCGAGCTGGCGGCGCGCATGGCGGCCATGGATTCCGCCACGAACAACGCCAAAGACCTCATCGCGTCACTGTCGCTCACGATGAACAAGGTCCGGCAAGCGTCCATCACCCGCGAGCTGGCCGAGATCGTCAGCGGCGCGGAAGCCCTGCAGGGTTAAGTTTTTCTTTTTGAAAATTAAGGAGTCATCGATATGAAAGGCAAAGTCGTCCAAGTCATCGGCCCCGTCCTCGACATTGAGTTTCCGGAAGGCCAGCTTCCGAAAATCAACGAGGCCCTCGTCCTCAGGGACGAATACGACGCCGGCACCACGCGAGTGAAGGTGGAGCTCACGCTGGAAGTCGCGGCCCATATCGGCGACAACACGGTTCGCACCATCGCGCTGGGGCCCACCGAAGGCATCGCCCGCGGCATGAACGTGGAGGCCACCGGCGCTCCCATCACGGTTCCCGTCGGCCCGGCCTCGCTCGGCCGCCTCGTCAACGTCCTCGGCCAGCCCACCGACGGTCTAGGCCCCATCGTTTCGAAGCACCAGTACCCCATTCACCGCGAGCCGCCGCCGTTCACCGACCAGGTGACGACACCCCAAATCTTCGAGACCGGAATCAAAGTTATCGACCTTCTCGAGCCCTATTCGAAAGGTGGAAAGATTGGGTTGTTCGGGGGCGCCGGTGTCGGCAAGACCGTCATCATCCAGGAACTCATCAACAACGTGGCCACGCACCACGGCGGCGTCTCCGTGTTCGGCGGCGTCGGCGAGCGCACGCGCGAAGGCAACGACCTTTACCACGAAATGAAGGAAGCCAAGCTGGCCGACGGAAACCCCGTGCTCTCGAAGACCGTGCTCGTCTACGGTCAGATGAACGAGCCGCCGGGCGCGCGCATGCGCGTGGGTCTCACCGCCCTCACGAACGCGGAATATTTCCGCGACGAGGAAGGCCAGGACGTTCTCCTCTTCATCGACAACGTGTTCCGCTTCGTTCTCGCGGGCGCCGAAGTGTCGGCCCTCCTCGGGCGCATGCCGTCGGCCGTCGGTTATCAGCCGACGCTCGGCCTCGAAGTCGGCAGTCTTCAGGAGCGCATTACCTCGACCAAGAAGGGTTCGATCACCTCGGTGCAGGCGGTTTACGTGCCCGCCGACGACATGACTGACCCGGGCGTCGCCACGACGTTCGCCCATCTCGACGCGACCACCGTTCTCTCTCGCCAGATCGCCGAGCTCGGCATCTACCCGGCCGTCGACCCGCTTGAGTCCACCTCGCGCATCCTCGACCCGCGCATCGTGGGGGAGGAGCACTACAAAGTCGCCCGCCAGGTCCAGCAGATCCTGAACCGCTACAAGGAGCTTCAGGACATCATCGCGATCCTCGGCATGGACGAACTGTCCGAAGACGACAAGATCCTGGTGAACCGCGCCCGCAAGATCCAGAAGTTCCTTTCGCAGCCGTTTTTCGTGGCCACGCAGTTCACCGGCCTCGAGGGCCGCTACGTGAAACTGCCCGACACCATCCGCGCCTTCAAGGAACTCTGTGAAGGCAAATGGGACCACCTCCCTGAGGCCGCGTTCCACATGGTCGGCACCATCGAAGAAGCCGCCGAGAAAGCCAAGAAGCTGGAAGCGGGAATCTAACGAGCCAGATGATTCACGTCGAACTCATCACGCCTGAACGCCTCGCGTTAAGCGAAGACTGCGATTTCGTCGCCGCCCCCGCGGCGGACGGTGAGCTTGGCATTCTCCCGAATCACGCGCCGCTGCTGGCGCAGCTGGGGCACGGCGTGCTCCGGCTTGTCACGCAGGGCAAGACGCATTACGTCGCGGTCTCGGGGGGCTTCCTGGAAGTGCAGAAGGGCAGCCGCGTTTCCATCTTCGCCGAAAGCGCCGAGTTGGCCGACGACATCGACGTCGAGCGCGCGCGTCTGGCGGCCGAGCGCGCCAAGAAAGAGCTCGTCGAGACAGATCTCACCGGAAAAGAGCTGGCGGCCCTGGAAGCTTCTCTCACGCGCGCGCTGCTCCGCATCAAAGTCGCGGACGTTCGCCGCCACCACCGTCAGGCGGCCCAGCAGGCGCACAACTAGGCCGGACGTGTCCGTTCTCCGCATCACCAAACTCGGCGAGCCGGTCCTCGTCGGCCTCGCCCGCCCCGTCACCGACCTCGGCCCCGATACCCAGAAGCTCATCGGCGACATGTACGACACTATGTATGCCGCCTCCGGAATAGGCCTCGCCGCGCCCCAGGTCGACATTCCGCTCCGCCTCGCCGTCATCAATGTCACGCCCGAGAACCGGCGCAATCAGTTCGTCATCATCAATCCGAAGGTCGTCAAGCGCGAGGGTTCGCTCGCGAGCGAGGAAGGCTGCCTGTCGCTTCCGGGCCTCGGCGGCGCCACGTTCCACCGCGCCGCAAAGGTCATGGTGGAGGCCGTCAACGAGAAAGGCCTGCCCGTGGTAGTTTCCGGCGAAGGCCTGCTCGCGCGATGCCTCCAGCACGAAATCGACCACCTCGACGGAAAAATGATCATCCACCGCGCGCATCTCAAGCGGCGCCTGGAGATGCATTGGGCCCTCAGAAAGCTGAAGAAAGACGGGCTCTGGTAATGCTGAATGTTCTTTTCTTCGGCACGCCGCAGATGGCGGTTCCCTTTCTTGACTGGCTGAGCGTCCATTCGAAGGTCGTCGGCGTGGTGTGCCGTCCCGACGAGCCCGTGGGCCGGGGTTACGCGCTCACCGCGCCGCCCGTCAAACAGTTCGCCCAGAAGAAGGAGATTCCTGTTTTTCAGCCGGCCGGCCCGTGGACCGAAGAGCAGTTCGCGCAGTTCAAGGCCCTCAAGGCTGACATCGGCATCATCGTCGCCTACGGGCGCATCCTGCCGCGCCCGGCCTTCCTGGCCCCGCGCCTGGGCTCGATCAACCTCCACTTCTCGCTTCTGCCTCAGTATCGGGGGGCGGCGCCGATCCAGTGGTCGCTCATCAATGGCGACACGCGCACGGGCGTCACGGCCTTCTGGCTCGAGGAAGGACTCGATTCCGGGCCCATCTTCCACCAGGTCGACGTTCCCATCGAGGCGGCGGACAACGTGAAGACGCTTCGTGACAAGCTGGTGAAGTCCGGCATCGATCTGCTGGGCCGAGTGATGACCGACACCGCCAAGGGCAAGATCACCCGCCGGCCCCAGGAAGGGGAATGCACCCTGGCCCCCCAGCTGAAGAAGGACGACGGGAAAATATCGTGGGAGCGCCCGTCGAAGGAAATTGTCAACCTCATCCGAGGCATCATGGAGTGGCCGGGAGCGGCGACCTCCTATAAGCCCGAAGGCGGGCCCGCCAAACTTTTGAAGATCCTTCGCGCCTCTCCCGTGTCCGACGATCTCACCGACGGCACCGC
>Ga0163151_10002138_pt1 | contig 31504 bp, 22 predicted proteins | sample OliLakLV19MP5IB2_FD_145596 | JGI IMG/M metagenome (GOLD analysis project Ga0163151, IMG submission 145596) | Freshwater microbial mat bacterial communities from Lake Vanda, McMurdo Dry Valleys, Antarctica - Oligotrophic Lake LV.19.MP5.IB-2 | ecosystem: Environmental > Aquatic > Freshwater >... | reverse complement strand
AACAAGATGTACTGATTCAAGTTGCATTTGGCTGTTGATGGCTTGGTTATTTGTCTCATTTTTTGCTGAAATCATCATTACCTATTTCAATACATATTCTATCGCCTTTGTCAATGCGTAAGTTCTATGTCCACACTAAGACAGGTAATATAAACCCAGACATACTTGCTAAACCAGCAACTCCAATAATTTGCCCACTCTTTCCACCGACAATAGTTGTTGTAAGTAGACCGCTCATAGCTGGGTCTTTAACCAGAGGCATAAGTTTACCAAGAACTCCAGCAGGTATAACTATCCTGAAGCTCTGGCTCAAAGCAATTGCTGATGCAATCTCAGGTATCTTTCCAAGGGCAAGACTTAACTCATCGTTTGAAGATATTTTCTCCATGTCATAGCGTTCGATGAGACTATCGGGATCACTTTCGGGGTTGAGTCTCATTAAAATGATATCCCCTTCTGGATTTTTTAAAACAATTGGTAATTGTCTTGATTCGTTAGGCTCAGTTGCAGTATTTTCTGATTCCATAGTTGATTTGGATTGATTATTAATTTGGTAAAGACAGAAGGATTTTGAAGCTTAAGGTTTTATTACTGACCAATATAAATCAAAAATCCCCAGAATCGCTAAAATTCATTTAATTGTTTACTTTTTACCAGCGACCGTAATATCGAACTTCAGTTCAAATGGCTTGAATGTTGCGCCTGATTTAGGGCTACCAGTTAGTTTGACTTCATAAGCACCTGTTTTTGGGAAAACAATATCAGTTCCAATCACACCTTTGTATCCTTCGGCGTTAATGGATTTGAGCATAGGTTGGAGGATGGGCTTAGCATCTTTCTTTCGAGGTTGAGCAAATACTACGAGTTTGCAATTGCACTGTTGTAATGGAATCAGTTTTCCACCTTTACGAGTCAGCGCGATCCAAACTTGAGTGGATTTCCCTGCTTCGGCTCTATCATTAGGCTCGATGTGCATAGTGCCGCCAACATCACCTGACACCTTGATTTCATGGGCTGAGATCGGTTGAATTATTGTAGGATCGATCGAACCGATACCCAACAAAACTAATGCAATCGAAGCATTAACAAGTTTAAATTTATTTGACATTTATTTGATCGGCAATAAGAATGGGAAGTCTATTTAGAAATTCCATAGTAGGGGATTGTCGTCTAAATAATCCGTGACCGATCGACCGATCAGATCGATTTGTTTCAGCTCATCCACAGTTAGTTTAACTGCTTCAGCTTCAGCATTTTGGATCGCTTGTTCGGCGTTACGCGCTCCCACGATTGCATTAGCTTGGGGTTGAGCGATCAGCCATGCTAGAGCCAAATTACCAAGACTAGTTTGGTGGTGCTCGGCGATTGGACGGAGTTGGTCTAATGCTTGTTGCGCTCGTTCGTAATTTTCGCCAAGGAATAGCTTGTTCTTGGCACGGTGATCGCCCTCAGCAAACTGATGACCGCGCTGGAATTTACCTGTGAGCAGTCCTTGTGCTAATGACGAATAAGCAATAATCGAGATATTTTGCTCAATGCAATACGGCACAATTTCTTTTTCTACCTGTCGCCAAAATAACGAGTATGGTGGCTGGATACTATCGATTTGACCGAGTTGAGCCACCTCTTCTAGCTGCACACGCGAGAAATTGGATACCCCAATCGCCCGAATTTTGCCATCCGCTTTAAGTTGATTCATCGCTCTCATTGTCTCTTCGATCGACACGATTTCACTATTCCAAGTACCAGACGGCCAGTGGATTTGGTAGAGGTCAATGTAATCGGTTTTGAGGTTTTGCAGCGATCGATCGCAAGCTTCAATCACCTGATCGTATTTGAGATGATTGGCGAAAACTTTGGTGGCATAGATCGCTCGATCGCGCACATCAGAGAGAGCTTCAGCCACAATCTGCTCCGAATGTCCCTCGCCATAAACTTCTGCCGTATCGATTGTAGTAATACCAGCATCAAAAGCCGATCTGATTGCTTTTACAGTTTCACTATCTTCGATCCCCACCCACATCCGTTTTCCCGCCTGCCATGTTCCCATTAGGATCGGGGTAATTTCAAGATCTGATTTACCTAAGCGTCGCTTTTCCATTGCTAGTTTAACTTTGTTGTAGGGGGCATTTACTAGCTTATTCTACGATCTGGTTACTGGATCGTGCGGACAAATTCCACGCCATTTCGCTGTAAGACAACTCTGGGAGAGATTCCAGACATTTCAATCCGCTTGACTAAAACTTTGCCACCAATTCGATCGCCTTCGCGCACATAACGAGTCACTTCCCCAGGTACAGACACGATTGCATAACGACTACCCGCAATTTTGATCGCGCCACTGACCACGATCGAATCTTCTGGTCGAGGGGCTGGAGGCGTGTAAGGGCGAGTTGCAGATCTCACAGGTCTGCGGATCGGGGCAATCACAGGACGAGGGATCGCAATTGGTGGTGGCGGTGTAAATCTGGGAATTGGCACGGAGCCAGGGATCGTGGCAAAGGGATCTCGTCCTAGGTTAGTATTACCATTTACCCGAAGATTTAACTCTTCCTGTCTTTGAGTTTTGCTGGTTGGCTCAATCAGGCGTGATGATTGGAGTGTTCGCTGTTCGATCGACTTCGGCATCACTTTTGCTGGAACAGAAATAGTCGCTACAGGCGATGATGTCGCTGTGGGAGTAGCGAGACTGATTACTTTAGCAGTTGGTGCATCGCTGCTATTACAGGCATAGAGTCCCAGAGTTGCCGTGACAAAAATGCTAGTTAAGCAAGTTTTCCAGTAAGAAAAACGCATGATCTACTCCTCAAAAATTAACCAGAAATCAGATGATTCGCTACCAAGATAGCTCAATTCCCAGTATTCGTCTCATTAAACTGTAACGCCTTACCTCGGATTTGTTGATTTACCACGCCATTGGCATAAACCACCTCGCCGCCGACAATCGTGACGATCGGCCATCCTGTCAACTGCCAACCTTCAAACGGACTCCAGCCGCATTTCGTCAGCATTTCCTTTCCTCGCACGGGTTTAGATGTTTGCAAATCCACCAATACTAGATCGGCATCCCACCCGACTTTAATCTCACCTTTGTGCGGGATACCATAAGCTTTAGCAACATTCGTGCTCATCCACCGACTAACTTGAGCAACGCTGCAACGTCCCTGCTTTGCCGCCGTCAGCATCACTGGTAGAGATGTTTCAACCCCAGGCATTCCTGATGGTGATTTGGGATAGGGCTGAGCTTTTTCTTCTAATGTATGTGGCGCATGGTCGGTAGCGATAAAGTCTAAAATGCCGTCATGTAATCCTTGCCAGAGGGCTTCGTTATCAGCAGTCGATCGAAGTGGTGGGTTCATCTGCGCCAAAGTACCAATCGTGTTGTAAGCACTGGTATTGAGCACAAGGTGTTGTGGCGTAACCTCGGCAGTCACCCAAGCAGGCTTGCAAGTTCGCAAAAAAGCAACTTCCTCAGCAGTGGATAAATGCAGAATGTGGAGACGACGTTGATACTTAACTGATAACTTTACGGCGAGCTGAGTTGCTAGTAGGGCCGCCTGATTGTCTTGGATTTGGGAGTGGAGCGCAGGATTAAGATATGTCGGATTATCACCGAGAAATTGCTGACGGCGGGCAGTCAGACGCGCTTGATCCTCAGCATGGACGGCAATCAGTCGTGGTACTTGGGCAAAAATTCGATCGAGCACTTCTTCATGATCGACCAGCAGATCGCCATGCATTGAACCCATAAAAATTTTTACACCACAGACTGGGTGAGCGTGCTGCAATTCACTCAAGTTGCTGTTATCATGCGTCGCCCCAATAAAAAAGCCATAGTTAACAACACATTTACTAGCAGCACGAGCTAATTTATCGTCCAGAGCTGCTTGACCGATCGTTAGTGGTTTGGTGTTCGGCATTTCCAAGAAGCTCGTAACCCCACCTTTGGCACAAGCGTGGCTCGCTGTACGTAGATCTTCTTTGTGTTCTAGCCCTGGTTCGCGAAAATGCACCTGTGGATCGATCACTCCAGGCAGTAGCGTCAACCCTTCACCATCAATAACTTGATCCATGGCATTGGGTTCAGTGTGGTGTTCGATCGACACAATCTTGCCACCATCTAAGCGCACATCTCCCAGTAGAAACTCACCATCGGGCAACAAAATCTGACTATTTTGTATAAGTAGACTCATAATAAAAACTCTTACTTCATAGAATCAAGTCTATCTTGAATAGTCGATTGTGTGTCGATCGACCTCACTTAAACAAAATTCAGTAACCAGATAAATAAAATAAAGGTTGACACATGTGACATGGTTTGGCATTATAGATAAGCACTTTTAAGTGCGGGTGTGGCTCAGTGGTAGAGCATCTCCTTGCCAAGGAGAATGTCGTCAGTTCGAATCTGATCACCCGCTTATATTTCAGACTCAAACATACTTGTAAAACTTATTTACAAAAATTTGGATCGGGTTCAACTACTTGTAGAATCCGATCCAAAGTTTTTTGTCAGGCAGACTCACACTACATCACCTGCTTGAGGATGCTTATAGTTCAGCCATTTCTATGCATTTTGGTATACACGATCTCAAACTTCACTCTGCTATAGTCACGTTAGATTCAGATCGAAATTAGCTACATCTATTTTTAGTCGGCTGAACAAAAAAGTTGGATGCAGGAGATTAATCATGAGAATTGCCCAAATTGCCCCCCTATGGGAACAAGTGCCTCCTCCCGCCTATGGAGGTTCTGAGCTAGTAGTGAGTTTACTGACAGAAGAATTAGTGCGTCGTGGTCATGATGTCACATTATTCGCTTCAGGCGATTCGACAACTCACGCTAAATTAGAATCTGTCCATCCCAAAGCCCTACGCTTAGATACTAGCGTCAAAGACTATAATATTTACGACATGCTCAATATGAGCCGAGTTTATGAAAGAGCCGATGATTTTGATATCATTCACTCTCATGTTGGCTGTGTGGCAATGCCTTATTCCACTCTAGTCAAAACCCCAACAGTTCATACTCTGCATGGTATCTTTACCCCCGATAATGAGAAGATGTTTCGCCATGTTCGTAACCAGCCTTTCATTAGTATTTCCAACTCCCAAAGAGATCATAGATTAGGATTAAATTATCTAGACACAGTCTATAACGGCATCGATCCAAATACCTATGAGTTCCATGCTCAGCCAGATCATCCACCCTATCTGGCATTTTTAGGTCGGATGTCGCCTGAAAAAGGAGCGCATTTAGCGATCGAAATTGCCAAGAAATCAGGATGGCATCTCAAAATGGCAGGAAAAGTCGATGCCGTTGATTTGACCTATTTTGAGCAGGAGATTAAGCCCCACATTGACGGCAGCCAAATTGAATTTCTCGGTGAGGCGAATCATCAGCAAAAGAGTATTCTGATGGGTGGAGCCGTGGCAACTTTGTTTCCCATCACATGGAAAGAACCGTTTGGATTAGTCATGATTGAATCGATGGTGACTGGAACTCCAGTAATTGCGATTAGTTTAGGCTCTGCCCCAGAAGTTATTGCTCATGGTCGAACTGGATTTCTCTGTCAGAATGTGGAGGAATGCATCGCGTCGATCGATCTGGCAGCTCAACTAGATCGGAGAGTCTGTCGCGATCATGTCTTAATCAATTTTAGTGCGAAGCGGATGGCAGATGGATATGAAGCAGTGTATCAAAAGATTTTAGCGGAAAAGTATTCGCAAAATGGACATGCCAAGGCTTTAGTGCTGGGTTAGCTTTTTGCATATTTGGGCTATATATTTGGGAAAGTCACTGCTGAGTGCAAATCATCTATAACGTAAGTAGTGAATTTGAGTAATCATAATGAACAAAATTGAAATTGATGGGAGGGATTTTATTCTTGCCAGTGAAATGCCGATCGCTCCTTGGACTTGTAAAATTAACGATCGATCGATTTCAACCCTGACACTAAAAGATGATGAACTATTTTTAATTACCGATACTCTAGGAAACATCTCTGACGTGGGCTGTAGCTCTGAAGGACTTGAGAGCAGTATGGGTTTATTTTGTCGTGATACCAGATTTCTCAGTCGATTGGAGTTGCAAATTGATGGTCGATCGCCAATTGCATTTAGTAGTACGGCTCGTAAGGGCTTTGCGATGTCAATACTGTGTTCTAATTGCCAAATTGGTGAGCATGAGTCTGAGATTAAAGCCGAAACTATTGGCATCCATCGAGAAATTGTGATCAAAGGTGGTTTGTTTGAACAGATCCAAGTCACTAACTACAACACTAAGCCGATTAGTTTTACCATGAGTCTTAGTTTAGATGCAGATTTTTTGGATTTGTTTGAAGTAAGAGGATTTAAGCGACCCAAAAGAGGGAATTTACTCAGAGATATCCCAAACTTAGAACAGAATATCTCTGGTTTAAACCAAGAAAAAGAAATAGTGCTTGCCTATCAGGGATTAGATGGCGTGTTGATGGAGTCTCGCATTCAGTTTAGCGACTTTCAGCCCAATAAAATTGTAGGCTATACGGCGATTTGGCAGCTAGAACTTGATGTCTATGAGTCTGTGACTTTAGGCTACCGTATTCATCTATTTACGAATAATCGCCCTACTTCGATGGTGAGTGTACCAACTACGTTCGCTCAGGCAAAAACGGAAGAATTGTTAGAAGAGAAAGTTTGGACGGCACAAATCACTAAAATCTCGACCGATAACGAGACTCTAAATCAGGTGATCGATCGAGCTGTGCAGGATATTTACCTATTGAGACAAACTTTTGATGGGAATAAGTTTCTCTCCGCAGGTGTGCCTTGGTTTTCAACTTTATTTGGTAGGGATTCGATTATTGCTGCTTCCCAAACTCTAGTTTTAGACCCATCGATCGCGCGTAATACCCTCTCACTCCTTGCCCAATATCAGGGCAAAGTCGATGATGACTGGCGGGATGAAGAACCGGGAAAAATTTTACATGAGATTCGCTTAGGAGAAATGGCACGCTGCTACGAAGTTCCCCATACTCCTTACTATGGTACGGTTGATGCCACGCCACTATGGTTGATGCTTTACGCTGAATATTTTGCTTGGACGGCAGATACAGACTTACTCGATAAGCTGTGGTCAAATGCAATTGCGGCGATGGAATGGATCGATCGCAACTGTAAAGATAGTGGTTATCTCACTTATAATCGCCGTTCTAAAAAAGGACTAATCAATCAAGGCTGGAAAGATTCCGAAAATTGTATCGTCGATCGACACGGGAAATTAGCTCAGGGGGCGATCGCGCTTTCGGAAGTGCAGGGCTATGTCTATGCCGCAAAAGTACGGATGAGTCAACTGGCAGATCGAAAGAACTTACCTGACCTTGCTAATTTGTGGCGATCTCAAGCAAAAGACCTAAAAACCCGATTCAATCGGGACTTTTGGCTCCCAGATCTAGATTATTGCGCTCTAGCTCTGGATGGCGATGGCAAACCCGTCGATAGTATTACTTCTAACCCTGGACATTGCTTAAACCTGGGCATTTTCGATCCAGAGAAAGCTCTGAGTGTGGCAGCACGGCTCAAAGCCCCTGATATGTACAATGGTTGGGGAATTCGGACTTTGAGTAGTCTTTCCCCTGCATATAATCCTATGAGTTATCACATCGGTTCGGTTTGGCCTCACGATAATAGCCTGATTGCGCTGGGATTACGATCGATCAACCTCGTCGATCAGTCATTAGATTTAGCCCAAGGGTTGATTAATATGACTTTAATGCAGCCCTATCAACGACCACCCGAACTATTTTGCGGCTTTGAACATGATGGGTTTATCACACCAGTGCAGTATCCTGTCGCTTGTTCGCCCCAAGCTTGGGCAACTGGAACGATCTTCCAATTAATCTCGATGATGGTAAATCTAGTTCCTAATGCTCCCGCCAATCGACTTAACATCATCGATCCTGCCCTACCAAAGTCGATCGATCACCTCTCAATTCAAAATTTACGGATTGGGCAGTCAGCGATCGATCTTGAGTTTGAACGTTCAGGTGGGCGGATCGGCGATACAACCACTTGTCGAGTCAATAAAAACAATAGCAGCCTTCGCATTATCATTGAGGCTTAGGATCAGGCTTAGGATCAACTATTTCACCCAAAAGGAGTAAGCGATTTGGAGAAACATCTCCTATAATAGAAAAGCCTCTCTATGATGCGCGTGACTACCAATAATGTTTCTTGATCTATGCTCGTTTTTGAGGGGGCTATTCCAAGTTAGTGGCAGTAAACCAGACATGTATCTGGAAACTTTAAGCTAGCTAAATGTTCAGCTCCCACCTGGTTATGCCGGGTCAAAAACTGCGGTAAGACGGCGTTGTGGAGGGGTATAAATTCCTCTCAAAATTCATTAAATAACTCATTAAGTGCAGCAACTAGAAAAACGCCAAACTTATAGGAACGTCCTCCAAAATGGGATTGTGTTACTGGTAACTGAAAATCCTACGGTTGATATCGTGGCGGCGCGCTGTTTCTTTAATGCTGGAAGTAGGGTAGAAACTAAGCAGCAAGCGGGTGTTGCTCATTTAGTTGCAGCTTTAATCACCAAAGGTACGATAAATTATTCTTCTCAAGACATTGCCGAACGGGTTGAATATACTGGGGCTGCTTTGGGCACTGAGGCGGCAGCAGATTATTTTTTGCTTAGCCTCAAAACGGTTAAATCAGATTTTGTTGATATTTTAAATCTGGCAGCGGAAATTATTCGATCTCCTGTTTTTTCGATCGAACAGCTAGAACTAGAACGACGATTGACATTGCAAGGGATTAAGTCGCAGCGAGAACGACCTCTCAGTGTTGCTTACCAGCATCTGTTAGCTCTGATGTATGGCGATCATCCTTATGGGTTCCCCTCTTTAGGGTGGACGGAGACGGTTAGCAGTATTCATGCCGATGATCTGATTGCCTATCATCAGACATGGTTTCGCCCCGATCGAATGACGATTAGTATTGCAGGTAAGATTACGCCTGAAGAGGCGATCGCCTATGTGCAAGAAACCTTTGGGGATTGGCAAGTAGTGACTAATTCAGGCTTTGCTTCCACCCAAGCGATGTCGTTTCAAGCTGAAACTGTTAAGACGATTCAACCAAATCAGCAAGCGATTGTGATGCTCGGTTATCCTGCGCCAGCCTTAAGCTCACCCGACTATGTTGCCCTGAAGTTAATTAATTCTTATCTTGGTGGTGGGCTTTCTAGTCGCCTGTTTGTGGAGCTGCGCGAAAAGCGGGGACTGGCTTACGAGGTTTCGACGATCTATCCTGCTCGACTAGAGGGTTCGCGGTTTGTGACATACATTGGTACTGCCCCACAAAATGTTAAGACGGCAATGGATGGATTGAAGGCAGAATGCGATCGACTGACAAATACACCACTAACTGAATCAGAACTGCAAATGGTGAAAAGCAAGATGTTAGGACAATACGCACTTGGCAAGCAAACCAATGGACAAATTGCCCAATTGCTCGGTTGGTTTGAAATTATGGGTTTAGGGATCGATCGCGATCGAAATTACCCTAATTCGATCGCGCAAGTCACTACCGACGATATCCAACGGGTCGCCCAGACTTATTTTACCGATCCAGCGATTTCGATCATTGGCTCGGCTGATGCGATTCAGCTTTGCGATCTTTGAGTAAATATGTCATCATCTCACCCTTACCTTTAACTTGAATCAGACCTCTTTGCTCCAAATTATAGCGATCTTTTAATTGCTCGTAAGTCGATTGAGTCACCTGAATCGATTTTGCCACTCCCGTCGATTCCATCCGATTCGCAATGTTTACAGTGTCGCCCCAAAGGTCGTAGATAAATTTTTTCGTGCCAATTACACCCGCAATTACTGGCCCCGTATTAATCCCAATCCGCATAAAGATCGGTCGATTTTTGATTCGGAAGCGCGCGAGTTCAACTTGCATATCTAGTGCCATATTCGCGATCGCGGCGGCATGATCGGATCGGGGATTAGGAATACCTCCCACCACCATGTAGGCATCACCAATCGTTTTAATTTTTTCCAATCCATGCAACTCTGCCAGTCGATCGAATTCAGAAAAAATCCCATTCAACAATCCCACCAATTCCGTCGGCGAAATTAAAGTACTGAGCGTTGTAAAGTCCACAATATCGCCAAATAGAACAGTTGCCGAGGCAAAATTTTCGGCAATTGGCGCGATTATGCCATCAGAATAGACCTCGCTTAAAGGTTCAGTGTCAGATGTCTTAGATAATCGATCGATCTTTAGTTCAGCACGCAATCCCATATCTTGTTTAAGACGTTCGGCGATCGAACTAGGCAACATATTGAGTAAGAGACGTTCTGACTTTTCTTTTTCAGCTTGGAGGGCGACTTCTGCTTTAATCCGCTCTGTGATGTCGCGAAAATACCAGATCATGCCGTAGAAGCTATTGTTGGGTGAAAGCACTGGTCCCGAAAAACAGTCAAACACTCGGTGATCTTCGAGATAAAGCTCTTCGCGCCGAGACTCACTTGGATTCTCATAGGCCCGCTCGACAATGCTGGCAAATTCTTCAGGCAATTCAGAATTAGCGAGTAACCAACTCAATAATTTGTGTTCTTGGCTAGATCGATCGGCGAAATTGAGAACTTGTTCAGGTATATTCCACATCTCACAGAACCGACGGTTGTAACTGACAATGCAACCCTGTTCATCTGCCGCCAGAATGCCATCGATCGCTGCTTGTTGCTGTGCTTGCAACAGGGAATTACTGCGTTGTAGAGCTTCCTCCGCCGCTTTCCGACTGGTGATATCTTGGATATTACCTTCGTAATAAAGAATGTTCTCACTCTCATCTCTAACCACACGGGCATTAACAGAAGTCCAAATAACCTTACCATCGCGGCAGTAAGCCTGACACTCAAATCCCGATATCCGATCTTCTGCTAAAAGAATGCGATTAAATTCTTCGGTATGTATGGGATCGACATGAATTTGCTGACCTGTCACCCGTAGGTCGTTAATCATTTCGGACAGGGAGCTATAACCATAAATCGATGCTAGTTTGGGATTAGCACTGATGTACTGCCCGTCTGGAGTGACTTGAAAGATCCCTTCTGCGGCATTTTCAAAGATACTGCGATATTTTTCTTCGGCTTCACGCAGAGCTACTTCCGATTTCTGTCGCTCGGCAATCTCAGCCATTAGTTGACGATTAATGCCCATCACGGTCTGACGCGCCGCTCTTGTCAACTGCAAGAATCGCTCTAATTTAATTGGCGAGTCCTGTGGTGCCGCAACTTGTCCTTCAACTTTGAGTTCAAGATCCTGATAAGCTTTTTGCAACGACTCCTGCGTCTTGACTCGTTCGGTGATGTCTTCGACAAAACCTTCGTAGTAGAGAATATTACCATCTGGATCGCGCACTGCACGGGAGTTTTCTGATATCCAGATCGTGCTTCGATCGCGCCGATAGACCTGATATTCAAAGCCCTTAATTTCATTGCGTTCTGTCAAAATCCGCTTAAATTTAGTGCGAAGTTCGGGATTGACGTAAATCTGCTCACTGATATTTGTAACGTCTACGATCATATCCGCAGGTGAATCATAGCCCAGCATATCGACGAGCGCAGGATTGACACTGATATATCTTCCTTCGGGTGTAGTCTGAAAAATCCCTTCAACTGCGTTCTCAAAGATGCTGCGATATTTAGCTTCCGCTTGGCATAATTCTGCTTCTTTCTGTAAGCGAAATCGCTGATTTTCTTTGATTTCTCTAACTTTATGTAGTGTTTTAGCAATTGTGATTTCGAGGACTTGAAAATCGATCGGCTTAATTAAATAGTCAAATGCGCCAAGATTCATCGCCAGCCGAATACTTCCTATATCGCTGTAGGATGACATCACCACAGTCTGGACGTTAGGATTAAAGCCATTTAGTTCGCTCAGTAACGTTAGCCCGTCCATATTTGGCATTTCGATGTCGGTGATCAACATGTCAATACTCGGATCGGCTCTGAGTTTATCGAGAGCTTCTAGACCATCGTAGGCAAACAAAAGCTGGAGTTCCTTCGCCTCAGTCTGCTTCCTAAATCTCCGATAGATTAGGTCTCCAATATTAGGTTCGTCATCTACAACCAGAATCTTGGCTAACATGTTGCGTTCCTTCAATCCAAAATCTGCTAGCTAATAGCTGTAGTAAATATTAATGGTTCGGACATTTTGATTTAAAGGGGGGAAAGCTATTTATCGGATAAGGTGTAAGTAATAAATTAAAGCACCAAATGAGTAGCATTATAGATATCTTACCTAAATTACTGAACAAAGCCCAAGAAAAATTTCTTGTAACGCTGGTATCAACAATCATGGTGGTGTGTGGAAAAGTAAACTTCACAAAAGTATTTTGAGCTATTTATCCCATCCAACGGAACCAGCTCCCAGAAGACATTAAGACATATGTTTCCAAATGTCCCATAGAGTATATCGTTTGTAAAATGAATGTTTTTAATTATGGGTATGCACTAAATCGATATGAAGAAAATCAACGTGAGCAATAGCTCTGTTTCTGTTTGAGTAAGGTACTGTCAACTTAACCAAGGGGTGAAGATAAACTGTAGAATTCCACTTGGCTTGTTACCTGCCGCATCATCTTGCGATCCTAGCGAACTTTGTCTAAAGCTTCGATGTTTCATCTACAATCAGCTTGCGTAACCAAAGGTGTTGTAAATCATTTTGATGGCGAGGATGCCAAATCTGCCCATAACTATAGTCCTGCATTTTGATGGGAGACTCAAGCATCGCCAGATTAGCAAACTGAGCAAAGAGCGTTGCGACTCGACGAGGCGTGAGCAAGATCAGATTGCTCTGAGCAACAATCAAAGGAGCCGCAAAAAAATGAGCTACTTTCAGCATGACGCGACGCTGCATCCCCAACGTTTCTAACGCCGCATCGATGTAGCTTTTACTCGTTTGTGGAATTGACACTAACGCATGGGAATAAGCGACAAACGACTCAAGCGTCAGTCCTTGTTCAATCACTGGATGAGCCGCCCGAACGACACAGACAAAATCCTCTGTAAATAGCTCTTGGTACTGAAACTGTTGATCCTGCAAGATACTGAGAGCAGCGAAACCCAGGTCAAGCGTGCCATCTTTCAGAGAATCAAAGGACTCTGAAGACCAATGCTGGCAGACTAGGTTAAGATGGGGCGCTTCTTGCTCAATTTGCTTCACAACTGAAGGAAGAATCACACAGGTTGTATAGTCAGATGTCGCGATGTGAATCGTGCCTTGTGCTATTTTCGGGTCGAAAGTAGGTGGCTGAATTAGTCGTTCAATATTTACAAGGATGTTTTGGAGAGGTTCTATTAGCGCTTCGGCGCGAGATGTAATCAGCATATCTTGCCCCGATCGCACTAATAACGGATCGTTAAATACCTTACGCAATCGTGAAAGTGCATGACTCATTGCTGACTGGCTTAACCCAATTCTCCCTCCAGCACGAGTGACATTGCGCTCTTCGAGCAAAGCCCTGAGAGCAACAAGTAAGTTAAAATCAAGTTTTAGCAAATCTATTTCCTGCATAGTAATTATCTATTTCCTGCATTTGACGAATGTATATAGATCTCATTACTATGCTTCTAGCTATAACAATAGTTCGGATAAAAATTTTAACTAGGATACAAGCCTCTCAGGGTCATAGCTTTAGCTAGTACTTATTTAATTGACTGTTAGGGTAATCGCTAACCTAGCCTTAAATAGTAACCAGAAATAGCACTCTATATGGGGTAATATCCACAAGCATTAAAAACTGTCCGAAGTATTGATCACTTATAGTTGAAATTACTGCAAAGTGTCCCAAACAATCCTTTTTATAGTCCTCTCTGGGGGGGTATGGCTAAAGACTCTGACATCACGATCATGAGCAAAATTGCTCATGATCTGACAATGCTGCAACATCAGCAGGCAACTGGAGAATTGTTGATTCAACAAAACCAGCAGGATTTATCGCAATCGCAATCACAGTGTCATCTCTATTTTTATATAGGGCGACTAGTGTATGCAACGGGCAGCTATCACCGTGTCAGGCGATGGTATCGCGTAATTAGACAGCACTGCCCTAGTTTGATCAAAGATAGCAGCACGACCCAAATTGTCAATGGTCTAGATCCATGGGAAGCTAATCTTCTGGCAGATTGGGTGAAACAGGAAAAGATCAGTATGTCGCAGGTAAGAGCGGTCGTCCAGTCTAGTGTGAGAGAAGTATTTTTTGGCTTTATTGACCAGTCCCCCCTGACAACGACATGGGTTCCTGGGAAGCAAACCGCCCAACATATGGCATTTCTATCGACCGAGCAAGTCATGCAAGATGCTTATCAGTTAAGAGATCGATGGCGATCGGCAGGGCTGGTCAGTGCCACTCAGAAGATCGAGCAATTTTCACCCGATGCCGCGCCAGTTTTAATTCACCCTGCTCAATTGCAAAAGCAAGTTGCGCCTGAGACTTTTCAGAACCTCAAACTTTTGCTTACTGGCAAAAATACGATGTGGGATATTGCTCAACAGATGCAAGCTTCTCTACCCGCAGTCACGCGAGCTTTTTTGCCGTTATTAGAACAAGGGATCATCGATTTAGAAGAATTGCCAGATTTGCCATCGCCTGTGGCTAAATTATCGAAACCAGCCGTACCAAAAGTTGCTTCACCTGCTTCGATCGAAACGCCAGCTAAACCTGCCAATACTTCTTATAACCCATCATCAAAACCGCCTAGCCCGACTGTAGCCAAACCAGAAGCTCGACCATTAATTGTGTGTATTGATGACAGTCCGATGATTGGGCAACAGATGCAGGTAATCCTCGAACCTGCTGGCTACGAAATGCTGCATATCCTCGACCCACTCAAAGGGATTGCGACATTGCTAAATCGTAAGCCTGCGCTGATCTTTCTCGATTTGGTGATGCCGAATAGTAATGGCTATGAACTTTGCACGTTTTTACGTAAAACCACCGCTTTTCGGGAAACGCCTATCGTGATCTTAACTGGTCATGATGGTGTGATCGATCGAGTCAGGGCTAAGATGGCTGGATCGTCAGACTTCCTTAGTAAGCCACCTGTGCCAAGCAAGGTGCTGATGATGATTCAGAAGCATATACCCGATTTAGCTATAACTAAAAAATACTAGCTCGATCAGTCAAATTTCCCACCAAATCCCAAGTTTTACTAATGGAGCCAATTATGACCACAATTTTAGTTGTAGAAGATACCCTGACCGAAACCGAAATTATTACAAAGTGTCTCCAAAAAGCGGGCTTCAATACAATTGCGGTCACCAGTAGCGAAGAAGCCAAGATCAAGATCGCCCAACAAAGACCTGATGCGATCGTGCTTGATGTCGTGCTGCCTAAAGAAAGTGGTTTCGAGCTATGCCGCGAACTAAAAGAGAATGAAGCGACCAAAAGTATCCCAATTGTGATGTGTTCGACTAAGAGTGGGGAAATGGATAAGTTTTGGGGAATGAAGCAGGGTGCTTCTTCTTATTTAACTAAGCCTATCGTGCAGGAAGAACTGGTGCGAATCGTGAAGATGCTAACACAGGGTTGACCCACACCCCCCAATCTCCCTTTTAAGCGGGGATTAAAAAAGGGGGATTGAGACAAAATTATTGCACTTTTTTTGAGATCGAAAATGTCTACTGAAATCGCAATTCAAACTCAACAATTTCTAACTTTTCAGCTTGCGGCTGATACTTTGGCGATGATGCCGACGGGTCAGTTGGCAGAGATTTTGAGTATTAATCTGGCTCAGATTGTCGAAATTCCTGATATGTCGGCGGCGGTAATGGGAGCAACTAACTGGCGGGGCGAGGTGCTTTGGCTGGTGGATTTAGGTTATTACCTCGGATTCGAGTCGTTCTCAATGCCGACAAATTCGCAAGCAACCTGTAACGTGATCATTATTCGCAGCCGAGATCGAATCATTGGGTTTGTGGTGGAGAAAGTTAGAAAGATGGTGCGATGTGACGTAAGCCAAATTCAACCAGCTCGATCGGGGCAAACTTCGCCACAACTTGAGCGGTGTTTGAAAGGTTATTGGCTAGCAGCTAAACAAGAGATGTTCCTAGCCCTAGATGGAGATGCTCTGGTGCGGGCATTCGATCTGTGAATCTCTCCTCTCTCAGAAGTCACACAATTAATTAGCCTTTAAGGGTAAACAACCATGCAACTCAAAGATAATCCCAAACAACAAACCGCTAACAAGACCAAGACTCTGGAAACTCAGCTAAAGTCAGCCGCTATTCCCACGCCACCACAAATCAAGAAAGGGTTTTCGCTGAGTGCGCTCAGTTTAACCACAAAAGCGACAATCTTGGCAATCGCGTTCGGGACTCTTCCTGTACTTGCGATCGGGGCGGTATCTTACTTTGCTGCAACAGAAGCATTTAAAGCAGAATTGCTGAGCACCCAAGCAGAACAGTCGGATGAAATCTCTGATAAGGTCAACCGCTTTATGTTCGAGCGTTATGGCGACATTCAAGCAATTTCCACTCAGCCAGTTTTCACAACTGCCAAATTGCAGGCAGTGACAACACTCCAATCTAGACGCGAGATATTGGATAACTTTATTAAACAGTACAAGGTTTATGACAGCATCGCTGTATTCGATTTGGCAGGCAATCCAATTATCCAAAACAGCGGCTCAAACTTAGAAAATCACAGCGATCGCGCTTATTTTCAACAGGCTTTGAAAACCAATCTGCCAGTAATCAGCCAACCTTCTATATCTAAGTCTTCAGGGAAATTTGCCATTCACTTTGCCGCACCGATCAAAGACTCTGTGACGGGACAAACAATCGCGATTGTCCGATCGCGTCTGCCTGTAGTAAATCTAGAAGAAGTGATCAAAAATTTTAGTAAAGTTGCCACCGATACTTATCACCTATTCGATAAAGACGGCAAATTGTTCATTGCGACAGAAAAAGAGCAGGTGGGCAAAAATGCCTTTGAGGATATTCCTGGATTGCGCGAACTGAATGCCAAAGGCGAGAAAGCTGAATTTATTACCTTCGATGCTTCTAACGGCGGCAAGGTCGAGCAACTTGGCGGCTACGCCCCACTCGGAAAATTTGCAGATATGCCCGAACTCTCATGGGGTAATGCCTATTTAACCGAAACCCAAGAAGCCCTTGCGGTGGCGGCAACACTGAGAAACACGATTTTGCTTGGTACTGGGGTGGCGGCGGTGCTTGTTGGTGCGCTGGCGGTTATTATTGCCAACCTCGCGACGCGCCCAATTATGAGAGCATCCAGTGCCGTGCAAAAACTCGGACAGGGCGAACTCGACACTCGGATTGAAGTGAGTGGTGGTGACGAGGTTGCCATGTTAAGTTCTAACATCAACGTGATGGCTACTCAGATTCAGGATTTGCTCGCAACCCAAGCCTCGATAGCTGAACGTAAAAGTTTGGTGGCATCGATCGCGATCAAAATGCGTCAAACTCTCGATCCAGACATGATCTTGGATACTCTGGTGCAAGAAGCTAAAACTGCACTCAAAGCAGACAGAGTGGTGGTCTATCGCTTCAATCCCGATTGGAGTGGATATCTTTCCCACGAAGCTGTAAATCTAAATTTGCCCAGTGCCCTAGTTGAAAAAGTTACCGATCCCTGCATCCCTCAGATTCTTTTGGATCAGTACAGCGCAGGTCGCGTGGTTCCAACCAATGACATGAGAGATCGAGACTATCACTCTGACCACAAAGCCCTATTATCCCGACTCAAGATCAAGGCTAATCTGGTCACGCCAATTGTGTCGCAAAATCAACTATTCGGATTGCTGGTGGCGCATCACTGTATCAATACCCATGTTTGGCAGGAACAAGAAATTGACTTTTTGACTCAAATCGCTGGCCAGGTAGGCTTTGCACTCGGTCAAGCCACATTTATTGAGAAGATTGAAACTGCCCGTCAAGAAGCCCGCATGGAAGCTGATGAAACTGCCCAAGAGCAACGCGAACAAAAAGAAACCCTGCAACGCCGAGCTTTAGAACTACTGATGGAAGTTGACCCCGTAAGTAAGGGCGACCTCACAATCCGCGCCCAAGTCACACCCGATGAAATTGGCACGATCGCTGACTCTTATAATTCGATTATTCGATCGTTGCGCCAAATTGTTGTTCAAGTGCAAACCTCAGCCCAGTCAGTATCTGATACCGCCGCAGGTAGTGAAGTCACAGTTGAAGCCCTTGCCGTAGAAGCAAATCGTCAGGTGGTATCGATCGATGCGGCTCTGATCCAAATTCAAGCAATGGCAGAGTCGAGTTTGGGTGTATCTAACCGCGCCCAACAAGCATTCCAAAAGATGCAACAAGCGAGTCAGACTGTGCAAGCGGGTGACGCAGCCATGAACCGAACTGTAACTGGGATCTCGGCGATTCGCGACACTGTGGCAATAACATCGAAAAAGGTCAAACGTCTGGGTGAAGCTTCCCAAAAGATTTCCAAAGTGGTTAACCTGATTGGTAACTTTGCTGCCCAGACCAACCTACTCGCGCTCAATGCCGCAATTGAAGCAGCCCGTGCAGGGGAAGAAGGTCGTGGTTTCGCTGTGGTTGCCGAAGAAGTTGGTTCGCTTGCCGAACAGTCCGCCGCCGCCGCGATCGAAATCGAAAATCTCGTAGAAGAAATCCAAAGCCAAACCAACGAAGTAGTCTCGGCAATGGAATCTGGGACGGAGCAGGTGGTAGTCGGAACCCAACTGGTAGAGGAAGCCCGTCAAAAGCTTAACCAAATCACCGCCGTGAGTGCGGAGGTCAACAAACTGGTACGAGAAATCGCTCAGGCATCCGCCGCCCAGACCCAATCTTCGACCGTGGTATCAAAAGCGATGCAGGATGTCGCCTCGATCGCAACTGGAACATCGAAGCAATCAGGGGTGGTGACAGATTCTTTGGCTCAACTGATCAAGGTTGCCCAAGGTCTGCAAACCAGCGTATCCCAATTCAAAATTTAGCCAGAGGATATCCCAATATGTTATTAGAGAACCAGCCTTCGACGCGGCAGAGAGCGTCAGAAACTGAACTGCCGACTGAACTACAAGCGGTAAAATCTAGTGCGATTCGATCGACACCTAGTTCATCCAAATCAAAACGATTTTCTCTAACATCCAAATTGCAACGAGGCTGGCAAAACCTTTCTCTGCAATCGAAGCTAGTGATTATGTTACTAGTTACAACAGGTGTCCCACTTTTGGTTGTCACCCAAGCCTTGCTTAGAGTCGCTAGCGATAACTTGCTTAGCGACTTACGGGCATCTTTGCAAGAAAAGAACACTCTATTTACCGAAGAATATGTACTTTGGACAAAAGAAGAGAGCAAACTCGATGCCGATACGATTACAACGGCAGTTCAGGATGCCCAAATCGATCTGAGCAATCCTCAAGAAGTGTTGCAACGTCGTGCTTTTTTGCAAAATCTACTCAAGATCAAGAATGATGTCGAACCAGAATCGGTCAAAAGCTTCAAGATTATTACTGATGCTCAGGGCAGATCGATCGCCCATAACGCCCAAGTTCTAGCCGAAGATTTTGCGCTCAAATCGCCATTACCAGCTACAGGTGCTCCGCCAATTACCCGTGAGTATAAGTCTGTACCTTTAGCATCTGGAACTGCACTTGGTACTATTCCGATTGTCAAAAATGCAATTGCTACAGGTCAAGCTTTAGATGGGATGGAATTGCTCAAAGAAGATTCATTACAACTTTTGGGCGTGACTCAGCAGGCAAATATTGGCATCCGTCCTCAGTCAATTCAGGGATTACCAGAACCCAAGCAACCAGCTTCAGAGGGTACTTACGATATCGATCGAGGTAAAGCTGGTCTGGTGAGCGTCGCGGTTTATCCGATTAAAGTGAAAGGCAAACTGGTCGGTACGGCGATCGTGGGTTCTCTGATTAATCGTAATTACGGACTAGTGGATAAATTTACGAGTCAATATAATGTCCCTGTCGCTACCGTGTTTGCCCAAGACTGGCGGATCACCACAAACGTGCCCTATATCGACCCAACCACAAAATCACCCGACAACACCAGAGCACTTGGGACGAGGGTATCGCGTGAAGTTGCAGAAGTTGTGCTAAATCAGGGGAAAGACTTTATCGGCGAGGCAAATATTGTCGGGGCAGGTTATCTTACTGCCTATCGACCTTTGTATGACCATCAAAAATTAATCAACCCTCAAGCTAAGCCAGTTGGGATTGCTTTTATTGGTCGTCCCCTAGCAGAAGTCCAAGGAAGATTGTCGGATTTAGAAAAAATCGGCTACGGCATCGGCTTATTCTCACTGACGCTAGCAGGTATTGTGGGCGTGTTATTTGCCAGTACTCTCGTTAAACCAGTCCGTCGTTTGGCTCAGTTTACTCAACAAATTGGTGATGGTGAGATCGGTATAAGGCTAGAAGATCTCGATCGAAACGATGAAATCGGAATTTTGTCTCAAGAACTGAACAAGATGGCAGCCAGCATCGATCTCAACCTTGAAGATCGTCGTCAAGAGACTAAGAGGACAAAGCTTTATGCAGATATTGCCTCTGCCCTTACGGTTCAAATTCAAGATTTAGAAAATGTGTTCGATCGAGCAGTTCAAGGGGCTAGAGAGGTAATGAATGCAGATCGAGTCGTGATCTATCGCTTCAATCTTGACTGGAGCGGCTATCTATCGCACGAATCTGTTGAAGATAATTTGCCCAGTGCCTTGGCGGAAAAAGCTACCGATCCCTGCATTCCCCAAACCCTAATCGAAGCTTACCGTAAGGGGCGGGTAGTGCCTACCGACGATATGCAAGACCGTGATTATCACCCAGATCACAGAGCCTTACTAGCTCGGCTACAAATTAAAGCCAACCTAGTCGTACCGATCTCGCAACAGGGGCAATTGTTCGGTCTGCTGGTTGCCCATCACTGTACTCAAACCCATGCTTGGCAACAAGATGAAATCGATTTCTTGAAGCAGATTGCCGTCCAAATTGGCTTATCCTTAGACCGTGTTGGTCTTTTGGGACAGATCCAAGAGTCGCGCCAACAATCTGAGGTTTTGGCGACGGATCAAAGACAGGAAAAAGAAACTCTGCAACGCCGCGCTTTAGAACTCCTGGTCGAAGTCGATCCAGTTAGCAAAGGTGACTTGACCATTCGCGCCAATGTCACGGCGGATGAAATCGGCACGATCGCTGACTCTTATAACGCCATGATTCGATCGCTCCGCCAAATTGTCACACAAGTACAAACCTCAGCCCAATCGGTATCTGATACCGCCGAATCCAGTGAAACTACGATCGAATCTCTATCAACCGAAACCAGTCGCCAAGTTGTCGCAATTACTGCGGCACTTCAGCAAATTCAAGTGATGGCAGAGTCGAGTCAAGGTGTATCTAACCGCGCCCAACAAGCCACGCAAAAAGTGCAGCAATCAGCTCAGGCAGCACAAGCAGGTGATGCGGCGATGAACAGCACCGTGGAAGGGATTATGGCGATCCGCAACACGGTTTCAACTGCCTCGAAAAAGGTAAAGCGACTGGGTGAAGCATCGGAAAATATCTCCAAGGTCGTGAAACTGATTGCCAACTTCGCGGCGCAGACTAACTTGCTGGCATTAAACGCAGCAATTGAAGCGGCTCGTGCGGGAGAAGAAGGCGAGGGATTTGCGGTCGTGGCGCGGAAAGTGCGAGATTTGGCACAACAATCCGCAAAAGCCACAGTTGAAATTAGTGAACTGGTGGAAGAAATTCAGAGCCAGACAAATGAGGTGATCGCGGCGATGGAGTCGGGCACTGAGCAGGTGGAAGTGGGGACACTACTAGTTGCTGAAGCTCGACAAAAAATCAATCAGATCAACACCGTCAGTACGGAGATTAACAAACTCGTCCAAGAAATCGCTAAAGCGGCGGCAATCCAGACGCAATCTTCTACAACTGCGGCGAAAAATATGCAGGATGTCGCGTCGATCGCCAATAGCACATCTGAGCAATCAGAATCTGTGGCAAGCTCTTTTGCCGAATTGATTCAGGTGGCTCAAGCTCTCCAAGTTACGGTTGCCCAGTTCAAAGTTGCTTAAATCCATCTTCATCGTTCATTGCCTGTTGGCTGAAAACTATGTTTCTAGACACCGAAATTCGCGATTCTGCCTATCAGTTCTTCACCCAAGAAGCGATCGAACTGCTGCAAACGATTGAAGAAGGTTTGATTATCCTGCTCAGCGATCGTAGTACGGCTAACGTCCACAATGTCATGCGGGCGGCTCACTCAATTAAAGGGGGAGCAGCAAGTATTGAGCTAAATGGAATTACGAATATCGCGCACAAACTTGAGGATGCTTTCCGCGCGCTTTATCATGAAGAGGTGGTCTTAGATGTAGATCTAGAAGAGCTGCTGTTCATGGCTTTTGACTGTTTGAGAACGCCTCTAATCCAGCAAATCGAAACTGGGAGCTATGACGAAGTTGAGGCACTCAAAAATTCGGAGCCAGTATTTGAGGCTCTCTTCGGTATCCTCGGCGATCCGAGCTTAGCAGAAGCTGAAATGCCAACTTCGGCAGAATTGGGCGTGGATATTGTCCAAGTTGTATTTGAGAGTGATGTCACCGATGGCATTGCTCGACTCCAAAACGTGCTGTCAGATCCTGATGCGAATCAAGTGTCGGGGGAATTGCGCGCCCAAGCTGAAGTGTTTATGGGATTGGGAGAATTGCTGAATCTATCAGGATTTAGTTCGATCGCTTTAGCCACAATTGCCGCCCTAGATGCTCATCCTGAATACACTACAGAAATTGGCTGGTTGACTATTGCCGATTTTCAAGCGGCTCAGGCAAGTGTGCTAGCTGGCGATCGAACTTCGGGTGGTTCACCCAGTGACGATTTGGTGGAATTAGGACAAAGTAATACTGCAAGCTCTGCCAGTGAGGTGAATTTTAGTGAGGCGAATTTTTCGGATTTTCAGCCAGAATTTGAGACAGAAGCCAAATTTAATCCAACCTCGCTAGCCGATCTCAACACGATGTTTGGTAATGACTTCAGCTTCGACCCTGAGAGTGAGCCAGTAGAATTTGAGATTACAAACGCAGCAGCTAGTTTGACAGAAGATTCTAACGATCTGGTTGACTTAGCTGACGATTTTAGTGACGATCTAGCGAATAACTTTGTCGATCGGCTAGTAGTAGAGACTGAAGCGGAATATACAGAGGATTCATTAGACATATCCCAATTCGAACCTGAGTTAGCGTTGGATTTCGATCGAATTGAGTCAGAAGATCTGCACCTCAATCTCCCGATTGAGCTATCCGATTTAGATTTCGATCCAGACTTAGAACCAGAATTAGATACTAGTTCCCAACTTGTCCCGATCGATAATTTGAGCCTCGATCGGGTCGAGCATCCGCCGCTTCAGGTCACAGATACAACCGAAATTATTAGTAAAACAGCTAGTCAAACAGTCGATCTTAATGCTCCCACTCAATCGATCCGAGTTGACTTAAATCGGCTAGAAAGGCTGAATAACCTAGCTGGCGAGTTAGTGATCCAAGAAACCAGCACCTCTCTGCAAAACCAACAACTCCAAAGCACATTACAGACTATTCTCAAGCGATTTGCCAAGTTTGAAGTGCTAGCTGAAGGACTACAAAACTGGGCAGATCGGAACCAAAATGCTGGGATAAAAACTCAGGATGCCGAAATTACGCCGATGGCAAAATTAGCCGCCCCGCTCTCTCAAAATTCCAATAGCCAAAACCCAGTCCCGACCTTTGACCTGTTGGAACTAGACTCCTACAGCAACCTCTACTCTCTTGTTCAAGCGGCGGTGGAGGAAATGACCCAGATCGGTGAGTCCGTGCGAGATGTCACCCAAATCAACAAACAGGCTGAACTCCTGACCCGCAAGAAACAGCAAACCCTCAAACAAGTTCGGGATGACTTGCTTTGGTCGCGGATGTTACCGTTGCGAGATATCCTCAATCGCTTCCCCCGCATGGTGCGAGATTTATCCACCCAAGCCAACAAGGAAGTCAAATTCAAGATGGTTGGAGCTAGTACTTTGATCGATAAAGCGATCTTGGAAAAACTCTACGATCCTCTCGTACATTTGATTCGTAATGCTTTCGATCATGGGATTGAGTCACCTCAGAACCGTACTCTTCAGGGTAAACCGTCGATCGGGACGATCGAAATTTGCGCCTACCACCGAGGTAACCAGACATACATCGAAGTGCGTGATGATGGACAGGGAATCGACGAAGAGAAAGTGTTACGCCGTGCTACTGCAATGAATTTACTGCCACCCGCAGATCGGACAATTCTTTCCGAACGGCAGATTTATGAATGTTTATTTGCACCAGGCTTTACCACAGCCGAGCAGGTCAGCCAAATCTCTGGACGAGGCATGGGATTAGATACCGTCCAAATTCAGGTCAAAGGTTTAAAAGGCGCAATCGCTGTCACCTCTGAGCAAGGTAAAGGTACGACTTTTACGATCCGTTTACCACTGACGCTCAGTATTGCCAAACTCCTAGTATTCAGCATTAACTCCAGAATGTTGGCGATTCCGATCGACTCGCTGTTATCGATTAATAACATCGATCGGGAGGAAATTCAGACCGTCCAAAATCAGCAATTCTACCCTTGGGAAGATGAGCTTGTGCCAATTTGCCCTCGATCGCTATTGTCTTATCGTTCTGCCCCGCGCTTTGTCGATGATGCCGATTATGACTCGCTTAAAACTATGACGCTCGATCGGTCCAGCAAGATGATCTTGATTTCGCATGGTGATGAAGTGATCGCATTGGAAGTCGATCGATTGATTGCCGAACAAGAATTTGCAATCAAACCATTTGGTAAAGCGATCGCGCCGCCGCCCTACCTCTACGGCTGTACAATTCTCGGCGATGGTAGTCTAGTTCCCGTAGTTGATGGAGCTGCCCTCGTCACACATTGGCTCCAACCTGAAATCCAGCAAAAAGCTCTCTCGCCTGACAGTAATCATCCTACTGCCGCCGAACTTGCTGCACCCATTACCACCACAGTTCTGGTAGTTGATGACTCGCTGACCATGCGCCAGACCTTAAGCCTAACCCTGCAAAAGCAAGGTTATCGTGTGTTTCAAGCCAGAGATGGGCGCGAAGCACTGGATCTACTCCAGCAAAACCCCAGCATTCAAGCAGTTCTATGTGACATCGAAATGCCACGCATGAATGGATTTGAATTTCTCACCCACTATCGCACCACATTCGTCGATCGAAACTTACCTGTAATTATGCTGACCACACGTGGGGGCGAGAAACATCGCCAACTCGCCACCTATCTTGGAGCCAAAGCCTATCTCACCAAGCCGTTTCTCGAACAAGAACTGATCCAAGTATTGAACGAACAATTATCGATCGACTCCATGAGCCATAAAAACTGATTCACATGAAAACTAAAGTTAAAGTTGCTACTGCCAAAACCTTGATCTTCCCAATTGGGGAGCTATTCCTCGCTGTCTATCTAGACGCAGTAGAAAGAGTGGTTCGCCTGCCAGAAATCTTCAAAAGTGGACAAAAACTGCTAGGAGTTGCCCAAGTGGGAGATGCCGAAATTATCATTCTCGACCTGCATCAAAAGGTGTATGGGATTCCAAGTAAGTCGCCTGTTAGTCATATCATTATCCTCAAAACTACAGGAAAAATTTCCGCTCAAACTAAATTTGGCATCCCTGTTAGCACCCTGCCAGAGATTTCCGATGTATTACAATCAGAGATTAGACCTCTACCTGAAACCTATCGTCATGAAGATACTTTAGGCATTGCCAGTCACATCTTTACGGTCTCAAAAAAAGATAAAACTATGACGGCTTTTCTTTTACCGCCAGAGAGTTTACTTGATTTATTCCAAACTGCTAAAACTGAATCTCTCACTTAAAGGCATCAGCATATTAGTTCACACTTACACCATTAGTCAGCATGGATAGCCAAAACCAGAACCCAAATCGAAAAACTAACGAGAATGCCTTAAACCTAACAAGGGGCTTTCAAGGTGGCGAGGCTCTATATCGGGCGATCTATGATGAAGCTCCTGTGATGCTCCATATCGCTGATACCAATGGCAATTTGCTAGACGTTAATCAATACTGGCTGTCCTATCTTGGCTACGATCGAGAAGATGTGATCGGCAAACGAATTATCGAGTTTATGCCGAATAATTCGAGTGAATATGCCAAAGTTTACGATCTGCCCAAATTTCTCAAAAGCCATATTCCTACAGATATTCCCTATCAGATCGTGACGAAAGACGGCATGGTGATCGATGTGATGATTTCCTCAGTTTTAGAACGCGACCAAGCTGGTAATGAGATATCTCTGTCTGTCGTGCATGATATCTCTCAGCTCAATGTTTTCAAGCGAGACTTTACAGAAATCACTGGGATGCTAGAACAACGCCGAGTCGAACTTGAGGCGGTTAATCAGGAACTTGAGTCTTTTAGCTATTCGGTCTCACACGATCTGCGGTCACCACTTCGGAGCATTGATGGTTTTAGTGCCATGCTGCTAGAAAACTGTGGTGCTCAGCTCGATGCTCAAAATTTAGATTATCTCAATCGGATTCGCAAAAATGCCCAACGCATGAATGAGCTAATTGAAGATTTACTCAATCTATCTCGCATCAGCCAGATCGAAATGCAAAAGAAGCCAGTTAATCTCAGCCAGCTAGTAGAGTCGGTGATCGAATCGCTTCATCAACATGATTCGCTACATCAAGTGGAGGTGTCGATCGAACCCGATCTAACGGCATTAGCGGATGCACGGTTGTTAAAGATCGCCCTAGAAAATTTGCTGAATAATGCTTGGAAGTTCTCTAGCAAGAAAGAGCATCCCAAGATTGAGTTTGGGGTGATGTCGGATTCAAGTCAAACTGAAGATTCGATCGCTTATTATATCAAAGATAATGGAGCTGGATTTAATATGGCTTATGCTGATAAATTGTTTGGGGCGTTTCAGCGTCTGCATAAAAACTCTGATTTCCCTGGCACAGGAATCGGACTGGCAACTGTACAAAGGATAATCAATCGACATGGTGGCAAAATCTGGGCAGAGTCGATCGTGGGAGAAGGTTCGAGCTTCTACTTTACGCTTCGATCTTAGATACTAATTTTTGGGAAAGATGGTTAGAGTGCAGAGTTAAGACAACTGGTAAGCGTAAATCCAAAGCATTATCTAACTCGCGGAATACCCCATCCGTCTACACGGTGGGGATGGATAGCGAGGCGATTGAGCGGTTCGATGCCGCGAAAATCGCCAACAAACTTATATCTTTTACAGGACGAATGCTACGATGTAAGGTATGACACAGAGAGCTTTCAAGTACCGATTCTATCCAACTCCTGAACAGGAAAACCTGTTGAGGAGGACGATGGGCTGTACTCGCTTGGTCTACAACCGCGCACTTGCCGCAAGGACAGAAGCTTGGTATGAAAGGCAAGAGCGAGTCGGGTATATTGAAACTTCGGCAATGCTGACTGAGTGGAAAACAGAAGATGATCTTCAATTCCTCACTGAAGTTAGCAGTGTACCTCTCCAACAAGGATTGAGGCATCTCCAAACTGCCTTCAGTAACTTCTTTGTGGGTCGGGCGAAATATCCCAACTTTAAAAAGAAGCATCAAGGTGGCAGTGCAGAGTTCACTAAATCTGCGTTTAAATGGCGTGATGGTCAAGTCCACTTGGCTAAGTGTGCCGAACCGTTGGCTATTCGTTGGAGTCGCTTGCTGCCTCAAGGTGTCGAGCCATCCAGCGTTACGGTGAAGCTCTCGCCTTCTGGACGTTGGACAACCTAAGTCGTGAGTCTTAGGAATCCCCATCCTCGCGTAAGCAGGTTGGGGAGGATGTCAAGATGAGTCAGTGATTCACCAGCTAGAAAATTAGATTAACTATGCTCTTGAGCCTTAAGATCGAAAACTTTGCCCTGATTGACCACTTGGAACTGGAGCTATATCCAGGGCTGAATATTTTGACAGGGGAGACTGGTGCGGGCAAGTCAATTATTCTCGATGCCCTCGATGCTGCTTTGGGTGGGAAGGTATCGGGTAGAGTGCTGCGAACAGGTACAGATCGCGCCTCGATCGAAGCCACATTTACGATCACGCCCCAATTGTCAGACTGGCTGACCGTGCAGGAGATCGATGCCCTAGACGGAGATGTGGTGATTTGCAGTCGTGAAATTACGGTCAAAAGTAGTCGGACAAGGCTCAATGGCGTGGTGGTAAATAAACAACAAATCCAGTCACTGCGCGAACACTTAGTCGAAATTACTGCCCAAGGTCAAACCGTACTTCTAGGGCGCGAGTCGATGCAACGAGAATGGTTGGATAACTTCGGTGGCACGGAGCTATTGCAACTTAAGCCCAAAATCAGTCAACTCTATGAAAAGAAAGAGCGATCGAGGCTTGTGGTGATAGAAAGGCAAACGCTCGATCGAAACCGCCTCCAACAGATCGACATGCTGCAATTTCAACTCCAAGAATTAGATGAAGCTGAGCTTGCCGATCCTGAAGAATTGGTCAATCTAGAGAGCGATCGAAACCGTCTTGCCCATAGCGTCGAACTCCAAGAAAAAAGTTTTGCCGTGTATGAAGCCTTGTATCAGAATGAATCTGGCTCGGCCTGTGGCGATCTGCTGGGAAATGCCGAGGCGATTTTGCGCGATATGGTAGCTGTTGATGCGACTCTGGGCGGGATTTTAGAATTAGTCACAAGTGCTTTAGCTCAAGTCGAAGAAGCAGGACGAGAAATTAATGCCTATGGTGACGACTTAGACAGCGATCCTGCTCAATTACAATCGATCGAAGACCGTATCCGTCAGCTCAAGCAAATTTGCCGCAAATATGGCTCGACCTTGCCTGAAGCGATCGACTATGCTCACAAGCTCCGTCAGGATTTAGCCAAGCTCACAGATACCGAACAGTCGATCGAAGCCTTAGAACAAGTTGCTGCTGCCGACCTTAAAGCCCTAATCCAAAGCTGCGAAAAGCTCACCAAACTCCGTCAAAAAGCTGCTCATAAACTCGAACAGAAATTAATCGAGATCCTGAAAACTCTGGCAATGGAAAAAGTCCAGTTTCGGGTGGCGGTCGCTCCAATTACCCCGACCGCGAATGGTTCAGACCAAATCGTGTTCGAGTTCAGTCCCAACCCAGGCGAACCATTACAACCACTTGCCGAAACTGCCTCTGGCGGGGAAATTAGTCGATTTTTGCTAGCTCTCAAAACCTGTTTCGCCCAAACCGATCCGATTGGCACATTGGTATTTGATGAGATTGATGTCGGGGTTTCTGGGCGAGTATCCCAAGCAATCGCCTATCAACTTTTCCAGCTCAGCCGCAGCCATCAAGTATTTTGCGTCACCCACCAGCCGATTGTCGCCGCGATCGCCGATCATCATTTTCACGTCAGTAAACAGTTTAGCGATGCTCGTAACGGCACAGCAGAGCGCACTACGGTTAAAGTTCAACTCCTAGAGCCAGAGCAACGCAAACAGGAACTCGCTCAAATTGCAGGCGGTGTCAGCCCGATTGCTAAAACAACTACTAAAACCACCAAGAAAAAAGATCGAGAAGCGGGTGAAGCTGCCAGTCAGTCGATCGCCTTCGCCGAATCATTGCTAGAGCAGGCTGCTAGCTTAAAACAACAATCCTCAAACTAGGATATCAACTAAAATAATGATGCTGATTCCGCCACCCACCCGCTCTCAGGTATCGATCCGATAGGAGAAAATCATGGTTACGACAACAGAGATCCTCCAGACTATTCCCAAACTTTCCCAAGAAGATTGTTTTCGGATCGCAGCAACTCTTTTGGAGACTTTACGAACTCAGACAGCGATGCCTAACCGCGCCCAAATCAACCAGCAGCTAGAAATTGCGGCACTGCTTGCCGTAGAAGACTATACAAACGATCCAGAACTAACCGCTTTTACAACTCTTGATGGAGAAGAGTTTTGCGACTATGAATAGAGGTGAGATTTGGTTAGTTCAACTAAATCCGACCGTTGGAAGTGAAATCGGTAAAACCCGACCAGTGGTAATCGTTAGCAATAATGCAGTAGGAGTTTTGCCGCTAAAAGTGGTTATTCCAATTACTGATTGGAAGGACAGATACAGCGTTTATCCTTGGATGGTAAAACTCGAAACTACCATAGACAATGGACTTAGTAAAGTTTCTGCGGCTGATGCTTTTCAAGTGCGCTCTCTGTCACAAGAAAGATTTGTGCGTAAGCTGGGTTACCTAGAAAATCAGTCAATCCAGATTATCAGTCAAGCGTTGATAATTGTCTTGGATATTATGACGTAACTCACTTCCCAACAAATTCAAATTAGGCGATCTCCAGACTAGAATAGTTAAGAAATGTAAATTAATCCAAAAGGCGACCGTGAGTAAGAAACAGCGTGTAGTCGCGATCGGGGCGGGAATTGGGGGGCTGACGGCAGCAGCATTATTAGCACATCGCGGTTATGAAGTACTGGTATTCGAGCAAGCCTTAGTGCCTGGCGGATGTGCCTCGACTTTTAAGCGACGTGGTTTTACGTTTGATGTCGGTGCGACTCAGGTAGCGGGTTTAGAGCCTGGTGGCATCCACGATCGAATTTTTACCGAATTAGGCATCGACATCCCCGCCGCGACCTACTGCGATCCTGCCTGTGCGGTCTATCTACCAGAAGAGAGCGAACCGATTAATATTTGGCGCGATCGAACCCTATGGCAAGCCGAAAGACAAAAGCAGTTTCCAGACAGCGAACCGTTCTGGCAGTTCTTCCAAGATTTATTCGATCGAAGTTGGCGATTTCAATCCCGCGACCCGATTTTGCCGCCGCGCAACTTATGGGATGTCAAGCAATTGCTCCAAGCTCTCCGTCCTGACACACTCGCAACTGTACCATTCACATTCTCTACCGTAGGCGATGCACTGCGAGGGTTTGGCTTAGATCGCGATCGACGTTTACGCACTTTTTTAGATTTACAACTCAAGCTCTATTCCCAAGTTAATGCCGAAGAGACGGCGTTGCTCTATGCTGCTACAGCTCTAGCAGTCTCCCAAGCTCCATTAGGGTTATTTCATCTCAAAGGTAGTATGCAAGTTTTGAGCGATCGACTGGTGGCATCTTTAAAGCGAGATGGCGGTAAATTATTTGTACAGCATTCAGTTGAGTCGATCGAATCCAAAGATTCACCTCAAGTCAAAGTGCGCTACAAAGATCGGGTGTGGTGGGAACCTTGCGATCAGGTCGTCGCTAATGTCACAGTCCAAAATCTAGTCAAGTTACTGGGCGATCGAGTTCCCAAAGGATACAAACAACGAGTCGAGAAATTGGAACCCGCTTCAGGTGCATTTGTGGTTTATTTAGGGGTCGATCGAAGCGCAATTCCAGTCAACTGTCCACCCCATTTACAATTTCTGGATAACTATGAAGATCCTCGATCGATCTTTGTCTCGGTGAGTCAGTCTGGAG
>Ga0163151_10002137_pt1 | contig 31509 bp, 19 predicted proteins | sample OliLakLV19MP5IB2_FD_145596 | JGI IMG/M metagenome (GOLD analysis project Ga0163151, IMG submission 145596) | Freshwater microbial mat bacterial communities from Lake Vanda, McMurdo Dry Valleys, Antarctica - Oligotrophic Lake LV.19.MP5.IB-2 | ecosystem: Environmental > Aquatic > Freshwater >... | reverse complement strand
GTTCCTATCGGACAATGACAGCCTTTCACTTAAGTTAATGAGCGTAACCGGGTACCAGGACGCATCGGCAGAGACGATGCGCATTCTGCCGTTCACTGCTGAAACGATCATGAAATCAGTCGTCCAGAAAAGAGTGCCGGCTAGCGTTCGTGAGGCTGCCGGGGCTCCGGACATCAGCTCGGCAATCATGCAGCGCGAGCAGTCACAGGGCCAAATTGCCCTTCCACTTATTGCTTCCAACCTTTTGGTTGGAGCCGTTTTGATTGATTTGACCAATCCTGAATATCTCAACATGGTTGATATTCTGCGTGACGTTGCCGATCTTGTGGCTCTGGCAGTGGGTAATTGCATTCTTTTTGGTCGCAGTGAGTACGAACGTGAGCGGCTAGGGACCCTCTATAAGACCGCAGTTGCGCTCAGCGGCAGTTCGTTGAAGGTGTCGGAAGTTATTCAGATAGCTGCAGATACGTCCCTGATTCTGGGTAACACGCCGCATTGCGCCATTTTGATGTTCGACCAGCAAAAACAATCGCTGCATATGGCTGCATTCAAAGGATTGGATGGCAACAGCCTGGCCGAGTTCGACTTAGGAGTAGATTCGACCGTCGCTGGCCGAACGATCATCTCCGGAAAGACTGAATATGTGGCAGATGCTTTGCGCTATCAGCATTCCATGCCTCGTGGTACAAGCGGCAATCCCTTTGGATCTATAGTAGCGGTGCCGATGATGCATGAACACGACCCTATGGGCGTGATCATGCTCTTCTCCACCGATTTAAGGGGCTTTCATCGGGAACAGGTGGAGTTGCTTGAATCTCTTGCTCAGCAAGTCACCAACGCGCTCTATGTCGCTTTTACGCATGAGTCTGCGACGGCTCAAACGATGCAGGATGCTCACACTGGTTTATACAACCGCTGGCATTTTGAAGAAGCTCTGCAAAAGGAAATTGAAAGATCCCAAAGACACAAGCGTGATCTGGCTCTGTTGATTGTTGATATTGACCATCTTTCGCGCGTAAATGATCTCCTGGGTCAGGAAAAGGGAGATGTGGTTATCAAGCACGTTGCCAAGATAATCAAAAGCAGTCTGCGCGACATCGACATACCCTGCCGCTATGGTTCGGAAGAGTTTGCCATCGTCCTGCCTGAAACTGCAGAGCAGAGTGCCCTTGAGGTTGCAGAGCGGCTACGCCAGCGAATCCGCAGCGAAGCTGCACCGGGTATCGGCATGATCACTGTCTCCATTGGGATAGCTGCAGCAAGCGCCAACTCGGAAACTTCTGGAACGGCTCTTGTAAAGTTCGCTGAAGAAGCATTGGATGTTGCGAAATTTGAGGGAAGAGATCGCGTTAAGGCTCATGAAGGCGTAACTACTGATCCAGGGCGGATTCCATGGGAAGAACTGGCTCGGCAGGCCAAGTTGGCAGTTGTCAGTGAAAGGCAGTCACGATTGCAAAATCGTTTGTCACTAACGCCTGAATACGCGCCATGGATGCGGGCTACGCCAGGTTGGGGCAATAAAAAGAAACCGAACGAGTGATTCTCATCCATTAGCCATGCGCGACGCTTCGATCATTAAGAAAAACGGGGAAGCAGGCGCAGACTAGCTTTCCGGCCTTTAAACTCATTGCTGTAGGAGATCATCGTAATCACGCAAGTTCGCTTGTGGCGGTTACGGAAAGATCCCCACGCTCAATTGGTTCGAACGGGCGCGCTTATTGCGGCCCAAATAGAGGAGGTTAAACCATTGGCTACAACTGCTGCTACTAAACTGAACTTAAAACCATTGGCCGATCGTGTGGTCGTGCGCAAGCTCGAAGCTGAAGAAAAGACCGCCGGTGGCATCGTGCTTCCTGACACAGCCAAAGAAAAGCCCCAACAAGGCGAAGTTCTGGCAGTAGGCCCAGGTAAGCTTGACGATGCTGGCAAACGCTGCCCGATGGAATTGAAAGCTGGGGACAAAGTCCTTTTCGCTAAGTATTCCGGCACAGAAGTCAAAATCGAAGGTGTTGAATACACCATATTGTTCGAACGCGATATTCTCGCAATCATCGCCTAAGAAAGTTCTTTATCCGGGGCGTAGTAGTGCTACGCCTCCAGTTTGACTAACCGTTTAATCCTTAAGGGGAATTGCATACATGGCAAAGCAGATAGTGTACGAGGAACAGGCACGTCGGGCGTTGGAACGCGGCGTAGACGCAGTCGCCAACACCGTCAAGATCACACTTGGTCCTGCCGGACGTAACGTCGTTCTCGAGAAGAAGTTCGGCGCTCCGCAAATCATTAATGATGGCGTCACCATCGCTAAAGATATCGAACTGGAAGACCGCCTTGAAAATGCTGGCGCTCAACTCGTTCGCGAAGTTTGCTCCAAGACCAATGACCTGGCTGGCGATGGAACAACCACCGCTGCTGTATTGGCGCAAGCTATGATCAAAGAAGGCTTGCGCAACGTAGCTGCAGGCGCTAACCCGATGGTTCTCCGTCGCGGTATCAGCAAGGCTACCGAAGCTGCAGTTGCAGAGATCAAGCGTCTCTCCAAGCCAGTCGAAAGCAAAACTTCGATCACTCAAGTTGCCACCATTTCGGCTGGCAATGACGAGACAATCGGAACGCTTATCGCTGAAGCAATGGAAAAAGTTGGCAAAGATGGTGTTATCACCGTTGAAGAATCCAAGTCCACCAACACCGAACTGGAAGTCGTTGAAGGCATGCAGTTCGACAAAGGCTTCGTATCGGCTTACTTCGTAACCGATCCTGAGCGCATGGAAGCAGTTCTTGATGAGCCGCTGGTTCTCTGTGTCGACAAGAAGATCAATCTTCTAGCTGACTTGGTTCCAGTACTTGAGAAAGTTGCTCGCGCTGGCCGTCCGCTCTTGATCGTCAGTGAAGACGTTGAAGGCGAAGCTCTAGCAACCTTGGTTGTTAACCACCTTCGCAAAGTTCTTCCTTGCTGCGCAGTCAAAGCTCCAGGCTTCGGCGATCGTAGAAAAGCTATGCTCGAAGACATCGCTATCCTTACCGGTGGTGAAGTTGTTTCCGAAGAGCGTGGTTTGAAACTAGAAAACACCACATTGGAAATGCTCGGCAAAGCTCGTCAAGTTCGCGTCAACAAAGACAAGACAACGATCGTAGCTGGCACGGAAACCAAAGATGCTGTTGCGAAACGCGTATCTTTGCTGAAACGTCAAATTGACGAAACAGATTCCGAGTTCGACAAAGAAAAATTGCAAGAGCGTCTGGCCAAATTGGCTGGCGGTGTTGCAGTAATTAAAGTCGGCGGCGCTACCGAAACAGAACTCAAAGATCGCAAACTCCGTATGGAAGATGCCCTCAATGCAACCCGCGCGGCTGTTGAAGAAGGCTTTGTTCCAGGCGGCGGCACCAGCTTGCTGCACATCAGCAAGACTCTCGCTAAGAAAGCTGCTGAAATGTCGCAAGGCGACGAGCGCACCGGTTACGAAATCGTCCTCAAGGCGTTTGAAGCACCTGTTCGCCAAATCGCTGATAACGCTGGTCTTTCCGGCGAAGTAGTGGTTGAGCGCGTTAAAGAACAGAAAGAAGGCTTCGGCTTCAATGCTGTTACCTTCGAATACGTAGACATGGCGAAGGCCGGTATCATCGATCCCGCCAAAGTTGAGCGCTGCGCTGTTCAGAACGCTGCTTCTATCGCTGGTATGTTCCTGACAACGGAAGCGTTGATTGTGGATCTGCCAGAAGAAAAAAAGCACGGCCACATGCCCCAAGGCGCCGGCATGGGTGACTTCTAAGCGAAGTCATCGTTAGCTAAAATTGAAAGGGTGAGGCATTCTGCCTCACCCTTTTTGTGCTAACTGGAAGGGGCCTGTCCCCTCCCGCTTGGGGCTTTTACCTGGGAGAGCCGCCGTCCTGGCGGCACCTGTGGCGACAAACTTCAATTAGTTTCGGCAAGATGCCGGCGCCGCGTTTTCGGGAGTGTTCGCAGGCAGTTCCGTTACTTTGAAGCCGGAATTGGCAGGCCAATGATTCAAGAATCTGCTGACAGGGGATACAATCAATGCGCAAGAATCGCTAAGCGCGTCTCAACCGCTCAAGCAGTTCCCCGTGTCCGTCCTTGTACCTTCTGGTATCCAATATGCAGACTACTGACCAATCCACGGGTTATGCAACGGTAAAAGTTCAAGGGGGTAAGCCTTACCCGCTTGGCGCCACGTGGGATGGGCTTGGGGTTAATTTCGCTATCTTTTCTGAGAATGCCACAAGGATTGAACTTTGCTTATTCGACTCAGTTGAGTCTACAAGCGAGAGCCATCGTATTGCACTGCCTGAACGCGACGCCTACGTGTGGCATTGTTATATGAAAGATATTCGTCCCGGCCAGATTTACGGGTTTCGCGCCTACGGTCCGTATGATCCGGAAAATGGGTTGCGCTTCAACCCGAACAAATTGCTCGCTGACCCTTACGCCAAGGCAATTGTTCGCCATCCGCGGTGGGACGATAGCTTGTTCGGCTATAAAGTAGAACATAAGGATGCCGATCTGTCTTTTGATGATACGGACAACGCGGCCTATGCTCCTCTTTGCGCGGTTGTTGATCCGTCCTTCGTTTGGGGCGAAGACAAACGCCCGGATATTCCGTGGAACAAAACCATCATCTATGAGGCGCATGTAAAAGGCCTAACTGCTATGCATCCTGACGTGCCACCAGAATTGAGGGGCACCTACGCTGGTGTGGCGAGTCAGCCTGTGATCAAACATCTCACTAAACTTGGTGTCACAGCAATCGAGTTGATGCCTGTGCACTATCGCGTCAACAGTCGAAATCTGCCAGAGAAAAATCTTAGTGACTATTGGGGCTACAACACGCTTTCATACTTTGCACCGGACACACGATTCTCGTCGGTTTCGGGCAGCCCGACCGATCAAATACAAGAATTCAAAATGATGGTTCGTGCATTGCATGCCGCTGGAATTGAGGTGATACTGGATGTGGTGTATAACCACACCGTCGAGGGAAGTCATCTTGGTCCGACACTATGCTTCCGCGGCCTGGACAACCTGGCTTACTACCGTGTTGTTCCCGACAATGAGCGTTATTACATGGATTACACCGGCTGCGGCAACACGCTGAACATGCGGCATCCTCGTGTCTTGCAGTTGATGATGGATAGTTTGCGCTATTGGGTGGAGGAGATGCACGTCGATGGTTTTCGCTTCGACCTTGCAAGCGCGCTCGCGCGCGAGTTGTTTGACGTAGACCACCTTTCGTCTTTCTTCGATGTAATTCAGCAGGATCCTGTGATCTCGCGTGTCAAGCTGATTGCGGAACCGTGGGATGTGGGCGAAGGCGGATACCAGGTTGGCAATTTCCCTGTTCTGTGGACCGAGTGGAACGGCAAGTACCGAGATACTGTTCGTCGATTTCTGAAGGGTGATTCTGCCGTGCTTGGTGAAACGGCGACGCGACTGACTGGTAGCAGTGATCTGTACGAGAAGAATGGGCGTCGACCGCATGCAAGCATAAATTTTGTCACCGCTCATGATGGCTTTACGCTTCACGATCTTGTCAGCTATAACCACAAACATAATCAAGCCAACGGCGAGAACAGCAGGGATGGTGACAACCATAACAACAGTTGGAATCACGGAGCCGAAGGACAAACTGCCAATAAAGAAATAAACGCATTACGCTACCAACAAAAGCGCAATTTCATGGCCATATTGTTGCTTTCCATCGGCGTGCCCATGATCAGCGGTGGTGATGAGTTGGGACGAACGCAGAATGGCAACAATAATGCCTATTGCCAGGACAACGAAATCAGTTGGTACAACTGGGATCTGTCGGAAGACGATCAAAACTTTCTGGAATTTGTTCGCAAAGTGGCAGGCATCCGCAAGAAGCTCATGGTGATTCACCGGAAAGATTTCTTTCGCGGACAACTGAATGAGACAGGCGATTGGACTAATGAAGTTCTCTGGCTGCGCCCCGATGGTGAGCTGATGCAAGCAAAAAACTGGGACGACTCCGAACTAAAGAGTATCGCAATGTTGCTTGAAGGATCAGGCCTGGAAGAATACGATCCGGTGACTGAGGAGCGCGCGCACAGTCAGTCATTGTTATTGATCTGCAATGCTTCTCATGTGGATGTTCCCTTCGTTCTTCCGCAGCATGAAGAGCACGATGAGTGGGACCTGCTTCTAGACACCAGCGAAACTGTCGAGATGCGCACATGGGAAGCCGGGGAAGAGTTTCTAGCGCAACCCAGGACAGTTACGGTGTTCGCATGTCACGATGCAACAGGTCCATCTACCGAAGATAGCGTCTAACTTTCTTTCAGCCGCTTTTCAGCGTCTTGGCTATGCGCGCGATCCTGCGTACGCAGGTTACAGCGCTGCCCACAGATATTAAGCCAAGTGCGATCAACAGAATGGGCCGCGCGCCTCCGATCCCCGAGAGTGCAGCCGCTGCGATCAACGCGATGGTCATCACAAACATTCGATGCTGTTTTGCCATTGGTCCGCAAAAGTCCTGCTTACCAGTGCACTGCGCGCCGAATGCTCGAACATAGGCGGTGGCTAGTGCAAGTAAGGCGCTAAGCCAGCCTAGCTCGATGCCCAAAATTCCCGCATTGGAGGTGTAACCTGCCGCTACGAGTATCACGGTATCAGATACCCGATCCGGCAATTCGTTATAGAGTTCGCCTGTCGTTGATTTCTTGCCACCTTCGACGGCCATCATGCCATCCAGTAGATTGCACAGGAGGCGCAGTTGTATAAACAATGCCGCGAGCACGAGCAAGACAGGCTGTAGAGCAGGGGGCAATATTTTTGTTACAGCCATAAGACCAGCGGAGATCGACGCGGCAACGGCGCTTAGAACTGACACCTGATTAGGTGTCACGCCCATGTTTGCTATTTTCAGAGCAAGGGAGTGCGACCAGGATGCAGAACGAGCCTTTATAGGTCTTCTGCTGATGTCCTCGTTCGCCATGAATTCGTTCTCTAGTAATTTCTGCATGAATGTAGCTTAGGTTGTATAGCACGAGCAATCCTATACATCGGAACACTTTACATACTGTTCGGTTCGTTTGTCCTGTTACGTCGCTGGTTTACCAAGGCGGCGCATGGCGCGTTGCCACCACCTGGGAGCGCTGGCGTCCCGCCGGCACCGATATCAGAACTCATTTTCGCCTACTTCGCTTTTGTTCCTTAACCTGTAGCGGATTGAGTTTATTATCGGCTAGAATCCCCAGATAAAAACTGTGGCGATTCCAAATTTGCCTCAGTTGCATCGAATACAACTGATTGGAGATTCCAAATGAAATTGATTCTGACTTTGTGCACTTTGGCCAGCTTGGTAGGCGGATATGCGCTTCCAGCATTGGCAGGAGATGCGGCTGCGGACGCAGCTAAGGCCGACGCCAAAGCAGCTGCAGCACAAAACAAAGCCAATGAACAGGTCGCCAAGGGACATACGCTTCGCGCTGGGCGCGCTGCTAAGAAAGCTGAAAAAGCACAAGAGAAAGCCGCTAAAGCCGAAGCCAAAGCGCAAGCACAAAAACAATAAGAGCTCGCCCGACCACGGTATCCGCTAGTTTGAGCTTAAATAGTCGATGTTGAACGATAACAAGTTCAGCATCGACTATTTGTTGAAAATCGCTCAGCGAGATATCATGCCTGAGTTCGTTAAAGACGGATGATTGTTTGCCACATAGAGATTTCGATTAGTTATGGCGTCGCTCATAGCGCGCTGATGGTTTTTTCCATATCATCGAGGTGGGCAAGCCTGACCTTGATTAATTGCGACGGCAATTGCTTCTTCTTTGATAAGCTGTGTTCGTTGCTCAGCCCTGCCAGCAACGTTGCGGCATTTCCGACGACTGCCATGCTGGTTCCCACAGTGGCAACGGTTGCTCCTGCGAAAGAGGCCGTGAATATCTTCTTTGGCCTGTTTGGAAAGTATTTGTAGAAACCGGCTGTGCCGACGATACCTTGAGTTAACAGCGTACCGCCGATGAGTGGACCTAGAACGCTGTTTTGAATGGCTACTTGTTCAAGTGTCCTCATCGTTTTGGTTTCACTTTCTAGCTGCTTCAAGAAGAGTCCGCTTGACTCTGTGTATATAGCGAGACGCTGAGATGCAGGTAGGGAAGGCATCAAGCTGCCCTCAGCATTAATTTCCAGTGCTTCTAAGTGTTTGATTTCTGCAGATAGTGCACTGGCATCAAAGCTTGGCCGTCCACCTAACTGCTTGTCCAAAGACCGTCTTTGCTGCCAGCCCATAAACTTTCCTGTGGCCTGGCTCAATATTGGTGAGGCGGTAGCTAGTCCACCGGCTACGATGAATAGAATGTTGGCCGGTCCGGTTAGTCGGGGCTTGGTGAGCCCTCGGTTAGCAACTCCGGCCGCAACTGCCCCGACGGTGTTGTAGGACGTGTTCAGCAGGAAAAACAAATTCTGGTAAGCCATATACCTTTTGGTATCAACGCTGAAGTGCCGATACTCATTTATGAATGAGTCACGTACCAGACTAAGAACCTTGCCTTCAGCAAGGGCCCGTTCATATGCCGGATGGTCCAAGTTCGCAGCGACGAGCGCTGATCGTTGGGCCAGTAGGTCGTCAATTTCTTTGAGTTTTGATACCACAAATTCATTGGCCGATCTGTGATCGTAACCGTGCCGGCGATTCTTGACCGCTTGAATCAAATTGCCGCTGAGCTCTAAGCATGATCCTGATGCGGCGATGATAGAGCCTACTTCCGCCGCTCGGAGTGATTTGCTTACTGCGCGCAAGTTGACTCGGAGAAGACGTTTCCGCCCTTCGCCGAATTGCTTAGTGCCGGTAACTTCGAAGGCTAAGCCTGTCGCTGCCCCAGTTTCCTGCGCAAGGAAATATGTGTACCTGCGGAACTTCGGTTGCATTGCGCTTTCCATACGAAAGTTGAGGCTGAACCGTTCCAATTCAATTCCGGCAAGCAAAATCTTCTTCGTAAGAGCCGTGTATTGCGCGCTGAAGTCCCTGGAGGAGCTGGCTTGCGCTGAGGCTGCGCTAATAGTGCCGGATTGGGCAACAAGCTGCAGAAGCATGATGATGAGGCACACAGCAGGCAATCGGCGTGTGCTATGAAATGCGGCTCGATAAATCACAAAAAGGACTCCTGATCACAAGAGCGAAAACACGCTGCCGATGTCAGCGGGTTTTGGAAAGAGCTCATGGCAGATCCTAAAGACCTTGGAATGTAACTTCAATCGGGCGCTGCTCAGCATTCGAGTTATCTTTTTGTAAGTTTGACCGGCTGCACGCAGCGAAATCCGAGGTGATTTCCGGCTGTGGTGACTTCACCTTTGCCCCGAGTGCCGACCATGTAACGCGTGCAGTATTGGTCTGTGCAGAGGAACGAGCCGCCTCGGTGGATGCGCTTTTTTTCTTTGGGTTCAACAGGATCCCATGCTGAGTCAGGCCCTTGTGGGTTTCGCACCACGCCCTCGTTCTGTGTGGCTAGTTGTGCGTAATAGTCTGCGCGATACCAGTCGCTGCACCATTCCCAAACATTGCCTGCAGTGTCATACAGACCATACCTATTGGCCGGAAACTGAGCCACTGGTGCAACGCCGACGAAGCCGTCAGCGCCGGTATCTTTGACCGGAAATTTCCCCTCGTAGATGTTTGCCATCCACTTGCCGACAGGTTTGAGATCGTTTCCCCATGAGTAAATCTCTCCGGCCCGCCCACCTCGCGCAGCGAATTCCCATTCGGCCTCCGTCGGCAGGCGCTTGCCGGCCCACTTGGCATAAGCCATCGCATCGGGGTACGCGACCTGTACGACCGGATACTTTTCACGGCCGTTCAGGCTGCTTTTGGGGCCCTCTGGATGCCGCCAGTTTGCGCCGTGTTGGTAGCGCCACCACTGATACATATTTTGCAGTGCCACAGGCCTTGCCGTCGGCGTGAAAACCGTAGAACCGGCGACAAGATTCTCTTTGGGCGCGGTGGGAAATTCTTCTTTTGTCGGTGCGATTTCTGCAATGGTTCGATACCCGGTCGCTTTCACGAATTTTTCGAACTGCTCGTTGGTAACCTCAGTTTTGTCGATCCAGAAGCCGTCGACATAGGTGCGGTGAACTGGCCGCGCATCGCGCATGGGCTCGTGCCCACCGCAAACTGTGCCAGTAGTTGGATCTTCGCTGCCCATGGAAAATTCGCCGCCGGGGATCCAGACCATGCCTTTGGGCGCGGCCGCCGGTGCTTTCGTCTTGTTAGAAATCGTCGGTGCGAAATGTGAAGCACCGGCGGCTAGAGCCGGCGGGAACACCGCTGCGTTCATTAAGAGTAGGCTGAGGCACGAGAAGATTGTTTTGTGCACGCATTCGTTCATTATCAAGCCAATAACCTTACCAAGAAAAGATGCGTTTCCAATTATCTTTCATGCTGATCACTACCCAGACGCGCTTATTCGCTTCCTGCAGCAAGGCATCGGGAAATGTGCCGATTTGGGAATTGGCTCCGTACCCATATTCGCGCACGGCAGAACCGCGGCAATTGCCGCGGTTCTGCCGATTATCTGCCATCGATGACAACACATCAATTGTTGCCCTTTTTAATTGATTTTGCCCTGCGCATTCATCTGCTCTTCAAGTTTCTGCTTGATAGCTTCCATGTTGAAACTTGCACCTTTTTGCATCGGTGGAAAATCCAGGAAGGTTTGGGCAGTTTTGGCTATTTCCTTTTGCACGAAAACGAAGCGCCAGAATTGGTAAACAAACCAGTTGTAGTAGGCAAGCGAACCTGTTCGACCGTTGGACATTCCAGTTCGCTCAAAAGGATCGAGGCGAAGATTCGTCAGAATAGGCCAATCCACTTTCTGGGTGGCACCAAGCCAGCCGTTTGGCTGATCGGTGAAGCGGTATTTGTAATCATCAATACGTGCGGCTCCGAGTGTGCTTTCGGTGAAATACAAGATTTCGTGACGCTTAGAAGGACCCTTTCCGGTGATTAGATCCAATTGGTTGTAGCCATCTAAATGGACCCTGTAATTGGTACCGCTAAGTTGTGTGCCAGCCTTCAGCTCGTCTACGATGTTTGGATTTCCAGCTGCAGCTACAAATGTCGGAAACCAGTCAAGCCCGGACACGATGCTGTTTTCCACTTTGCCTGCCGGTACTTTTCCTGGCCAGCGCACCATGCATGGAACTCGGAAACCGCCTTCAAGCGCAGTACCTTTGGCGCCAGCAAACGGCGTTTGCCCGCCATCTGGCCAAGTGAAGTTTTCGGTGCCATTATCGGTGCTGAATACAACAATTGTGTTGTCATCGATGCCATTTTTCTTGAGGTAGCTCATTACTGAACCAACGATGTCATCGAGCTGCGCCATTCCGGCTTCTTCTTCACTCCAGCTGTTTTCCGCGTTGCGCATGTCCTGATACTTGTCGGAAAGATGCGTAACGATGTGCATGCGTGTGGGGTTAAGCCAGGTGAAAAAAGGCTTGCCTTGGGCTCGTGCTTTGTCCATGAACTTAATGGTGTTGTCGAGAATCTCGTCATCCACTGTTTCCATGCGTTTGGGATAAAGCGTTCCGGCGTCTTCGATTTTTTGTTTGCCGACTTTGCCCCAGCGTGGTTGCACTGTGGCATCATCAGCATCGGTAGCCCAGGTGTGCAACATGTTCCGCGGGCCAACAGTGTCTTTCAGATTTTGCGGATAATTTGCGTGAGCCGGATCTTCCATGGCATCTAAGTGATACAGATAGCCAAAGAATTCGTCGAAGCCATGAACTGTTGGTAGGAATTTGTTCAAGTCGCCAAGGTGATTTTTGCCAAACTGCCCGGTTGCATAGCCATTGGATTTCAGGGCCGTGGCAATTGTCACGGCTTGTTCCGGAAGCCCCGTTGACGAGCCGGCTTGGCCAACGGTCGTCATCCCCGTGCGAATTGGCAGTTCACCGGTAATGAAGTTTGCGCGTCCAGCTGTGCAACTTGCTTCTGCATAGTAATCAGTAAAACGCATTCCTTCTGACGCCAGCCTATCCAAATTTGGCGTCCTGCCGGACATCATTCCTTGGTGATAGGCACCGATGTTAAACCAGCCGATATCGTCGCCCATAATGAAGATGATGTTGGGCCGCTTTGCGTCTGCGCATATTCCTGCCGTCGGCACCAGCGATGCGGCTGCTGCCAAAAATACTGCGCACACCTTGATTGCGTAGTGATTCACGCTACTTCGCTCCTGACAATAGATGGGTTTATCACGCTCTTCAAAACGGTTAGGTACGTGGCATAAAAGAGTATGCACACGATATCAGAATAAAGACATCTGCGTCAGCGCCTTGGAAGTCAGTCTGCGCCTGATGAATCCAACCCATTTGCGACAGGATCCGGCCGAGGCTTAAGGCGGTGATGTCGGCATGATGCGAACATACGTTTGCTCTTGTCCCGCAGGAGTTACGGCAAGAACCATATCTTGCTTCATCTCATCTTTACGGATCGTCTTGCGGAATTTTGTCAGCCACTGACCATCGCGCAAGTGTCCTTTGAGGCGCGTGAGTCCCTTCACATCGTCTTGTGGGGCTTCGCGAGCGGGATACCAGGTGAATCGGGTGGAGATGTAGCTTTTGCCTACTGACTTCGGATCGTTTTTGACGATCATTCCTTTTGTTGGTTGGTATTGATCCTCCATGCGGATCAGGTCCTGCTTTGCATACTCCGGCATTTTTTGTTTGTTGCTCTTGAGGGCATCGGCCTTCATTTGTTGAAGGAAGTCGGCCAGTGATATGACTTTAGCTCCTGGTGGCAAACCGCCTGTCCCCATTTGTCCATATTTTTTTAGCGGATCTTCAAGGACGCTGAGTTCATTAGGAGTTAACTTCTTTGCCCATTCCAATTTCGTTGTTTCGAACTGATTGTCTTTCTGATGCTTGGATTCAAGCCATTGTGTGCGCGCTTGCAGCTCTTTCTGTTGCTGTTGGTCAGCGGAGCAACCAAGCATGTAAGTGAGGTACATTGATCGATAGGAAGGCATCCACGACCAGTCTCCTGCAAGATCCATCTGCTGGGGCGCTTGCACATAGAACAATGCATCCGTCTTGTCTTTAACAGACAGCTGAGTGATTTTCAGAGGATAGATACATTCGTTTGATGAAAACGAAAACCGCGTCGGTGTAACTTCGCCGCTGTATGATCCGCCGCTAGCCTTTTTCATTTGCTTTGGATCGATTTTCATGACGGTGAAAAACCATTTCTTTTTGATATAAAACTGAAGGGTTGATTCATCGCCTGAATAGCTGTAGCGATTCTGCTTGAGCCATTCGAACAGTCCTGATGCATCATCAGCAACGATAATTTTGTAGTCGAGGGATCCGACCACGCCGGCTTCCAGAACGCGAACTGACTTTCGTTGTACTGCTCCTTCTTGTAGGACCATGCCACCCATGCCTCCCGGGGCTGCTGAGCATGGCATCATCGGCATATCGGTCGCGGTGTAAATGGGCTCAGGCAATGGCATTAGAATCGTGTAGATCGCCAAGTCTTTGAAGAAATCGCGAGGCATCTCATCTAGTTTGGGGCGAGACGGCGTAGGTATGACCATTCCGAAATCGGAGGCGTTCCCCTCGAACTTAGGCTGAACTGTGAATGCCTCGCTTTTCTGCGCCGGATTCCACGTAATGAAAGCTTTTTGTCCCGGCTGGTTGATGTCTTTTTCCTTAGCTGCGAAGTAGCAGCATGCCGCGTCTACAGGTGATTGCATTGCCTGTCGTCCGTAGCCGGCGAGCACCATAAGTAGTGCCAGACCTGACACTGAAGCAAGCTTTATTGATTTCATTATTTGCACCTATGATCAGTGAAGTGGCGTCGGCTTTCGATCCTGGGAGAGCGCCGGCGTCCCCGCCGGCTGTTTTTCTTGTAGGGGCTGCTCGTGAGCCGCCCGCGGGCGCGTTGCGCCCTTACAGCGAGCCGGCGGGACGCCGGCGCTCCCAGGAAGCTACGGTGGTGATGTCGGCATGATCCTGATGTAAGTTTGCTGCTGCTGCTTGGGCACATCGGCCAGAATCAAATCGTGCGTCATTTCGTCTTTGCGGAGGATCTTGCGGAATTTGGTTAACCACTGTCCCTGGTGCAAGTGCCCTTTCAGGCGAGTCAGTCCCTTTACGTCATCGAGCGGTACTTCACGCGCCGGGTACCAGCCATAGTTAGTGTAAAGGTAACCACGCCCAACTGTTTTTGGGTCGTATTTGACGATCATTCCTTTGGAAGGTTGGTATTTGTCTTCCATGCTTACGAGCTGTTGCTTTGCATAGGGTTGAAGCTGTTTATTAGCCTTGAGATAGTCTGCCTTAATTTCCACAAGAAAATTGTTCAGGTCCATAACCTTGGCTCCGGGTGGCAAGTCTCCTGCGGCCATCAGCGCGTAGTTTTTCTGTGGATCTTCCAGTACTTTCATTTCAGCAGCACCGAGAGACTTTGCCCACTCTAGTTTTGTTGTTTCGTAGTTGGGTTCTTTCGCTCTTTTCGTGTTGAGCCAATGGGTGCGCGAAGTTAATTCACTTTGTTGCTGTTGATCGGCGCTGCAACCGAGCATGTAAGTGAGATACATGGGGCGGTATGAGTGCATCCATGACCAGTCACCCGGTAGGTCCATTTGATTTGGTGCTTGCACATAGAACAGTGCATCTGTTTTGTCCTTGACGGAAAGCTGTGTGATTTTTAGAGGATAAAAGCACTGGGCTGATGAAAACGTAAATCGCGTCGGCGTTATCTCGCCCGTATAAGAACCATTGGCAGCCTTTTTCATTTGCTTCGGGTCAATTTTCATAACTGTGAAGTACGATTTTTTTTTGATGTAAAACTGCAGCGTTGTTTCATCGCCACCATAAGAGTATTTGTTGCTTTTGAGCCATTGAAATAGGCCGCTAGCATCGTCAGCCAATATGATTTTGTAGTCCAATGAGCCAACCACTCCGGATTCAAGTACGCGGACGTGACCATTTTTCTTAAAGGACGACGGTGCTGCGCCGCCCATCGCGTCGGAACATTCTTCTTCGTATTTGTGCTCGATTAGCGAGGAATCAATCGCTTCCGGCAAGGGCATCAAAATGGTGTACATTGCCAGGTCTTTGAAGAAATCGCGCGGCATTTCATCCAGCTTCGGTCTGGAAGGTGTCGGAATTACCATTCCGAAGTCTCCGGCATTGCCTTCAAATTTCGGTTGAACGGTGAACGCTTCCAACTTCCTCTGCGGGTCCCAAGTAATGAAAGCCTTTTGACCTGGCTGGTTGACGTCCTTGTCTTTAGCGGAAAAGTAGCAGCAGGCAGCTTGTACAGGCGATTGCATCGTCTGACGTCCGAATCCGGCAAGCACCACAAGTAGTGCCAGACCTGATACTGAAGCAAGCTTTATTGATTTCATTAGTTGCACCTATGATCAGTGAAGTGGCGTCGGCTTTCGATCCTGGGAGCGCCGGCGCTCCCAGGCATTTACGGTGGTGATGTCGGCATGATTCTGATGTATGTCTGCTGCTGCTGTTTGGGCACTTCCGCCAGAACTAGATCGTGCGTCATTTCGTCTTTGCGGAGGATCTTACGGAACTTGGTTAGCCACTGACCCTGGTGCAAGTGTCCCTTGAGGCGAGTCAGTCCCTTGATGTCGTCGAGTGGCACTTCACGCGCCGGGTACCAGGCGTAGTTGGTGTAAAGATAGCCCTTGCCAACGGTCTTCGGATCGTATTTAACGATCATTCCTTTAGAAGGTTGGTATTTGTCTTCCATTCTGATTAGCTCTTGCCTGGCGTATGGTTCCAGTTGTTTCATGTCTTTGAGATAGTCGGTCTTAACTGCCTGAAGAAAATCGTTCAAGGCAATAATCTTGGCACCGGGTGGCAAGTCTCCTAAACCCATCTGTCCATAGTTCTTTTGTGGATCTTCAAGTATTTTCATGTCAGCTGCAACGAGTGATTTGGCCCACTCCAGTTTGGTTGTTTCGTAATTCGATTCTCTGGCTCGTTTCGTGTTGAGCCACTGGCTGCGCGAAGTGAGTTCACCCTGCTGTTGCGGATTGGCGCTGCACCCGAGCATATAAGTGAGGTACATCGGGCGGTATGAGTGCATCCATGACCAGTCGCCCGGCAGGTCCATTTGCCCTGGTGCCTGTACGTAAAACAATGCGTCTGTTTTGTCTTTGACGGACAGCTGTGTGATCTTGAGTGGATAAAAGCACTGAGCCGATGAAAACGTAAATCGAGTGGGTGTTATCTCGCCCGTATAGGAACCATTTGAAGCCTTTTTCATTTGCTTCGGATCAATCTTCATGACCGTGAAATACGATTTTTTCTTGATGTAAAACTGCAGCGTTGCTTCATCGCCACCATAGGAGTAGCGGTTGTTTTTTAGCCATTCATACAAACCACTGGCATCGTCAGCCAAGATGATTTTGTAGTCCAGTGAGCCGACTACTCCGGATTCAAGCACGCGGACATGATTTCCCTTTCCCATCGGCGTTTCGCCGCTTATCCGCGCGCCTCTCCCTTCTTTGTACCTCGAAACAACCATTGAGGTATCGATTGGCTCAGGCAGGGGCATGAGAATTGTGTACATTGCCAAGTCTTTGAAGAAATCGCGCGGCATTTCGTCCAGCTTCGGTCTGGAAGGTGTCGGAATTACCATCCCGAAGTCTCCAGCATTACCTTCGAACTTCGGTTGAACCGTGAAGGCCTCCAACTTCCTCTGCGGGTCCCAGGTGATGAATGCTTTTTGACCGGGCTGGTTGACGTCTTTGTCTTTAGCGGAAAAGTAGCAGCAGGCAGCTTTTACAGGCGAATGCATCGCCTGACGTCCGTAACCGGCAAGCACCATAAGTAGAGCCATACCAGAGAATGATGCAAGCTTGATTGATTTCATTATTTCTCCTTCTGATCGGTGAGTTGGCGCTGGTTTTGTTTCTGGGAGATTCTCTGTTGGGTGTCCCGCCGGCTGTTTTTCTTGTAGGGGCGGCTCACGACGCGCCCCTACACCAAGCCGGCGGGACGCCGGCGCTCCCAGGCATTTACGGTGGTGATGTCGGCATGATTCTGATGTATGTTTGCTGCTGCTGTTTGGGCACTTCCGCCAGAATTAGATCGTGCGTCATTTCGTCCTTGCGAAGGATCTTACGGAACTTGGTTAGCCACTGTCCCTGGTGCAAGTGTCCTTTGAGGCGAGTTAGTCCCTTGATGTCGTCGAGTGGCACTTCACGTGCTGGGTACCAAGCGTAGTTGGTGGAAATATAGCCTTGTCCCGCGGTTTTCGGGTCTTTGACAATCAATCCTCTGGAAGGTTGGTATTTGTCTTCCATGGTGATTAGTATTTGCTTGGCAGAGGGTTGAATCTGCTTGTTAGCTTTGAGGTAGGTCGTTTTAATTTCCTGGAGAAAATCGCTCAACGCCATAACTTTGGCGCCGGGTGGCAAGTCTCCTGAGCCCATCAGTCCATAGTTTTTCTGTGGATCTTCAAGCACTTTCATTTCAGCAGCACCGAGTGATTTTGCCCACTCCAGTTTGGTTGTTTCGTAATTGGATTCTTTCGCTCGTTTCGTGTTGAGCCACTCAGTGCGCGAATTCAGCTCAGTTTGCTGCTGCGGATTGGCGCTGCACCCTAGCATATAAGTGAGATACATGGGGCGGAACGAGTGCATCCACGACCAGTCGCCTGGTAGGTCCATTTGATTTGGTGCTTGCACATAGAACAGTGCATCCGTTTTATCTTTGACGGAAAGCTGTGTGATTTTTAGCGGATAAAAACACAGGGACGATGAAAAGGTAAATCGAGTGGGCGTTATCTCGCCCGTATAAGAACCATTGGAAGCCGTTTTCATTTGCTTCGGGTCAATTTTCATGACCGTGAAGTACGATTTTTTCTTGATGTAAAACTGCAGCGTTGTTTCGTCGCCACCATAGGAGTATTTGTTGCTTTTGAGCCATTCAAATAGGCCGCTGGCATCGTCAGCCAATATGATCTTGTAGTCTAGTGACCCGACCACTCCGGATTCAACGACGCGGACATGATTGCTTTTCCCCATTGGAGGTGCCGCGCAGGTCATCACGGCGCCGCCATAGCACGGAGCTAAAGAGGTATCGATCGGTTCCGGCAGGGGCATGAGAATTGTATACATTGCCAGGTCTTTAAAGAAATCGCGCGGCATTTCGTCCAGCTTTGGTCTGGAAGGTGTCGGAATGACCATTCCGAAGTCTCCAGCGTTACCTTCGAACTTCGGTTGAACGGTGAATGCCTCCAACTTCCTTTCCGGGTCCCAAGTGATGAAAGCTTTTTGCCCGGGTTGGTTGACGTCTTTGTCTTTAGCGGAGAAGTAGCAGCAGGCAGCTTGTGCAGGCGATTGCATCGCCTGACGTCCGTATCCAGCAAGCACCATAAATAGTGCCAGACCGGACACTGCAGCAAGCTTTATTGATTTCATTAGTTGCACCTATGATCAGTGAAGTGGCGTCGGCTTTCGATCCTGGGAGCGCCGGCGTCCCGCCGGCGCTCCCAGGGGCATTCTACGGTGGTGATGTCGGCATGATTCTGATGTATGTTTGCTGCTGCTGTTTGGGCACTTCCGCCAGAATTAGATCGTGCGTCATTTCGTCTTTGCGGAGGATCTTACGGAACTTGGTTAGCCACTGTCCCTGGTGCAAGTGTCCTTTGAGGCGAGTTAGTCCCTTGATGTCCTCGAGTGGCACTTCACGTGCTGGGTACCAGGCGTAATTGGTGGAAATATAGCCTTGTCCCGCGGTTTTCGGGTCTTTGACAATGAATCCTCTGGAAGGTTGGTATTTGTCTTCCATGCTGATTAGTTGTTGCTTGGCATAGGGTTGAATCTGCTTGTTAGTTTTGAGGTAGGTCGTCTTAATTTCCTGAAGAAAATCGCTCAACGCCATAACTTTGGCGCCGGGTGGCAAGTCTCCGGAGCCCATCAGTCCATAGTTTTTCTGTGGATCTTCAAGCACGTTCATTTCAGCAGCACCGAGCGATTTTGCCCACTCCAGTTTGGTTGTTTCGTAATTGGATTCTTTCGCTCGTTTGGTGTTGAGCCACTCACTGCGAGAATTTAATTCGGTTTGCTGCTGCGGATTGGCGCAGCACCCTAGCATATAAGTGAGATACATCGGACGGTACGAGTGCATCCACGACCAATCGCCCGGCAGGTCCATTTGACCTGGCGCCTGCACATAGAACAATGCATCCGTTTTGTCCTTGACCGAGAGCTGGGTGATTTTCAGCGGATAAAAACACAGGGACGATGAAAAGGTAAATCGAGTGGGCGTTATCTCGCCCGTATAAGAACCATTGGAAGCCTTTTTCATTTGCTTCGGGTCAATTTTCATGACCGTGAAGTACGATTTTTTCTTGATATAAAACTGCAGCGTTGTTTCGTCGCCACCATAGGAGTATTTGTTGCTTTTGAGCCATTCAAATAACCCGCTGGCATCGTCAGCCAATATGATCTTGTAGTCTAGTGAGCCGACCACTCCGGATTCAACGACGCGGACATGATTGCTTTTCCCCATGGGAAGTGCCGCGCCGTCGCTCATGGAGCCCTTGGCTTCTGCGCGGTAACTGCGTTCAGTTAAAGAGGAATCGATTGGTTCCGGCAACGGCATCAGGATGGTATACATTGCAAGGTCTTTAAAGAAATCGCGCGGCATTTCGTCCAGCTTTGGCCTGGAAGGTGTCGGAATGACCATTCCGAAGTCTCCAGCGTTACCTTCGAACTTCGGTTGAACGGTGAATGCCTCCAACTTCCTCTGCGGGTCCCAAGTGATGAAAGCTTTTTGACCCGGCTGGTTGACGTCGTTGTCTTTCGCAGAGAAATAGCAGCAGGCAGCTTCAACAGGTGATTGCATCGCCTGACGTCCATATCCGGCTAGCATCATAATTAGAGCCATACCAGACACCGAAGTAATCTTGGTGGACTTCATTAGTTCTCCTTCAAAGCAACGAATGGCTTCTGTTCTCGATCAAGCGCCGGCGTCCCGCCGGCTGTTTTTCTTGTAGAGGCGGCTCGTGAGCCGCCCGCGGGCGCGACGCGTCGCGACCCTACACCAAGCCGGCGGGACGCCGGCGCTCCCAGGAAACTAAGGTGGTGATGTCGGCATTACCCTGATGTATGTTTGCTGCTTCTGTTTGGGCACTTCTGCCAGAACCAGATCGTGCGTCATTTCGTCTTTACGGATGATCTTGCGAAATTTGGTTAGCCACTGTCCCTGGTGCAGGTGTCCCTTGAGGCGGGTCAATCCTTTGATGTCTTCGACTGGCACTTCACGTGCTGGGTACCAGGCGTAGTTGCTGTAAAGATAGCCTTGTCCGACGGTCTTCGGGTCGTATTTGACGATCAATCCTCTGGAAGGTTGGTATTTGTCTTCCATGCTGATCAGTTGTTCCTTGGCGTAGGGAAGCAGTTGCTTATTGTCCTTAAGGTAATTCGTCTTAATTTCCTCAAGAAAATCGCTCAGCGCCATTACTTTAGCCCCTGTTGGTAAGTCTCCGGAGCCCATCAGTCCATAGTTCTTCTGCGGATCTTCAAGTACTTTCATTTCAGCCACGCCGAGGGACTTTGCCCACTCCAACTTTGTTGTTTCGTAATTGGGTTCTTTCACTCGTTTCTTGTCAAGCCACTCACTGCGCGAATTCAGTTCCGTTTGTTGCTGCTCGTTGGCGCTGCATCCCAGCATGTATGTGAGATACATTGGGCGGTACGAGTGCATCCATGACCAGTCACCCGGCAAGTCCATTTGATCCGGCGCCTGCACATAAAATAAAGCGTCTGTTCGATCTTTGACGGATAGCTGCGTGATCTTGAGTGGATACATGCACTGGGGCGATGAGAACGTAAAACGCGTTGGCGTTATCTCGCCCGTATAAGAACCATTTGAGGCCTTTTTCATTTGCTTTGGGTCAATTTTCATCACTGTAAAATACGATTTTTTCTTGATGTAAAATCGCAAGGTCGCTTCATCGCCACCATAGGAATACCGGTTGCTTTTGAGCCATTGAAACAGACCGCTAGCATCTTCGGCCAAAATGATTTTATAGTCCAGTGAGCCGACGACTCCAGATTCCAGTATCCGAACATGATTTTTCTTGTCACTCTCTCGTGACAAAGTGCTCGATCGAATGCTTCTTTCGCGCATGTCGTATTTGCGCTCAGTTAACGAGGTGTCGATTGGTTCTGGTAAGGGCATCAGAATTGTGTACATCGCCAGGTCTTTGAAGAAATCGCGCGGCATCTCGTCCAGCTTTGGTCTGGAAGGTGTCGGGATAACCATTCCGAAATCTCCTGCGTTACCTTCAAACTTTGGTTGAACAGTGAACGCCTCTAGCTTTTTCTGTGCGTCCCAAGTAATGAAAGCTTTTTGACCCGGTTGGTTGACGTCTTTATCTTTGGCTGCAAAGTAACAACAAGCAGCTTGGACTTGGAAAGGCGTTAGCTGGACCACTCCGATTGCCAGAGTCAGACCTAAAAGGAATGCTGATTGCAGCCTAACAAATGGCGTACCTTTACTCGGCATCGGACCTTCTCCTTGAAGCTAAGAACCGGACTCTGCAATTATGCAAATCTTACAGCTTATGAGTTGTCTAGCGGCTCTTTACATGCCGTTTTCGCCGCGGGTAACTCAATCGGTTGGAAGCAGCTTTAGGCTTGGTGATACAAGTGGATGTCAGCACTAAATGTGGTGTCTATCGTGAGCCGTGCCGAATTGAAGTTCTGCGTGTGTTTTGACGGCAATTTTATTTTGCCGGGGTTTGCTTACTTGACACGCGGGTAGATTAGACATGTCGCGGCTATGAGGGTTCTTCCTTCTATTGTCAAATAGAGTCTTCGCTCTCCGCGACACCTTTTGTCAATTCCAGCACCGTGAGGCGATTAACCGTGCTGACGAAATCATCAGCGAAAATGACGATTGCCAATGAAATCTTCGCCAGGCGAGCAAAGAAAGTCCTGATTGAGACCGCGGAAGGCGAATCGCTTCCCCCTCAATATGTGGCATCTGTGTTGATGAACCTTGAGTCGCTCGGTTACGGCCTATCTGCCGAACTTACTGAGGACTGCGGGCGCATGACGCTGGAAAAACTCACAGATTTCCACAATGGACTTATGGAGTCTTTGGGTAAAGGCAAGGGCGCCCATAAGCGTTTTGAGCCGATGTATCCGAACTTCCCGCAGCAAGTTATGGACATGAGTAAGGCGCGTCTGTATTTGAACGCCTTTATGCACTATTTGACTGACGGGCGCTGGAGCCCGAAGACTGAAAAGAAAGAACGATCACCCCTGGCGGACGAAACCGAAATCAAGATAATTGAGCGAGGCTCTCAGGAGGAATTTGAGTGCCTGTTTCGTCAGCTTGCCTTGGCGAACACGTCCCTTTCGGCAGAAGATAAGCACGATCTTCGATTGTTCGTTGAGCTGTATGGAAATGATGTTCTGCGGCTTATGCCGGACGAAGTGCCGAACAGGGAAAACAAGGCTTTCCTGGTGGCAGCGCTAATTTCAAGCACCGTGGATGGCAGCGGACATCTTTCGCGATTTTGCACTACGGCCACTGATGTGTTGCGGGTGGCTGTGGCTATGAGCGATGGTGATGTGTCTTTGGCGGAGCCTGTGAAGTTCCGAAGTTATTCTCGCCGAGAACGACGTGCTTTGCTCCAAGTTTTGGAATCGCAAAGTAATCCGACTGAGGATATGCTCAGATGGAAAGCGCGCTGGATTCGGCTCGGAGAGCGTCTGCATCCATCAGAATATAAGAAGAGATTTCCGCGCTGTGACGAGGCCTTTGATGTATTGAGAAACAATAGAGCGGTTCCGCGCTTTAACAGCACTCTGGAAAAGGCTCTTGAGGACAAGAACCTGGACACCCTGTTGACGATGTTGGCAACACGTCCCGGTGACTTCGCTCGACGACTCGATCACATCCTGCGGTTAGAGGCCCGGTCTCAAAATGAGGTGGCGGCAGCATTCTCTACTGTGGCTATGAAAGTCTCCACCCCTGTTTTACTGCAAGTCATGCATCACTTTAAGACTCGGGCTGAACCGCGTGCGCTACGAGTATTTTTTCCAAAGGGCGAAGTTGCCAAAGCTCAGGGGATTCTGAACACGTTGCCGAAATTGCCGCCGGAGTTATGCCGAACTGTGTTTGAAATCTGCGAATCGACGTTGATCAGTAGGTTTTCGAAATTGCCTGATCTTGGCACCTGCTATGTTGATCCAGTATTGAAAAACTACATGGTGCCTTTTTCCCAGCGGTCTGCATCGAAAGCGCTACGCACGGTTACACGAGGTAGTCGTTTGCCCTTGCTAACAACTACCGATACTCTGCGATTCTTTATCTGGTGGAAGAATGGACTTGGGCGAGCAGACATCGACCTTTCCGCGGCCGTTTTCGATACCAAGTTCAGATATCTCGATGTACTTTCCTATTACAACTTGAAAAATTTCGGTGGGCACCATAGTGGTGACATCGTAGACGCACCAAACGGTGCAAGTGAATTCATCGATATATCAATAAGTAAGAGCAAGCAACTTGGGGCGCGCTACGTCGTAATGGTGCTGAACAGCTATACCGGGCAACCATATTGTGATCTTCCTGAATGTTTCGCTGGCTGGATGTCGCGAAAACAAGCTGACTCTGGAGAGATCTATGAACCCAGGACTGTAAGTAATAAATTCGACATCGCATCTAACACGAAGGTCGCAATCCCGGCAATATTCGATTTGGTCGAACGCGAAGTGATCTGGGCCGATATGGGGCTTAACCACAACCCTGGCTGGTTCAACAATGTGGCTGGAAATCTAACGGGTATCCAATTGACTGTTCAATCCCTTGTCGATATCGCTAAACCGAATCTATATGATCTGCTGCAGTTGCACGTTCAAGCGCGCGGGCAAGAAGTCCAGAATCCGAACGATGCCGTCACCGTGTTTTCCGAAGAAAATGAAACTCCGTTTCATCCCGAGCGCATCGCTAGCGAGTTTATGCAGAACTAGAGAGGCTGATTCTTCGACCGCAGTACTTAATGAATACGCTTTGCCTCACGTAGGCTGCTTAAGAGCACCGCAGGCCGGGCAAATCATGCTCGGAGGGTGCATGCTTCAGCCCGGAACAATCGTCGACGACCACTACCGCATTGTCTGCCTATTGGGCTCAGGCGCTCATGCCAGTGTCTATCGGGCAATCGACCAACACCTGGATCGCACCGTTGCTTTAAAGTTTATGCATGCCGACATTCAGGAAATCAACGAAGAAGCGCAAAAGCGGTTTCTTCGGGAAGCTCGGCTAATTTCCCTTTTGCGGCATCCGAATATCCTTCAATGTTATGAGTTCGGAGTATGGCAGAGCTCGTTGTACGCATGTGTCGACTATTTCGATGGCGAATCACTTGCACAATTGCTGCACAGCGGTAAGATACCCTGGCGCCGAGCACTCCGCATCTGTATTGAAGTGGCCAAGGCCATGGATCACGCTCATTCTCAGGGCGTCATTCATCGAGACCTAACGCCACGCAATATCCTTGTTTCCTGCGGTGAAGACGGCATTGATCGAGTAAGGGTAGTAGATTTCGGTTTAGGCAAATCAATTGAATCCGCCGACGCCTCCCAGAAGTTGACGCAGACTGGTGACCTGATTGGCAGTATTTACTCGATGAGCCCGGAGCAGTGCTTGGGGAATCCAGCGGACATAAGATCTGACGTCTACGCCCTCGGTTGCGTCTTGATTCAGTGCCTGACCGGTGAGCCGCCATTCCTTGCCTTCGATACTGTAGCGGTGATGCAGATGCACCTGCAGAAGACCCCACCCATAGTGCGATCGGCTATTGAGGAAAATGACTGCCCTGCGGATATTCAGAACGTAGTTGCAAAAGCGGTGGCAAAACAGTCCGGCAATCGATATCCATCGATGGGCGAATTTCAATTAGACCTGGAATCCCTTCTGAGTGGCGGTAAAATCAAGGCGGTGGCGATTCGCCCACATGTATCGTTGAGTACGCATTCGCGCGCGTTGTTTGTAATAGTTGGTCTATTTATTGTCGGAATCTTGCTGTTTCCCGGACGGGTTGTTTCATTTTTTCTTGGGTTTGCAGATGCCCAGACCGCATGCGCAATCGGAGCCAATACTGCCTTCTATTCCTCTGCTTTCTTTAAAACGGATCGAAATGGAGTAGTTAATCAATGTTGTGGGCGCGCGACCCAGTCGCACCTGATAAATGAAGATACGGTGAAATTGTTCGCGATGCGTGCCATGGCCCTTCAACAAGAGGGCGCTAAAGATGAAGCTTCCGCCGCCGCTCTTACGGCTTTGCAGCAATGGCTAGTGCTTCGTTCTCGAACGGATCCACAATCAATTGCCGGAGCCGAATCAACCAGCGAGATGGTATCAAAGGCGGTGCCTGCAGACTGTCGCGATGCCAATATCGCAAAAGCTTGTTTTTTTGTGGCAGTTAAATGCCAGAATCCGAAAATGCGCCAAACATACGCTGAAGCCGCTATAAGGATATTCAAGTCTGCACGCAACAATAAAGCCTGCCCGGAGCTCATTGGAGATTTATTCGAGGAAAGTGGAGCCTTTAACACTGATAGCGCAATGTGCCGTCTCACCGGCAATCGCGCCTTACGGATTTTGAAAGCGATACGTCCATCGGAGCGAACTGTTGACGCCTACTGCAAAACAGGCAACTTGCTTGAACCGGGGTCAGCGGATTGGCTCTCCGTAGTCAACGACGGTATAGAGTTTGCGAAGGGAAGACCGTCGGCCGGCATGTGGTCGGAGAAAATGCTCCAAACGATGCTCGGCAGGAATTATGTGAATGTTGGCAATTTCGAGCGAGCGGAGTCTTGCTTTAGGAAGGCGGTTGCGATAGGGGAAGAGAACTCTGTTGAGCTGCCAGGACAATCGGAGGTGCAGGTTCTATTAGGAAACGTGCTGCGCCAAAAACACAAATGGCAGGAAGCCAACCAATTCTATTTGGCCGCATTGAAGAGCGGATCACTTAGCAGGAAAGAATCGGAAGACATTGCAACGTACATTGCATTCGACAGTAAATGCCTGAGTGATTCAAATCATTCGCGTACCATTCTCAATAACTACAAAGTCCCGTTGAAAGATCATCAAGACTGATTGATCGAAAGACACCGATGCAGCATCGAACGATTACAAGCAAAAGGTAATCAGCATGGGCGACACTCACCCATCTTTATTTGTATTTATTGATGAGTGCTTTGAAATCCTCGGCCGTCGATGGTGCGCCTCGATGATTAAGCAGCGCGGTGCCAGTCTTGTCGGTGAAAACTAGTCTGGGGTAACCAGTGACGTTGTATTTTGCCTTTATTGCACTGTTTCCTGGATCGTCACCATCCAGTTTCGTGAAATCCACTTCCCCTCTCATCTGGGATGCAACCTGCTCCCACACCGGATCAAACCGTTTACAATACCCTCACCATTCAGTGGAAAAATCTATAACCTTTAGTCGTCCGCTAGCCCGTTGTCCCGATGCCGCAGCGCCACCACTACCGGCGGCGCTTGCTATGCGCACTGGGCTGGCTGTGCCTTGCCGTGTTGGTTGGTAACGCGCGAGGTTCTGCAATGCCGTTCGAGCTTGTCCGGCCAATGAAGGATTTGATTGGCAGCTAGCAACATATTCGAACTGTTGTTTTGCCAGTGTCATTTGGTTTAGTCCTTGATAGGACAGCCCCATGTAGTAACGAACCATTGGATCAGCCGGCGCCTGAGAGGCTGCCTGTGAAAATGACGAAAGAGCTTGCCTGTACTGGCGTCCGTTATATGCCCTTACGCCGTCATCAAAACCGGCCGGTGCCGCTTCTGCTGAAGGGATTGCGCACAATTGCAGTGACATGAGTGCAAGTAGTATTGATTTTCGAAACACTTAACTCCATCTCCTCTTGGTGTAGCCCATAACGTTGTACCCGTAGTTGGCGTTGAATTGATGTGGCACTCGTTAATCAGCTCCAGGACCAAATAGCAATGCCATTTGATGGAGATCTGAGAGTTAATTGCCTACGCCGTTGCCTTGTCCGGGAAATTGACCGTTAGTTGCTCCGCCGCCGGGAAACTGACCATTAGTCGCTCCGCCGCCGGGAAACTGTCCGTTACCTTGTCCGCCACCTTGCCAGTTTCCTTGGTTTCGTCTGTGCTTGCCCCGACGTCCATTAGAGCCACTACCGTTAAACGCAACTCCACCGAATCCGTTACCACCCTGTCCTTGTGCGTTCTTCCAGCCATTTTTACCACCAAGACCGCCAAAGCCCTGTCCTGAGCCAAGACCTGGTTGGCATGATCCATTCTTCATGGCCTTGCGCCTTTGCTTCCGTGCCTTGGACCGTTTTCCGTTCGAGAAACCGTTGTCTGCAGATTGCAGACCATTGCCTCCACCCCGGTTGCCGCGCCGTCCGTGCTTACCGCGGGCACCGTTGCTGCCACTTCCACCGGACCAACCTTGTCCACCGTTGCTGCCATTTCCGCCGGACCAACCTTGTCCACCGTTGTTGCCACTTCCACCGGACCAACCTTGTCCACCGTTGTTGCCATTTCCACCGGACCAACCTTGTCCGCCGTTGTTGCCATTTCCACCGGACCAACCTTGTCGCGTGCCGTTACCCTGTGCGAGCGCGGGCGCCGAGAGAGCCGCCACCAGCGTAATGCTCCAGAGAATTGATTGAAGTCTGTGCAAGTTCATGAAAAGCCTCTGTCACATACGGGGACATTCTTCATTATTCACCTCGCACCAACTCCTGTGTTTCACATGAGCGACGCTCGTGATATATCGAAACTGAGCCTTTGAGTCGGAGCAACTAGATCTTCTGAATTCTAAGGATGCGGACGGTGACGCGGAGCGTCAATGAAATTATTGAATTGCTGATCTTTACTAGGCTGAGGGTTACCGAGGCTCACAGATGCTACCGCCTTGCTGACGACGTTGAGTAATACGCGCTGCTGGCGTGAGCGGGACAGGAGTTTTTCCATACCGTTCTACCGGTTCCGGTGCCGAGAGTAGCTATCCATTCGCTGGCGTGAATGCCACCATGCCGAGCGGTGGCAGCACAATATTCAATGAATGATTGCGACCGTGCACTGGCTCGTCGTGTGCATACAATCCACCGAGATTGCCTTGCCCGCTGCCAGCATATTCTGTGGAGTCGCTATTCAAGACTTCTTTCCAGAATCCGCCCACTGGGACGCCAACTTTATAGTTGTGACGCGGCACTGGGGTGAAGTTCAACGCCACCAGAATTGGTGTGCCGTCTTTGGCTTTCCGCAGGTAAGTCATGACGCTCTGTTCGACGTCACCGCAATCAACCCACTCGAAGCCCCAGTTGGAGCAATCGCCCTCGTGCATGGCAGGGATGTCTTTATAAGCCATGTTGAGGTCGCGGCACCATTTGTTCATTCCCTTGTGCCAATCGCTGTCGAGTAGATGCCAGTCCAAACTTTGTTCGGAATACCATTCGTTTCGTTGTGCGATTTCTCCGCCCATGAAAAGTAATTTCTTCGCCGGCACCGTCCACATATAGCCGAACAAGAGCCTGAGATTAGCAAACTGCTGCCATGAATCCCCCGGCATCTTCGACAGCAGCGAACGCTTGCCGTACACGACTTCGTCATGGGACAGCGGCAACATGAAGTTCTCGGAATATGCGTATAGTGTGCGGAACGTAAGCTGGTTGTGGTGGAATTTCCTGTACACGGAATCGTGCGTCATGTATTCCAGCGTGTCATGCATCCAGCCCATGTCCCATTTGAAGCCAAAGCCGAGCCCGCCGACGTAAGTCGGTCGAGAGACCAATGGCCAAGCCGTTGATTCCTCAGCGATGGTCATGGTGCTTGGGTATTCGGAGTAGATAATCTCATTGAGATTCTTCAAAAAGTTGATCGCTTCCAAATTTTCTCTGCTGCCGTATTGGTTCGGAAGCCATTCGCCATCCGGTCTTCCGTAATCGCGATAGAGCATTGAAGCGACGGCGTCCACACGCAAGCCATCGATGTGATATTTGTCCAGCCAGAAAAGAGCGTTGCTCACCAGAAAGTTTGCAACTTCATAGCGGCTGTAGTTGAAGACGTAAGTGCCCCATTCTTTGTGTTCGCCAACGCGCGGGTCAGCATGCTCATACAAGTGTGTTCCGTCGAACGTTCCCAAGGCATGACCGTCACGAGGGAAATGTGAAGGTACCCAGTCCACAAGTACGCCAATACCATTTTGGTGCATGGTGTCAACAAAAAACATGAAATCGTCAGGTGTACCGAAGCGGCTTGTCGGCGCAAAGTATCCGGTGACCTGATAGCCCCAGGAAGAATCGAGAGGATGCTCAGCAATCGGCATCAATTCAATGTGTGTGTAGCCCATCTCTTTGACGTAAGCGGTCAATTTATCTGCAAGTTCGTGGTACGTCATGAAGCGGTTATCTTCTTCCGGCACACGCATCCAAGAGCCCAGGTGCACTTCGTAGATAGAGATTGGCGCAGTGAGCTGCTTGAACTTTTCGCGCTGCTGCATCCATTCGCTGTCTTGCCATTTGTATTTGGATAAATCCCAAACAATAGAAGCAGTTTTCGGGCGAAACTCAGCAGCAAAACCAAAGGGATCAGACTTCTCTGCCGGAGCGGGCAAAAAGTCGGACTCGATGCGGTATTTGTAGATTGTGCCTTCTTTCAGTGCTGGCACAAAACTGGCCCAGACGCCGGAGCCTCCGATAAGTGAGAGCAAGTTTGCATTCGGATCCCAATTGTTGAAGTCACCGACTACAGAAACCCGTTTTGCCGAAGGTGCCCAGACTGCGAAGTGCACACCTTTCTTGCCGCCCTGTTCGGTCAGGTGCGCACCCATCCGTTCGTATAATCGACGATGGGAGCCCTCATTAAATAAGTGCAAATCGTACTCACTGATGAACGAAGTCATTTGTTCTGCGCTCATTATTTGGCTCCTGCGTTAAAACTGCTTTTCAGATCTTCAAGTAAGCTGGTTACCGGGATTCCCAACCAATCGGGGCGGTTGTTTACTTCGTAGTTAATCTCGTAAACGGCCTTATCAATCAAGAATGGTAGCAGCATCTCGAAAATTTCCGATTCTGTAGGTGGGAGAAACGGCTGCCCCTGGGTGCTTGCCAGATACCCCTGCATAAATGCAACTGATACCCAAGTTTCGCACACCTGAGCCCAAGGGATGAACTTCTCCAATTCATCGGACCGATTGTGGGCGAAGATGAACAAGCTGGCGTACGAAGCATAGCTGAACGAGCGCAGCATCCCAGCTACGTCTTTCAGCGGCGATTGTTTTTGGACGCGAGCAGCTAGTGACCGTCCCGGTTCGCCTTCGAAGTCAAGGATTATGAAGTCTCCAAATGCATTCAAGACCTGCCCAAGATGGTAGTCTCCGTGACAGCGCGTCTTGATAAGGTCGGTCCGGGCGAGCTTCAGTTGTTCAACCAACGTAAGCAACTGGGGCTTGTACGCAATCAGTTCATCGACTTTCGGTTGCAAATCGGTGTTAACACTGGCTCGACGGCTTTGGAGCAATGAGAAAGTTTGCTCGATATTGCGTTGAATTTCCGCAATCGTTTGAGCAACTTCCTCCTTCGTCATTTTCTCCGGCTTGAATGCCGGATCCTTTTTATCGGAAGCCAAAGCTACGTGGAGTTCACCAGTTCTCCGTCCGAGTCCTGTAACTTCGCTCAGGTAAATGCCAAGCATGCTTTCTGCTTCTTCTGGAATCTCCCGATTGACCAGTTGTTGTAGGCTGCCCTTCTTTTCCACCAGGGAGCCGAGCATGTAGCTGTGTGTTTCCGCTCGTTCGTAGAAACGACGCAATTCTTCTATCGAGTAGGACCAGCCATCACCCTGGTTGCTGAGGAACTGCTGTAACAAGCCGACCATGTACAGGTCTTTGCTCTTTTCTTCCGTGTAGGTGATGGAACCTGCCACTGCCGGGCTGTGACGGAAAGAAGTCTTTTCCGCCAGGAAGCGCCCGACTTCATAATCCGGGTTTACTCCAGGCTGCAAACGCCGGTAGAGCTTCATGATGAACTCTTCCCCGAAGATGATGCTGGAGTTGCTCTGTTCACTGCTGAGGCGCTTGATGTTTAGCCCGGACTTATTGCCGGCGAGTTTTCCATAGACTGAGGTCTTTTCGAACTCTAGTGCTCCGTGCTGAGAAGGTATCTTCTTATTGCTGTTGATGGCGCCTAGAAGTGTTCGGCAGTAAGCGTCGCTTTGGGTCGCTTCATAAACTGCGAAGCTCTCGGAGCGACAACGGATGTCCGCTAGCACGTGCTCCGGTGTGTGCTCGATGATTTGTTTTGATCGATAACCGCTTGCCAGAGCCAGGTGCAGCGCATATTCGTCTTTGATACCATCTGAGGTCTCGACTTCGACGATGAATATTCCGCCTTCTTCCGCTGGAATTTTGATTGGAGTCCAATCAATAATGCGCGTGCCTGTTATGCGAGCCGACTTTCGCGCGAACCATCGCTGGCGACTGAGATACCAGGGCAGCACATCCT
>Ga0163151_10002136_pt1 | contig 31521 bp, 36 predicted proteins | sample OliLakLV19MP5IB2_FD_145596 | JGI IMG/M metagenome (GOLD analysis project Ga0163151, IMG submission 145596) | Freshwater microbial mat bacterial communities from Lake Vanda, McMurdo Dry Valleys, Antarctica - Oligotrophic Lake LV.19.MP5.IB-2 | ecosystem: Environmental > Aquatic > Freshwater >... | reverse complement strand
TGTTTGGCAGAGGATTCTTTGACGTAAAGATCCCGCCAGGCCGAATCAGCAACTTCTTTGGCTTGGGTATAGGTGCGGTCTTCGTGTGATTGGGCGGCGTCGGGAAAAATTACCTCATCGAATTCCGCGTCATTTTCAAGCACCGCTATCTTGGCATTAAGCAGTTCTGAAGCAGGCGGGGAGGACTGAACGAGTGCATCTTGATGAGCGCCTCTTGCGACCGCAAGCTGGCGTACTTTTGCCATCAACCTTTCTCTTTCACGGTGTCGCGGGTCATGTTCGATCGCTTTCTCGGCTTCCACCAAGATGTGCTCGCCGACAACCTCGTTCAGAATATTTTTTAAACTTTCAGAACTCTGAATTTTTTTGAAACCCGCCAGTCGGAGCAGTCGCCCTTTATGTTCGTTGAGTTTGGCCTGCCGTTGTTCACCGGATCCAGGCAGTTTTGAGCTGTCGGTGTAGTGTCCAGTTACTTCATTCCAAAATTTACCAGCTTCGATAGCGGCTATGCCTCCCACTTCGTTGAGGGCGAGATCTCTTTCGTTTACCACCTCAATGGAGGGTGGTGTGCGGGTATCATCCCGACGCACAAGAAATACTGTCGGCATTTCAAGGTCCTGATCCATGGAGACGACCTGCCAGTTTTCCATTGCGCCCTTGTCGCCCATGAGGAAGACTTCTTGTCCGACTTTGTAGTCGTACCCCTCCAAGACCCGCTCTAGAGACTCGGGAGAAAATTCGGGTTTTGGAGCGGTTTCTGGGTTTTTTTTGGGTGTTATTTCAGCCCGAACAACTCTCCCAGATTCTCTCTGAGATTGGCGTAATTTAGGTTCGGCGTCAGGTTGACGACTTGAAGCTCCTTCCACCATAGGGGCGCTTTTACTTAAAAAGAGTATACCTCACGAACTGGGGTAGACATTGACAAAAGTCACATTTTTAGCTAGTATTGGCTCTAGGAGGTGTCTCATGAACCGAATTTTTCGGCCCGAAGGCGGCACCAACGTGGTGGCCTTCAAGGGGTCCGAGCACGTGAGGGAAGCAGCAGAGGTCACCTTGCTGCGAACTGAGACCGTCTTGAGGACGGTCGCCTACCACTTCTCGAGGGAGTATGACGTCCAGGAGGGCAAGCTCGTAAAGCGGAAAAACTTCAGGAACGTCTACGGGCTTCTGCTCACCTACTTGGCCTCCCAGATCGGGGAGTCGCGTTGCCCCGAGTGGTGGTATGACAAGCTCTGCGTCTACATCCTCGTGAGGTTCGTGAAGCACAAGCAGCAGGATTCGCAGGATCTCATGCCGGTAGAGACGCGCCGTGCCCTGGCCATCGTTGAGGCTCAGGACGTGGTCGCGCTCCAGGCTTGGTACGACGGGCTCATGGAGTACGCTCCGTACTACCAGGAGACCTACGCTGCTTTGGCCGGTGGTCTGAGGGTGCTGATGCACGAAGAGGGCTTCCGCGAGGGAGATCCCGATTGGGACATCAGCCTCGAGGCCCTGAAGCTCGTGTTCTTGGCCCGGCTCACGCCGGAGAGCATGATGCGGGACTACAGCGAACGGGCATCGCAGACCAAGCAGAGCAGCGCGCCCACTTCACCCACGCCGCAGCGCTGCACCGATCCTCGGAGCGGGCTCAAGCTGATGGAGTAGGCGGACCGTGGGGTTTCAACCTGAAACCCCGGGGTACCGGTGAATACGCGAGCTGAGGGGCCACTTGGCCCCTCAGCTCGTATATGTTTTTAAAGAGATTTTAGGCAGCTTCCTGAGCCCCGTCGGCACCGCCAGCTTCCAATTGAGTAAGCTCTTCTAGCTGAGCGTTTACAACATCTATCTCCAGCTGAGCGCTGGCACGCATGCTGTCCTGATCGGCATCCAGATCCTCTAAAGTATCTTGAGCGCTTTCAAGTTTAGCTTCCAGTGATTCACGCACTGACTCAACTCCTTTTAACGTAATTAACGCTTTGACCATATCCCGAGCGGCACGAATACGCGCTTCGCGTTTAGCTGCTATATCGATGACCTGGTGTTCGGTCACTCCGATTACTTCATGTTGAGAGCCACCTTCCGCGGTTGCAAAGGTCAGCTTGTCGCCGGTCTTTTTTTCGATAACCATAGGCACTTCGTCGTCGTTGATATTTTCTACAAGTTCACCGGGGCCTGATTCAGGAAGAATCTCCGTCAGATCATCGTTTCCAAGCTCAACTAGGTCTGAATCTTGGTCCTTAGATTCACCGGGGAGGCTTTCGATGAATTGATCGTCCAACTCGACCGGGCGGTTTTGAGATTCTCGAGCCAGCTCACCTTTGCGGAGCTCCTTCATTAATTCATCGGGAGTCATGTTCTCAAAACGGGCCACCTTTTCGGATTCGCGCTGCCTTTCTAGGGCTGCTTTGGCGGCTGCGACATCTTCGGGATTCACCTTGCGCATTTCCGGGGCACCTCGTCGACCTTCACGCATAAGCGATATGATTACTTGCGCAGTATGGTAATTGAGTGCAGAATTGACCGCAATAACATTTTGCACACCGCCCCTGCATATAGCCTTCCTCCCCAGCTATGGGGAGGCTAGGAGGGCAATCATATGACTCTCCCTAAGATCATCGTAATCGTCGGTCCAACAGCCTCGGGTAAAACCGCGGTTGGCATTGCGTTGGCTCGGGCTTTTGATGGGGAAGTGATCGCTGCTGACTCCCGCACGATTTATCGGGGTCTCGATATCGGAACCGCTAAACCAACCGGCGAGCGAATGCTCGGTGGAGACCTTAAGGCAATGGCAGCCGAGAAACCGCTCATGGTCGAGGGCATCCCGCATTGGGGTATCGATATCGCTGATCCTGACGAGGTGTTCAGTGTGGCCGAGTATCAGGCTTACGCGGATAACGTAACCGAAGGGATTTTAAAACGTGGTCACGTGCCGATTCTTGTTGGTGGCACGGGTTTGTACATTCGTGCCCTGATCGATCGCCCAAACTTTACTTCCGTGCCTCCGAACGAGAGTTTGCGGGTCGAGCTCGCCACGTTATCGAACGCTGAGCTCATGGCGGAAATCGCTGAGCGTGATCCAGATACAGCTTCGACTATCGACGAAGACAACCGTCGCCGTTTGGAGCGGGCTATCGAGATTTTGAGAGCTACGGGAAAGACTCTGGCTGAAACACAGAAGTTCGACGAACTCCGTTACGAAGCCCTGCAAATCGGCATTGAGATGGAACGTGACGCGCTGTACTCTCGTATCGACGAGCGTGTCGATAGCATGATCGCTAGCGGCTTGGTCGACGAAGTTCGCGAGCTTCGGAATAAACACGGCAACAACGCCACCGCCATGACTGGCATCGGCTATCGCCAAATCTCAGAGTTCCTTGAGGGCAAAACAAAACTCAAAGATGCGGTTACTCGTATCAAATTCGACAGCCATCATTACGCCAAGCGCCAAGAGACCTGGTTTAAGCGGGATGAACGAATTGTCTGGGTACGCGACGCTAAGGGCGCAATCGAGGTCGCGCAAAAGTTTCTGTAAAGCAAAAACCCTCACTGTCGAGATAATGAGGGTTTTGTTTTAACCAAGAATGTTCTTAATCGCCTGAGCGGTCTTGCTTGGATCGGCGTTGCCTTTGCTGATTTTCATCACTTGGCCTACCAGGAACTGCATGAGTTTGGTTTCACCAGCCTTGTAGCGATCTGCTTCTTTAGGATTTTCTTCAATGACGGTTTTTACGATAGCCTCGAGAGCCGTCATGTCGTCCATGCGATTAGCGCCAAGTTCTTCCATGACGTGGCTTGGGTCTGCGCCACTGTCGAGCATTTTGGCGAGTACCTCGAGCCCTTTTGGACCGGTAAGCTTATTGTCGGCAATGAGCGATACAAATTCGGCGAAGTTCTCCGGGCTCAGTTTCATGGTACGGATATCGATTTTGCGCTCTTCCAGAAGTCCCATGAGCTTTGAAAGCAACCAGCCCGAGAACGTCTTAGTGAGCTTGGCTCGTGCTTCTGGCATTTGGTCCGGTGAAACATCGGGCTTGGCTTGAAGCCAAGCGCCAAGCTCGCTCATGGCCTTTTCGGTAAAATCGACCAGAGCCGGGTCTTCCACGATCATGCGAATGTCTTCAGCTTTGAAGCCGTACTCGTTCTTGAGGCGAGCGCGCTTGGCAGCCGGGAGTTCGGGCATGCGCGGCTTAATCTCCTTAGCAATAGAGGCCAACTCGAGAGGTGGGACGTCGGGCTCGGGGAAGTAGCGATAATCAGCCGAGTCTTCCTTGGCGCGTTGTTCTTCGGTTACTTGCTTGGCATCGTTCCAGCCACGGGTGAAAGTTTTGTCTGGTGGCGTACCGGCTTCCCAAAGTTCGGTTTGGCGTTTTACTTCGTAAGCAATGGCACGTTCGATGTGACGGAAGGAGTTAATGTTTTTGATTTCCGTCTTTGGTGACAACATCGGTGATAGCGGCACGCCGTTCTCGTCAACCTCACGCAAAGAGATGTTCACGTCGCAGCGCATGTGGCCACGCTCTAGATCTCCGTCACTAATCCCCAGTGTACGCACAAGTAAACGCAGCTCATGCACGTAAGCCTTGGCTTGCGCAGCAGTCTCAAAGACCGGAGCGGTAACAATCTCACACAGTGGAGTACCGCCGCGGTTGTAATCAACGTAGGTCTTGCCATCTTCACCGTGAATGTTCTTGGCCGCATCTTCTTCCAAATGCATGCGTTCAAGACGAATGATCCTTGGTTCTTCGCCGGGGATGTCATCAAGCTCAACTTCTCCCTCGGTCATGATTGGGAGATCAAATTGAGAGATTTGGTAGGCCTTGGGAAGATCGGGATAAAAATAGTTCTTACGATCAAATTTTGAATGGGGAGTGATTTGGCCATTTAAAGCCAAGCCCAAAAGCACGGCCCAGCGTATAGCCTGTTCGTTTGGAAGGGGGAGTGTTCCTGGATGGCCCATGCAGACTGGGCAGACGTTGGTGTTAGGGGCAACGTTTTCCGAGTGGGCAGAGCACCCGCAGAACATCTTGGTTTTGGTTTTGAGTTGGACATGCGTTTCTAGTCCAATGACAGGTTGGAGGTTCATAAACAAAAGTCTAAAGTTGAAGAGCCTGTCCTGAGCCTGGCGAAGGATCTAAAGTCGTGAATAGGTCCTAGTGAGTCGTTTTTGACTTGTGACTTCAGACTTTCGACTCATGCTTTTCACTGCCGAGAGAGTACGACTTTTTGGCAGCGAAGTAAAGGAGGAGATGGTAGACGATAACCACGGGGGTTAGCGGCAAGGTGATGAGAGCGAAACCCACTTCTAGCCAGCTAGGCCAGGCCAGGAGCGTGGGAATGAGTGCGCTAGTGGCGCCATGTAGTCCGGCTGCGATGTAGCCTGCAAGCGCCACGAAGACGATGGCTGCAAAAGCGATGTAGGCCGCTACGAGTCTCCCGAGAACGGCAAAGAATCTGCCTCGGGTAAGCTCTTGGCTATGTTTGAAGGTATCCCAAACACCCTTTTGACTCAAGATCCCTTCTTGCATAGCAAAGGCCGTCCAGACCCAAGCGATGATGCCTGGAATGATGAACAAGATACTGCCAAAAAGTACCAGACAGACAGTAAACACCTGAATGATAAACAGGATGAGGATTTTTTCGCCAGCCCGTTTCCCCAGTGCGGCAAAGTCGATGTCTTCGTGAGTCTTTTTGGACATGACTACAGCTACGTACAAGACAATGGCAGCCGTGACCCACAAGCTCAAGATCAGTTCGAGTAGGTTTTCAAGGATGAGGAGGTAATCGCCGTACGGGGAGGGGACGCCCTGGGCGAAGAGAAAAATAACGATCGGGATCAGGAGCCAGGCGGTGTAGCCGTAAATGACCATCCGCTGTTCCCAGACAATCACCCAGCTGTCTCTAAGCAAGAAGAGAGCGCCCGGTAATTTTAGGGCGTTCTCCTTTGTCTCACTGGGTTTTACGGAGGCTGTCATACAGGTAATAGTCAGTTGCTATGAACAGTGGGGTGACTATAGCCGACAAGAACACGGACAGGAAGAGGCTGAGTGTATACACGACGAGTACGAGGAAGGTTGAGGTCTCGATTAGGAAGGCGAGGAGGATTTCGATAGCCGCGAAAACCACGTAATTGACGATGAAGAGCACGAGTAAATAGAGCAGTTTGGGAAGCAAGAAGCGTAACAGAGTCGCCCACCAGCGGCCTTGCACCAGGGCCAGGCTGCCTTTAACAGCTTCGAGGGGATTTTTCTTTTCAAGAATCAGTATGTAGGGAGCAAAAGCTATAAGGACGCTGTACTTTACGAGCAAGAACAGAGCCACGCTAACGCTGATTAAAAAGACGGGCGTAGCCACGGAGCTAATAAAGGCTGCGGCGTTGTCTGAGCTGCCAATGAAGGTAAGGATGAGGCCTGGAACGGCGATTAGTGCGAGGCCAATAATGATGGCGGTTATCAGGAGGGTCAGCAGGAAGTAGGGCCAAAAAAGCTTCCAGCCTTGGGCGTAGGCGTGCCTGAGATTAGTTTTTTTACCCGCGGCTTGTTCGGCTACGACTAGCACTAGCGTAGCGTAGGCCCAGATACTGATAACAGTAACCAGGATGGCCCCGAGGAGAGAAAAACTAAACGACAACCAGTCGCCGCCAGTTAGGGCGATATCTCCGCCGCTTGGAGCCAGGATTTTACCAATGACCGTAGGGATGGAGGCTACGACTATCCAGAGTGTAATAGCCAGCAGTTCTTTGAAATGTTTACGACAATGCTCAAGACTATGATCAAGTATTTGCCCGACGCTGATGAGTGATGCCATATGCGGCAAGTATAGCAAAGATTTGGCTTAGCCGGTGGTTCCGAAGCCACCGCGATCCTGACCGGACGCCTGTGTTTGTTCGACGAACGTTGCTCTGGCAATAGGCACGAGCAGGCCCTGCATGATCCGTTCGCCTTTTTGCACGGTATAGGCTTCATTGCCAAAGTTATGGAGAGCACATTTAAGCTCGTCAGTTGGTCCACAATAATCTTGGTCGATAACACCAACACTATTGGAGAGCCGTACGCCTTTTTTGACATTGCTCGAGCGCGAGAACAAGAGGAGGGCATGATCTGGGGGGACAGCAATCACGAGCCCTGTCGAAAAAAGATGACGCTCTCCGGGTTGGAGGGTTTTTTCTTCGATGACAGCAATATCAAACGCACACGCGCCCGGCGTCTTGTATTCGGGCACAGGTGTCTCGGGTGACAGACGACGAAACGAAATTTGCATATTCGTTACTTTAGTCTTTAATCTTTCAACTTTCATCTTTTCTATCCACATCGAACGTTGACCCTCTTTGCCGCTGATGGCACAGTCGGTCCATCGAAATCGCAGACGGCGATGACGAAGATGAGCGAGGTGTGGCGAGCTCCATGCTTGCTCGTCACACCTCGCTTTCATATCTATGAAGATCACACTCATTGCCGCAATTTCTGCTGACGGCAAAATTGCCGAACGTACGGATCAATCATCCATGGATTGGACCAGCAAAGAAGACACAAAGTTTTTTATTGAAAAGACCAAAGAGGCAGGCACTTTGGTCATGGGCAGAAAAACTTTTGCCACCATCAATAAGCCCCTCAAGGGCCGTCGTTTGATTGTGCTGACGCGTGATCCGAGCAAGGAGACGCCTATGCCGGGCGTAGAATTCACGTCTGAAGAGCCTGTAGCCCTTGTACGTAGACTAGAAGGAGAAGGTTGTGCTGAACTGGCTTTAGGAGGCGGCGCCTCGGTTTATGGCCAGTTTCTTCAGGCTGGGTTGGTTACCGAAGTATTTCTCACAGTTGAGCCAATTTTATTTGGTGGGGGAGTCCCCTTAGCCCAGGGCTTTGATCGTGTTCCCTTGAAGCTCGAATCGGTAAAACAGCTTAATTCTCAGACCGTCCTTCTTCATTACATCGTATGAAGCCTTACGCCGAACGTACGCCCGACTATCAGTACCGTCAGCTCTTGCAACGAATTATGGACGAGGGGCGTGACACTATGCCTATCCATGGCATTGCTGCTCGGGGCATAGTGGGTCACCAAATTCGCTATCGGCTCGAAAACGGTTTCCCGCTCATGACTGAGCGCGATTTGGCTCGCACCATGCCTGGGGCGCTGGGCGAGCACATCGGTTTTTTGAACGGAGCCCACACGCTTGAGGACCTCAAAAAGTACGGCATGCCCGCTGTTTTCTGGGACCGTTGGGTCACCAAAGAAAAGTGCGACAACTTCGGGTTGCCAGAAGGAGACCTTGGGCCCGGTTCTTACGGTGCAGCTTGGGCATCTTTTCCTACTGCGGAAGGCACGCCCTTTAACCAAATTGCGCACGTCATCCAACAGATTAAAGAGCGCCCGTATCTACGGACACACTTTGTCAGTCCCTGGATTCCCCAGTACGCCATTCAGCACGAGGGGTTAGTGCGTAAAGTTGTTGTAGCCCCTTGCCACGGTTGGATGCACATTTTTACCTATCCAGATACAAAAGAGATTGTTATTCATCACTTCCAGCGCAGCGCAGATGTTCCAATCGGTGTCGTCTCCAATATCGTGCAATATGCCGCCTTTGGCATGATGCTGGCTCAGGTTATTGGCTACACCATGACAGAGTTGGTGCACACTTTTTCTGACGCACACATCTATCACAACCAATTTGACTCAGTGAAGGAGCTGCTGGCGCGCGAGCCAAAGGCCTTCCCAACAGTGACCCTCGATCCAACGGTCAAGGATATGTTCGAGTTCCGTCCAACCCATTTCACCCTGACCGATTACAACCCGCATCCTAAGATGTTGATTCCGACAGCGATCTAGCTTTTTACCATCCTGAGTGACGATGAAGGATTAGTAGACCGGCGGCTTTTCAGCCTCGGGACCTAACCCTTCCGAAGCCTGTCCTGAGCGCAGGCGAAGGATCAGGGTGGGCTCGACTTCACGTATGGCTGAATTCGTAAATCAACAAAACTCCAAACGCGGCCACTACGCCGATGTCATTAAAGATATTGCTGACAAAAAAGTCTGCCCGTTTTGTCCTGAACAACTGGAAAATTTTCACAAGAATCCTATTCGCAAATATGGACACTGGATTGTGACCAACAATATGTATCCGTACAAACCCGTGAAACAGCACATTTTGCTGATTCACGAGGAGCATATCGAGCATGCCGCCGAACTCTCTCCCGAAGCTTGGGCTGAGCTGCGAGAGATTATTGAGAAAGAAACAGCCGACCGAAACATGGTCGGCGGGGCCTTTATGATGAGGTTTGGCGACACGCACTTCACCGGAGCCTCGGTTGCCCATCTTCATGCTCATCTCGTTCAGTCAGATCCTAACTCCGAGGGTTACGACCCTGAGCAGGGCCTACGAGCTCGCATTGGCTAGTCTTGTACAAGCACGATCTCAACTCCGTAAACCTGAAGGATATTTTCTGCATCAAGTAGTGAGTATCCTTTTTGGTAATAGACTTTTTTGACCCCAGCCTCGCCGATCAGTCGAGCGCAGTTGGGGCAGGGGAAGGTGGTGGCAAACATAGTGGTGCCCTCAAGCGCGACACCTTGTTTGGCAGCTTTGGCGATAATGCCGGCCTCGGCGTGGACAGAGGTGTAGATATCTGGACGTTCACTGCGATCAAAATTGGAGCGGGGATCGCCGTTCTGAGCAAGATGAAAGTCGCTGGGGAGGTGGCGATTCCAACTACTAAAGACAGCTTGGCCGTCTTTCACGAGTAAGGCCCCAATCTGCCGCCACCAGTCCGCACTTTTCTCAGCTTCAACGTTGGCGAGTTTCATGAGCTCGATGTCGGCAGCTTCTCGAGAAATAATGCGGTGCGGAGCTACGGTGTTTTCTTCGTTTACAAATTTCTTATCCCAGCGATTACGAATATGGACCGGAGCGAAAGTCACACGATCATTAAAGTATTTCGTAGCTAGCTCGCGGGCGACATCTTCATTGGGCATGATGACGTTTGTCGACGAGGCTCCGAGCGTCTTAAGGTCAGCTTTCGAGAGCACACGAACTCGAGGGAAGATCCTGAGTCCTTCGATAGCTTGTTTGAGCTCATGTGGATCGATGATGCGAAGATCTCGTGTGAGCGAGGTGTAATCAGCGATAACATCAAGACCAAGTATGCCGAGTTCTTCGGGATACTTTTTAAACAACTCAACATAGCCTTTGTGTAGGACAGGGACGAATGCAACGAGCATAAAGAGTTGTAAACCCTAGAATACTCGATTACTCGAATACTCGATAATTTGTGTTAACTCGCCTTAATTTGATCAAGAAACTTCGTGATAAGCTCGCTAACTTCTTTGGCGAGCGTTTCGGCACCCTCGATGGTTAAGTTGCGTACGCGAGCAGTTGTGGTGGTTGTGGCTTGGGGAGGCAGCACCACGATCTTGCCGCAGTACTGTTCGTAGCCCTTCACTTCTTCTGGAGTAACCTCGACAGTTGACGAGGAGAAGACCATGACGTCGGGTTTGATGATCGTAATCACATCACCTAGCCCATGATGAGCTTCTTTGGTGGTGACAAGATCAACGTGGCGCAAATGAAGGAGCATGTTGATGCGTTCGGCTTGAGGTACGATTGGGCGTTTTGGTCCTTTACGGATTTTTGTGAGCTCGTCTGAGTCTACGGCCACGATCAGAATATCGCCATACGAGCGAGCCTTTTCGAGATAGGTGGCGTGACCTTCATGAATAAGGTCATAAACACCCTGAGTCAAAACCACTCGCATTCCTAGGGTCTTTAGGCTCTCGACAGTTGTTTTTAGTTTTTCCTGATCGTTGATTAGCCGTTTTTGCAAGTTTGAGCCCGGACCGAAGGTGTCATTCATATTGACCGCAGCTTAGCAATTGCCAAAGGATCATATAAGTGTAGTATGTGCATAACATATGAACAAACATTGGCCACTTTCTTTTGGATTTTTGGGGGTTATTTTAGGGGTAACTGCCGCTATCGCCTTCAACATGAAGCAGGACTCTAAAGATGAGGGCCCTCATTACCATGCCGGCTTCCAGGTTTACGTTGATAATGAGCTTCAGGACTTTTCTGACCTCAAATATATGAAGCTTAATCCTTGTAGCGATCATCACGCTGAGGATTTGACCCCAGCCCAGGAGCAAGAAGAAAAAGCTCATCTCCACGATGCAAACGGTGACGTGGCGCACTCGCATCGCGACAATGTTACCTGGGGAGATCTCTTTACGAACACGCAGTACGAGTTTCCTGACGATGCTCGTATCTCTTACGTGAACGGAGAAAAAATCGACGGCGACATCCTCGACTACGTACTCAAAGCAGACGACAGCGTAGTGATCTTTGTGGGTACAAATACAAATATTAACAGCAAGCTCGACGATGCAGTTACGCTTGATCGCATCCGCGAGGTTGAAGGCTTGAGTGAAGATTGTGGCTTACAAGATTAAAGCAAAAAGACGAGCTCGTAAGCTCGTCTTTTTGCATCTGTGTAAAATCTGTAATCACCGTTTCACTATCTGTGTTAATTCGCTAAACAACGGCAGCACCGGCATCGAGTTTGATAGCGGGACCCATGGTTGAGGTCACGGTACAAGACTTGATGTATACGCCCTTAGAAGTTGATGGTTTTACCTTGCGGATAGCTTCGACAGCCATATTGAGGTTGTCCTCAAGCTTCTTGGCGTCAAAGGAGGCCTTACCAACGATCATGTGAACGTTGCCCGTGGCATCGTTCTTGAAAGATAGCTTACCGGCCTTCTGTTCCTGAATGATCTTAGCGATGTTTGGACCAACGGTGTCGGTCTTTGGGTTTGGCATGAGTCCGCGGGGTCCGAGAACCTTAGCGGCCTTTGCAAGCTTAGCCATCATCATTGGCATGGCTACGGCTACGTCGAAGTCTATTTTACCTGTCTTCGCAATCGCTTCGATCATCTCTTCTGTACCAATGATGTCGGCACCAGCGGCCTTGGCAGCATCTACGTTAGCGGCATCAACGAAGGCAATGACTTTCTTCGTTTTACCAGAGCCGTGAGGCAGAACCAGAGTTCCGCGGATCTGCTGGTCACCCATCTTAGGATCGATGCCTAGGTTGAAGTGCAATTCGATGGTCTCATCGAACCTAGCAGTAGCACCGGCCTTGAGGGCAGCGATAGCTTCAGGTACTGAGTAAGTCTTTTTCTTATCGATCTTGCTCTGGACTTCGGTAAAGCGTTTGCTCATATGAGTTTTGTGGTGCTAGCGCCATTACGGCTCCCACTTGCATTATGCCTTCCTCCCCAGCCATGGGGAGGCTAGGAGGGGCGTTCATTGAGATTAAGAGCGATCTTCCTTCCAGTCGCGATATACAAAGCGGAAGTGGATGAGGAAGAGGGGGAGTGACACGATCACGAGGGCCAAGTTACGGACAGCGTTGTCCGCTTTTTGGCGCTCGTAGTTTTCGACCTGAGTAGCATTGCGACTTTCGCACATCGCTTTCAGCTCGGCATCACTGTATGTCGTATCGGAGTCGACGATGGGTTTCATCTCGCCGGCGTAACCACCGTTAGGGCTGTCGCAATTCTCAAGGTAGGTTGGTACATCGGCGGCCGTGAAGACGTAGGTCTTGAGACCAATCGCCAGGAAGTCGATGACGCCGTACATGAGCGTGAACAATGTGACTGCAGCTACGACTGCGAAGTAGAGTCGCACGATGAACGATGCACTGCCTTTAGACATAACGGGAGAGAAGAAGAGTAAATCTCCTCTAGTCTACCATTACGCTTCAACGTCCACACCCATCTGACGAGCGGAACCGGCGATGATCTTCATGGCTTTCTCAACGTCTTTGGTGTTCAAGTCTGGCATTTTCTTCTCAGCGATTTCGCGGAGTTGAGCCTTGGTCAACTTGCCAACCTTCTCGGTCAACGGCTTACCTGAACCTTTTTCAAGCTTCAGGATCTTCTTGATCATTTCTGAAGCCGGAGCGGTCTTCAGAATGAAAGAGAAGGAGCGATCTTCGAAAATGGTCAGGACTGCTGGAACCAATTCACCACGACGATCTTGGGTTGCGGCGTTAAATTCCTGAACGAACTGTTGGATGTTTACCCCCTGCTGACCAAGTACTGGACCAAGTGGCGGTGCTGGAGTAGCAGCGCCACCAATAGCCTGGACTTTGATCACTGCTTTGATCTTCTTCGCCATACGATCTTGTTTATAGTGGATTCCTACGTTAGTCGGAGGTCTCAAGTCGAAAGTCGAATTTAGACTTTCTGCTTTTAGACTTTAGACTTCGTAAGCGACCACGTCGTTAATTAGTGGCCAAAGAGTGCCAGTTTTAGGGGGAAATGTCAAATAATAGCTATTGCATGTTAAGGGCGGCAAAATACGCTATAATTCGCTAAAGTTTGTAGTTCTCACGATTAAGCCTTAGATATGGTTGAAGGCAAGTTTCGGCCCAAAAAGACAGTCGAGCTAGATTTGAGCAAGGTTAAAGGACGGGATAGCTTAGGGAATGACGAAGACGCGCATGCTAAGCTAAGTCCTAGCGATGAGAGACATGAAGGTTTCCTGGCGGAAATGCACGCTTTTGGCTTGCAGAGTCCGCCCGAGCTCAAATCAATTGATCCATTGGCAGACAGGACCGCTATTTTGCCTGTCCCTGAGATGGGTGCGAGGACCGAGGCATATCGTCTAGATTTGGCATTCTGGCGAGGTGAGCTCAAAGATTGGTCGAATCGGTACTTCAGAGAACATCCTTCTCTTGGGGGAGCCGATAGTTTTGCAGACGTCTTTTCAATATTTCGAAGGTTAATGACGCACCCCCATGAAACCTCATTTCCGACCCTAGAGGAGAACGAGGGTAGGGCAAGCAGGCGTTTACCTGGTGTCCCTGATCAAAAGGACTTGGATCCTGAACGGGCATTTGCCTTGCGTGCTGATCGAGAGTTTATTTACACTGAGCGATATCCGAACGAGCTTGCGGAAAGAATTTTTGGATTGCGGGCCACGGATCCATCGAGCGCCTATAAATTTGAACGCTCTCCGATTTACGGTAAAAAAGGTGGAATTCCTAATGGACTGGGTGAATTTTATTTTGCTGCCGAACTCGCCGAAGCTTGGTCGAAGGATGCGGCTGAAATTCTTCCTACCGATGGAGCCCTTCATCAGTTACTCGAAAGGCCTATAGCTCCCATGCTGGATATTCCTTCCCCTGCACTTGAGAGAATCAATGAAAAACATTGTTTGCGCTTTGCTAAAGCGGAGGCAGCCGTGGAGGAGCTCGTGAAAGAATTAGAGGTCGTCTATGACGAATCGGGTGAGCGAGCCATGTTGGATGCGTTAGTGGCTAGATTCTACGACCAAACAAAATATGCTGAAGGTAAAAACAGTCTATTAGATATTTTTGCTGAAGAAGAAGGGGAAGCGGATTGCGAAGGTAGAGCCAAGGCTATGGCGGTTGTTCTTGAGCGACTGGGTTTCGACAACGACCATTACGATTCCCTAAAGTTTGAACTATTCTCAGACCACGTGCGATTATTAATTCAAGTTCCGGAACCCGATCCAGCAGATTGGGAGATTGTTGGTGGGCTGTATAGGGTCACCGGCGGAGACACTTTTGTTCTGGAGGGTGAGGTTAAAAAATGGGAACCCTCGCCTGGGGCAAGCGTTGTGTCCACAGATCAAGTACGTCGACACTTACTTTTCGGTGTACCGCTCGAGGTTGATATTGTGCAAGGATTCGATCCGCGGCAGGACGCTGAAGAGCCGCCGGCAGAGGGTGAGTGGGGTGGAGTAGGTGGTTCGGAGTTAGGGGAGAGCCATCCTGATCGACGGTTCCACGTGTCGGGTAACCCCTTCCCTGAACAGCAGAGGAGGCCCCAACGAGATATCAATAAGACTTCAAAGATAGTCCAGCTAAGGGTTCCGAGTGCTCTGCGGGCCTATGGTTCGGATGACGCTGTGCGCCGCGTCCCGAATGAGCAAGCGGAGGGAAAACCGGGCCAAACTCCTCTTGAAGATGGCTCGCTCCATAATCGGCCAATTGACGAGACACCGCGGACGGAGAAGGTCGGAGCTTTGATGATGTCTATAAAAGAACGGTTGAAGTTGATACCGGCTGAACTTTGGGGATCATTGAAGGGCTCTACTGAGGGAATAAAGTTAAGAAAGGAGTATGCCATGGTGGCACTGCTTGCGATCAATGGTGGCTCGCCGGAGGAATCGAAATACATGGGGGAAGATGTCGCTGACGCGGCCATGGAGGCCGCGGCTCGTGCCTATCAAGATGCGCGGGGTACCGAGGTAGTGCGAGCGCCCAAGGCCAAGGTAGGTCAAGCTGACCATTTGAGTTTGTTTGACAAACATATGATCGACTACTGGGCGACGACGTTTGACTCTATCGACTATATTGTCAGAAGAGATCTTGCTAACTTGGAAAAGTATCCTGCTCATCTTAAGATTACTCCGGGGATGGAGGAGCGGAGTGTCACAAGTAACTTTTGGGAACTGGTTTGGAAAGACGGAGTTAAGTCGGTGGAATTCTTGTCCCCCGATTCGGATCATCCGCTCACGGCTGATCGATTGCTCGAAGGCCTGCCAGTGGAGCTTGAAGGAAGCAAGGACATGAAGATCAAAATAGATGGCCAGGAGATCACAAGCAAAAAATAGCCTCACGGCTATTTTTTGTAGGTATTAAACCTTTTTAATCTGCAGGAAGTCGAGTTCGAGTGGGGTTTCACGGCCGAACATGGAGACCATGACCTTGATCTTGCCGCGGGCCATGTCGACATCGTCGACCTTGCCTTGCTGGCCTTTGAAAGGACCATCAGTGATGGAAACTGTGTCGTTCTTGGAGACATCGATCTTGAACTCTGGTTCGTTGACACCGACGCGCTTCAAGAGAGCATCGATTTCTTCTTGAGGGATTGGGGTAGGGGCGTTACCGGTTCCAATGAAGCCCGTAACGTTCGGCGTGTTGCGTACAACGTACCAAGAATCGTCAGTCACGATCATTTCCACCAGTACGTAGCCAGGGAAGATCTTCTCCTCAACTACTTTGCGTTGACCGTTCTTGATCTTGATCTTCTTCTCCTTAGGAACCATGACAGTGAAGATTTTCTCTTCCATGTCCATGGTCTCAATACGCTGCATCAAGCTATCGAAAACATTCTCTTCGTAACCTGAGTAGGTGTGGATGGCGTACCATCGACGACCGTAATTAGCTGTCTGTTTTGCCATATAAAAACTAAACGTTGCTGGTCAACTTTACCAATTCCTCGAGTCCGAGCGTAAACACCCAGTCTAAAAGACCAAAATAGGCGGCGGTGATAATCGAGAACGCTATGACAAGCGCAGAGTAAACAAGCACCTCACGGCGCTGTGGCCAGGTGACCTTGCGCAACTCTTCACGAGCTTCACGGAAGTAACGCGCGACAGGATTATTGATAATTCGTCCTAACATAACAGTATTTTAAAAAGCCCTTTCGGGCTGTTACGGAGAGAATGATACCAGAACTTTTGAGTTTTGGCAAGAGCCGCCTTGAAGGGCGGGGGTATACTGCTTATCGATATGGAAAAAACTCACTTCGAGCACTTTGGATTAGTTATCTTGCTCGGTCTTGCCACAGCGGCCATCATTCTTGGCCTCCTGGTGCTTGCTGTTAACCCTGATGGCGCGGCTGCGCCAATAAGTACCGTAGGGACCGAGTAATCCAAACATAAAACCGTCCTGAGGTTACGAAGGACGGTTTTATGTTTGGATTAAATATCCAGGTTCGAAACGTCTTTGGCGTGGGTTTGAATAAACTTCTTACGAGGGGCCACTTCAGAGCCCATCAGGATATCGAAGGTCTCATCAGCGATGGTAGCGTCTTCGATGGTGACCTTCTTCATGATACGGGTAGCCGGATCCATGGTGGTATCCCAGAGCTGATCGGGGTTCATTTCACCAAGACCCTTGTAGCGTTGGATATTTACCTTTACGCCGCCAGCATCGATGACGATGTTCTCAGTGGCTTCACCAGTATCTTCAACGACGGGCTCAGCCTTTTCTTTACCCGACTTGATCTTACCGCTCGTCATTTCAGCTACGATCTTGGCGCGCTCCTCGTCAGAGAAGGCGTAGCGGACGTCTTTGCCTACTTGAACGCGATAAAGAGGAGGGAGGGCGATGTAGATGTGGCCATTGGTAATGAGTTGCGGGAAGTGACGATAGAAGAGTGTGAGCAAGAGCGTCCGGATGTGGGCGCCGTCCACATCAGCATCGGTCATGATGATAACGCGGCCGTAGCGCATGTCCTCAATGTTGAAAGCTTCACCAATGTTCGTGCCCATGGCGATAACCAGATTCTTTACCTCGTTGTTAGCGAGTAGCTTGTCGAGACGGGCGCGCTCAACGTTTAGGATTTTTCCTCGCAGCGGCAGAATGGCTTGGAACTCACGGTTGCGGGCCTGCTTAGCAGAGCCACCAGCGGAGTCTCCCTCAACAATATAGAGCTCAGTGTTCTTATTGTCCTTGCTCGAGCAGTCGGCAAGCTTGCCTGGCAATGTCAGGCCATCGAGTACGCCTTTGCGGAGCACGGTTTCGCGGGCAGCGCGGGCAGCTGCACGAGCACGGGCCGACAATAAACACTTACCGATAATTTCTTCGGCATCGCGAGGATGCTCTTCCATGAAGATCTGGAGCGCTTCACCGAAGACTGTTTCCACTGCGCTCTTGGCTTCAGGGTTGCCGAGCTTGCCTTTTGTCTGGCCTTCGAACTGCGGCTCAGGGAGTTTGATGCTGATAACTGCGGTCAAACCTTCACGCGTATCCTCACCAGTAAGGTTGATGTCCTTCTCCTTAAGATAGCCCTTGTCGCGAGCGTAGCTATTCAAGACGCGAGTGAGGGCGGCGCGGAAACCGGCCAAGTGCGTACCGCCTTCAGCGTTCACGATGTTGTTAGCGTAGCAGTGCATGCTTTCGTTGTAATCGGTGGTGTATTGCAGGGCAACCTCAACATCCAGAGTGTCGACATTCTTATGAACGTAGAAAACGTTGGGCTGGCGGGTTTCTTTGCGTTCATTCAGGTGGCGAACAAAAGAGGCCACTCCGCCCTCGAAATAGAAACCGTGGGGGACATTCGCGCCTTTGCGTTCGTCGATAATAACCACGTGAATGCCAGCCGTAAGATAGGCCTGCTGACGCAAATGGCTGATAATGTTCTCAAAGCTATATTCGATGGTTTCAAAGATGGTCGCGTCAGCGTGGAAACGAATAGTTGTACCGCGTTTCTTGGTAGTCCCGGTTGATTTTACTTTTCCTTGGGGGATACCTTTCTTAAATTCTTGCACCCAAATTTTGCCCTCACGGTGGACTTCGGCTTGGAGATGATCAGACAAAGCGTTCACGACCGAAACACCTACGCCGTGCAAGCCTCCGGAGACTTTATAGCCACTGGCGTCACCACCGAATTTACCTCCAGCGTGCAGCTTGGTGAGTACGAGTTCAAGAGCAGAGATTTTTTGTTCAGGGTGGATATCAACCGGAATTCCACGACCATCATCTTCAACGGCGATCCAGTTGTCGTCCTGGACGTGAATTGTGATTTTGCTGGCGTGGCCAGCCATAGCCTCATCGAAAGAGTTGTCGACGACTTCCCAAATAAGGTGGTGTAAACCGGCTGGACCAGTCGAGCCGATGTACATGCCAGGGCGCTTACGCACCGGTTCCAATCCCTCGAGGACGGTAATATTTTTTGCGCTATATTCGCCGCCTACTGCCTTTTTTACCATATCAGAATGCATTCATTTATCGGTAACAGCTTACCATGTATAGAAATCGGAGTACAGTCCCGAATGTGATAAAATAGACGTAGTTATGGTGGAGGAGAAGCCGCAAGTTCAACCTCAGATATCCGGTGAGTACCGCGCTATTGACAGTCGGTATCGCCGCGATGTCGCAATCGTGAACGCCCGCCCCAAGTTAGAAACAGGGGCTTTTGTGGTTTGGGCATTAATCGACGTACTCCTGCTCCTTGTCTTTGTTTTTGGCGTTATCATGTACATCGTGTCAGGATCATTTGAGGACGCGCGAACTTCCGCTTCGATTCTTCAGAACGTGCAGGCTAGTCATGCGGGTGTTACGCGGGCCGCTCCACTTGAGCTAGCCGTTGATAGCGCTAAGTCAGCTTCGGTGACTTCGGGTAAATATGATCTGTATTCTACGGTAGAAAATACTAATGACGATTGGTATACCACCTTCGACTATATCTTTGAGTACGACAATGGGGCTACCGAGGTTTATCAGGGTTTCGTTAATCCCAATGAGAAGCGCGTACTGGCTGCTATTAACGTGGCCGCTGAGCGTCGACCTTCTGGCCTAAACATCGTTTTACAGAATCAAGTCTGGCATCGTGTGGATAAGCATGCCATTTTAGACACGGAACGGTTCCTTGATGAGCGTTCTAACATCACCGTTGATTCAGCAAGTTACAGCAAAGACGTTACTTTGGGTGAAGATCAGCTGGGTCGCTCAACGATAGTCCTCACAAATCGTACGGCCTACGCCTATTGGGATCCTGAGTTCCTGGTGAAGTTGATGCGAGGATCTACCGTAGTCTCGATTACCAAAGTTTCTGTTCCTGAATTCATGTCGAATGAGACGCGTACTCTGGAAGTGCGTTGGTTTGGGGAGGTGCCTCCGAGTGGAACTATTGGCGTCGAGCCCATGATTCTCTACTTCGATGACGGGGTGTACATGAATCCTGATGACGAAAGAGGTCGAGATGTGCGAAGATGAGGGAACTGTGAATCTCCGACGCTTTGATTGGTTCATGATTTTGGCGGCATTCGTGTTGTTCTCTTTTGGTATTGCCACCATCACCTCGGTTGAATTGTCTCGTGGGGCGGAGGAATTTGTGTTTGTACGCAAGCAACTCATCGCGCTTGGGATTGGGCTTGGTTTGTTTGGTTTGGCAGCTAGCGTGAACTATCAGTTGTTCCGAGCGTATAGTCGCTTATTCTACGGCTTCTCGGTCTTGCTGCTTGTTGCTGTACTTCTTTTTGGTCAAACCTTAAACGGTACAACGGGTTGGTTTATTGTGGCCGGTTTTTCCTTTCAGCCAGTTGAGTTGATGAAGTTTGCCTTAGCTTTGGAGCTGGCTCGTTATTTTAGCGATAACGCCAGGGAGCGTTTTGGCTGGCGGGAGCTTGTGCAGAGTGGGGTACGCGCAGCCTTGCCGGTCTTGCTCGTTCTCCAGCAACCAGACTTGGGGGGCGCCATTATTCTCATGGGAATTTGGATGATCACGGTGTTCTTTGCGGGTATTCGTTGGCAACACGTAGCGCTGATGGCTGTAGCTACAACTCTGCTGATAGGTGGAGTTTTGTTGTCAGGGAAGCTTGAGACCTATCAACAAGAACGTATCATGACATTCTTAAATCCGGCTTCGGATCCGCTAGATAAGGGCTATAACATCGCTCAAGCAAAGATTGCGATTGGCGCTGGCGGTTTTCTGGGCCGGGGCCTGGGAGCAGGCAGCCAGAGTCAATTGCGTTTCTTGCCGGAAAGCCAGACTGACTTCGTGTTCGCTGTGATCGCCGAGGAATTAGGCTTCGTAGGGGTAATTGTTGTTCTCGGCGCCTTTGTCCTCTTATTTGTGCGCATTCTCGGGACTGTGCGGGTGAGTCGTGACGCCTTTGCTGCCTATCTTTTGATAGGCATATTTGCTACCTTCTTTGTGCAAACGTTCATTCATGTAGGGGTGAACCTCTCGATAATGCCGGCTACAGGCGTGACATTGCCTCTCGTGAGTTATGGCGGTAGCTCGCTCCTGATTATGCTCACCATGCTTGGAGCGGCTGAAAGTGTGGCTAGCCGCATTACCCCTGTGGATCGACTGATAGGCACTCGGTAAAACGGCCCTATACTGCAAGTAAGGGAGGAAGATCATTAACGGATGTTCTTATGCCAGATCCACGCCATGCCCGTCTTCCCGAGCCCCTGGCTCGCTGCCCCTTCTGTACAACCGCTTACATTGAGCAGGCTGTTCGTCCTGTGGGTAAAAGGCGGGAAGGGGAAGTTACCCATGCTACTTGTAGCCAATGTTTGAGGGCTATGATGTTTGCTGTAGATCGTCGCGGTGGCCACGTGGCCTGTGTTGGGGTTCTGACTGATTGTGATGCTGAAGAGGCAATTCGCTTTGAAAAAGCCCAGAAAATCACCTTAGATGAAGTTTTGAAGGCCCATGTCGACCTACGAAAATAGACCATCCCCGTGTTTATCTTGACATAAGGCGCAATTTCGAGCAGAATACCGGCCGATATGTCACATGCTCGAATTGAAGCCAAAACCCGCGAGATCCGAGGTCGTAAGACTGTCGCCTTGCGTACACAGGGTCAGGTCCCAGCCGTCATGTACGGTTTTGAAACTGAACCAAAGAACCTTGTTCTTGATCGTAACGCCTTTACTAAGGTGTACGGCCAGGCTGGTGAAAGTACCGTTGTCGATCTTGAAATCGATGGTACTAAGCACTCAGTTCTGATTTCTGAGATTCAACGCGATCCGTTGACTGACTTTATTACTCACGCCGACTTCCGCCGCGTTGACCCTAAGCGTAAGATTGAAGCCAAGATTCCTCTCAAGCTTGTTGGTATGGCTCCGGCCGTCAAAGAGCTCGGCGGTACTCTTCTCCAGACTTTGGAAGAAGTCGAAGTCATGTCTTTGCCTGACGCTTTGGTTCACGAAATTGAAGTTGATGTTACCGGGCTCGTTACTTTCGACGACGTTATCCGCGTAAAGGATGTTGTTGTTCCAGAAGGTATCGAGGTCAAGTCTGACCTTGAGCAAGCTGTAGCCTCTGTACAACCTCCTCGTTCTGAGGAAGAGTTGGCTGCCCTTGATGCTGCTGTTGATGGCGACATTTCAAAGGTTGAAGTTTTGACCGAGAAGAAGGAGGAAGTCGCAGCTGAAGGCGCTGATGCTGCCGCAACTCCAGACAAGAAGGAAGCTAAGAAGTAAGAATTTCAGCACATTGAAAAACGATCGGGCTAAATGTCCGGTCGTTTTCAGTTCTAAGCTATACTGGTATCGTCTATGAATATGCGCTTACAGGCTTTGAAAGATCGGTTTTTGACCGAGATCCGCAAGAAGGACAATATTATGTTGTTCGTGGCAGTCTTGGCGGCCTTAGTTGTGATGTTGGCGGTTACGGTGACCTTCTTATTAAAGCCCGCTAAGTACGACGACGTACCTCAAGATGTACTTGCCCCGGACGATGTCACCGATGAATTGCGCCACCCGCTGACTGGCTTGTTGCTTGATGCTCCACTCGATCGTCTGCCGCAAGTTTACGGGGTCATGATTGAAAATAGTGCTGATGCCTGGCCGTTGTCGGGTGTTGAGGACGCATACCTTGTTATCGAAGCTCCAGTTGAAGGCGGCATTCCTCGCTTTATCACTTTTTTTGCTGAAGACATGGACGTAGAGAAGATCGGCCCTGTACGTTCTGCTCGTCCTTACTACATCGACTGGAACGATGAGCTTGATGGTTTGTACGCGCACGTTGGTGGCTCGCCTGAAGGTTTGGATCTGATTCGTCAGTTTGGCACTCTCGATTTGAACGAGTTCTTCCAGGGAGAATATTTTTGGCGGGACACCGTACGTCGAGCCGCTCCTCACAACGTTTATACCTCTACCGATTCGCTCGCGAAGGCTTTAACCGAGCTCAAGCCGGAACAAGCTGTCTACCAGAGCTGGTTGTTCAAAGTCGATGCTCCACTTGATGTTGATCCATTGTCCTTGACTATCGATTGGGGTCAGGGAGATTTGTACGATGTAAAGTGGGTCTATCAGCCCAGCAGCAATCGCTATTTGCGTATGCAGGCAGACGACGCAGTAGTCACGCAGGACGGAGACAGTGTGCTCGCTAACAACGTTATCGTGATGGCGGCCGATATCACCGTCGTCGATAACGTTGGCCGTCGCCACATTAAAACCGTGAGTGAAGGCGATGCCTTGGTTGTACAGGATGGCCGCATTATTCTTGGTCGCTGGGAAAAAGTTGAACGCACCGAGCGCTTACGCTTCTATGACAGTGAAGGTAATGAAATTAAAATGAATGCCGGTCAGACCTGGATCGAAGTTGTTCCCTCAATCGATCGGGCCGAAACGGTGAGCGACGCCTTATAGGTTTGCTTGAACAAAGCGCCAGTTGCCCGAGAGATCACGAATACCCGCAGCCTGTGACTTGGGGAAGTAATGATGGATCAAAGCCACGGTAGTGCTAGCTTGAGAGGGATCGATTTCAAAGAAAACTTTAACGGTTTTGGGAAGATCTTTCCGACGAGCCGCAAGTTGCTGAAGAAGTTCATCGTACAGTTCAAGCCCATCCAAACCGCCCACCAGGGCGGTTTGTGGTTCATAGTCCTTTACGTCGGCGTCGAGTGTTTCCCATTGGCGGCCAGTGAGATAAGGGAGATTGGCGACTACTAAAAGTGTGGCTGGTCGGGAGCGGGGTGACCAGGCGTTATAACTTTCGAAAAACGGCTTGAGCAGATTACCTTCAAGAAAAGCCACCTTGTCAGCAACTTCATGACGCTTGGCGTTTTGATGAGCAACCTTCAGGGCCTCGTGCGACATGTCGGTAGCAATCACTTCACATTCTGTCTCGGCTGCTAAGGTGATGGCAATGGCTCCGCTACCAGTACCCACATCGACGATGAGACAGTTATTATCGATTTCCTGACGCACAAGATCAACAAGTAGTTCTGTTTCAGGGCGGGGAATCAATGTAGCCGGCGTAACCACGAAAGCACGACGATAAAATTCCTTCTCTCCAAGGAGATAGGCCACCGGCTCATGCCGGGCACGGCGGTCGACCAGCCGCATGAATCTGTCACTGATCAGGTTGTCGAGTTGTTCATCTCCATGAGCGAAGAGGTATGACGTGGGCTTAGCGAGACAGGCGGCCAGTAAGACTTGGGCATCAAGCTTGGGGCTGCGAGCACCCAAAACATACTCAGGCTCGGCGGCCTTGAGCTTATCTGCCGCCCAGGTAAGTGCTTCAAAAATAGTCAACGTTTGCATATTGCTTCCTCCCCTGTTAAGGGGAGGCCAGGAGGGGTAGTTACTCCTCATCTTCATCATCTCCCACAGCCAGGCGCTCGTTGCGAGAGGCTAGACGCAGAGCGTCGATGATCTCTTGGATATCGCCATCAAGAATTCCGGGCAAGTTATGCCAAGACTGCTTTAAACGGTGATCGGTAATACGATCTTGTGGAAAATTGTAGGTACGGATTTTCTCAGAGCGATCACCGGTACCGATCTGGCCTTTGCGTTCGGCTTCGAGCTCAGCCCGTTTCTTTTCTTGTTCTTGGGCGTAGACACGGGAGCGCAGGACCGATAAAGCACGATCACGGTTCTGGCTGAAAGAACGTTCGTCCTGACAAACAACGGTAATACCGGTAGGGATGTGGACAGCTCGGCAGCTGGAGTAGGTTGTGTTCACACTTTGTCCACCGGCACCTTGAGAGGTAGTAGCTTCGATCTTAATGTCCTTCGGGTTGATATCGAATTCTTCTTCCTCAAGTTTCGGCAAGACAGCTACGGTGACCGTTGAGGTATGAATGCGGCCAGCTTTCTCGGTGGTAGGAACGCGCTGTACGCGATGTACTCCACTTTCAAGTTTCATGACGCCGTAAACACCAGCTCCAGCGATTTCGATAATGATTTCTTTGAATCCGCCAAGATCGTTCTGGCTTTGGGTAACGAGCGTGGTCTTCCAGCCGTTACGCTCACCATAGCGGGTGTACATGCGGTACAGGTCGGCAGCAAACAGGGCCGCTTCATCGCCACCGGTACCAGCACGAATTTCCACAATCGCGTCATGCTCGTCAACCGGATCCTTAGGGAGCATGGCAATTTCGAGAGCCCGTTCAGCTTCTGGCATCTTGGCCTCAAGCTCAGCCACCTCGGCCTCTGCCATGGCTCGCATCTCTGGATCTGGATCTTGAAGAGTGGCTCGAGCACTCTCGAGATTTCTAGCGATGTTCTGATACACGTCAGCAATAGCCAGGGACTGTTTCAATCCCTGGTAGGCGATGTTGACTTCTCGCAAGGATTTGCGATTACCGAGCACGACAGGATTCATGAGCTCCTGCTCCAGGCGGTCAAACTCCTTGCGCTTGTCGGCGATCATTCGGTCAAATTCCATATTTGCATTTTGCTTCCCCTCCAGCCATGGAGGGGTTAGGGGTGGCGGTCATTATACTCAAGAGTCGAGCTCGACTTCTGTAAGGACACGGCACGGCCGTGTCATGTAAACAAAAACACTCTGCCTTAAGGGCAAAGTGTTTTTGTGGTAGCTAAGAACGGCTGGACTTGATGCTGGTGTCCTTAGAGGCCTTCTTTTCAGCCTTCTTCTGGGCGCGAGCAGCCTTGTCAGCGGCCTTATCCTTGGAAGTCTTAACCTCGGCAACCTTCTTGGTGGTGCGGTCAGAGAACTTCTCAACGCGGCGGGCGCTGTCGACGATCTTCTGCTTACCAGTAAAGAATGGGTGGCAGGCAGCACAAAGTTCGATCTCGATACGCTCTTGGCTCGAGCCAGTCTTGTATTCGGCACCGCAAGCGCAAGCGATTACGGCGTTTGAGTAGTATTCAGGATGAATGGTAGGTTTCATAGCAAAAATGTTGCCTGTAGAGTAATAAAATCCAGGGTTTTTGTCAAATCTCCGGGCCACAGGTATCCTCCTCCTCATTATGGGCACAAACATTGAGCTATTTAACTACGATTTACCAGAAAGCTATATTGCCCAACGTTCGGCCGATCCTAGGGACCATTCCAAGCTGATGGTAGTTGATAGGGTTACAGGGGAGCTCGAACATCGCCATTTTTACGAGATTATCGATCTTTTGCGAGCTGGCGATGTTCTCGTTTTCAATACCTCGAAAGTCTTCAAAGCTCGCTTGGTAGATGGGGGAGTTGAAGTTTTTCTCTTGAAAATTGCCGACGGGGAAGTGGAATGTTTGATCCGTCCAGGTCGAAAGTTTAAACAAAGACAGGCGTTATCGATGTTCGGACATGAGTTTACCGTTGCCCGCGATCTCGGCGACGGCGTTCGAGTTCTCGAAACCGGAATGACGAGTGCTCAGATGATGAAATTTAGTGACGATCATGGTCAGACCCCAACTCCCCCGTATGTGAAGGACGCATCAACGATCGAAAAAGATTACCAAACTGTTTATGCTAAAGAAGTTGGATCGGTCGCCGCTCCGACGGCGGGCTTTCATTTTACTGACGAGTTACTCGAAAAAATAACAGCTAAAGGCGTTCAAATCGAATATGTCGTGCTCCACGTCGGTATCGGAACATTTCGACCCGTTCAAGTCGACACACTGGAGGAACACACGATGCACAGCGAATGGGTAAGCGTTCCAGCTGACGTCGCCGCACGCGTGAACGATGCCAAGAATGAAGGTCGTCGTATCGTCGCTGTCGGGACAACGACTACACGCGTGCTTGAGGGGGTAGCGACACTCTGCGCCGAGAAAGCTCCCCCCCTTGAACAAGGGGGGAGTAAGGGGGGTAGTTTGCTGCGAGCTTATGAAGGTGATGTGAATATGTTCATCACGCCTGGTTACGAGTTCAAAGTCATCGATGGCCTGATCACGAACTTTCACTTACCCAAATCTACGCTCCTCGTGCTTATTTCCGCCTTTGCTGGACGTGAGTCAATTCTTGCCGTTTACGAGCAGGCTAAGGCTAACGATTATCGTTTCTTCTCGTTTGGAGACGCGATGTTTATAAAATAACGTATGCCAATCACACTCGTCACCGGAAATGCCAAGAAGCTGGCTGAAGTTGCGGCTATTTTGGGAGCTGAGAATATTCAGAGTGTGAAGCTCGATCTTCTCGAGCCGCAAACCATGAATCTTCGTGAGATCGTCACGCAGAAGGCCATCGCCGCTTTTGCCGCAGTCGGCGGCCCCGTGCTCGTGGACGATATCAGCGTAGCGGTCGAGGGCTTACGCGGTTTTCCTGGCCCGTTCGTAAAGTTTTGGGAACAGCAGGTTACTTGGGACCATACTTTGGCAGAGCTGATCCCCAATGAGGATTCAAGTCGTCGTATGAAGGTCGTTGCTATGGTTGCTTATAAAGACGCTAGCCAAGAGATCGTGGTCGAGGAAGTAATCGAGGGTCACCTACGGCCTCGTACTGAGGGTGAGGGCTGGGGCTTTGACTTCTTCTTTGTGCCCGATGGTTATGAACAGACCTATGCCCAGATGGGCGTAGACATGAAGAATAAAATTTCGCATCGTGCTAAGGCTTTTTTGCGTTTACGAGATGTTTTGAGGGATAAACGGCTGCTGTCCTAGACGCTTCGATTTGTTATTTTCTTTAAAAAGGATTATGAAGTAGCCGCTCGCAACGAGCGTGGGGGTCATTATGGATAAGGTTGTCCTGATTGTGGATGACTATCCGGATCTTCGCGATGTAATCAGGGACTACTTTGATTTGTTGCACGGCGTACGGGTTGTTACTGCCAGCAACGCTAAGGAAGGCATCAGCGCCTTCCGGGGCAATCTCGAAATCGGCGTCATCATCTGCGATCGCAGGATGGGTGGGCCGGGGCTTGACGGCGAAGACCTTCACTGTGCGCTGGCGGATGAGATCCGTGAGCGTGCTGTCCACTTCGTGCTCCTGCACGCAGACGATGGGTTCGAGCTCGACTACTTCAACCAGGTGAAGGACGTGACGCTCGTCCAGAAGCCGCTTCACGATATTGATGGTTTCGTAGGGCAGATCGTTCAACGTCTGCGACCGTCGCCTAGCGGCACGGTCTAAAGGGAGCACATGACCGAACGCAGTCTGCGCAAGCCTGGTGAAATGCATCAGTCATGTACCGTGGGAGACGGGATGCTGATGCTCGTGTTCGAGAGCAAGTTGGTGGGTGAAACGACCGGCGGCGTACAAGGACTCCCCGTGCACGCGCAAGTCATTACGCACCTGCGGTGCGATGCCTGCAACGTCATCTACGGCAGCAGGCATCGCGGTCATCACCTGACCGACTACTGTCGGCGGCGTCTTCAGGATTGTCGCAATCCTGAGACGAAGCCCAGGGCTTGCCCCTGCTGTCCTGCGGACAAGGGGAAACTGGTGGAGGTCTATCTGGAGTCGCCGCAGGACCGCTTTTCGGTCAACCCCGAGCGGTACGGTAGCGACTGCCTGCTGTGTGCGCGCTGTGGCCGCCTGATCTGGTTCCGTGATCACGGAGCCGAGCATTATCAGCGTCTCGAGGCAGAGTTCATGCGCAGTCTCCCTAGAGAGATGACGTGATTTCGCCTTCGGCCGACCGGCACTCCCGGTCGGCTTTTGCTATTTATACGTAAAAGAGTATTTAAAAACACAGCGCCCGCCACGATCCATGCGAGGACCGGGCGGGGCGAAGCTGTAGCGGTCAGAAGACCGGACTAGTTGACGAGCTCGTCGAGCTCGCGAGCGGTCAGACTCGGGCTCGGCTCTCGGGACACCAGACGGTTGTTCTGGTGGCTGTGGAGCTCGAGGAGGAGCTCGATGCCGGTGCGTCCTTCTTGGATCAGCGCCTTTACGGTCATGGCCGCCGTGGCGTGGATCGGCTTGAGGCCGTCGAGATCGTCCTCCCAGTCGGAGTCGTCGTCCTCGAGGAGGTAGACGATGCCACAGGGATCGTCGAGGTGGATCGCGAGGAGGCGGGAGCGGTTGCTCTCGCCCACCAGGAAGCGCACGATCTGGGGGTCCGACGTCTCGCAGGCTGAACGCACGACCACGAAGTCGAACATGGCGATGACGGCCATGACGGCCTGTGCGATCGAGTCAGGCGGCAGGTAACTCGGCCAGACCTCCTCCTCCACATCCCCCTGGAGCTCCAGGTGGGGTCCGAGGGCCAAGGTCGAAGGCTTCATAGGGCACTCCATCACCGGCCAGGCGGGGATCGCTAGGCTTTTGGTGACGGGACATAGTATCTTAGATTAGCCTAAAAGTCAACCCTGGATCCTAGGTACAGATTTGACCTTTTTGGCTAGATTGAGTACACTTCCGCCGCCCTTGAAAAAGGCGAATTTAAAGAATTTCATCCCACAGATTAGGCTGCAAATAAAGCTAAGGATCCTCCCCGCACCTTCCTGTAAGGACACGGCCATGCCGTGTCCTAGCAGCAAAAAAGGTGCAGGGCCCAAAGCGAGGCTTGATCGAGGTTAAAAGGAACATTGTTATGAAGATCCCATCATCCCTTGAGATGCTCAAGGCTGGTGTGCACTTTGGACATCAATCGTCTAAGTGGCACCCAAAAATGAAGCAATACATCTTTGGTGAACGTGGCGGAGTCCACATCATCAACGTTGAGAAGACTGCCGAGAAACTCGAGCAGGCCCTCAATTTTGTTACCCAGACCGTATCTCGTGGCGGCAGCATCCTGTTTGTTGGCACCAAGCCACAGGCCCAGGATATTGTGGCTAAGTACGCCATGGACTGCGGTATGCCATTCGTAGATATGCGTTGGCTCGGTGGCACGCTCACTAACTATGGTCAGCTTCAGCGCCTCATCCGTCACTACCTTGATCTTAAGGACAAGCGTGAGAAGGGTGAGTTGAAGAAGTACACAAAGCTTGAACAGCTCCAGTTTGATCGCGAGATCGCTGAGTTGGATGAGAAGATCGGTGGTTTGTCTACCTTGACCCGTGTTCCAGAAGCTTTGTTTATCCTGGATGCTCGTCATGAGAAGACCGCGGTTCGTGAAGCTCGCGCTATGAAGGTGCCCATGGTTGCCTTGGTAGACAGCAACGTTAACCCAGCCGGAATTGATTACGTCATCCCTGGTAACGACGACGCAGTAAACTCTATCGACCTGATTGCCAAGCTTGTTGCTGGCGCCGTTAAGGAAGGTAAGAGCAAGGCCGCTTCTGAAGCTCAGGCTGCTGCTCAGGTTCGCAAGACTCTTGAGGAAGACGTCCGCGTTTCAGCCGAATCCAAAGAGGTTGTTGATGAATTGGATAACAAGATTAAGGAAGAATTAGCTAACCAGAAGAAGATCGAGAAGACTACCGCTGATAAGAAGTAACCAGTTCTTTATGGCAATTACCGCAGGTGACGTAGCCAAGCTACGTGAGATGACAGGTGCTGGCATGATGGATGCTAAAAAAGCACTTACCGAAACCGATGGTAACTTGGAGGCAGCCGTAGAAGTGCTCCGCAAAAACGGTGCCCTCAAAGTTGCTAAGAAATCAGATCGAACTACAGCCGAGGGCCGTGTGCACACCTACACTCACTCAAACGGCAAGTTAGCTGTGATGGTGGAGGTCATGTGTGAAACCGATTTCGTAGCCCGCAACACTGATTTCGTTGAGTTCTGTCAGGACTTGGCTATGCACATCGCAGCTGCCAACCCTCAGTACACCTCTCGTGCTGATGTCCCAACTGAACTCGTCGGCAAAGAGTCGGCTTTCCACGCTGAGCAGCTCGCTGCTGAGGGTAAGCCAGCCGAAGTGATCGAAAAGATCATGCAAGGCAAGCTCAATAAATTCTACGAAGATATTGTGCTCATGGACCAGAAGTTCGTGAAGGACGATAGCATCACTATTACCAACCTCATCGAGCAGAAAGTTACCTCTATGGGTGAAAGCATCCGTATCGGTCGCTTCGTTCGCATGAACCTCGGCGTCTAAAAACAAAAACCTTTCGCAAAAACCTCTCGCTGAAGGCGACGCGGCACGGCCGCGTCCCAGGCGGGGGTTTTTGTTTTGGAAAAGTTTTGCAATCGAAAAGCCGCTACCCAGAGGATAGCGGCTTGAGAGCTTGCCCAGTCAGTGACCGGGGTTGCTACGTTCGTTGTGGCTGCGTCGTCTAGAAGGCGGCGTCGCAGGCGCCGACACCGTCCCAGATGTCGGCCGAGATGTCGGCCGAGATGTCGACGCCGTTGGCGAAGACCTGGAGACCGGTGACGGTGGCGGCTTCGCACATCCAGTGGGTGGCACCGGACAGGTCCACGAACTCGGCGTTCAGGGACCAGGGCGCGTCGTCGGGCACGCAGCGGTCGTAGGCGATGGTGCCCACGTTGCTGATGGCCGCGGCGGTCACGTCGGCGGGCGGGGTCTCGAGCACGTTCGAGCCCTCGACCTCCTCGCTGTCGATAAGGATCCACAGGCTCATCCAGTTGATGGTCGAGCCGGCGGGGGCCGTGAAGATGGTGTTGACGCGACGGAAGCCGGTCTCGCACTCGTCGACCTCGAGGTCGCAGTCGTTGTCGACGTCATCGTCCGTGACCTCGGGGTTGCCGGGGAAACGGAGCGGGTTGACGTCGTCGCAGTCGAGGCTGTCGGGCGAGCCGTCGCTGTCCGAATCCGGATCGACCGGGAGCGTGACGCTGTCGGCGCCGCTGCAGTCCTGGTCGATGCCGTCGTCCACGATCTCGATCGCGTCGGGGCGGATCGCGGCGTCGGTGTCGTCGCAGTCGGTGCCGCCCTGCAGGATCGCGACGAAGCCGTCGCAGTCCTCGTCGCCACCGTCGAAGCCGTCGCAGTCCTGGTCGATGCCGTCGTTGATGATCTCGACGGCATCGACCAGGAC
>Ga0163151_10002133_pt1 | contig 31541 bp, 29 predicted proteins | sample OliLakLV19MP5IB2_FD_145596 | JGI IMG/M metagenome (GOLD analysis project Ga0163151, IMG submission 145596) | Freshwater microbial mat bacterial communities from Lake Vanda, McMurdo Dry Valleys, Antarctica - Oligotrophic Lake LV.19.MP5.IB-2 | ecosystem: Environmental > Aquatic > Freshwater >... | reverse complement strand
TGACAAAAGCTATTCAAGAAATGAATTTAAATTTAGAAAGTATCTCTGGAACAATTATTCCACTTTCTGGTTCTGCATCTGAATCTTTTACTCTAGCTTTTTTTGAAAATGTTTTTGTAAAAGTTAGCGCATGGCTTGCGAATGCTACCAATCAAATCACTCGTATTTTCACCGGGGAAGTTTGTTTGACTGAGCCTGGTCAAGAAGCTGTTTGTTTGAATCGCACTGAATTGCAATCCTTAAAAGGCTTGATTAATCAGTTTGCAACATGTTCTGATGGTATTCAAAATCAAGATGAAACTGGCGTAGACACTGGAGGTGTTTGTACACCTGCTCCAGCTCCCGCACCGACACCTATTGCAACATGTTCTGATGGTATTCAAAATCAAGATGAAACTGGCGTAGACACTGGAGGTGTTTGTACACCTTCGCCAGAACCTGTACCCGAGCCAGCCCTAGAACCGGCACCCGATCCTGTTCCAGACCCAGTTATTTAGGTTTGACTTCCTGTATGTATTTTGTTAGTATCTGAGACAAGGGGATACTCCTTAGTTAATCCATTTTTCTTCTTATTTTTTCAACCTATTTGAGGAAATAAGAAAAAAAGTGTGATATTACTAAGGTCAGGTTCTAGTCACTAGTAACTATTCCCTATAACCTAATTAAAAATGGCAAAGACATCAGTCAAGGCGCGAGCCGCTAAAGTTCCAAAGTTTCCTGTACGGGCAAAGAACCGATGTTTTCGCTGTGGTCGCGGGCATGCTTTCATGAGAGACTTCGGCATTTGTCGTATCTGCTTCCGGGAGCTCGCGAATGAAGGAATGTTGCCGGGGGTTCGCAAGTCGAGTTGGTAGGGATTTAAGAGTGCTAGGTCTTGCCTTGGGAGCACTAAAGGCAAGACCTAGCACACAAAAAATTATGGATACAATTTCAAACATGATAATAATGATGAAGAACGGGTCCCTGTCTGGCAAGGAGTCAGTTCTATTTCCATATTCTAAATTGAAGGATGCAATACTTCAATGTTTAAAGAAAGAAGGTTATGTAACTGCAGTTGCTAAGAAAGTTAAAAAAGATCACCCGGTACTCGAAGTAGTTTTAACTTACGTAGATAAAAAGCCAAAGATTTCCGAAGTTGAAAGAATTTCAAAACAATCTCGCCGTATTTATTTTGGTATGAAAGATATTCATTCAGTTCGAAACGGTACTGGGCTTTTAGTTCTTTCTACACCAAAAGGTATTATGTCAGGTAAGGAAGCCCGCAAGGAGCATGTCGGCGGAGAAGCTTTATTCAGAGTTTGGTAATAAAAATTTTATGTCAAGAATTGGAAAACAAGAAATATCAATACCAGCAGGGGCCAAAGTCACACTCGATGTGTCATCTTTGGGCGCGGTGCTTACGGTAGAGGGTCCAAAGGGAACTATTTCCAAGACTTTTCGAAATGACGTTACTATCGCAGCTGCTGAGAACATGGTAACTCTCAGCATCAAGAGAAATGATAAATTTTCAAAATCTCTCTGGGGTACTTATGCTTCACATATCAAGAACATGATAGCCGGAGTACAAACACCATATCAGAAGAAACTAATTCTAGAAGGAGTCGGATTTAAATCAGAAGTTAAAGGAAAAGAGTTTCATTTTGCGCTTGGTTTTTCTCATCCAGTTATTGTGCCAATCCCAGAAGGTATCACCGCAACTGCCGAGAAGAACAACATCACTATCACTGGTATCGACAAAGAATTGGTAGGTAGCTTTACTGCTCAAATACGAGCTTTAAAGAAGCCAGAACCGTACAAGGGTAAAGGTATGCGTTATGATACTGAAGTGATCAGACGTAAGCAGGGCAAGAAGACGGTGTAACCCAGTCATAAAGTAGAAAGTTCATAAAGTTATAAAGCAAACATGAAAAATAAAACAGACAAAAGAATAAGACTAAAGAAGAAAATCCGAGCGAAGATTTTAGGTACTTCTCTACGCCCAAGGCTATCTGTTTTTCGTTCAAATAAATTTATCTACGCGCAGGTTATTGACGACATGTCTGGTAAAACTTTAGTTTCTGCAAGCGATCAAAAAATAACAAAAGGCACCAAGACTGAGAGAGCGAAAGAGGTTGGAAAGCTTATAGCGGAAGCATGTCTCAAAGCAAAGATTGACCAAGTAGTTTTCGACCGAAATGGATTTAAATATACAGGAAGAATAAAATTGGTCGCCGATGAAGCGCGAGCCGGCGGATTGAAGTTCTAGTTATAAAAAATATATGGATAAACCAAAAGAAAACAATATAAGGGATAACACACGAGACAAAAAGCCTGGTGGACGCCGAAGTTCTTCGTTTCCTAGACCAAAGCCTGAATTTGATCAGAAAATAATAAACATTCGTCGTGTGACTAGAGTCGTCGCTGGGGGGCGCCGATTCTCTTTTTCTGTTGCATTGGTAGCGGGGGACAAGAAGGGTTCTATCGGCTTGGGGCTCGGTAAGGCTGGAGACACCGCACTCGCTATAAACAAAGCAGTCAGAAATGCGAAGAAAAATATGGTCAGGCTGAAACTTACAAAGACTATGTCTATACCTCATGAGTTGTCTGCAAAATTCTCAAGCTCTTATGTGAGGCTGCTGCCAAACAAAGGGCGTGGGCTTGTGGCTGGTTCAGTCGTCCGTGATATCGTAAACCTTTCTGGTATAAAAGATATTACTGGTAAAATCTTATCTAATAGTAAAAACAAATTGAACAATGCCAAAGCAGTCATGGAAGCACTTTTACCAATCTCTCAAAAACATGCGAAATTTGTAGCCGACGTTCCATTGGTTAACGCAAAAGAATCCGTTTTACCAGACACAGTAGGTAAAACAAGTTAAAAGTTATCAAGTTCATAAAGTTATAAGGTAAATACTTTAAAAACTTTATAACATTACAAACTTTAAGAACTAAATCATGCAAATACATAATTTAAAAAGATTACATAAAAATAAGAAAGATCGGATGGTGGGCCGAGGTGGCAAGCATGCCAAAACTTCTGGACGTGGAGGCAAGGGGCAAACTGCTAGAGCGGGTAACAAGCGCCGACCAGAACTTCGTGATATCATTAAAAAGTTACCGAAGAATCGCGGATATCAATTCAACTCTGTCCGTAAAAACATAGTTCTTAAAAAAGATAAAGTTGTAAAAAATGGCTCCAAAATGGAGAGCTTTAAGGAGATCAGAAAGCGCTTGGGTGTGAAGGGAAGGAAGATAATCATAAAGTAATTTTTGAAATGCAGAATTTTTGGACTAAAATTAAATTGATCTGGACGGATTCAGTGCTACGCAAAAAGGTTTTGTTTGTACTTTTTGCGCTGATCGTGTTTAGATTTCTTTCCATCATTCCTATACCGGGGATAGATACGCTTGCTCTCGAGAGGTTTCTTTCAAACAGCAAATTCTTTGGTATTTTAAATATATTTTCTGGTGGTGGGCTTTCAAACCTTTCTATCGTTATGCTTGGTGTCGGACCTTACATCACTGGGTCTATCATCATGCAGCTCCTCACTATCATGGTTCCTGCTTTGAAGAAAATATATCATGAAGAAGGTGAGGCTGGACGAAAGCGATTTACTCAATACTCTCGAATTTTGACAGTTCCCCTTGCTGCGATTCAAGGCTTTGCTCTGCTCGCCGTGCTGGAGCGAGAAAGTATTTTAGTTGATCTTACATCTTTTGATAGAGTGGTGAATTTGCTCATTGTTGTCGCTGGGGGAGTACTTATAATGTGGATCGGTGAACTTATCTCTGAATTTGGTATCGGCAACGGTGTTTCCCTTATCATTTTTGCTGGTATAGTTTCGCGTCTACCAGTGGAAATAAGTGAACTCATATTTACTTTTGATCCTTCTCAAATTCCATTACTTATCGGCTTTGCTGTAGCGGGTGTGCTCATCATAGCGGGGATAGTGACCGTGACGGAAGCTGAGCGTCCAATACCTGTGACTTACGCCAAGCGTGTGCGGGGTATGAAGGTGTATGGAGGTGGATCTACTTATTTACCACTTCGTGTAAACCAAGCTGGAGTTATTCCTATCATCTTTGCGCTTTCTATTTTGCTTTTCCCTCAAATGATTGGAACTTTTCTCGAGCGATTTACTCAGCCTATTTTAGCCAAGATTTCTAGTATTTTGCTTTCGTTTTCAGAGACCAGCCTGCTCTACGCAGTACTATATTTTATATTAGTTTTTCTTTTTACTTACTTCTACACCGCAGTGACTTTTGATCCGGAAGCACTTTCAACAAATCTTCAGAAAAATGGCGCTTTTATCCCAGGTATTCGTCCGGGAGCTTCAACTGCTGAATACATTTCCAAAGTTCTAGGACGCATCACACTACTCGGTGCAACGTTCCTTGGATTTATAGCAGTACTACCGATAATCATGCAAAACATAACCGGCATCGCATCTCTAGCGCTCGGTGGTACATCTATACTTATTGTCGTCTCTGTAGTTCTCGACCTCATCAAAAAGATTGACGCTCAGGTATCAATGCGGGAGTACTAGAATTAGGTTCTAGTTGCTAGCCACTTTTTGTATTCAACTAGGATGATCTCGACAACCTCTTGCAGGTTGTTTTTGTTTGTATCTACTACTAGGTCAAAATTATTTTTAGCAGTGTGATCTAAGTTGTAAAGTTCTTTATATCTTTTCTTTTCACTTTCTAAGCGTTCGGTTATTTTTTGATATATTTCATTTGCATCCATCGTGCCTTCACTCGCCTGGCGAAGCTTGTTTATCTTTAGGTTACTCAAGATTCTCTCTTGAGAAATTTCAAGTGGTAGGTCCAGGAAGACTTTAAATGAATTCGGTATCCAATGAAAGGCGAGCCTGGAATCGATCACTAACTTCGTACCTTCTCCAGCTTTTCTCACTTGATCGTCGATACTTACATCTATCGAATCATCTGTTTCAGCCTGGATAGAGAGTTCATTTAAAGAAATGTTGCGTTCCAGAGCAATATTGCGCATAAAATCTCCGGAGGAAAAGCGAGTGTAACCAAGTGCTTTGGCCACTTTGTCTCCAGTGCTTGATTTGCCAGACCCTGGGACTCCAGCTATAGTTATGATTTCTTTTTTCTCCATAAGAGATGGTTTTCATTATAACATATTTACCGCGGCCTTTTTGATCACCAGAGTTTGATTTTATTGCACAAATTCGGTATTGTTAGAATATGCAACCACAGACTTTTGTATTTTTTGGAATAGTGGGCTCCGGCAAGGGAACTCAGATTAAATTACTAATGGACTTCTTGAACACCAAAGATGGCAAGGAGTGTGTGTATGCGTATCCTGGCAACGAATATCGAAGACTAGTAGAAGAAGACAACTTTACTGGTCAATTGATCAAAGACTCAATGCATAAGGGTCATCTTCAGCCAGACTTTCTGACAAATTCTATAGTTACCAATATTTTGGCTGTGGCCGTACATCCAGACAAGCATTTGATCTTTGACGGTTACCCACGTACTCTAATTCAAGCCGAATCACTCGAAGCAATGCTCAAGTTCTTTCAAAGAAGTAATATAAAAATTGTTTATATCGAACTTTCTAAAGAGGAAGCCATGAAGCGAAATCTGGTTCGTGGTCGCGCCGACGATACCAAGGAAGGCATAGAAAAAAGATTTGATGAATATATAAACAAAGTTGTTCCCTCTATGGATTATTTCAAAGACAAAGCTGGATACACTATTTACAAGGTAAATGGTGATCAAGCTATCGGCGATGTGCAGGCGGATATTATCAAGGCGCTAGGATTATAGTATGGAAGAAAATAAAATTGTAATGTCATTAGGAGGTTCTCTCGTTGTTCCAAACGAGATAGACTCTGATTTTTTAACTCGATTTAAAGAGCTTGTTCTTACGGAAGTAAAAAATGGCAAGCGTTTTTATATTATTGTCGGAGGAGGGAAGACCTGCCGCAATTATCAACAAGCTGGCGAAAAAGTTTTTAAAATTTCTACAATTGATTCTGATATTATTGGCATATATTCGTGCCTTCTGAATGCTACCTTGGTGCGTTCCATCTTTGGTGAGCTTGCTCACCCTACTCTAATAACCGATATTAATACTTTAGACGATACAGTAGTGTCCCCGGTGGTGATTCTAGGACCAAATAAACCCGGCAGTAGTTCGGACCTGGGGGCTGTTCAAATTGCCAAACAAATAGGTGCAAAAAAACTAATGAACCTTTCCAATATTGATTACGCTTATGATAAAGATCCAAACAAATATCCTGATGCGAAAAAAATAGAAAGCATTTCTTGGGCAGATTATCGAACATTGATTCCAAAAGAATGGAATCCCGGCTTAAGTAGCCCCTTTGATCCTGTCGCATCTCAAATGGCCAAAGAAGAAGGAATGGAAGTCATAATAATGAACGGTAAGAATCTTTCTAATCTACAAAAGTGCATTAAGGGGGAAAGTTTTATTGGTACTCATATTAGGGATGTAAAATAGCTGTATGATGATAATCAAAACAAAAGAAGAGATAGAGATATTGAGAGAAGGGGGGAAAAGATTGGCCACCGTACTCCATAAAGTGAAGGATATGGTTGCGCCCGGAGTTTCTACTAAAGATTTAGACATATATGCAGAAAAACTAATTCGTGACATGGGTGATGAGCCTGCGTTTTTAAATTATCGCCCCAAAGGCGCGCGGACTCCATTCCCGGCGACTTTGTGCGTTTCGGTAAATGATGAAGTGGTGCATGGCATTCCAAAGAAAAATAGAATTTTAAAAGAAGGAGATATAGTGTCGATTGATTTGGGGGTAAAGCACCGAGGACTTTTTACAGATATGGCGATGACAGTGCCAGTGGGAGAAGTGGCGCCTAATATTACCAAGCTATTAGAGGCGACTGAACAAGCCTTACACGCAGGCATAAATGCTGCGGTTGGGGGCTGTACTATAGGTGATATAGGTCATGCTATCGAGACTTTTGCACATGCCAAAGGCGCTTATGGCATCGTAGAAGTGCTTGCCGGGCATGGTGTGGGTCGTGCTATCCACGAGGATCCTTACATCCCAAATTTTGGTAAAGCTGGTAAGGGTGAAAAACTTGTTCCGGGAATGGTAGTAGCCCTGGAGCCGATGTTAAACATGGGTACTAAAAATGTAACCATAGATGATGACGATTGGACTTTTCGCACAGCCGACAAGAAAAAAAGCGCCCATTTTGAACATACTATTTTGATAACTGAAGGAGAAGCGGAGATATTGACTAAATTATAAAACAAACGCAGAGACATTACTTTTTCTCAGGTCCTCGGGTCGTCCGCAGGGAATTCTCGACAGACTCAACCAGACCATTCCAAAAAGTAATTTTCATGCACTGGTTTTTATGGTATAATACTTTTAATGCAACCAGCTTTCTTTAATGAAATGCCGAAGTTTAAGACTCCAGAAGAGGAGCTTTCTTATTTGCGTGAACACGTGAAGATTCGCGAACAAGAACTTATAGAAAAAGGACACTTTGAACACGCGGGTGAAAATGCCGCCAAGGAGGTGGCCATCGAATACAAAAAAGTTCCAGCGCAAGAAGCTGTTCACAAAAGTAATTTCATTGATCAAAAAGAGGCAGAGAGCATAGTGCTACAACTTCGACCAGAATCACACGATGGGGTGATGGAAGAGCTTCTGGGCCTCATGTTGATAAAGGGTATCAAGAATGCGCTTTCAGTAGTAGAGGAAATGGGTAACCCGCACATCGATGACGATTTTCATAGGATTTTAATTCAGTACTTGAAAACTGGGCAAGTGGTTTCGGATTTCAAAGAAGGAACTCCCATTTTTAAATCATTACACATGACATTGTTTGAAGTGACGCTTCCGCCTCCGGAAGAAGAAGCAGACAAAGCCAAGGGTTTCAAAGAGTTCATCGGAGCTATGGAGCAGTTTTATGCTGGCATGAATTCTATCTCTGAAGGAAAAAACAACTCTGCCGAAAATTATTTTACTTTGGAGGTTGCTCTAAGTGGAGAAAGCGACGAAGTGGTTATCTATGCAGCGGTGTCAAACAAACATCTGCCACTTTTTGAAAAACAAGTTTTGGCTTTCTATCATAATGCCAAGATTCGCGAAGTAACTGACGATTATAATATTTTTAATGACGGGGGTGGCTCTGCGGGCGCCTATGCTAGTTTTACCGAGCGCGGAGTCATGCCGATCAAAACTTATGACAACATAGATCACGATCCGATGAACACAATACTAAATGTTTTTTCTAAATTAAAAACTAAAGGGGAAGGTGCGGCGATTCAGCTCGTGGTCGCCCCAGCGGGAGATAAATTTATAAATGACTTTCATATTATCTTGGACGACGTGAATGACGGTAGTTCAGTCAAACATGCTTCGGATCAGTTATACAAGTTCAAGCATGCATTTATGACCGCTGGTAAAGAACTTATTTTTGGAGTTAAAAAAGAAACTGGGGAGAATAAAGAAAAGAGTATGAAAGGTAGAAGAGCCGTGGACGAAGGCGCGGCTGAAAAAATCGGTAACAAAATAAAAAGCAGTATCATGAAAGCCAATATCCGTGTACTAGCTTCTGCGGAAACCATGCACCGAGCACAGAGCATACTGAAAGAAATCGAGTCTTCTTTTCACCAATTTACTGAAGCAGCCAGTAACTCTATAGTATTTGAAGAAGTCAAAGGCAGTGAACTAAAAAAACTTTTTCACGACTTTTCTTACCGCACTTTTTCTGCAGATAAAGTATTGCCTATGAATTTAAAAGAGCTTGCTTCCGTGTTTCATTTTCCTGTCGGTATCGGTAGCCAACCACAGTTAAAGGAAGCAAAAGCCGGTATCGCTCCGGCACCACTTGAGATGGGTGGGGAAGGTATAGTTTTAGGTATAAATAATTATCGTGGTAAAGAAACGCCGATTCACATGGCCCGCGAAGATAGAATGAGACATTTTTATGTCATCGGTCAGACAGGTACAGGTAAGACAAATATCTTGCTCAATATGATCACTCAGGATATAAAGAATGGTGATGGTTGTTGCTACATCGACCCGCACGGTACTGATATTCAAACTATTCTCTCTCGTATTCCAAAAGAGCGTATCGATGACGTGATTTATTTTGACCCAGCGTATACACCTCGTCCGATGGGTCTAAATATGCTCGAGTACGATCCAAACTATCCAGAGCAAAAAACTTTTGTGGTGAATGAGTTGATGGGAATCTTCAATAAACTTTTTGATATGAAAGTGGGTGGTGGAGCGATGTTTGAACAATATTTTAGAAACAGCGCATTCCTGGTGATGGAAGATCCAGAATCTGGTTCGACTTTGCTTGAGATCACTCGAGTGTTGGCGGATAAAGAATTTCGTGACATGAAGCTCGCTCGTTGTAAAAACCCTATCATTAAACAATTCTGGATTTCTGCCGAGCAAACCACAGGGGATCAAAGCCTAGCAAACTTCGTGCCGTATATTTCTTCTAAATTTGATAATTTTATTAGTAACGACATCATGCGCCCAGTGGTGCTTCAACAAAATTCTGTTTTCAATTTTAGAAAAATCATGGATGAGAAGAAAATTCTCTTGGTGAATCTTTCTAAGGGCAGGCTAGGGGATATTAATGCAAACTTGATCGGTTTAGTCCTTGTCGGTAAGATTCAGATGGCTGCACTTTCACGGGTAGATATGTTTGGTAAGCCGATGAATGATTTTTATCTTTATATAGATGAGTTCCAAAATGTCACTACTGACTCTATTGCCTCTATCTTGTCTGAAGCTCGAAAGTATCGGCTTTCACTCAACATCGCTCATCAATACATAACTCAACTGGAAGACAATATCAAAAATGCAGTTTTTGGAAATGTGGGTTCGATGGCTGTATTTCGTGTCGGCACCGAAGATGCTACTTTCCTTGAGCCTAAATTCAAACCTCAATTCACGGCGCACGATATAACCAAACTCGATAATTATAATGCATATATGAGTATGCTCGTGCGTGGTCAACCCACTAAACCGTTTAATATAGAGACCCTACCTCCAGCGAAGGGAAATCCTGACATTGTGGATAGTTTGAAAGAACTTTCCTATACAAAATATGGCCGTGACCGCGCTGAAATAGAAGCCGAAATTATGGCGAGATTTAGCTCGCTGGAGTAAATATGTTAAGATTAAATCTATGAAAGAATCTGAACCAAAAAAGAAACCGGGGTTAACACAAGAACAAGTAGCAGAACGAGCTAACTCTACAGACAGAGCAATAGAACAAACATTCTTGAATCGCAAGAAAGTGATTATAGGTAGCCTGAATGAAAGATTTAATTCTTTATTTTTAAGAGTGCATGAGGATTTAAAAAGGGCACATCTAAAATTAGATGAAAGATTGGCTAGAGCCAGAGAGGAAGAAGTGGGATTAGCAGCTAAAGTTGAAGAAATGGCTCGAGGGGATTTCGAAGATGAAATAAGAGAAATAGAAGAAAGAATAAAAAATTTTTCTTAAATAAATTAATGATAAATATAAGTAATAATTCTTTAAAAAATCCTCTAAAAAATCAGAAATAAATTTTGCAAAATCCGTGTTTTCTGTTAATATAGCCATATTAGTATCTTAATTTTGAATTTTATATGATCAGACCAAATGATGAAAAATCTTTAATAATTATAAAACCAGACGCAGTACAAAGAAATCTGATCGGTGAGATTGTGGGACGTTTAGAGAAAAAGGGCCTAAAAATCGTAGGTATGAAGATGATGAATGTCGAAGATGCGGTCCTTGAAGAGCACTATGCTCACATCAAAGACAAGCCATTCTTTCCAGGTATTCGTGACTTTATGAAAGCTTCCCCGGTGGTAGTTTTGGCGGTAGCTGGTATCAATGCAATTTCAGCTATACGTCTATTGGTGGGTCCAACTAAAGCTTGGGAAGCTACAGCTGGCACTATTCGAGGTGATTTTTCACTTTCTACTCAATCTAATATCGTTCATGCATCAGATTCTATAGAAAGTGGGGAAGTAGAAGTGAAAAGATTTTTCACGAATGATGAAATTTTTACTTATAGTAAGATTGATACTGACTTTGTTTATGCAGAACACAAGTAATTTGTAAAAAAGCAAACTCTTAACTCACATTTATAGATATTTTTGGTTTAGGATAATTCAAAAACAAAAAATTATGCTTGTCTAGTTGTTTTTATTTATGACATTGCTATAATTTTAGTAGGGTTATTTCTGATTATTATCTAGAATACTAATTTTAGGGAGCGTCGATCGAATTAGGCCTTGGTCTAGTACGTCTCGCACCCACTTAACTAGAAGCTACGGTAATATTTCTGAGATAGTCCTAAGAAGTACCCCCGTCTGTCGGGGTTTTTTCTTGCCTTTTACTGTATAATACTTGCATGAATAAAGAGCATCTTTTTCGATACGTCACATATCTCATACTTTTTATTTTTATTGCCAATTTTTTAGCAAACCGGTTTCATTTTTATTATTCTATTTGGTGGTTTGATATTTTGATGCATTTTTTGGGTGGAGCTTGGCTCGGTTTGGTTTTTGTTTGGTTTTGGAGTAAAAGAGAATTGTCGCTATATTTTGATTCACTTCTACTTTTTAAGGTAGTTTTGTGGATCCTGTTTATAGGGATTGCTTGGGAAGTTTTTGAATTTTATTTTATAAACTATGTAGCTCAAAATAGTTTTGATCTTGCAGATACACTTTCTGATATTTTACTCGACTTGTCTGGTGGAATTTTGATCGCTTTATACTTTTCACGCAAGTATGCAATTAATAGAACAAATAAGGTAGAATTAGAGTAATGGAAAAAACAGTAAAAATCACATTTTGTGGAGGAGCGGGCACCGTGACAGGTTCAAACTTTCTTTTGGAAATAGATGGCAAGAGTATTCTCGTAGATTGCGGGCTTATTCAAGGCATGAAGGTGGCTGACGATGTAAACTGGGATCCATTTATATACGATTCCAAAAAGATCGATGTTCTGTTTGTTACGCATGCCCATGTCGACCATGTGGGCCGTATTCCAAAATTAATCAACGAAGGCTTTCAAGGAAAAATTTATTCTACCAAGCCGACCAAAGCACTGGCCTTGCCGATGCTAGAAGATACTATGGGGATATTATCTAAAAATACCGATAAGAATTTGGATAAAATTTATTCGGCTGAGAATATTAAAACCACTTTTTCACTTTGGCAAGGATTTGAATATCACGAAAAAATACAAATCACACCCGAGCTAGAAGTGTCTTTCTTAAATGCTGGGCATATCTTGGGTTCAGCTATGATTTTATTTACTTATCGCGGAAAGAAAATTCTTTTTACTGGAGATTTGGGCAACAGTCCTTCACCAATACTTCCCGACACTGACAAGGTAACTGATATAGACTATCTAATTATGGAATCGGTGTATGGAGATAGAAACCATGAATCACGAGACGATCGCCGAAAATTTTTAGAGCAAACAATCGAAGACAACTATAAAAGAAAGGGAACACTGGTTATCCCTACTTTCTCCTTAGAACGTTCTCAAGAGCTTCTTTTTGAGCTCAACGAACTGGTAGAAAATAATCGTATTCCGTTTATGCCAATTTTCTTTGATTCTCCGTTGGCTATTCGTCTGACTGAAATTTTTAAACAATATAAAAGTTATTTAAATGAGGCTGCACAGAAAGCCATGTCTACCGACAAGCACTTATTCAACTTTGCAGGATTGCACTCTACGCTTCGTTCAGAAGAATCAAAGATGATTTCGACTGTGCCCAATCCAAAGATAGTCATCGCTGGTTCGGGTATGTCTACTGGTGGCCGTATAGTGCACCATGAGAGACATTATTTGCCAGATGCGAATAACACCTTGCTTCTCACTGGGTATCAGTCTGTAGGTACCCCGGGCCGACTTATTCAAGAAGGATTGAAGACTATACGCATCACCAATGAGAATGTGGAAGTGCGGGCGCATATCGTCACCCTCACGGGATATTCAGGACACAGAGATTCGGATGGTTTAATAAATTTTATCGAAGATACTCAAGATACTTTGAAAAAAGTTTTCCTAGTTATGGGTGAACCAAAGAGCGCCATGTTCTTGGCCCAGAAGATTCGCGACAATCTCGGCCTCGATGTATCGGCTCCAGAGCAAGGGCAGAGCGTGATACTCACTTTCTAATTTTTTTTTATCAAGTATAATTACGGGATGGACAATTCATCAACAAATATTTTTTTAAAACACGGACACAACCAGCTTAAAATATGTGTTTCAGGTGCGGCCGAGACTGGACACTGCGGAATAGGTGCATTAGAAAAAGCTAAAGAGCTAGGTCGCGAGATTGCGAGACATGGGGCGATACTCGTCACTGGGGCGACAACAGGTTTCCCGCTTTGGGTGGCCATGGGGGCCAAAGAAGCAGGGGGAGTGTCTATCGGTTTTTCTCCGGCCGCATCAGAGCGAGAACATGTAGAAGCGTACAAACTTCCAGTTGATTATATGGATTTGATAATTTATACGGGATTCGGGTATCCGGGGCGTGATCTGCTACTAACACGTTCGGTGGATGCTGTTATTTGTGGCTGTGGGCGTGTGGGAACTATTCATGAGTTTACCGTCGCTTTCGAAGACAACAAACCCATTGGCATTTTTGAAGGACCGTGGGAGATGGGTGGTCAGTTAAAAGAAATTTTAGAGAAAGGTCATCGTTCTAGTGAAAAGATAGTCACAGGTGACGACCCAAAGAAACTTTTGGAAGATGTAATAGCAGTTATCAATAAATACAAAGTGGGGGAATACAAAGTAACCTCGACTTCCTCATCGAGAGTACTCTAGGTAGGGGTTATTTTATAGAGGCTAGTACTTTTGAGAAAACTTCAGTATGATTTTCAGCTAGATCTGCCAAGATTTTTCTATCCAAAGCAATATTTTTCTTTTTCAAACCATCAATTAGTTTTGAATAAGATAGTCCGAGCTCACGTGAGCCAGCATTTATTTTTATATTCCAAAGCTTTCGATTGTGTGATTTCTTATCGCGTCGGTGTGCAAATGCATAAGCTCCTGCATGTAGTAGCGCATCTTTAGCTTGGCGCTCTTTGGTGCTTCGTCCATGACGAAAACCCTTGGTTTGTTTTAAAACACTTCTCCTTCTCTTTAAAGCATGTACTCCTTTTTTTACTCTTGTCATGTTATTTAGCTAAATGGTAATAGATGACTCTTCGGCTTGTTTTTGATTGTGAAATTTTTTCCCTTACGACCAGCGAGCTGGCTGGTGCGAGATTGTTTGGCATTGAAGTGGTTGAAACCCGCCTTACGTGAAATAACCTTTCCGTTTTTGGTAAGTTTTAGTCTTTTACTGTATGATTTATTTGTTTTCATTCCTTTCATATATTTTCTTTCAACTTTATAAACTATTTTCGTTCTATTGTTGTTGTTAAACCCTTTGGGCCCTTTTTATACGCATCTGATATTTTATAATCTTCAGTGATAAAGTGTAGTACTCTATCCAAGCGTTCTTTCAAAAATTTCTCATCCATATACTTTGCGCGTCCAGCTAGGAATAGTTCTACTTTTATCCTGTGGCCTTCTTTCAACCATTTGGAAGCGGTTTTAGCTTTTAACTCTAGGTCGTGATCTCCAGTACCTATCTTAATCTGAATTGATTTAGTTTCAGTATGTTTGGTACCGGCCTTGGCTTTCTTTAATTTTTTGTTTGCCTCATATTGGTACTTACCAAAATCCATTATCTTTCCAAGCGGAGGATTGGCATTGGGGCCTACCTCAATTAAATCTAAACCAAGATTTTGCGCCATTTCGAGCGCATCCTTTATGCTTAAAACGCCGAGATTTTTGTTTTCACTGTCCAGAACTCGCAGTTCTTTCGCTCGTATTTGGTTGTTTATTCTTTCGCGCAATTGATTTAATTAACTAGCAGATAATAGCGTACTTGACCCATAAAGTCAACATTGTGCTAAGATATAAGTATGAATTTTGATTCAATACCAAATGTAGGAGAGCCCAAGGTAAAGCCAATAAAATTAACACAGCAGAAACAGACTTTTGATACGGTCACCCCAGAAAGGATACGAGATAGGCTTGCGGATCCAGATGATTCAATCCATAAGCAGATAATGGGGGCATTATATAAATTTCGGGAAGGTAAATATGAGGATGAAGCCTCGGATTTATATCAAATAGTTTTACTTAAAATTTTAAGGGGTGCTCATGGTTTCAAAAATCGATCCGCATTCAGTTCTTGGGTTTATAGTATAGCTCACAATGTTTTCATTGATTTTATAAAGAGAAATAAAACTAGGGATGGCGTGTTTGATTCTTCTGCTGTGGTGGATGAAAAAGAAATCCCAGATAAATCACATAAGTTTAGGTCTCGTGTATCTCCAACCGAAACAGAAATCATAGATAAAATTTTTCTTGATTCTTTATTAAAAAATCTATCTCAAGATGAACTAGCGATATTTCAAATGAAGAAAGAAGGTTTTTCTAGTGCTGAAATTGCCGAAAAGCTTAAAATACCTAAAAGCACATTTACAACCAGATTTGGCCTGTTGGTCAATAAATTAAGAGTCCTAGCAAACAAAAATTCTGCGTTAGGTAAGACCTAACGCAGGAAAAGTTCTCCACAGATGTCTATTGACAACACACACGAGAGTACTACTATTAAGTGTAGGATAGTTCCTAGAAAAAATGATTTTGTTTGTTTGCGGTCGCTTCGGCGATTGCAAAAATTCAAAATTTATTTTTTCAAGAGTCATTGTCAGGACTCTTTAATAAACTGACTAAATCGCTGATCAACTGATCAGCCCCAAGCGCACTCTCGAGTTTCTCGATGTGGTGTGTTTTTTTGTGTATATGAGCATTAAAATGGAGACTATACTAACCTTCATTTGAATGCTCACCACATTAGGACAATACAATCATACTAATGAGTGAGATTTTCGCATGTGCGAGACATGTGAGATATGTGAGAGTTCTAAGATTTACGTCCGTGAGCTCACAACATTGATGGACGGCGCACTTTGCGCGAAGAACAACGAAGGTTAATTTAACGACCTACTCCTTCAAGTGTCGAGAGCTTTCGCTCTACTCTACTTCTTCTTGGACTTCGGACGGCGGTCTTCCATGACCACCTCCCGAACGATCTTTTCGACGAAAGTCATCAGTTCCCAGAAGGGAACTCGGGTCGCGTTTACGACCTCGATGACCTTGGGCATATCCTTTCCTATGCCCACGATAATTCGACCTGGGCCCTTCTTTTTGATGAAGAGCTTTACAAGTTCCCGGGCAATTTCGCCCTGTCTCTTTGGGTCCATATGGACCCTCCTTTCGAAGAACGATTTACCGCGAAACTCTCGCGATTAGAGGCTATCAGAGGATTTCGGATAACTTTAATAGTATAGCATATTACAATACAAAAGTCAAGGGCTTTGGTAGTGCATCTAAATGCTAGTATGTAAATATGGCGAATTATGCAGAAAATAGAAAAGCGAGATTTGACTATGAAATCTTGGAAAAATACGAGACGGGTATTGAGCTTTTGGGTACCGAGGTAAAGTCTGTCCGAGGTGGACGGATGTCACTCGAAGGCGCCTTTGTCATAGCTCGTGGTGGAGAAGTGTACCTTATAAATGCCAATATTCCTCCATATCAGCCCAAAAATGCACCAAAAGACTACGATCCACTCAGGAATAGAAAGCTCCTACTTACTAAAAAAGAGATAGGTGAACTCGGTGGAAGTGAGAAAAACAAAAGTTTGACAATAGTGCCGATTTCAGTGTATAATAAAAATAGAAAAATTAAAGTTAGAATAGCTTTAGTTAAAGGAAAGAAAACGCGTGACAAACGTGCGACTATTCAAAAGCGTGAGACGGATCGAGATATCCGCCGCGAGCTCAAAGGTAGAGAGTAATAGACCTTGAAAACAAAATATGGGGATGCAAGGCATAGACAGTAGGTCCGCTTGCTATCGATGCATACCGAGAATGAACGTAACCTCGTAAAAATTCGTTCACATGTTAATTGCAAAATTGACTTCAAGTAAGACAGAATCCCCATACTTCGGTATGAATGATTTTGCTTTTGCTCCAGCCTTCGCGTAAGCCTAGACTGGCGTCTCTCTCATAGACTTCCGATATATGAGTAGGGGTGTAATATTATCGGGATAAGGAAATATTCGCTCGCATATTTCACAAAAACTTAGAGCTCGGTTAAAAAATATTTGGCTCGTTTCATAATTTTTTAATTTAAACCAAAAAGCGAGCTATGTATGTAGACTTCTTTGCGACAACTTATTGCACTGGGATTCAATTTCCCACATCTCCACAAAAATTTACAAAAAGCGCCCATCTTGGGCGCTTTTTGTTTTTTTCTTTTTTATGCTAAAATGCTCGGATGGACTTTAATTTTCTTGATAAAAAACCGGCTAAGGGAAGCCGTAAAAAGAGCAATAATAATGAACCCAAGTTTTCTAGCTCTATAGCTTCCGCGGTTTTTGTGTTTATGTTTATTGCCGCGCTTTACCTGGTGGTATCTGATACTTCAAAAGCGGTGACGGAAATACCTATCTCTGATCTAGCCAAGAGTGTGTCCTTGGGGGAAGTGCAAAGAATAGAAGTATCCGGCGAGAATCTGACTATTACTTACCACGACTATGTAGTAAAAAAATCTAAAAAAGAAGTCGGATCGGCTCTTTCACAAACTCTTTTTAATTACGGGGTAGACAAGGAGGCGCTGGCTAAAACTGAAATTGTTGTAAAAAGTGAAAGCGGATTTATGTACTGGTTGGTAAATTTACTACCATTTATTTTACCGATTATATTTATTTTATTTTTCTTCTGGTATCTGTCACGCCAAGTAAAAGGGGCCGGTATGCAAGCATTTACTTTTGGTCAATCCAAAGCACGCATCACTGACCCGAGTGATAAAAACAATAAAGTTACTTTCAAGGATGTGGCGGGGTGCAAAGAGGCCAAAGAGGAACTGAAAGAGATCGTGGACTTTTTGAAAAGCCCAAAGAAATTTTTAGATATTGGCGCGAGAATCCCAAAGGGAGTTATTTTGACTGGCGCACCAGGTACAGGAAAGACACTGCTCGCTCGAGCTGTAGCCGGAGAGGCGAGTGTACCTTTCTTTCATTTGTCTGGATCTGAATTCGTGGAAATGTTTGTCGGCGTTGGAGCATCTAGAGTGCGTGATCTTTTCAAGATGGCCAAAAAAGCGGCTCCTGCGATCATATTCATAGATGAGATAGATGCGATCGGGAGAACACGTGGTGGAGGATTCGGTGGAGGAAATGATGAAAGAGAACAGACTCTCAACCAAATACTTGTGGAGATGGATGGATTTGAACCAAACGACAAAGTGATAGTCATGGCTGCTACCAACAGAGCAGATGTGCTTGATCCGGCGCTTGTGCGTCCAGGACGTTTTGATCGAAAAGTTATACTTGATTTACCAGACCGAGCAGATCGAGAAGAGATACTTGCAATTCACTCCAAAGAAAAACCACTAGCTGAAGACATCAATCTAAAATTGATTGCCGAGCGAACTCCAGGATTTTCTGGGGCAGATCTGTATTCTCTCATGAACGAAGGGGCGATATTGGCAGCGCGAGAGAATCGTAAAGAAGTTTTTCAATTTGATTTGATTCGTGCTATCGAAAAAGTGATGCTTGGTCCGGAGAGAAAGAGTCACTTGCTTTCCAAAAAAGAAAAAGAAATTACTGCTTACCACGAAGCAGGGCATGCGCTAGTAGCTTCTGTGTTGCCAAATGCTGACCCAGTGCACAAGATATCTATCATAGCTAGAGGGAATGCTGGTGGATATACTTTAAAATTACCTCTAGAAGAAAGAAGATTGCAATCCAAGAAAGAATTTATCGACGACATAGCTATGGCTCTCGGAGGATACGTAGCTGAGAAAATGATCTTTGGCGATATCACGACTGGGCCATCGAGTGATTTGCAGGTGGCTACAAACTTGGCGCGAGCCATGGTTACCCGATTTGGTATGTCAGACGTCATAGGGCCTATTGCTCTCACTGGGGCTGGCGGTAAAGTCCAATTTGGAGAAGAAGTAGACAGGGAACATTCTGAAGAAGTTTCTAGAAAAGTGGATGCCGAAGTTTCTAGAATCATAAATGATGGTCTAGTGTCTGCTGAGAAAGTTCTTACCGAGTACAAAAAAGCCCTCGCAGCTATCGCAGGTAGACTTGTAGAAGTAGAAACCGTAGAGCAAGAAGAATATGAAAAGATACTAGTTGCGCACGGTATCCTTCTAAAAAAGAAAGAAGAACCTGCTAAACTCAATGTAGTTGGCTAGTCTGTAGTCCTTTTAATTCTTTGCGAAAAATATCTTAATTTTGTAAGATTAAAAAGTAGCCAAACAGTCCCGTCCTTAGCTCAGTTGGTTAGAGCACAGAGCTTATACCTCTGGGGTCCTTGGTTCGAATCCAAGAGGACGGACAATTAAAGTTTGTGTGACGGACAATAAAATTACTCAAAATGAAACTCACCGGCTTTTTGGTGCACTTTTTGTTTTAGAAGGGGATAGTTTGTTAGCTCTGGATTTTCTTCGATAAGTCGAATAGCTTCGGTACGGGCGGCTTCCACCATTTTTATATTTTTAATTGCTTCCATACCGAGGTCGGTGATGCCCCATTGTTTTGTACCCCCGAGTTCACCTGCACCACGTAAGGATAAATCTAGTTCGGCAAGTTCAAAACCATTTTTAGCAGTCTTTAGTGCTTTTAATCTTTGAATTGTTTTATCACTTTTAGCATCCGCAAACACATAGCAGTAGGCTTGATGATTGCTTCGGATCACTCGTCCACGAAGCTGGTGAAGCTGAGCCAGCCCAAAGCGTTCGGCGCCTTCTATGATTATGATGGTGGCGTTTGGCACATTTACCCCGACTTCCACCACAGAGGTGGCACACAAGATATGTATCTTGCCATTTGTAAAATCTTGCATGACTTCCTCCTTTTTCTCCTTGCTCATCTTACTGTGTAGTATTCCTATTTCATATTCCTTGAAAATCTCCTTTTTCAATCTTTTGGCTTCGGCTGTGACTGATTTTAGTTCTAGTTGAGCTGTGGACGCTTCTTCGTCTGCTTCAAAAATTCTCGGACATATTACGTAAAGTTGTCTCCCGTTTTCCATTTCTTCTTTAATTTTTCCATAAGTTTCTTCGCGTTTGTTTGGCGTGATTATCTCTGTGATTATTTTTTTGCGTCCAGCTGGCATCTCATCTAGGAGTGATAGATCAAGGTCGCCATATATAGTCAGCGCCAGAGTGCGGGGAATAGGGGTAGCCGTCATAGAAAGTAAATGTGGAGCTCTAAATTTTCCATCTGTATCTTTGCGAACCAATTTTCTTCGTTGAGTGGTGCCAAACCTGTGCTGTTCATCAATTATTACCAGAGCTAAATTTTTAAACTTTATTGCTTTTTGGATAAGTGCATGTGTACCGATCAATATCGGAATTTCGCCATTTGCTACCCATTTTAAAAGTTGGGCGCGAGATATAGTGGTCCAATTTACCCCGCCAATGGCGGGGGCATGTACTTGGGTTTTTGAAGGAAATTTTCGGCATCCAGAGCCAGTGATAAGTCCGATATTCATTGGAGAGCTTGCCCCGCCTGATTCTAGGCGGGGTGAAAAATATTTTATGAAAGATTCAAAGTGTTGGGTGGCGAGTATCTCTGTGGGTGCCATGTAGGCAACTTGCAAAGCTCCAAATGCTTGCCTGGTATTTTGCAAAGGACCGTCCTTTGGAGGACGTGTATTCACAACGGTATATGCAGCGGTGGCTGCCACAGCTGTCTTTCCACTACCGACGTCACCTTCGAGTAAGCGCGACATAGGGAAGTTTCTTTCCATGTCTTCGAGTATCACTTCAATCGATTTTTTCTGAGAGTTTGTCGGTGTGAAGGGGAAGCGTTTTAAGAATTCTGCCACGATCTCGTCGTCTTTTTTTATTTGGAAAGATTTATTTTTTCTGTATTCATTCTTGTCATGCTGGCGTTCTAGCTGTATACAAAATACTTCTTCGAAAGCAAACCTCTTTCTAGCCGCTTGCGCATCTTTAAGATTCTTTGGTGTATGAATCCAAACAAGCGCGGTTTTTAGTGTGGGTAAATTATATTTTTTTAAAATGTCGGCAGGAATATAATCTTCAATCCCCGCTAGGGTTTTGTCTCGCAGTATTCTTTCGATTGTATGATAAAACCATTTGGAAGTTATACCGCGAGTCTCTGCGTAAATGGGGTAGGAGAATCCTGTATTATCACCACCTTTACTCGCGAACAATGTATCATGAACATCGATGGGCAGGTTTGGTATTTTTTCAAATTCAGGATTGACCAAGTAGTTGCCACTTTTACTTTCAGTCACTCGACTCGTAAGCTTTACATTTTCTCCATCATGCAGCATTTTGGCTAAGTAGGCTTGGTTGAACCAAATTATTTTTATTTTCCCAGACATGTCTTCGATCTGCCCCTCAGCCATAGGTATACCTGAACGAAATGCCTTCTTCATCTTTAGTTTGGAAACTTTACCGTAGACTGTGGCATTTTCGCCGACCACTAAGTCGGATATTTTTTTAACAGTGCTGATATCACTATAACGTACAGGGAAATGATACAGTATATCAGCCACCGAAAAAAGCTTGAGCTTGTTGAGTGCTTTCTTTTGATTTATATCGATCCTAAATTTATCTTCTAGTTTGTCTGCGAGGTTCACAGATACAATTATACTCCAAAAGTGGTATAGTCTGTATGTTTATTTTTAGACATTATGAAGAGCGTTATTAAGAACATTATTCTGATAAATAAAAAAGAAGGGGAAACTCCGCTCGAGGCACTTGAGGCTTTTCGAGTTAAAAACCATAATTATAAAGATTTACCGATTACTTATGCTGGGCGACTTGATCCGATGGCGAGCGGAGTATTGATATTACTGGCGGGTGAAGAGGCTAAGGCCAAAGAGAAATATTTGGCGCTAGATAAAGAATATGAATTTGAGATACTTTTCGGTTTTGCGACGGATACTTATGACGTCTTGGGTAAGATAGAATCTTCCGCTAGGCCTTGCTTAGCGGAAAAAGAATTGAGTAAATTAATTTCTACAAATCTAAAATATTTTACAGGTAAGTTTATACAAAAATATCCACCGTATTCTTCGAAGACAGTAAAAGGTAAACCACTGTTTGAGTATGCTAGGGGCGATATCACCGTGGAAGCTCCTGAGAGGGAAGTCGTGGTCAAAATGCTTAAGTTAATTAAAATCAGAAAAATAAAAAGAGAAAAACTTTTAGAAAATATTGAAAAAAGAATTAACAAAGTAAAAGGTGATTTTAGACAAAAAGAAATACTAAAACTCTGGCGAAAGGAACTAAAAAGCAATTTAAAAACTGCACCAGATACATTTTCAGTGGCTAGTCTTAAAATAAAATGTGGCAGTGGCACCTATGTGCGAGGTATCGCAAACTCTCTAGGTGAAAAAATCGGTATTCCTGCTTTAGCTTTTTCTATTAAGCGAACGAGAGTGGGGAAGTATAAACTCACCCTAAATTAACTTTCTTTAATATCAGCATCACTTATAAACTCCCATTCTTGACTGTTCGTATCTTTATTGTTCTGAGCTTGTATAATTCCTGCCCTGGTAACCTTGTAGTCTTTTGCACTACCATCTGGAAAATCTATTCTAATAGCATATATTTCTTCCGAATTTACCGCTTCAACTTTAAGTACTCGTCCGTCTGCAAGTGGAATTCTTTGACCAGCTTCAAATTTTGGCTTTATATCGCCGACAAGAGTGACGTTAGGTGGTACAAATTTACTCGTTCCATTTGGATTAAAATTTTGATTTTCAATCATAACTTAATAATACCCCCTACAAATAAAAATGCAACCAGTTGCGGAGCCGGGCGGATTCGAACCGCCGAGGGGTTTTAAAGCCCCTGCCTCTTTAGCAAAGAGGTACGTTAGACCGCTCTGACACGGCTCCCTTAAACTTAATCACTCTAACATATTTTGTTTATTTTGCTACATGATTTATATAGTCTTTTCCAGATTTTCTGATATACTCTGTTTTAGCTTTGGAGGTGTGGGTGAGTGGTTTAAACCAGCAGTTTACTAAACTGCCGTCCCCTTAAAAGGACCGTGAGTTCGAATCTCACCGCCTCCGCCAAGACATTTAAGTATCGGAGTCAACCCACTTACCCGAGTAGGTGGTGCGACTCGAGTACATAAATTGTTAAACAAAAATACACGAATCAATCGTGTTTTTTTGTTTGTTAGTATCGACCTGTATCATTTTTTCCCTCGATTCTTTTTCCGTGCAGCTATTTCAGGAACACCATGCCCTGGGGATACAATGGTCTGTACTTTTACATTCTTTAGTTTCTGAACAAGCTTTGCCATTGATAAGCCGGTTCTTTGTCTTTCTTCCATCATGTCAGCAATATCATCCCCAGATATGGTTGTTCCTTCGTCTGCTTCAATAATAATCCCCACATCAAGCTGAGCATCCTCTTCATTCTTAGCTTGTCTCATATGATCAACTAACTCCTCAGCAGTTACATTATCAAGCATTGTTTGCATGCCTGCTCCATGAATATGCTGAGCTTTTAGTCGATCGAACTTACCATCCTTAACAGAAAAAGAAAATTCATCATATTTGAGAAATGGTATGTGGAATCCGTTGTAATTAATTATTACATTGCCGTCTACTTTCATCTGAAAATGGTAATGTGGCATTTTGCCTTCATGGCGATCTTTATGCCCTAAGCGGTCTCCATAGGAACAGGAAAAAGACCACTCAATATTTCTATAACGAATTGTTTCTTCGATAAATTTAGAGGATGTTTTTTCTTCAACTAGGTCATTAATGTTTGTTAAAGGATTATCACAATTCGCAACCCATCTTAAATATGCTTCTAATTGATGAAAGCTTTTGTCTTTGAATAATAATGGAAAATGTTTCTTTTTAAATCCATTCGGTTTTAGTAGCCAGTGCAAACAAGGTTTATTTTTTGAAAAATGAGATATCATATCGCCACAGTAATGACATCTACCTTCTGCAAGAGCAGTCTTTAATGCTTGAAAATCTTTTTCATTCTTCTTATGTTCCTCTTCAGCTATACCTTGTAATTCCTCAAGCGGAATACTATTAAGCCGTTCATTGAACTTTTTTATGTGTAAATCTGAAACCATATAATTTTAATTTAACCTTTTAACTAAAATTACGCAATTTATTCTTCTATAAGTTGGAGCATCTTATCCTTATAAAGTATCCTGCTCCTTAGGTTAGCAAGTAACTCTCTTTTCTCGCTAGTCGCTCCCTCTTTCAGAATATATTTTGCGTAATTCCTGATGTCGGTTTCCTTGTTTGTCTGTAGCTTTTCAGTCGCACCAAGCACTGATCTTTGGAAGATGTTAAACCTAGCTATTTCATCCTCAAGCTTCTGTCTCATGCCGAGCTCATTAATATTGACCTTATCGAGTATCTTCAGTAGCTCGGTGATTAAATCTTCCTCACGGATATATTTATTCTTGCAGTTTCTGTCTCTGGATCTCGCACATGAGTAGTATATGTATTTTGCATGCGTGCCATCTTTTAGTTGTTTCCATTTCTCCTCAGCTGATATGCCACTTTGGCAGTATCCGCAGGTGAACAATTTAGTAAATGCGAATTCCTTATTTTCTCTTTGTATATTATCTCGCTTCAGTTGTGTTTGTGCTTTTTCAAATAATTCTTGAGTAATGAGTGGTTCATGCTTTCCTGTATACCAGTTACCGCTCTTCTTTGGGTGTTCAAATATTCCATGATAAAACTGATTGTCGAGGATTCGGTATATGCCACCTAGAGTCAGTGGTTTATTTCCTCGGGTATAGAAGTTGGCTTCAAACCTGAGCCAGTTGTATATCTTCCTTCCGCTCATCTTTTCATACGCCACTTTCTCGAACATCTTCTTTACTATCGGTGCTCGCAATGGATCTACTATCACCTGACACTTCTTGTCCATATGCTTTTGGTTCAGATATCCGAGCGGTGCCACTCCGGGCCAGAGTCCCATCTCTACTCTTGTCCGCAGTCCACGCTTCACATTCACTCCTCGATTATCATTCTCAAGCTTTGCCTGCGATCCTAGAATCATCAGTAGGAACTTCTCATTTGGGTTGTTACCAAACTTTTGACCGAACGTCCGTATCTCTTCCAGAAATCCTGCATCCATCAAGTCCACGATCTTTCCCAAGTCTCCTGCATTTCTACTGATACGGTCTGGTGCCCATGTCAGGATGCCGTTGTACTTCTTTTGCCGTATCTCCTCGACTATCTCATTGAAGACAGGGCGCTGTCCTGTCTCTTTGGCACTGTGGCTCTCTCGCTTCATACACACTATCTCTAGACCCTCACGTTCCGCAAGTTGGAGCATCTCCTTAATCTGCGAATCTATCGAAAGGACTTGACGTTCCTCGCTTTCGGTCGACTTGCGGGCATAGAGGCAGTACTTGGTTGGTATTGCCACTTGAGCCAAGTGGGGAATTTCATAGCCTAAAGGTGCTGTTGTTTTCATATCTACATTAATGACGCAACTCGCTCTAGGAGTCTAGTGCGTCTCAAGTGCCTAGCTGTTGGTAACTAAGTGATAGAATTATGGATACAAAACAGAAAGGATTGTTTGTACACCTTGTATACAAAAGTAAACTATTGTAATATAATAATATTATGAAAAAAGAAGATCGATTTTATACATCTGAAGAACTGGCAAAAAACCTCAAGGTAAATGTCATGACCATATACCGATATATAAAGTCTGGCAAAATCAAAGCATACAAGTTTGGAAAAGAGTTTCGGGTCGAGCGCAGTGAGTTTGAAGCATTCCTCAAGAAGCATATAAATATTTCACACAAATAATATGAACTATCCAAAAATTATTGATAACAACCGAAAATTTCTCAAAGACACTCTCATTGAAGTGTCCAAGGATTTTTCTGAGATTTCTATTGCAACTGGGTATTGGGATCTCGAAGGAATGAAACTGATTCTTCCAGAAATTCAAAAATATTCAAAGATTCGTCTTCTTATCGGACGTGAACCTATGATCTCTCGCTATCACATGCAATCTCCTGAACCTGATTTTCCTGATCAAGATTTTAAATACGATCTTTCAAAGTTAAAACCTGAATCAGTACTTACTGAAACAGTTGCGACAATCAAAGACCTTATTGAAAAAGGTACGCTCGAAGTTCGCGTTTATAGAAAAAACTTTTTGCATGCTAAGTGTTATATTTTTGGATCATACACTACAGATACTGCTGTTGGTATTATTGGTTCATCCAACTTTACTAAAAATGGTCTCACGCAAAATACTGAACTCAATGCTCTGGAATCTGATCATCGTATAGTTCTCTCAGAACCAAAAACTGAGTCTCAAGAAGTCGGACACCTCTTTTGGTTTGATTCATTTTGGAATGATGAGACTACTGAAAAGTGGAACGAAGAATTTGGAGAGATACTTTCAATGTCTACTGTTGGACATATCACATACAGTCCGTACGAAATGTATATGGCTACTCTCTGGCATCTCTATAAGAATGAGGTTACTGAGGAGATCACTCTTTCAAGTGATATTTCAAAAAACCTTTATGCTTTCCAACAACGCAACGCTCAGCTTTTGATCAACAAGATTGAGAAGACAGGTCTTGCAATGCTTGCTGACTCAGTTGGTCTTGGTAAGACCATCACCGCAGGTGCTGTGATCAAGTACTACCTTGAACAAGGAGCGCGTCGTATTTATGTTATTGCTCCAGCTCGTCTTATCCCTCAATGGAAAGATGACCTTGCAGACAAGCACGATATCCACGGTGGATATGAGCTTGTTTCAATGCAGAATATGGATGCAATAGAAGACGAAATGTCTCGTGACAAATACCGCAATGTTGACCTATTTATCATCGATGAAGCACACAACCTCCGTAATGATAACAGTAGTCGTCATGTGAAAATACTTGAATGGTTTAGCAACAACCCTGAGAGTAAGGTTTTGCTTTTAACTGCCACTCCTGTAAACAATCAGCTTACTGATTTCGTAAATCAAATACAGCTCGCAAGTAAAGGTAAACTAGATTCATTCCCAATTGTCTATACTACTACAAAGAAGCGTGAAGTTATTGATTTCTTTGAAGCTGTAAAGCGTCTTGTAAGTTATATTAAAGAAAAAGAAAATGCCAACCAAGATATTAATTGGGATCGTGTGAACAAAGTCATGCGACAAGGCCTCAAGCATTTTCTTGTTCGCTCTACTCGAAATGGAATCATAAAAGACTTCAATGGTGGTCTTCTTGGCAATGACGGCATAATGAGAGCATTCCCAACAAGTGTCGTGAAGACTGCGGAATATAATTTCTCACCAGAGAATGACACTATTGTATCTGATCATATTTCTGCGTCTGTTGCTTCAAGCTTTGAAACCATTGATCCTCGCTTTATTGATATCGACAAGTTGGTGTCTATCACTCAGCGCACTGAGCATCCACTCGATACGATCAAAACAAATACTCTCACAAGTGAGACTGTCTACACTGGAGTATTTACCAATCTCTTCCAGATCATTTTGACTTTCGGATTCGCTCCCTATAAAGCTCGTGTCTACGACAATAGATTTTATGGTAAGACCCCAGCCCAAATCAAAGAATACAAACTCAAGCCAAAAGAGAGTTTTACGCTTCTCAACCAGATCGGTATCCACAACATTATTCGAGTCAGTCTTTTGAAGCGTCTTGAATCATCTCCATACGCCCTCAAGAATTCTATTCAAAACTATATAAACAGACTTTCAGTTTTCAACGAATGGCTTGAAAAAGGATATATACTTTCGTTCAAAGACATCAATGAACTGGTCAAAGAGTATGGTGATGACCTCGATGAAATACCAGAGGGTGCAATGGACGAAAAGATTTCTGCTGATCCAAGTGTCTACAATATCGACGCTCTCAAAAACGACATCGCACGTGACCAAACGATTGCCAAAGTTCTCATCGAGCTTTGTGATGCTATTGAAAAGAAAGACGACAAGCTGATTCGTTTCGTAGAACTTATCAAAGAAATTAAAGCTACTACTGGCACTAAGAAAATCCTCGTCTTCAGTTTCTATGCTGACACAATCAAATATCTTGAGAAAAATCTTGGAAGTCATTTGAGTGAGACAGAAATGAAAGAATCCTCATTCGTTACTGGTGCAAATGCTCTCGATATAAAAGAAATCACAGGACGATTCTCTCCAATATCCAAAGGGTATGAAGTGAACGAGGCTCATCCTGCTATCAATTATCTTTTTGCTACCGATGTTCTTTCTGAAGGTCAAAACCTCCAAGACTGTCCTGTACTTATCAACTTTGATCTCCATTGGAATCCTGTCCGCATGATTCAGCGTAACGGTCGTATTAACCGTCTTGGTTCAGTGTATACAGAAGTGTATGTATATAACATGGCACCAGAAAAACAGCTCGAGACTTATCTCAAGCTTGTTAAAAGACTTGAACAAAAGATCAATAAGATTGCACACACTATCGGTACAGACCAATCAATCCTTGGTGAAGATGCAAATCCGCTTGAATATATCGACCAAGTGGATGACATAAAAGATATCGATCGAGTCACTGAGTTGTACGATGAATCGACTGGTACAAAGGCACTTCTCGCACTCGAAGATGACACAGACTTTTTGACTGAAGACGAATATATATTTGAACTTCGTTCATTCCTCAAAAATAGTACTGAAAAAGAAAAAGATACGATCAAAAATATTGCTGTCGGTAAATGGGGATACCTACCCGAAGTAAAGAGAAATCAGGTAGATACTCCAGATGTTATCGGTCTCACACAAACAATGATCCGAGAGGATGACAAAAAAGATTTGTATCCAGTTGACATATTCGTTGAGTACCAAGCCCTGGATGGCAAAGTTAGTGTACTCGACACTATTGATGCACTCACTCACATCAAAACAACTCCTGAAGAATCCAAGAGAATGTTTGATACAATCAAGCCTAACAAAGACCGCTCATTTATCAAAAAGCTCATGGAAAGCCAGGCAGTAGAAGAAGCGACAAATGAGACTCTAGTGTTCAAGAGAACTCCCACGGTAGAATTCATTCTTGATAATGTATCTAAATACCTCCCTGATCTACAGTTAAGTAGTGCTCTCGCCCGTATTGATTCCAAGCTTGAGCTCAAGAAAACACGAAAGCTCTTTTCTGACGCAAAAGAAGACATTAAAAATCATGAGCAACTACGCCCGATCACTCTTGAGAGATTTACCGCACTTGTAAAAGAACTTACTAAAGAAAAAAAAGCTGAAAAAGCGGTGGACAATATCAACACTTTATTATTCTATGCAAAGTAATTATCAACACAATATTAATAACGCTCTCAAGGATCTTGCAGATACCAAGAACATTTCTTCGGCTCTTTTGGTCTGCAACACCTTGCTTGAGTATATGGGCATTGAAACAAAAAGTATTGAAGATATAGAACTCTCAAAGCTCAAGCTTCCAAATGCTGAACGCTATGATCGATGGTTTGACGCCCACCCTCACTTTCGTGGAGATAGAGCGTGTTTCGACCTGACTCCCAAAGACACGATGCTTGAAGCCAAGTTTTATACGCTCCAAAAGAGATCCAAGCTTTTCATCGCAGGTGCAGTGAACTTTATTCCCAACTTTGAAGATCGTGACTACACACGAAGTGATCCAAATATGAAAGTTGGTATTGATTTTTTCTTTACTCCTGAGAAAGACTCGGTGATTGTTATTCTCTCAAACAAAGGCAGTCTCAGACTTGTCGAACTTTCAAATAGACTTACCAATACTCAAAACGAGATATTCACTATCTGGCACAATGTCTCAAAAACCGATGACAAAAATGCATTTCATGTGACTCTATGGGAGAGCTTCAAGCTTTCAAGTCTCAACAAGAAATTCTACGAAGGTATTTCAAATAGCTTCATCTCACTCACCCAACATCTCAAAGATAACGATGTCGAGGAACAGCTCGCAAATCAGTTTGCAAATAGGTTGTTAGGCAGACTACTTTTCCTTTGGTTCTTGAGAAAGAAAAACATCATCAATGAAGCTAAAGAATATTTTAATATTGAAGGTTTTGGCGATGATGAATACTACAGGACAAAGTTAAAGTATCTCTTTTTTGATATTCTTAATACTGACATTAAAGACAGGGCATCAGATCAGAAAATAAAGAACACGCTGTTTGGTGTAGAAAAAGATAACCCTACATTATTTTCCTCTGATTCAATTACCCCGTATTTAAACGGTGGACTTTTTGATCAAAACTCAGACGGTGAATACTGGAACACAAACAAGCCTACTTTCCCAACAGGATTCTTTAGGACTCTTTATGACCACTTTGATTCATTCAACTTCACGACAGATGAATCAACTCCTGAATACGAACAAATAGCCATCGATCCAGAAATGCTTGGACGTATATTCGAAAGTTTCCTTGCTACTCTCACTACAGAGACTGGTGCTCAGGCCAAGAAAGCCAACGGTGCTTTCTATACTCCTCGAGAGATAGTGAGCTATATGTCTCGTGAGAGTTTGCGTCAGTACCTCTATACCGCTCTTGATGCAGGCGAAATTCTCAAGACCAGTATCGATGACCTCTTAGACCGCCCAGACAGTGAATGGGCACTTGCCGGTACAAATAGTAAAAGAGATACAGTAGCAAAAGAAGATCGTGAACGTATCATGGATGCACTTCGAGCAATCAAAGTCCTTGATCCTGCTGTTGGTTCAGGAGCTTTCCCAATGGGAGTCTTGCACAAGATCCTCAGTCTTTTTGAACGCCTTGAACCAAACTTTGATTCATATGAGACCAAGCTTTCAATCCTCAAAAACAACATCTATGGAGTTGACATCGACCCGACTGCTATTGAAATATCTCGTCTTCGAGCGTGGCTGTCTATAATAGTAGATGTAAAAGACATCAAGAACATCAAAGCACTTCCAAACCTTGATTTCAAATTTGTATGTGCCAATACACTCATCGGGCTTGAAAAAAGTCAGGCATCCCTCAACACAGATGCAAACTTAAAACCTGAGCTTATTCGTATTCGTGATGAATACTATGCAACCAGTAGTAAGGTAAAGAAAGAGAAACTTCAAAAAGAATATATAAAGCTTACTCATAAAGATAGTCTTTTTGATACCGAGGAAACTCGTCAGCTCAAGAGTTATAAGCCGTTTGAAAATGGAAGAAGTGCCTCGTTCTACGACGCGGAACTGATGCATGGAGTAGAAAACTTTGATTTATTGATTGGTAATCCTCCGTATCTCCGTATTCAAGGATTACAAAAAACTCAACCAGAGATGATTCCTTTGTATAAAAAGAATTATGAATCTGCTGATGGTAGTTTTGATCTGTACGCACTATTTATTGAAAGAGGTTACAAAATCCTTAAACATAATGGACAGCTTGCATATATCGTCCCTCATAAATTCTTCCAAGCAACTTTTG